>Ga0256835_1001082_pt1 | contig 17287 bp, 14 predicted proteins | sample PIR30metaG_FD_185972 | JGI IMG/M metagenome (GOLD analysis project Ga0256835, IMG submission 185972) | Hydrothermal vent microbial communities from East Pacific Rise, Pacific Ocean - PIR-30 | ecosystem: Environmental > Aquatic > Marine > Hydrothermal vents | place: Pacific Ocean: East Pacific...
AAGGCGGGTCTACTCCACCACCATAGACGAGGTAAGCGTAATCAGGGCGGAGTTCGAATACTCCAAAAACATAGACAACGCCGCCAGCGACGTATCCACCGCCATAACCAAAATCCGCTCCTTTTTGCCTGCGTCCATAAAAGAGCCCCAGATTCACAAAATTACCGCCGCCACGGCCCCCGTCGTGGTAATAGGCGTAAACGGCGACAATCTTATGAGAATACGGGAGCTGCTGGAGATTGAGATAAAAAATAAGCTTCTAAAACTCAAAGGGGTGGCGAACGTAGATATATTTGGCGGATTTCAAAAAGAGGTGATAGTCAAAGTCGACAAGGCCAAACTGGACGAGCTGAACCTCTCCCCGGCGGCGGTGTTTGGCGCCATCAGCAAAAAGGACCAGGATTTCGCCATCGGGGCTTTGGACCTAGAGAGGGGCAGGTTTTTGCTAAAGGCCAAAAACAGAAGAAGCGATATCGAGTCGATCAAAAAAATCTCGGTAATTCCCGGCGTGCTGTTAAAAGATGTAGCCCAGGTCTATTACGGGCATTACGACAATACCGCCATGTACTTTGGAAACGGCAAACCCTCCATCGCCATAGCCGTGCAAAGAAGCGAAGACGCGGATGTGATAAAGACCATCGAGAAAGTGGAAAAGGAGCTGGAGAAGATAAAAGTGAACTATCCGGCTTTGAAATTCGAGATAACCGATACGCAGAAGGATACTATAGAGCAAAGCATCACCAATATGTTCGAATCCCTAAGAGACGCAATAGTGATGTCTACCATAGTGGCCTTCTTTTTCCTGGCATCATTAAGGCAGGTGCTGGTGGTGCTTTTTACCATACCGCTGGTATATGGAGCGACTATTGCCGGAATGTATCTTTTGGGGATGGAGTTCAACGTGGTGACGCTTACCGCCATCATCCTGGCTCTGGGGCTGCTGCTTGATGATGCTGTGGTGGTGATGGAAAATATAGAAAGACACTACAAAGAGCTGAAAAAACCGATAGAAAGGGCAGTGATCGAGGGGACGAAGGAGATAATGTTCGCCGATCTATCCGGAACCGTTACCACCATGGCGGCCCTGGTGCCGATAATGTTCGTTGGAGACTACCCCCAGACAATATTCCGCCCGCTGGTTGGAACGCTGCTTATAGCGTTGGCGGCCTCCTATTTTATCTCCATCACCACCGTGCCGCTCTTAAGCCTCAAGTTTTTGGCGATTAAAAGCCCCTGGGTGCTGAAATTTGAGAGCTGGTTTTCCAAAATCAGCGACTCTTTTAACAACGGGGCCAGAAATTTCTTTAAATCCCTTGCCAAAAGGGCGATGGAGAGCAAGAAAGTAACCGCTCTGTATTTTGGCATACTCCTTTTACTCTTTATCGTATCGGCAAAAGGGGTGATGCCGCTGGTGGGTCAGGAGCTGATGCCGCCTATGGATACGGGTATAGTGAAGATAAACATCCAGATGGACTCAAACCTTCCCATAGAAGCCAGTGCCAAAACTTTAGAAAGGGTGGATGAGATATTGGAAAAGGCGGCTCCACTACTAAGAGTAAGCTCATCCATAGGCAGCGAGCCTGGGGTGCTGAGTATCGGAAGCGGCAGCGGCATAGACTCCATCTCGATCACCGCCGCATATGTAAACAGGTTCGAGCGGGATAAGAGCATCTGGGAGATCGAACGATATATTCGCAAAGAGATAGCCCAACTTCCAAACATCAAATTTTTCTCCGTGTTCGACTACGGGGCCACGGCGCTCTCTTCGATCAGGGCAAACCTGGACGTGATGATAAGCTCGGAGGATTTTTCACCTCTTAAAAAGGCCTCGGACATATTATATAATGTGCTGCTACATACCAAAGGACTTGTAAACATCGCCAAAACCTGGGAGCTTGACAAGGAGGTTATGACGCTTGTCATAGACGAGGAGAAGGCAGCTTTTTACAACCTTACACCTCTTGATATAGCCAACCAGCTAAGACTATACATAAAAGGGGCTTTCGCCGCCACAAAACCCGTCAAAAACAGCAACGACATCCGTATCCGGATATGGGGTGACAATACCAAAAAGATAGAGGACTTTCTGCTTAAGACGCCAAAGGGAATGGTTCCCCTTTCGGCCGTGGCGAAAATAGACAAGGAGATAGAGCCAAGCTCAATAACCAGAGAGGCTCTGGAGTATACGATAGATGTCTACGGATTTAGGGAAAGGGCCGCCATAAGCCACATAATGGCAAATTTCGAGAAGGAGTTCTCCAAGGTCAAGCTCCCGCCAAACGTGGAGATAAAACAGACGGGTGATATAGCCCAGTTCGAGGATTCTGCAAAAAGGATGGTGAAGGCGATAATTTTTGGCGTTTTGCTGATATTTTTCGTGCTCGTTCCGCTTTTTAACTCATTTAGGGCTCCACTTTTAATAATTCTATCCATCCCCCTTACTCTGATAGGGGCGGCCTGGATTTTGCTGCTGCTGGATTATCATACCTCCATGCCGGCTATGATGGGATTTATCCTGCTTAGCGGTATCATAGTCAACAACGCCATCATGCTGATAGAGTTTGCCCTGATGGGTCTTAAAAAAGGACTGACGCCGCAAGAGGCGATGCTTGAGAGCATACACGTAAGAACCCGTCCGGTGCTTATGACCGCCTTCGCCACCACTGCAGGGATGCTGCCGGTGGCTCTTGGCTGGGCGATAGGTCTGGAGCGGCTTGCTCCTTTGGGAGCCGTCGCCATAGGCGGGCTTATAGTGGGAACGTTTTTGACGCTTGTTTTTATACCGATACTTTTTACCTGGATCTATAGAAAAAGGGGTTTGCAAACTTAAAGGGGCGGCGCCTATAAGGCGCTTTCACCCTACTTTCCAAAATCTACTCTTTTAAGTTTTTGTAGCTTGAGATTTTTGTTTTTGGATAATATCTCCTTGACGGATTTATAGTTTGTCCCATACTCTTTGTTGTATTCCTGGACTCTTACGAAGTCCTGCAGCTGCTCTATGGTTTTAAAATTTGTCCCGTATTTTTTGTTGTAGTGGTCCAAAATCTGGTTGGTATAGTGGCGGTTAAGTTTTCCAGAATCGAAGAGATTTTTAAGCTCGTTAAACGAGTTCAGGTTTTTTATCTGGTTTTGACGGCTAATGGCATGGCTTACGGCACTCACCCCCAGCGCTGAAGGCCTGTTGGCAAGCTGTGCTCCGATGGCCCGGCCTTTTGCTACCTGGGAGGCTTTGGAGCCAAATGGCAGTTTCTGCGCCGCCTGATCCACCATATTTGAAACCACGTCGTTCATCATCTCCTTGGCACATCCGCCAAACAGCATCGCAATGGCTATACCTGAAGCCAACAATTTTATTTTCATATTATCGCTCCTTATAGTTGGGTATAACAAAATTTTATAATCTCTTTGCTTTAAAAAATTTTAAATTTAATCTTTTTGAGTCTGCGAAGGCTGCCAGGGAAGCAGTGCATCCAAAAAAGCGGCGGCTACCGAGAGAATAAATCCAAAACCGAGTGCGTAAAAGAGTGAGCCAAATACCGCCACCTCCGGCTCTACTTTCGTAAGCGTCACCACGATCAAAGCGGCATAGGCGACAATGTAAGAGGCAAGATAGCTTTTGGATAGCAGTTGTATAAAATTCCTCATAAAATCATTATAACATTAGTTGGGAATAAATAAAAAATGTTTTGTATAAACGATCCTAATACCTGTAGCCATCAAAGAGCCTGGTTGCTCGATACCCACAGGTGATATAGAAGATTTCGAAAAGATTAGACAGGAAGTGGAGGATGGGTTGAAGGGTTAGGAAATTTATTGTATAATATTTATAGAGCGAGAGCAGGTGGAAATAATCCGTCTTGCCACCGATGGGGGCGCAAGCCGCCATTATGGGAAGGTGACGGTCTCCCCTCGCTCTTAAAACTTCCAATCTCTAAAAATCAATTCAAAATCAGGGTTCTTCATATCACTTGTATTTATGTAGCCTGCTGTTGTAACAAGTGTTATTTTATCTTTCTTCTTCTGGAATTTTGTATTTATCACGAGCTTTATACATTTTTTACTTTTATCGTCACAATAAAGTAAATTGAACTTTTGCTTGGACTTTTCAAAAAATATAGCACTTGGATTTTCTAAAATTTCCGGTATTCTTAAGATATCCTCTTCATCAAGTCCAGCCCCTCTTCTTCGTTTACTGTCCCTTGCAATATGCGAAAGTCCTTTATGGTTTATATAAATCTCTTTCGTGTGAATAGGAACATTCATATTCCTTAAAAATTCTACAATTTCATCACTCAACTTGCCAACGACGATCTTATCAACACTCAATCGCTTCTTTTGCCGTATCTCTTGCAACATCTGCTCAAAATTCAACGCTACGCCCTCTTTGCTTTTTGCAATTCTACCCAAAACATCCACATACCTTCGTATCGGATACTGTGGGCGCAAACGATTGAAGATAGACTCTATGCTCGCACCACTTTTGAACTCTGCAAGTTTTTGTCTGCTACCAAGTATTTGCCTTTGCACGTATTCGCTGAATCTACTCATGGTTTTTTATTTGCCTCTTCATCGAATGAACTTGGATTTGATATATTATTTTTTTACTTGTAGGTAGCAGATAATATGGGCGAAACGGCATCGGTAAAAAGGATGAATAAGATAAAATTACTTTATTTGATTACAGTTAAATAATTCAATAGTCAAGGGGCGGTTTTGTATCTACCCATAAAAAATAGAAGAACGCTATTAATATTGCAAATCCAATAATATAAGTTATTATTTCAATTATCACAATTCCTTTTCTAAAAGTTTTAACATTTCAATACATCAAATGTTCCGGATAAACTAAAGATGGTATATGGGATGTAATCTTAAAAGCGGAATTTCAATACATCAAATGTTCCGGATAAACAGAGATTTTGCAGTTTGTAAGCAGGTCGATTACCGGATTTCAATACATCAAATGTTCCGGATAAACCGGGAACTAATGCGGCACATAGCCGCCGTGGATTTATTTCAATACATCAAATGTTCCGGATAAACAATGGAGGAGTTGGAAAAGAGGGCAAAGTTTATCCTATTTCAATACATCAAATGTTCCGGATAAACAAAGCCGGATATAACTATATCGCCAATCCACTCGCATTTCAATACATCAAATGTTCCGGATAAACCATTTTCGGTATAAACTCATTATCCAAATAAGCCATTTCAATACATCAAATGTTCCGGATAAACTTGTTAAAGAACCCTGAGCTTTTTGTGTTGCTCTGCATTTCAATACATCAAATGTTCCGGATAAACTCTGGATTCAAAGACGCTATAACTTTTGTTAATAGATTTCAATACATCAAATGTTCCGGATAAACGTCATACGCCGTATTGTCAAAAAATTCACTTACCAGATTTCAATACATCAAATGTTCCGGATAAACAGATAATAACCTAACAATTGACTATGAGGTGATAGAATTTCAATACATCAAATGTTCCGGATAAACAGGTAAGGCTCCTTGCCTGTCTCGAACCACTCTTATTTCAATACATCAAATGTTCCGGATAAACGAGAGGTTACAAAATAGTCAAACGGGCGGAGTTCGTATTTCAATACATCAAATGTTCCGGATAAACGAGCAAGGAGCGGCTGGCTAAAGGGAAGCGGAACTATTTCAATACATCAAATGTTCCGGATAAACAAACCTATCACGAATTCCGCACACGCCGGGCACATAATTTCAATACATCAAATGTTCCGGATAAACTCGAACATGGATTTGAGCATCGGCCCCAGAACCCCTAATTTCAATACATCAAATGTTCCGGATAAACGTTCTGGATTATGCGGGGGCTGGAGCACGGTAGCATATTTCAATACATCAAATGTTCCGGATAAACTGTGTTATAAGAATTATATCTAAATAAAGATGTCGGATTTCAATACATCAAATGTTCCGGATAAACATACCAAAAAGAATACGGCAAAGGCAGATTGGTTGGATTTCAATACATCAAATGTTCCGGATAAACTCATAGACGGAGCGGTAAGACCATCTGCGAAAGAATTTCAATACATCAAATGTTCCGGATAAACAGTTTTAGACGAAGCACATAATTATTTTATGCAAAGATTTCAATACATCAAATGTTCCGGATAAACAGTTTTGGATTTTGGGAGTATAAAGAAAGAGACAGTATTTCAATACATCAAATGTTCCGGATAAACTCTTCTTCCGATCTTCCTTCTTCCGGTCTTCCTTCATTTCAATACATCAAATGTTCCGGATAAACTACGGCCTTACGAAGGCGGATATGATTGCAAAATACGAGATTTCAATACATCAAATGTTCCGGATAAACGGTGCGCACCTTCTACCGCTGGCTCGATGCCATCATATTTCAATACATCAAATGTTCCGGATAAACACGAATATCGTCGAGCGCCGCGAGCACGCTGTCTTATTTCAATACATCAAATGTTCCGGATAAACGGCAATCCGTCGCTCACCCACTTCGAGATTGACATCTTATTTCAATACATCAAATGTTCCGGATAAACAAAAAGAGAAGGGGCTCTATATAGCCAAAGACGAAGTATTTCAATACATCAAATGTTCCGGATAAACCGCCCAACCAAGTTTCCAGTTGCCACCGGGAAAAAATTTCAATACATCAAATGTTCCGGATAAACTTTACAATCCTTTAAATTTTGTTTTTTTAGGATATATTTCAATACATCAAATGTTCCGGATAAACGCAAAGAGACGGCAGGCAAAGCCGATTTGGAAAAGCATTTCAATACATCAAATGTTCCGGATAAACAGGGGCTTGACCGCCTTCCTGTGCTCCTGGACGAGTTATTTCAATACATCAAATGTTCCGGATAAACAATCATTGCCATTTTGGCGAAAAAATGTATTTTGCTATTTCAATACATCAAATGTTCCGGATAAACCCAGTCCCGGCTTTACCTCCTCTCTCCTGCTATCCCTTATTTCAATACATCAAATGTTCCGGATAAACCCGGTAGTGTGCAGTTTTTGCTTAACAGATAGGAGATTTCAATACATCAAATGTTCCGGATAAACGTCCGCGCGAAATTTGTTGATGCGATCCGCCTCGAATTTCAATACATCAAATGTTCCGGATAAAGCCCTAAATATGGGAACCTTAAAAACGAAAAATCCCTTATTTTAGGCAAAAAGTTAAATTTTTCCAATCAAAACCAATTTAACAAAAAATTTTCAAAGAGCTTCTTAAAGTCCCATTATACAACAACTCCCACCTATTTGGCAAAAAATGAGATTGGAAAAATCAGATAAATATATCCTCTCTTTTTCTCCCCAGCACATCTTCCAAAAAACTCTCTTTGTTTTTAAGTTTTATTATAGAGATAAAATCCAGCTCCTCATCTATCACATCTTTTAACTCTTTTTGCAGTTTCAAAAGCCTACTTGGGCTGATTTCTCCTTTAAAAACCGATTTCTGGTGGTGTTGGAGATATTTTTTGCAGATTTTAAAGACCTTTACGACCCGGTTTTTTCCGCTCTCGCTCTCTTCATCGGCAATATCATACATCAAAAAGACAAAATTTGTCTTATAATCTCTTTTCATCTCTTCTCCTTCAGCAAAAAGGGCATAAACTCTCCTCTTTGCAGCAGATGTTTTATAAGTTTGTATCCGTCAAGCTTGATGGCTGTATTGAAACTCACCACTCTTTTTAGGGTTTTATGCTTGAACTTCTCATTCAACCGCTCTTCAAAAGCCTTGATAAATGCCTTTTTACCATCTTCGTTAAGCAGTGCGTAATTGAACTTCTTTTCAAAATGCTTCTCGACCTTAAGTTTCCTTCGATTTACCAGCTCAAAAATAGTTCTATAGACTATCACCGGTTTGAAAGCCTCGCTCAAATCCAGGCTTAAACTAAAGCGGCTCTGGCTTGGTTCGTGCAAAAAACTGATACTCTGGTCCAGATGGGTCTGGTAGATGGCGCTGATGGTTTTTGTATATAAAAGCGTATTGCCAAAGGAGATTAAAGCGTTCATAGGATTGTCCGGCGGTCTTTTTACCCGCTTGTTCAAAATGAAATCCTCTGGCAAAAAGTATTTGAAACTATCGTAAAACTTGGACCAGATACTCCCCTCTATAAAAAGCAGCCCGTTTATATGGTTTACTTTCTCTATAGCCGCAGGAATATCGTCTTTAAGCTCTTCCAAAAATGGTTTAAGAGCCTCCTTGCCGTGCCGATAGTAGTGATAGAGCACTTCGTATATATTCATCGCAATTGCCAAAACCACAGCTTTTGCGATATTTAAGCGCTCCTTTTCAAAGGCCAAAGCCTGTTTGATGGTTATGTTACCGCTAATATATCTGCGTCTTGGATAAAAGGTGCCGCTGTAGTTGCCAAAGTAATTGAAAAAGTGCAAAACCACCCCCGCCCTGGCACAAAAATCCAAAAACTTGGAATTCAAACTCACCTCATTCATAAAGTAAAGCTCCCTTACCTGCTCTATTGGTATGTAACTCCACCCTTTATCTCCTTTGAACGCGATAGAGTTGTCTTTTCTTTTTATCTCACCCATGGAGAATATATAGCGCGTTTTCATCATTCACCTACAAAAAACAAAATTCATAATACGCACACTTTTTGCATTTACTCTCAAATTTCGGCCTTGGCGGAGTGGGATTTGATAAAATCTTCTCAATATCTTGTAAAATTTCAAGGAGTTTTTTTTCATTTTCCGGTGTAAGTCCTATAATAAACCTCTTTTTATCCTGCCTGTTTTTCTCAAATACTTCCAAGCGCCCTTTTTTCTCAATCCCTTTTTGCTTTAAAACATAAAGATAATAGATAAGCTGCCACTTCGCAGCTTCTATATCACTGTCACTCTTTTTTACCTCAACTACATAATCTTTTGTAATTTTATCTACTTTTATACCTTCAAAACTAACCTCATCAACTCTACTCTCACTTATATCGTGCAAAACTTTGCCAATTCTTACATCTTCGCTGTTGTCTTCAAGGTTTATCCGGTTGGCGTGAAGCCACATCTGGGTTTTGCAGTGGAAATAATAATTCACAATCGTGCCGGTAATCATAAAAATATTCCGTCTTGATATTCGCTAAAAGCTTTTCTGTCAAATTTCAGTTCATCATCCACAAACTCTTCATAGTCCTTAATCAAATAAATTCCTCCGATCAAATCATTATATATTTTAATATTTAAATAAGAATAAACATTGAAAGTAAAGAATTGCATAAGAGACATTATTTTAGATAAAACTACTTTTCTTTTTGCGTAATTTTCTATTTCATTGGCTTCTTTGTAGGCTTCCCAAATTTTGTATCCATCAAGCATATCGCCCTTTAAAAATTCATCTTTTACCTCAATATCAAATTCACTGATATCTATGCTAAACGGCAAGAAAATCGTGTGGGTTTTGATATCAATAAGTTTCATCTCTTTCCTAACCCACTCAAAATAAAGGTTTGTAACTTTACTTTTAAAAATCTCGATTTCGCTTTTTGTAGATTTTATCTTTTCTTTTTCCTTTTTTAAAGCGTCAAGCACGTCCATATAATACTTTTCATAATTTTTACTCAAAAAGACATCTTTATAACTCTTAATTGAAAATCCAAGCCTTATATCGCCTCTGTAAATGTCGGCTTCTTTGTCCATATCAAAGAAATAGACTTTTGAGTTTTTCTTCGCGTTTCTGTTAACCCGCCCGATAAATTGTTCTTCACTCTCAAGTAAACTTATATCCTTAAGTCCCAAGTCCATATCAATATCAACTCCGGCTTCAATTACCTGGGTTGAGACTAAAAGAATTTTTCCATCACTTTTACATCTTTTAATAACTTTTTCTCGGTAAAGTTTATTGTCATCTCCTGTAAGCAAAAAAACTTCATATCCCTCAGTATCTTTTATATACTCATAAAACTCTTTTGCCGTATCTTTTTTAATAAACTCTACCAAAACTTTTTGTCTGTTTTCTTGAAAAATTATTTCTTCTATATCTTCAAACTCAATATCTTTATCAAGCAAAGAAAAATCAACCTTTACTCTATCTTTAAACACCGGATGCTTTAAATACCCGCTCCCTAATAAATCTACAAACCTCTCTTCATTCAAAAGCCTGTCAAGCCTTGGAAGAGTTGCCGACATTATGATAAGCTTAAATCCTATTATTTTGCTGTAAACATTCAACATCTCAACCATATACCACCACTTATCCACATTGTAGCTTTGTATCTCATCAAGTATTACTACACTTCCGGCAAGCTGCCAAAGTGGAAAATTTTCCTCCTTCCCCACTCCAAACAAAAGCTCAAAAAAATTTACGTGAGTTGTTAAAATAAAAGGATAGTGATAAAAGGCTCTATTTAGATACGCTATCTCATACTGCCTCATATCACTCTCATCAAATTCAATAGGTGTAGTCGAATTTACTACCACAACATCGTCAAATATCTCCCTAAAAACTCCCGCAGTCTGCTCCACAAGCGTATTAAAAGGAAAAACATAAAAAATCTTTTTCGGCTCAAATTGTAAAGCCAGATTCATACTCATAAGAGTCTTCCCGGCCCCTGTCGGAGCGTTGAGGTAGAAAATATTATTATCAAGACTTTGAATAAGCTTTTCTTCGCTTTTTTTAAACATTTCCCGCCTGATTTTATTAAGCTCTCCTTCAAACTTATCCATATTTTTAATTACATTATATTCGTAAAATTTCTCTTTCTCTTCAAAATCATTAAAATCAATTATCGGGGTCCCCGCAAAATCTTGATTTTGTGGGGTTAATATCATATATTCTAAGGTTGCATAATAATCAGCACTTATAAGCATGCTATAAATAAGCTTCATAACCACATAAAACTCAATCCCGAAATACTTATCAACACTTTGATATTGAAGAACACCTTTTAAATCAAACTCATCCGAAAATTCATCTACAAACTTCTCAAACTCATTAAGCTTTGAATGGTGTTTTGATATAACATAACAAAGCCCAAGCAAAAAATAAAACTTCTTATAAAACTCATTATCATCAATCTCACTATCAATTACATTAAAATACTTCTCAAAAAATATTTTTGCCGACAGATACGAATGCTTCGTATCCCCTGAGTCAGTAGCTAAATCTTTAAAAGCTCTGTTTTTCATAATATAATATTGAAAATTTGGATTTCTTTTTCCTTCATCATGCATCACCACCGCATCAATTATCATTTTTTTAGCTAATTTTTTATCCCTTATCCCTAAACTCTCAACAACCCTATCCAAATCAACTTTTTGAAGTATCCTATCAAGGTATTTTTTGGTAAGTTTTTTATGGTCTTTAAGAAGTTCTGGTGGTTTTTGAGGGTGGAGGTGGGAGAAGAAGTTATGTAGTTTCATTTTTTATTATTTCTGCTATTTCTTCAATATCTTTCACAGTTAAACTGGCTTGTGCATTTAAACTTCGAGGAACTAAACTTTTTACCTCTAATAACTTTTTATAATCCTCTTTTTTTAACTCTAATTTTTTTATTAAATCTGCTGTTTTTACTAACAATATTTTTTCAAATTTATTTTTATTCTTATTCGGAATAAAAAATAATGTTATTGTATTTTTTTCACCTTCTCCCAATAAAATTTCGCCATATCTTATCAAATCTAGCCATATGCTTTTACCTTTTTTTATTTCTATTTTCAATTTATCTTTAAAAACCACATCATAATATCTATTAGTATCTAATGTAAATTTTGTTAATTTATTACATAAACTTTTTTCATATCCTGAATGTTTTTTTAAACATTCACATTCGTTAAGTTTATTTATATTTTCCTTTAAATATTTTTCTAGTTCTACTATTAGTTCACCCACACCAAACTCCTTTATTATTATACTCCCACATCCCCTCACTCTCCACGATAAAGCTAGTTAATATCATCTTTTCATATTCATAAATCAAAAACTTCTCTTTAAGCCCTACCGGCAAATATTCTTCATAATAAAATTTTATATCTCTTCTATTACCTATTGACACCATCTTAACTTTATCTTTTGGCACAAGTGAAATACATTTTAGTGGCTTGGTGACTTTTTTTAGTTCAATTTCTTCAAAATCTTTGATATTCGCAAAATGTTCGTTTTTGCCAAGGTATGGGTTATAGACAAATTCCATTAATTCAATTCTTCTTTTAAGCTCATTGTATTCTTCACTTCCGTCATCTGCTACTAAAATATCCCAGCTTGGATTTTCAAGCCACTGCTCTTTTAATATCAGATTACCGCCCTGCTCACCGCTTGCATATCCGACTGAATTATTAAAGGCTTGGATTTTTTTATTGAAATAGGGCTTTTTTGGAATTATGGCTACTTTTAAATGCTTTAGTTTTTTGTAAAACTCAGGATAATCTTTTATATCTTTATGATATCCTTCAAGTCCTATAATCGCTCCGAATATCCCAAGCAAAGCTACTTTATGGATATGAGAGTATGTAAAATATACATCTTGATTAACATCTGGTTTTTTAAAATGTGCGAATTTCCCGCTTATATTAAACTTGAACGCTTTCATTCAAAAATACTTCTCACTTCATATTTAGTTTTTACTTTAAGTTTATATGGGTCTGCGAAAACTTCAACCTTTGCACCCTCACCGATCAGCTCTTCAACCACACTCAAATCGACCTCTCTTTTTTCGCTATCAAACTTAATATACTCGCTCAAATCCGGCAGATATTTATCAGTATCATATTCCACAAACAAGGCAAACTCATTGTCACATCCGAATTTTGAGTTTGTGGCAAACTGAGTAACCGCCGTTTTTGCCACTCTTTTAAACTCTTCATAATCCTCATCCGTATAACCTCCAAACCCCTCGATCATCTCCATATACTCTTTATAGTTGTTTGGGTTAATGCTAAACCCGTAAAAATAGTGAGCTTCATCAACCATTATTTTTGTTCCAAGCGTTGACTGGTTTACATCCTCTCCGCTTCCGACTTTCTTTGAATCGCTAAAAGGCGATAAGATATCCTGAATTTCCACGTTTGTGTTTTCAAACTTATTAAACCCCTGTCCGAACTGAACGGCTCCTGTGATTGACAGATTTTGCCCCTCTTCAGCAAAAGTCGCACCGAAATTTTTAACGTCAATACAATCAAACAGATTTTTCAAAACTTCTATTGTTTTTGTATTTTTAGTTAGTTCTCCAAAAAGCTCCTCATATCTTTCTTTTAAAGTTTTTGGTCTAAGATAATATTTTTTATCTTTTTTATTATAATCTTCAATATAACTTTTAAGATACAAAACTTTTTTACCCTCATCATTCCACATTCTTTTCATAGGATATTTAAGTGCCTTATCACTTCCAAAAATCTGCCCTTCACTCGTTGTCTTCGGTCTGCCCGTAAAATCTGCATTCCAGTTACTCATAATAGCTCTAACTCCGATAATTCCATACGCTCTTTTCATTTTTCTTCCTTTCTATAAAAAATATTTTCACTTAAAAGCCCGATTAAGAGTTTTTCTTTATCAACCTTTTCATTCTCCTCTTTTGCCATAATTAAGGCGATTGCATTATTAAGTTTTGTAAAATTTAGAGGAATTTCGTGTTTATACTTAAAATACAACGCCTCTATCTCGTCTTTTAGTTTTTTAGTTTTCCCGGCTCTCAAAAAAGGTTCAATCATATCCGCTTTTTTATCGCTTCTTTTACTCTTATCAAGCAGATACTTAATCACCTGCCCGCTTAAAATATGCCATTCATCACTGTTTAAGTTTTCCAAATTTTTTACTTTTTCTTCAATTTTTGCCAAGGTCCCTTTAATATCCACATTTTCTCCTTTGTATGCTTTAATGCTTAATATCAGATTTAAAATTTCTCCTGCTTTAAAGAGTATGTTTTGTCTGATATTGTAAATGATAAAATTCATACCAAATCTCAAATACCCAAAAAGCGAATCGATATCTCTTTTTAAGATATTTTTCGCCAAATCCCTTGTAAGATAGATTAAGTTTTGAAAATCGTGTGGAAGTTTTGAGTAAACTTCTCCGTATAAATTATTTGAAAGATTACCGTTATAAAACACCTCATCTATAAGTTTATAAAGCCCTTCAAAAGTTGTAATCTCCCTGTTTTCTATGGCTCTGCCGTTACTCGTTAATCCAATATAGTTTTTATATTCAAACTTTTTAGGCAAGTTATCATCAACAAACACCAAAATATCAAAATCGTCAATCACCGCCTGGTCGTTTTCGTTGTGTTTATGAAGATAAATTCCAGGATCGGTAGCGGTAGGTGCGTATTTCAGAGGCTCTTTTAAATTCTTTAAATAATCAAAGAGTTTTTTAACTTCAAAAATTTTATCTTTTTCCACCATAAAAGGAAGTGGAAAACCTCTTGTTTTATGCTCCAAATAGGGCTTCTTCTGATTAAGCCCCATATTAAAATCACTCAGTCCATATATTTTGCCTTCTATCTCTTTTACAGTATCGATTTTATTATATATTTTTAAGGCATAATATATTTCTGATTCTTTTTTATACTTTTCAAGTGGCTCGTCAAAAAAGATTTTGACGTAATTTTTTACATTATGCTTATTTATTACTTCTACAATATCACTGTAGTATTTTAAAAACAGCTCTTTTTTTCTCTCTACATCTTTTTGACGATTTTCGTCAAAAATATACTCTTTATACTGCTTTAATACCTCTTTTTCCTGTTTTTTCGTAAAACTTTCATATGTTTTTAAATTATCAAAAAGTCTCTCAATAAAGTGTTCTTTGTTTTTGGGTGTAAATTCAGATGCTTTTACAAATAAAGCCAAGTAGTTGTTGCTATGGATTTTCTTTTTGGGTGGGTCTATTGCTTTATTTGAGTTTAAATACCCGCTTAAATAATCCCTGCTGGCAAACCACTCATATTCATTCGCGCTGATGTTTCCGTCCAAATCTTTAAACAATAACTGTTTTTTATCCTCTTTTTTACTATCTTTAAAAATAAAATATTCAATACCTTCACCAACTCTTACATAAAGCCCATTTTTTAACAAATAGTTATCAAGCACCCCCTTTTGCAAATCAAAATCAACTCTATCCAAAACATCTCTTATCACTCCTTCCCCCTTACAACCATTCCAAACCCCTGTGGGTTTTTCTCAAGTATCCCCACTCCAAAAGCAAGCTTTGCAAGTTCCTGGCTAACGCTGTCCGGAGCAAAGGCAAAGGTAAATCTGTTTGCCAAAATCTTTCCTTTTTTATATTCAAACACGATAGGCTTGTTGTTATGCAGCTCAAAATAGTTTATAAAATCCGAAGCAGGCGTAATTTCTTTTTTAAAAAAGTGGCGGTATTTTTTGATGAGGTTCTCTTTGACCCCCTTTATAAGCGCTCCGATATCATCTTCACTGGTCCAGTAGCGGTTCTGGCTAAGGGTCATTACAGCCGGAGTTATGGTATAGAGTTTTGTAACGGGTGAGAAAGAGAGCCTTCTTACATCGATGTTTTTTATATCAAAATCAAGCCTATTAGCCCCCTTGGCAGCCCTCTCAAATTCTTGCACAAACCCGGAATCTATGCTTCTTATACTCAAAGTATACTTTTTATTTGGTACATACCGTTTATCGGGCTCACTCTTTCCCATCGAGCCTACAACATATGGTTTAAACCCTTTGCTTTCGTGGAGTGAACGCAGAAGAAGTGAGTTATAGAGGATTCTGTTAACATTTTTGGAGACAAAATCCATACTCTGCTTATATTTGACTTCCCTTTTTAAAACGATATCCATCTTTATCTGATAAATTTCCATCTCGTCTCTTTAAAACAAACTTTTTGCCATCATATAATAAAAAACTTTTATCACAGCTAAAATAAGAAAAGTTTATAGGAAGTTTCTACAGAGGTTTTCAATAATTTCTTTATACTCATCTTCGCTTATGGAAGCTATCTTTTCTCCAACTCTTTTTTTGGAGATTGCCCGGATATGGTTTATCAATACATCAGAATCACTTTTTAGATTACCTCTTTTTTTGATTCTGTATCTATAGGGCTCCATATCCTCTACCAAGGAAGTAGAAAGCGGCATAACAATCAATGTATCCAATATCCGGTTTTCCTCATTGCCGGATATTATAAGAGCGGGTCTTGTTTTTCCCACCTCATCACCCTTTTTTGGGTTTAGATTGATTGTAACGATATCTCCCCGTCTATATTCCATCATCGACTCCGCTCTCCAAAAATTCTATATCCTGATGTTTTTTCAGGCGTTTTAGCTTTTTGATTTTTTCATTTTTCTCTATATTTTCTATCGCCTCTTTTATAAATTTCTCATATCTGCTGGATATGAAAAATCCAAGCCTTTTTCCAACCCTCTTATCCACTATTTCAATCAGTTCGCCTGTTTTCAAAAGTGAAGGTCTGTTTTGAATCTCGGTTATGCCGTAAGTTTTCATAATTCATTCCTTGTAGATTGTTCCACTTATATTTTAACATATGGATTATCGGCTTTGGACTTTAAAACAAATTTACTCCCATCATAAAAGACATATTTTTCATCACAGCTAAAAGATGGAAGGTTTATATAGTTTTTGCTAAAGTAGTTTTGATGGAAATGTCCCTCGATTATTAAATCAAACTCTCTAAAATGCTCTCTTTTTATATCAGCTATCTTTTCAAAATCCTCTATCTTTACGCAGAGGTCTTTAGAGGCGTTGTAGCGTTGGATTTTTTTTACGATGAAGTTGTTTAGATTAAGTGCCCTAAGCACCCAAAGCACCCACTTTTTCTTGATAAACCCGATATAGCGCTCATAGGATTTTCCCATAAACATATCCCCGTGCAAAAGGGCCACTCTTTTGCCATTGGCCTCAGCCGCAAGCGGCTGCTCTTCTCTTGGGACGACTTTGAAGCGGCAAAAAACATCTTTCAGGTTAAAATCGTGGTTCCCCTCCAGATACCAGCACTCGCAGCTTTTGCTTAAAAGGTTCAAATCCCTAACGACCTCTTCGTTATCTTTTATGGTAGCGCCAATCTCCCCCACAAGCAGATCAAAAATATCTCCCATCAAAAAAAGCTGTGGCGGCGGGGATTGTAAAAGCTCTTTGACAAAGGAGCCAAACTCCTCCCTAACTCCCTTTTGATAGTGGGCGTCGGCTACAAAGATGGCTCCTTTTTTAAGGGATATAGGCAATGTTTGGTATTCCAAGCCCCTCCTCCAGCCCCATCATAATATTCGCATTCACCACGGCCTGGCTCGAGGCGCCCCGCAAAAGATTGTCTATGGCGGATGAGAGAAAGA
>Ga0256835_1001083_pt1 | contig 17271 bp, 19 predicted proteins | sample PIR30metaG_FD_185972 | JGI IMG/M metagenome (GOLD analysis project Ga0256835, IMG submission 185972) | Hydrothermal vent microbial communities from East Pacific Rise, Pacific Ocean - PIR-30 | ecosystem: Environmental > Aquatic > Marine > Hydrothermal vents | place: Pacific Ocean: East Pacific...
TATGAGGAGTTCCACCCTGTGCTCAGCCGGAAGTGAGGACGCCCACCTCCCCAACCTCCAGAGCCCCCTCAAATCCAGTCCCAACTGTGTGAGGGGGTCCAGAAAGTGCGGATCGCTTCCCCCATGAGCTATGAGCAGCTTGGGCGCGAAGGACTCCACGATGGGCCTCACCAGCTCCTCGAAAGCCATCTCGTAGGAGGAGGGCCCCGCCCCGGGAGGTAGGGGGATGTTGACCGTGTATCCCTCTCCCCTCCCCCTCCCCACCTGCCTCGCGAACCCCACACCCGGATAGATGGTGGTCGGGTCCTGATGAATGCTCACGTAAAGGACCGTGTCGTCCTCGTAGAATATGTCCATGGTGCCGTTCCCGTGATGGGCATCGTGGTCGAATATCGCCACGGACTCGACACCGTTCCTCCGGGCCCATCTGGCCGCGATCGCGACGTCGTTCAGCAGGCAGAAGCCCCCACCATAGTTGATGCCAGCGTGATGGGCACCGCCGAATCCCGCGGCGCTTCCCTCCTCCAAAGCGAGCCTGACGGCGGACATGGAGGAGTGGACCATGCTGAGCGCAGCTTCCCACATCCCCTTGAATGCCGGCGTATCCAGGGAGACCATGCCGTGCCCGGTCTCACTCCTGACCCTGAGGAAGTTCAGATACTCATCATCGTGAACGGCCCTCAGGTCCTCGATGGTCGGTGGTTCGCCGACGTAACCCACCAGCTCGAAGGGCTCTCCCCTCTCTTGGAGGAACCTGATGAAGGAAGGGAATCTATCTCCCCTGAATGGATGACCCGGACCGAAGTCGTATGAGGATATGGAATCGTCGTAGACGAACTTCATCTGGGAATGGACTTGGGTGAATCCCTTAACCTTAACCTAACTCAACTCACCCGGTTCCAACTCACTCAACTGTTCCCGGTATCACGCGACACTGGCGGAAGTGATATAAAGCATCGCTACACTTACTCCGGATGAAGGTAGCCAGCTGGAGGGAAATAGCGAAGGCAATGGACAAGGTGAATGTGGTGCTGGAGGTCGTGGACTCCAGGGACCCCTGGACGACCAGAAGCCGGAAACTCGAGGAGATGGCTGAGAGAAAGGGAAAGAAGATCCTCGTGGCGATAAACAAGTCAGATCTGGTTCCTAGGGAGATACTAGACCAGTGGGTGAGGATATTCGAGGAGGAGGGCTTGAAAGCCACGTATGTGAGCGCGAGGGAGAGACTGGGCACCATGAGGTTGAGGAGGTTCATCAAGAGGGAAGCCCCCGAGCTGCCAGCCAAGGTGCTCATAGCAGGCTTTCCCAAGGTGGGAAAGAGCTCGATAATAAATGTCCTCAAGGGAAGGAGCTCCGCCTCCACCAGTCCCGTGCCCGGCAATCCTGGGTACACGCGCCACTTCCAGCTCTACAGGATAGACAGGAACCTGTACATACTGGACTCTCCGGGGATCCTTCCGATCGAGGGAGGCCCGCTCGAGATGGCCATAAGGGGGTATCCTCCAGAGGAGCTGAAGAACCCCGTGGAGGTCGCCGTGTCCCTCTTGGAGAGGGCCCTCAGATCGGATCCCGGGATCGTGAAGAGGGTCTATGGTATCGAGGAGACGGATCCCATCAAGATACTGGAGCAGCTGGCGGAGAAGAGGGGCTGGAGGTTCAAAGATGGGGAACCCAACGTGGAGGAGGCGGCGAGACAGGTGATCAGGGATTACCACAGGTACAAACTCGTCTTTTACGTCACTCCCAGGGATCTAGGACTCATTTAAGCCTGTAAAGGGGGTTCCATATCAGATAGGCCCTCTCCCATTCGATCTTTCCCAAGATCCTCAGGGCCTCCTTGAGGTCCTCACCCAACAGGTAGAGATGGGTCTCATCAGCCCTCCTGTCCGAGCAGCCGAACCCCCTGGCGACCGGGACCCCCACCTCCCTGAGGATCCTAGATAAGGACCCTTCTTCAGCGCCGGGCAACGCCAAGGCGCATGGCACGTCCATGACCTCTGTCAAGTAGTCCACATGCCACCTCAGGGCCTTCCCTTTCCTGAAGTGCCTCCCTATCCTGGCTCCCAGGCCACCAGGTCCCGCCGCTGATCCGACGTACGCGAGAATGCCAGCCGGGAACTCGAAGGTTCCCAACCTTCCCACTTCAAGAATGGCGCCGGGAGAGATTATCAGGAGGATGTAAGCTCCCTTAACTCCCCTCAGCGGATCAGGTCCATCAAGCTCTTCAAAACGTACTTGGGTCGAGGTACCACCCCCTCGTACTCCTTCACCACCCCGGTGAGGACCAAAGCGGAATCCATTCCCGCCCTCAGGGCTCCGAGAATGTCGGTCTCCGGTCTGTCCCCGATCACTAGGGGATGGGACGCCCCCACGCTTCGGGAGGCGAGGAGGAACATGAGGGGATTCGGTTTACCCACCACGAGATCCGGTCTCCTGCCACAAGCCCCGGAAATTGCTGAAACCATGGAACCAGCTCCGGGAATCGGTCCATCTGGCGTGGGAAGGGTGCGATCCTCGTTGGTGGCTAGGAAGAGCCCCCCTCTCAGTATGTTCCTCAGGGCCCTCGTCAGCTTCTGGTAATTGAAGGACCTGTCCATTCCCACGCACACGTCACCCTCATCCGCAAGGTCCACGCCCCTCTCCCTGAGCTCCTCCCTGAGGCCCTCCTCACCGACCACGTAACACCTCCTCACCCCTATCGAGGGGGCTATGTCGGCCAGCGTGCTGGCGCTCGTTATCACGTGTTCCTCTCCAACCCATCCCAAGCCCGCATCCCTCAGGAGGGAGGCTATCACGCGCCTGTGACGTGTGGAGTTGTTGGTTACGAACCTGATCTCGATCGTAGAGGAAAGCTCGTTGAGGGCCTCCACGGCGCCTCTTATCGGCTCTCCATCGAGCCAGACGACGCCGTCTATATCCACGAGCAGCAGATCATATCTGCCGACGTCTGGTCCTTGCCCTGACATCGAGAACACCCAGCTTCCCAAGGCACTTGTCGCAGGGTCTCCAGTCCTTCCTGTCCACATCCCACACAGAGAGGCTGAAGTTCATGACGCAGCCCGGGGTGGGGCAGTGATCCAAGCCTAGGAGGTGACCCAGCTCGTGAGAGGCCTCTTTGAGAGTCCTCAGGAGGAACAAAGCTCTGTTCTCCCTCTCACCGTAGAACTCCGGCTTGAGTCTGGGGAGGTAGATGGCCCCGAACCTTCCCCCCAGCTCGGCCTGACCGAAGACGAAGTTGGTCCCCTGAGCGTAGGCATCCTCATCCACCACGGCAAGCACTTTCTCGTCAGAGGCCCACCTGTCGATCTGCCACAGGTACTGCAGGAACTTCTCACTCCTCAGCTGCTGGGTGTTGTGATCATATAATGTAGGAGGGATCTTTATCTCGGTATAATCAATCTCAACATCAATTGGATAAGCCTGAGGCAGCTTCTCGGCGAGGAACTCTAGGATCCAATGGTATATGAAGCCGGCTGGAACTATCACGAGCTTCCCTAGCAGCATGCTTTACCTCCGCTACAGGGTCGCCAGACTATATAACTAGAGCATCTCTTGGACCACCTTCAGGAAGTAGGGATCACTCTCGTGAACGACCCTCCTGACCTTTATCCTCCTCCCCTTTAGGGTTATCTGGTAATCGACCATGGCGTAGATCCCTCGAGGCGTGATCCAACTCCCCTTATGATATGACATGGGGGCCTTGACCTCCACATGGTAGCCCTCCTCAGAATAGAACTGCTCCGGCCACCTCTGCTCGTCCCTGAGATGAACCAACCTCAGCCCGGGTTCCCATCTGACCTCGTTAACTCTCTTTACCTCCCTGACCTTGAACATCCGCCCGACCCGGGTGGTGATTCACCGGGATCTTAAAATGGGGTGCTGGTGCCTGTTATTTCCCCTTATTACCTCAGTAATAGAGGTCGTAGCTGACGGTATAGGTGGGCCTGAACCTCCTGCCCAGACCCCAAATCAACCCCACGATGAAACCGCCAGCGTGGGCCAGCACATCCACATTAGCCGAGAAGCCACCGAAGATCACGAAGAGCGCGATGAATATGGTTGACGAACTCAGCTTCCCAGTAACCCTGTACTCCATGGCCACCATGTACCCCAAGAGGCCCATTATAGCTCCTGAAGCTCCCACTCCCACCGTGCGGGGATCGAGGAAAGCCGACAGTAGGTTCCCGGCCACGCCCGAGATGAAGTACATCAACAGGTACTTGACCTTGCCTAGGGATAGCTCAACCACCTTACCCAGTATGTAGAGGGCGTACATGTTCAGCCCGATGTGAAGGATGTTGGCGTGGAGGAACATGGATGTGATCAATGTGTAGTATCGACCGTGCATCAGGTAGAGGCCCGAGCTGCCGAAGTAGAGGAGCACGTACCTGTTCGCCTCGAGGAGAGTAGGTGCCGTCATCACGTAGAGCCCTAAATTGATAGAGATAAGGGCTGAGGTCACCTCGGGTACGCTGGAATACATTTTGAAGAGGATGAATGAGAAGAGGGTAACACCAATGCCCATCAGGATCTCAGTCAGGACTCCCATCATCTTTTCAATCACCGTAGCAGGTACTTCAGCGCCTCGGCCAGAGCCGACGCAGCTGATCCTATATCCACGGAAGCTAACTTAAGAATTTTAGGTAAACGGGTGATTTTGAGTGGTGCTGACTGCCTGTCCACGTGGAAGTCCCTTTCCATGAGGCCCTCCTCCCGGATCAGGGTGAAGAGGCGATCGATCTTCTGATCATCCAAAGACTCTAGGAACTTCCTAATGGCCCATCCTAGGGATATCTCGCGCCTGTTTTGCCTCCACCACCCCGACTCGTAGCACCTCAATGCGCCCTCAAGGTCATCCAAGTCCTCGAGACAGTTAGCTAGATGCTTGGCCCCCCTGACCGCTAGGAGGACGCCTCCCCTGCTGACAGGCTTTATTTGGCCAGCTGCATCCCCCACCAGCGCCACGTTATCCATCCAGAACCTCCTCCTCGGACCTACCGGGATCACCCCTCCCTCGTACCCGATCGCTGGATCCCCCGACATCCCTTGGATCCACGTGAGCAGTGGATCATCGACCCTCCCCAACGCCCCCACCTTCCTCCCTCCCTTCCAAGGCTGGATCCAGCTGAACCTGCTGCCCTTCCTCACTTTCACGTAGTAACCATCGATTTCTCCGCCCTCCACGACCTTGTGTATCCCTACCTCGAATCTCATGAGTGGGAAGCCGAGCTCATCAGCCACAGAGGAGAGGGCCCCATCCGCCCCCACCAGCAGGTCGTATTCGATGACCATATCGCCCACTAGAGCCTCGTTTCTCGATCTCAGCCCCTTGAATCTGGTCGAGAGGAACCCTCTAGCTCCTTCAGAGAGCGCCGCCTCCCAGGTCTCCCTGTCCATCCGAGCCCTGTCGACGACCGTGGCCACGTGCCTCCGCACCTCTATCTTACTACCTCCGGGGGACACGAAGGTAGCCCAGTTCACCTCTCCGATGATCCACTCATCGGAGAAGAGTACGAGCTCGCTTACGGCGTCGGGACCCAGTATACCGGAGCAGTGGTGCGGGTGCCCTACAACCCTCCTCCTCTCAACCACTGTAACTGAGAAGCCCTTCCTCGACAGCAGATAGGCGAGTGTAGAGCCAGAGATGCCTCCTCCAACTATGAGCACTTCGGCACGCATCAGGAGACCTCTGGGAGCTCTATTCTCCCCTCGGAGATCAGTTTCCCTCCGATTATGACGGCCGGGACCTTCCTTATACCCAACTCCAGTATGTAGCTCTGCCCCTCCGGCTCCAGGGCGGAGACCTCCCTGATCTTCAGGCCCCTGCTATGGGCCCACTCCCTCAGTCGGCGAGCGGCATCTAGGGAGGATTCGCATATTGGTGAGACCAGAACGATTATTTCCCTTTCTTCCTCCGATCTACCAACTTCTTCCTCCAATTCCTATCCCTCAGGACGTACTTGTAGGGCTTGCCGTTGCCGACCCTCTCCACGAGGCCCTCCTTCTCTAAGTCCTTTATGTATCTCCTCACCGTCACTTCGGCCAGTCCGAGCTCCGAAGCTATGGCTATGGTCCTCATGGGTTCAGTGGCTTTCTCTAGGACCTCGAGAACCTTGTACCTCCCCGTAGCCCTGGGCATCACAATGTTCTTGAGGGATTCGACCTCCTCCCTGCAGAGATCCTTCTCAGCCTTGGCCACCGCCAGTTGGTACATGAGGGTGGCGAAGAGGTCCAACGTCCTCTCAGTGACGCCATCTCCAGCGGAGGGACCCAGTGCCTTGGGGGCCCACCTGAGGTAATCGTTCAGGACCTTACTCATCACATCTATCAGTGAGGAGAACATGGCCTCCATGGAGTCCTTGGCGGCCTGAGTGAGCAATCTCACCTCGGCTTCGTCTAACTCTCTGATGTCCCCGGCCTTGATGAGAAATTCGACATCCTGCTTGAATTGGTTGGCGAATCTATCCCTGTTCATCCTGAAGTGATCTGTCAATTTGTCCGTCAGGAGGCTGGGAATGTGGTTTACCGCCTCTAGGCTCTTCTTAAAGGACGAGATGAGTTCATAGAGAGGGCCCTCATTGAGGGGGAACGTTTTGTTTAGTCTGTCTAGGTGATCAGCAACTCTGGTCCTCATTTCCGGTGAGAGTTCGTTTAGAAGATCCTTGACGTCTTTTCGTAAATTCCCGGCCAATTTGGAATCCCCTCTAACGGTACTGGGGTTGAACTAAAAACCTAATTTTCAAACTTCACTCTACATTTAAAGGTCTCACTAAAAAATCCACACGTACCTTGTATACTCTAGGAGCATAGCTGGAGACGATGCGATAGCCAATGGAGGTGGCCTGTAGGCCGAGAGAGGCAGCTTCCCTCCTGAACATCTCCTCGGCCTTCGAGAGGGCCTCATCTCCACCCCAGTAGTAGAAGTGGATGATTCCTCTTCCCCCTTTGAGCGCTCGGAGGGCGTGGCCGATGAAGGCGTAAGCTCCCTTGGGCAGGGGCATGACCACCCTGTCGAATCTGCCGTACATGGCGGGCGTGACGTAGGCCACGTCTCCCTCGACGGGGAAGACGAGGTGCCCGACCCTGTTGAGGATCACGTTCTCCTGGAAGTACCTGACAGCTATTGGGTTCAGCTCGATCCCGACCACCTGGGCCTTCCTGCGCTTGGCGATGGCGATCGCGTAGGGGCCGGCTCCCGCGAACATCACAAGCACAAGCTCCCCGTCCCTCACACTCTCCGCCACTAGCTGTCTCTCGGTCGATTCCCTGGGGGAGAAGTAGACTCTACGGGGATCGAGCTTTATCCTGTATCCGTGTTCCTTGTGGATGACCTCCGTCTCCTCACTGCCGGCCAAGAGCTTCAGGGGCCTCACCCTGAACTCACCCTCTCTAGCCCCCGCCTTCAACAAAACGGACTTGACGTGAGGATGGCGCCTCATCACCTCCCTAGCCGCCTCCTCCGGGTCCATGCCCTCGGGTACCTCTACGATGGCCACGGCCCCCGTCTCCCTCGAGCCTATGAGATCGTAGGGTACCCTAGGCCCTTTCCTCCTACCCAAGACCGTACACCCTCATGGCGTTTCCGGTGGTTATCTCTGCCAGATCCTCGACATCGATCCCCTTCATTTCGGCCACGAACTTTGCTGAGATCCTGATGTTCGCAGGTTCGTTCCTCTCCTTGGAGTTAGGGGCGAGCACAGGCGAGTCGGACTCCAGCACCATGTGATCCACCGGAGTGGCCCTGGCCACCTTCTGAACGTTGTTGGACCTCACCACGTTGGTGGGGATGCTGACCATCCATCCCCTCTCCACCGCGAACCTGACATCCTCCGCGGTCCCCCCGAACGCGTGAAGGACGACTCTCTCAGCTCCTTCCTCGTCTAATACTCTTAGAACGGGTCTCTGAGCCCACAGGCTGTGGATGACTAGGGGTTTGTCCAGCTCCTTGGCGAGCCTTATGAAGAGCCTGAATACCTCCTTCTGCTTCTCCTTCGGGGGACCGCCTGACCTTAGAATTCTGTAATCCAGCCCTACCTCCCCTACCGCAACTATTTCATCGGCATGAGCCCTTATCAAGTCGATGGTGGCCTCCACCTCCTCCTCATCCCCGTACTCAGCGACATCCAATCCAATGGACACCTTCACCAGTTGATGGCCCCTGAACAACCTCAGAGCCTTCTCCGCATCTTCAGGGTAAATGGGCGAGGTCACTATGCCCACTATCCCAGCTTCTCTCGCCCTCTCAATCACCTCATCCCTATCCTCATCGAAGGCCTCCTCCTCGAGGTGACAATGGGCGTCGAAGAGTCTCATCACACTACCTCCCTCTCGAGCCTCTCCTTTAACCTGCAGAAGGCGCAAATCCTGCCCGATGTCGGATAACCGCACCTCTCACATAGATTAATCTTGCGGGGCGGGGGTTCCGCCATCTTCGCCAGCTCCCTCAGGCTGCTCACGAAGTTAACCAAGGACGGTGGCCACTTCTTCCTGACCTGATTCAGCAGGGGCTTGATTTCGGCCTGCTTATCCCTTCCCTCGTACGGGCACTTGGTCATACAGGTGGGGAGACCTTTCATCTTCACGTAGTTCAGGGCATCGGAGTCGCTGACCCAGAAAAGGGGCTTCACTTTTCCGGCCATCTTGTACTCGGGCATGGGCTTGGTGACTGAGTCGTACTGGTAGAAGAGGTAATCTAGGGAGTGGGTGATGAGGTTGTTGAACCCGAAGTAGGCCATGTCATCCAGGTTGTGGCCTGTAGCGACGTAATCGTATCCCCTCTCCACAGCATACCTGTTCAGCAGATACCTGTTGACCACCCCGCAGACGAAACAAGCAGCTCTAGGATCGGGAGGGATCTTTATTCCCCACTCCCTCACATCTATCACGATCCCCTCTATCCCCAGCTCCTCGGTCAGGGATTTGAAGACCTCGAGGCAATCGGGGGCCAAGCCAGTGTACACTATCGCGGCCCCCAGCCCGAGCTGGTACTTAGGAGCGACTAGGCTGGACGCGTGCAGGGCAGCCACGGAATCCTTCCCGCCCGACACCCCGAACAGGAGTGAACTACCTTTCCTGACTCTCCTCAACACGCGGTCAACTCTTTTCAGGAAGTACCTTTCGAAGTGCTCCTCGCAAACCCAATCACCTAAATTCTCCACGAATATGGTACCTTCACGCTGGCAGTAGTGGCATTTCATCGCTAACACCGGACAAACTATTTATATAACTTCCTCGATTTAAAGGGAGGAGGATCTGGGGGGCCGTGGCCCAGCCTGGCTCTCCCCCCATGATTGGGGGAACGCCCTGGAAAGGTAGGGCGGCGGGCTCCAGTCATTGGAGCACTGAGGGGGAGACCCGTAGGACGTGGGTTCAAGTCCCACCGGCCCCACCACCTCCATTCTACAGGGGGCGTGGTCCCGACGAACATTGCGGCTGTTAGATCCTTGGACAGGGATGTGAGGGATGCGGTCAAACACACTTTGAACTCACTGGGCCTGTTCTGGGAGGAGGTGGATGAACCAGATCCGTTGAAGCACTCCGTGGCCATATTCCCAGAGGCCACCGAATTCGTCCCCGTAACCATTCCCTCGATATTCGTCGGCGAGACGGCCCTCTCCTACTACGGCGGGGATAAGACGGAGGTGAAGAAATCCCCACCCGAGCCTGCAGGCTTCATGGTCGTGGATAAGATCAAGATACCCTACTTTGGAGCCAAGTACGATCTCGAGGGCGGGCGATTGCTCAGACAGGCTCCCCTCTACTCCAAGGACTCACATCTACTCTTGGGATACGACCTCTTCAGGAACGTGAGCTACTTCCTCAAGGGAGCCGAGTCGTCCTTGGGCATGAAGAGGATAAGGACCAGCGACAGGCGCTTCAACCCCAAGGTCCTAGAGGATCTGAGGGGGGTCCCCGTATCCACCCCCATAGTGGATCTGCACGCCAAGTTCCTCCTCTTCTCCATACTTCTCCTCCACAAGAGGGAGAAGCTCCCCCTCATAATGAAGCAGATCCCCCCTTCCGGCTACAGGGGAGGGATGTCCGTCTCCGTTCCCATATACAGGACGGGGCATTCCGGCCCGAGCCTAAAGTTCGACTTGAGGAGGTTCCTTCGAAAAACGGAGTCCTGGATAGAGAGGTTGATTAAGGGAACTGAGGACCTCACTTTCTTCGTGGGGAGAGGAGAGGACTACACCCCGACAAAGATCAGGGAGTTACTCGTATCGATGGAGGAGAACGGTCACGAGGTGGGCCTTCTGGCCTCGGTCAGGGCCTCCATAGATCACATGTCGATGGCCGAGGAGTACGAGGAGGTGGCCACTCTCATCAAGAGGGGAGGCATAGGGATCAGGTTCAAGGGGATAGCTTCTACCCTGATGGACGCTTGGAAGTCGGCAGCTTATGTAGATGCTGGCTACGTACTGACTGGCGAGATCGCTGGGGAATTTGGGTTCCTGCTCGGCATAGGATGCCCGTTCAGGCCCAACGGCTTGGTCTGGAACATCCCACTGGTGGGGAGGGTCTCTGACAGGGGATCGGCCGCGAGGGCGGCGGAGTTCGTGGCCAAGTGGGGGTGCATGGTGGCGGTCGATGCGATGGACGAGCTGTCCACCCTCTCGCTCCTAAGGAACGCTCACGAGAGGGGGATATGGATAGCTCCGCCCAGCACCTTGGTCGAGAGGTTCAAGGCGGTGAGCGATGTGAAGGGCACCTTCAGGTACGACAGGAAGTACTTGGAGGGTAAGATAATGCCCTACGGTGACGTGAAGGACCTTCAACTCAGGGTGATAAATCCCGAGGGCAAGGACTCCGTCATGAGGGTTGATCTGGAGGCTGGGAAATCGCACGAGATCAGGATCCCCGTATAGCCTCCTTGGAAAGCCTGTGGGCCAGTATGAGGGGTAGAGGTTGCTTTCCCTCCCTCCAGAACTTCTTGGAGATCTTTATACTGCTCTCCAAGTCCACTAGGTGACCGGGGGAGACGAACCCCCTCCCCACAACGGCACCGACCTCCCTGCCTTGAAGGATGATGCGGTCCCCCTCCAACCTCCCCACCAGCTTGGACTTCGCAACCCCGATGGAGGGCTTCCCCAACAGCAACCCCAGATGTGAGGCCTCCCCTAGCATCCTCGGATGGGAGAGACCGTGCCCGTCCACGAATATCACATCGAAATCGCACCTGAGAGCGGAAGGGAGCATGCCTCTCAACTCCCTGAAGGCTAGGTAGGTCGGCACGTAAGGTATCTGGGGGACGAACCTCTCGTAAGCCACCTCAACGATCTCCAATTTGGAATCGACCGAGACGCAGGCCGCGACAGCCTCCTCGCCCCCGTAACTGACATCGACACCGGCAGCCACTTCTACTCCTTTCAGGGGTCTTAGATCCAGCTCAGAGGAGAGCATTCGCTGGGCTTCCGCCATCAGCCGGAAGATGGGCCAGGCCCTGATATCGTGGAAGAATTTCCTCTCCCTGAGGTGTTCAAGTCCCCCCTCCTCCCTGATCCTCTCCAAAGCTCCCGGGAGTGGTTTACCGTCCGAGGACACAGCCCTCCACCAGGGGACGTGAGGTGCGAGATTCGATAGCCTCAGACACTCGTTTCTCACGGCGAGAGCGGCCCTGACATCTCCCAGAGCCGACGCTATGTCCCCGAATGAGGATACTCTGCCCGGGGGGATGCTCCGCAAGGCCTCAGCCAGTATCTCTTGGAAGCGCGTCAGCCGGATCCCTCACCACCGTTTTAAATAACGGACCCAAAGTTAAAGGGATGACCACGGACCCGCTCGGCTCCATGAAATCAGCTCTAGCTGATGAAGTGAATAAGGCCCTCTCGGAGATGGGGGTGGAGGAGTCCTTCTCCCCCCTTCAGGTGGCCCGATCCCCCAAGGATGTGGATGTCTACGGCCTACCGGTCGGATTCAAGATAGCCAGACACCTGAGGAGGAAGCCGGACGAAGCGGCGCTTTTAGTAGCTGAGAGGATAGACGCCTCCAGCATACCGTACGCCGAGGAAGTGAGGGTGGAAGCGGGTTACCTCAACGTGAGGGTTTCTCGTGAGACTCTCTTCAAAGATGTCCTCTCCCTGGCTTCTAGGGAGGAGCTGGGCAGGGGGGAGAGTAAGGGAGAGAAGCTGATGGTGGAGCACACCAGCGTCAACCCGGTTCACCCCCTCCACGTGGGCAGCGGGAGGAACGCGATAATAGGCGACTCCTTCGCCCGGATACTGGACTTCCTAGGCTGGGATGTGAGGAGGCACTATCTGGTGAACGACTGTAACCTGCAGGTCGCGATACTGGCGGCTGGCAGGTCCAAGATAAGGCACCTCAAGCCAAAGGGGAAGCCGGATCACTGGTTCGGCCTGATATACGCTATGGCCAACGCGATACTGGAGATAGGCAGGATCAAGAGGGGTGAATCCGAGGAGGGGGATCTGAAGGAGTGGGAGGAGACCATAGAAAGGGTTAGAGCCCAGGATCCCGAGATAGCCGAGGGACTGACCGAGCTCGACGACCGCTACGTCATGGATCTCCTGAAGAGGTACCAGTCGGGAGACCCGGATGCGAGGGAGGTCTTCAGGGAGGTAGCGGAATCGGTCCTCAAAGGGTTCCTCCAGACCCTAGGCAGGATGGGAATAACCTACGATCAGTTCGACTGGGAGAGCGAGCTCATATGGGAGAGCTGGGTGAGGAAATCCCTAGAGAAGCTCGAATCCTCCGGTTATCTGGGTAGGGACGGTGAAGCGATATACGTCGATCTCGGGAGGGCGATCAGGGAGAGGGAGGATGTCAGGAGGATATTCGGGTTGACGGAGGACGAGGTGAGGAGATTAGAGGAGGAGGGCAGGCTAGAGGAAGTGGTTCCTCCGAGGTTCTACCTCACCAGATCGGACGGAACGTGGCTGTACACGGGGACGGACGTGGCCTACTCCCTCTTCAAGGTGGAGGCCACCGACGTCAGGAGGTGCTACAATGTGATCGCCACCGAGCAGACCCTGGAGCAGAAGGAGGTGAGGGCGAGCCTCGCCCTGATGGGCTATGATCCGGACTTCCTGATACACTTCGCTTACGAGATGGTCAACCTGGTCGGGGTGAGGATGTCTGGGAGGAGGGCCCTCTACATAACGTTGGACGATCTCTTGGACGAGGCGAAGGCCAAGGTGATGAAGATACTCGAGGAGAGGGGAATGGGCAGAGATCCGGAGATAGAGGAGATAGCTGAGAGAGTAGCTGTAGGCGCCCTGAAATATGCCCTGATTAACGTCTCCCCGACCAAGGTGGTCCAGTTCAGGTGGGAGAGGGTCCTCGACTTCGAGACGAACAGCGGGCCCTTCGTCCAGTACTCCTATACTAGGGCCCATAACATCCTGAAAAAGGCAGGAGAGATCCCTGAATCCTTCGATCCATCCAAACTGTCATCCGATCTGGAGGTGTCCCTAGTTTACATGCTGGCTGAGTTTCCTGAGAAGGTGAGGAGCGCTTACCAGCTTCTAAGACCGGACCTGATCTCTCAATACGCTAACGAGCTGGCCTCGACCTTCAATAAGTTCTACGAGACCCACCCGGTTATCAACGCTCCCGAGGGAACGAGGGAAGCTAGGATGTGGCTCGTCATGGGGGTGAGAGGGGTCCTGGGGAAGGCGCTAGACCTCATCGGCGTGCCAAGGCTGGAGAGGATGTAAAATACTTTACCTCCCAGTTCTCTTCCTCTCTTTGGCCCTGGCGTAATCGCACACATCCATGAGGGGGCACTCCTCGCACTTCGGGTTCTTCGGCCGGCAGTAAACCCTTCCCAACTTTATCAGGAGGAGATGCGCCCTCAAGTAGTCTTCCGGGTCGAATAACCTCATCAGCGATCCTCTTATCTCCTCATAGTCTTCGCTCTTCGCTAAACCCAGCCTGACTGCCACCCTAGTGATGTGCCTGTCCACCGCGATGGTGGGTCTCCTCCCCGTCACGCTCAGCAACACGTCGGCGGTCTTGGGTCCCACCCCCGGCAGGCTGATCAGTTCCCTCCTGGCCTCCTCCAGATCCTTCTCCAGTATCCGCTCCAGTCTACCGCCCTTCAAGAGGGAGGCAACCCTCTTGATGACCCTCGCTTTCTGCCTGTATAGGCCCGCCGGTCTCAGGGCCTCCTCCAGCTCCCTCAAACTGAGCTTCTCTACCCTCTCGGGATCTACCCTGCCCAGAATCTCCTTCAATCTCTTCATGGCCTTGGCGGTATTCTTATCGTTGGTGTTCTGTGAGACTATGGTCGTTACCAGCACCTCAAATGGGTTTCTGGATTTGCTGGCCATGAGGGAGACGAACTCCTCCTCCCTGAAGTCCAGAGCTTCCTCCAGCCTCCTCAGGATTGCCTTCCCATCCACGCCCTCGATCAACCCAACTCCTCCTTCAGCTTGGAAGCGAACCTCTCCTCATTCACTATGAAGCGGTGATGCTCTCCCTCACCTATGAGCTTCTCCTTCCAATAGGCCTCGACCCTGAAGACGAGCTTTCTCCCGTCCATGTCCACGAGGGTCGCCTTCACCCTGACCTCGCCACCGACTGGAGCAGGAGCCCTGTGGTAAACGCACACGTAAGTGCCCACGGTGGTGTAACCCTCCTCTAGATAAGGTTCCACGGTCCTGTGGCACGAGATCTCCATGAGGGCTATCATGCTGGGGGTGGAGAGGACCCCAACCCCCAAATGGCGCGCGGCCATACTCTCCTCAACTAGGTAAGTGAACTCGCCGGTAAGGCCGGGCCTCACACCTGACATCACGTCACCTCCTCAAGAGCGGGATCGCCATTATGAGGGTGGACACCAAGAGGATGAACAGGGTGGGCGGGAGCCCGAGTATGGGAGTGGTCAGAGACTTCCTCGCGCCGTGCACCAGTGCCCAGTACAAGCCTATCAGGAACCCGGAGGCGAGAGATGCTGCCGCGGCATAGCCCATTACCCTACTCCTCCTACCGTAGAACCATCCGATCAGGGTCACTGGAGCAAGAGGAAGTAGCAATGCTGATGCAAGCACGGATAGATCCACTATGAAGCCGATCTTCAGGTAGGCCACGTAGCTCAGGACGAGCAGCAGGATGAGGAGGGAGACCCTACCCAGGTTTATCGCCGTCCTGTCGTCTCCTCCCAAGTAGCGCTGGTACACGTCCCTGGAGGCGGTGGAGGAGAGTGCTAGGACTATCGCGTCCATGGTGGTCATCGCAGCCGCCACGATGGAGGTGAAGACGAAGACGGCGAGGGGAAGGGGGGCATAGCTGAGCAGCGAGGGGGTGACCTGATCGCCCACCTTGATGACGGGGAGGCGCCCGACCTCGGTCAGGGCCCTGCTCGCGAGCCCTATTACCGTCACTATGACCGTGTAGGAGAGGCCGAACAGGGTGAAGAGGGTGATAAGCCTCCTCAAGGCTTTCTCGTCCTTGGGAGTGTACAACTTCTGGACCACCTGGGGGTTGGTCACCGCGAAGAAGGCCCAGGGTATCGAGTAGGACACGAAGACTAGGGGAGACCATTTCATACCTAGCAGGCCCTTCTCGGCCATTTTGGCTGTGCCGCTCGCTATGTCCGATCCACCCCACAGGAAGAGCCATACCACGAATCCAATGGCGGCCAGTATCATCCACAGGCCCTGGTACAGGTCAGTGGAGGCGAGGCTCCACATCCCAGACAGTCCAGTCCATATCAGGGCTGCAACCACTCCCAGCACGATACCGAGCCAGTAGAGACCGGGAGCCATCCCCTCGACCATTCTACCAACGGCTATGAGCTGGGCCGAGGCGTAGGGTATCAGGGCTAGGAGATACATGGCGGCTACGATGAGGGAGAGTGGTTTCAGGCCATACAGATCTGAGATCATCTCAGCCGGGCTCACCCAGTTCCTCTCCTTGGCTAGCTTCCACACCTTAGGTGCGATATAGCTCAGGAGGAAGATGGTGGATAACAGGTAGGTTATCTCGAACCCGAAAGCCCCCACGCCGGTCGCGTACGTGAGCCCGACCAACCCGACCATCATAAAAGCGGAGTAGGTGGTCGCCGCGTAGGATATCGCTGCCAGTATGCCGCCCAGCCTGTGACCAGCTACGTAGTAATCGCTCGTGGTCTTTATCCCGACTCTCCTAGATAGGAGGGCGATTATCGTTCCCACCAGCAGGTAGAGGGTCAGAGTGATCACTGCGGCGGTCAGCTCTTCCATGTGACATTCCCCCTCAGGTAGATTAGGGTGACGGCGAAGTGGACCAGCGTGAGAACTAGCCAGAAAGCGTACAGCGAGAGATCCCTGCACTCCCTGAGAACGAGGTAGGATACCGTGTAGGATAGGGCCAAGACGAGCATGCTCCACATCAGATAAGCCTTGTCCCTCATACCAGCTCCCTCAGGTACTCGTAGAACCTCAGCAAACCATCCCTACCCACCGGCTCGTAGTCGACGTTCTCTATCACCCTTACATGGTTGAAGGATGCCTTAAACTCTTCCAGCACCTTCGCGTGGATCTCGGCCACCCTGTTCAATTCAGCGCATCCGCAGCTCCTGAGCAGCCGGTTCACGATCAGCGCCCTGACCTTTATGCCCATCCCCTCCAACTCGTCCCTCATCCTCAGCGTCAGGAGATAGGAAATCTTCTCTGGAATGGCCACCAGCATGAGGTGGTGGGAGTCGCTGGACAGCATGTCCATGATACCCCGAGCTATGGATCTCCACTCCTCTATAAGTCCCAAGGGATCCCTCTTTCCCCTCCTTATCCTCTCTAAGAACCCCTTTAACCTTAGATACATGCGTATGGCGTCGTTCATGTGGGAGTAGAACTCCTCCTCTATCCTCAGCAATCTGATGCTTCCGCTGGACGCGGGCGTGTCCCAGACTATCAGATCGTAACCCCCTTTCCTCCAGTACTCGTACAGGAGGTAGAGCATGAACTGATCCGCTATTCCAGGGGCCCTAGCCACGTAATCTATGAAATCTCTCTCCACCGGCAGGAAGGAGGAAGCCACCTCGTAGACCTCCTCCCCGAATCTCTCCTTCCACATCTCGATCACTGCACCTTCGCTCAGCTCCGCCGCCCACAGCCCCCTGAACCCGTCCACTTTGGAGGGCTCACTCCCCAACGGAAAGCCCAGAACATCGGAGAGTGTAGGGGTCGGGTCAGTCGTCAGCAGGAGGACATCCATCCCCTCCTCGGAAAGCCCAGCCGCCAAGGAGGCCGAACACGTCGTCTTACCCACTCCACCCTTTCCCCAGAAGCTGACGAGCCTCATCTGGAATGAGGGTGCCCTAAAAGATTT
>Ga0256835_1001084_pt1 | contig 17249 bp, 16 predicted proteins | sample PIR30metaG_FD_185972 | JGI IMG/M metagenome (GOLD analysis project Ga0256835, IMG submission 185972) | Hydrothermal vent microbial communities from East Pacific Rise, Pacific Ocean - PIR-30 | ecosystem: Environmental > Aquatic > Marine > Hydrothermal vents | place: Pacific Ocean: East Pacific...
AATACATCGTCCACAAGACCAGCGAGAGGCAGTTGAAGAAGTTCGGATTCTACGAGAGGCTGAAGCAAAATCCCAACATAGAGATGATGGGGTATCTGGACTACATATCCTTTATGCAACTGGTAAAGGGAGCGGCTTTCGTAATTACCGATGGTGGCGGACTTCAGGAGGAGACCTATTATCTCAATGTCCCGTGTCTCATAATGCGGTACAGGACGGAGCGAATGGTGGGGCTGGGTGAAACCGCCCTTCTGTCGAAGTTCGAGGATGAGAAGATAGAGGAATTCTTTCAGAATTACAGGAACTTTAAGAGGCGTAAGCCATTTCCCCGCCATTATCCCAGCAGGATAATTGTGGATACTTTACTGCGGGAGATGGAAAAGATGGAGGCGAAGAAATGAAGGTGGTGGTTCTGGGAAGTGGAGGACAGCTGGCATTCGACATATTCAGGCTGAAACCGGAGGGCGTTCAACTTATTGGCTTTACCCGGGAGCAACTGGACGTGCGGGACAAGGAGAATCTGATAAAGACGCTAAAGGAGATAAATCCGGATGTGGTAATCAACACGGCAGCCCTCGTCCGGGTGGATGATGCGGAGATTTACGAGGACAGGGTTCTCGAGGTCAATTCTGTTCCACAGAAGATTCTGGGAGAACTGTCATCCCAGATGGAATTTTCTGTCGTGTATATAAGCACCGATTATGTCTTCGACGGAACCAAAAGGGAGCCGTACACGGAGGAAGATATCCCCAATCCCATAAACATGTACGGATTTTCCAAACTTCTGGGGGAGAAGCTCCTGATGAATTACACCGACAGGTATTACATCGTGCGCACATCTGCTCTATTCGGATACAAGGGGTCCAGGAGTAAGGGAAATGTCGTGTATAACCTTATTCGTCGTTTTAAAGAAGGAAAGACCATTAACCTGATAGACGATGTCTATTTCGCCCCCGCATACACGTACGATGTGGCTCAGCAGATATGGAGATTTATCATACAGAACTGGGAGCATGGCATCTACCACGTGGTAAACGATGGATTTACTTCTCCCTATGGTCTTGGATTGGAGATATTTGCCATACTGGGGGTCCATCCCCGAATCGCCCGCGTGTCCCTCAGCGATATGAGATTCAGGGCGAAGCGTCCCCGATACTCCGTCCTTCAGAGCACGAAGAAGGTGAAGTTGAGGTCCTGGCAGGATGCCATAAGGGCATTCCTCGAGGAAATAGACATCTGAATACGGGGAGGGCGAAAGCCCTCCAGATTGGGTGGAGAGATTCCTCTCATCGAACGATTATTTTCCTGAGAAAACTCTTCCCGGAACGGGATTCGAATAGGATTATATATACCCCCGATCTGGTGGGCGTTTTTATGCTATTTCCTTCCCTTACAGTCTGTTCCTGGATCAGGCGTCCCCTTATGTCGAAAATTCTCAATCTGCCTTCCCTCATGATTGTCAGGTTATTACGATTTTCTCCAATTACTACTGGAGTGATATCTTCATCGAAGGTGAAGTCCACGCTGCTTACGGCTGCACTGGTTTCATTTTCCCCATCCCCGTCAGAATCGTAGGAGTAGAGATCCACCCTGTACTGGAGGTACTGAACCATGGTATCTGGACCGGGACCATCGAGATCGGACAGGTAGCACCTTATGGTATTTACTGGAGTGCCGTATCTGTTGCAGGTGGCTATAGAATCTATGTTCACCCACTCGGATATGAAAAATTGTCCCAAATTCCTTCCATGGCGAACATAAATTCGGGCATGTTCCAGATGCTGCCCCGTAACCGTTATGGAATCCCATCTCCAGCTGCTGTTATCGGTGGTGCCATTGATGTCGATGATATGGGAGATCATCTTGGCCGAATCCGCATAGATCATTTCGGTGGAGTACCAGTATAGGCCTTCCCTCTTACCGAGATATCCGGCTCTCACCAGTAAATCCGCATCTCCATCCCCATCGAGGTCCCCTGCTCCTACGCCAAAGTAGCTCCTGCGGGGGATTTCAGATGATTCCTTCCTGACCACGAAGGATCCGGTGGAAGTGTCGCTTATCAGAATATATATGGTGCTGTCATCGGGAGTGGATCCATCCCCCTGAGATGCCACGAATACATCGGGGAAGCCATCCATATTCAGATCGCTTATTGCCACTCCCATGGGATGGGGAACATATGTGGAATACATGAGACTGAAGTTCCCCGTTCCATCGTTCTGAAAGATCTTTACCTCATCGGAGTCCCTGAGGGATACAGCGATATCCATATCTCCGTCGTTGTCCATATCCGCCATTCCCAGACCGTAATACTTCGTTCCATCTTTTGCCTCTATGGGTATGCGGGTGAAATCGAAGTTACCATCATTCCTGTAATAATTGAGAGCATAATCGAAAGTGGCAACTATATCGTTGTCTCCATCCGAATCGAAATCATGGATCACCACGTTCCAGCCCCTTCCCCGATGGGGTGAATCCACGAAGTGTTTTATGTAATAATGGGATCCGCCTTGATCGAGATCACATCCATAGGATCCTGGTGTTCCTGGAGATACCCGCTCGAATACGTAAAGGAGTCCCTGATCGTAATGGGTAACGGCTATATCCACATCTCCATCGTTATCCAGATCAGCAGTGTAGATCCCTTCGGCTTCTCCCGAGCCGCCGGCGGATCCATCGCATGCGCCGTTCAAATGAGTGCATATTACGCACTTATGCCATCCGGATTCGTTTATCAAAAGGACCACATCCTCTCCGGATCTGCTGCGACCCACCGTAAAGAGATCTATATCCCCATCTCCATCAGCATCGTTTTCGTGTATTTCATCCACACTCCGTATGGATGCTACGTAGGTTTCCGTAAAGTTCCCGTGTCCATCGTTTATAAAGACCCATACGGGACCCCAGGGGAAACTCTCGTCCGTTACCACCAGATCGGGATATCCATCCTGATTTACATCGAATATATCAGGGTCGTTGTCCCATCCACCTGCTTCCCCGGGTCCTTTCACAACGTGTTCTTTCAGGAACATGAAGTCTCCATTGAGAGTCAACACATTGGAAGAGTTTCTGTAGTTTAGGTTTTCCTGTCCCATGCAGAAGGAGTCACCGAATTGAACGGGTAGGATGGAGCAGGCATTGGCACAACCGATATCCATATTGCCACACATCTGAAAATAGCCACCTCCCCACGCCGACTGGCTGATGTTTGTTAATGATACGACTGCTATTAATACCATAGGCGGAATTTTAAAGTATTCAAATTGGGGTAATTACTTACTTGAGGAGTGAGAATCAATGAGGTTTTTTAGGTATTCGATCTCAATATTTTGTCACATATTGAGTTTCCGTCTAATTTTCTTATTGTCCAATTGTTTATGGTTTATAAGATTTTGCCATATTTATTGACCTGCGAGATCAGTTTTTTAGTCAGTTTATACAGGGCATCCTCTTTAAAATTCGATCATGTGTGTATTCACCATTTTGAGCATTCTCGTTTCGAATCCCGCTTCGGCCTCCGTGGACACCCTATGGTCTGCAGTATATGGTGGAGATGACGACGATGGGGCGTCCGCTGTCGTGGTGGATGGCGAGGGTAATTACGTTGTGGCCGGGCATACCTATTCTTTCGGTTCGGGGTACTCCGATGTATGGATACTGAAACTGGATCCCCAGACGGGTGATACCATATGGTCCGTAATCTATGGTGGTTCTTCTTCCGAGGGGGCGGAGGACGTGGTGGTGGCTCCCGATGGAAATTATATCGTGGCCGGATACACGTACTCCTATGGCGCCGGTGGCTCGGATCTGTGGCTTCTGAAAGTAAATTCCAGCGATGGCAGTCTCATCTGGTCCAGAACCTTCGGCAGTGCAGATGATGACGGTGCATATTCCCTTGCAGTTGATGATTCCGGATACGTGATAATTGCCGGTTATACCACATCCGCCCCTTACAGGGATGGGTATCTTCTCAAGGTGGATGCGGACACCGGGGGTCTCATCTGGAGCAGAGTTTTCGGTGGATCCGCCACAGATGAAATCTATGCAGTTGTTGTGGATGGCAACGGGGATTACGTTCTTGCGGGACGCACCAATTCCCCATCCGGTGGATATTTCGACGTGTGGATGATGAAGGTAAATCCATCCGGAGATGTGGTCTGGGAAAAGGTATATGGGAGCAGTATGGACGACGGGGCTGCTGATGTGATAGTGGACAACGATGGGAATTACGTGGTGGCTGGAAGGGCCGTATTCGATGTCAACGATTACAACGATACATGGATACTGAAGCTGGAACCCGTAAATGGAGATACAATATGGACCAGGGTTTTCAGTACTCCCGAACCCGAAGGTGCAACTGCTATCGCCCTTCTGGAAGATGGGGATTATGTGGTGGCAGGTCTGACCGGAATTAATGGCTCCTGGGATGCATGGATCATGCGCCTCGATCAGGATGGGGATAGTCTGTGGAGCGTCATATATGGAGGGGATGAATCCGACGGTGCTACTTCGCTGGCCGTGGATGGTTCGGGCAACATAGTGATGTCAGGATACACCAATTCCTTCGGCAGTGGATTCAGCGATGTATGGGTTCTGAAGTTGACGCAGATCGTATCCAGTATGGAGAGCAGAGTTCATCCCATGAAGGTAATTCCGATCTCTGGCGGTTTTGTGGTAAGGAATTCGTCCAGGATTGATGATATGAACGTGTTCATCTACTCCATGGACGGGAAGCTGTTGGGGCAGGGGAGTGTGGTCCCGGGTTCCTCTTTCCGCTTCCAGGCGATGCCGGGAGTTTATATCCTTCGTGTAATGTGCTGTGGAACATTTCGCACTGGATTAATACCTATACTCCCCTAAAATTTTCAGTATGAGTGGAAAAGAAGCCTATAAAAAACTGGAGGAAATAAGTAAGAAAACTGCTTATTTCTCCGCTGCGCTTTCTCTGGTGTTCTGGGACCAGAGGACCTACATGCCCCCGGAGGGATACAAGTACAGGGGAGAGCTCATAAGCACCATCAGGGGTTATATCCATGGTGTATGGACATCCGACGAGGTGGGCAATCTGATCAAACAGGCAGAGGATGAAGAACTGGATGATGTGGAGAGGATGAACCTGTACTGGTGGCGCAGAAGTTATGAGAAGAATACGAAGATTCCCACTGAACTCCTGATGGAGATGTCCCGTCTCTCCACCGAGACGGTGGAGGTGTGGAAGAAAGCCCGCAGGGAAAAGAACTTCGAGATTGTAAAACCATACCTCAAGAAGATTGTGGAGCTCCTGCGAAAGAGGGCTCATGCTCTTGGATACGAGAGCGAGCCATATGATGCCCTGCTCGATGACTACGAACCCGGCCTGACCGCCCGATTCGTCGAAAGCATATTCGAGCCCCTTGAGAAAGAGATAAAGCGCCTTCTCGAAAAGGTGAGGGGTATTGAATTCGGGGAGGAGATACTCCACAGACATTATCCAAAGCAGAAGCAGATTGAATTTAACCATTATCTGCTGAAGGAAATAGGATACGATTTCAACAGGGGACGCCTTGATGAGACCGTTCATCCCTTCGCCACCCGGATACTGCCCCGTGATGTGAGGATAACGACGAGGTACTACGAGGACTTCCTTTCCTCCGGTCTCTTCGGTACCCTTCACGAAATGGGACATGCCCTCTATAACATGAACCTTCCCGAGGAGTACTTCGGTCTCCCCGTGGGCAATCCCTCGTCCCTTTCCCTTCACGAATCACAGTCCAGATTCTGGGAAAACGTGGTGGGCAGGAGCCTCGCTTTCTGGAAGGTGTATATGGATGATGCAAAGAGGTGCTTCGATTCTCTGAAGGATGTAAGCGTGGAGCAGTTCTACAGAGCTATCAATGCCATGAAGCCTTCCACCATTCGTGTTGAAGCCGATGAACTGACCTACAACCTGCACATAATACTGCGGTTCAGACTGGAGAGAGCTCTCATCAACGGTCAGATGGAGGTGGACGAGGTCAGGGATGCCTGGAATGAGACTTTCAGGGAACTGTTCGGCTTCTATCCTCCCGACGATTCGGAGGGAATCCTTCAGGATATCCACTGGTACAGCGGCAGTATGGGTTATTTCCCCACGTATGCTCTTGGCAATCTGATATCCGCCCAGATTTACTTCCGCATGAAGGAAGAGATGGGGAATATTCAGGATCTGATTCTGGAAAAGAGATTCGGGGACATACTCGGATGGCTTCGGGAGAAGATTCACCGGCATGGATCTCTCTATATGCCCATGGATCTGGTGAAAATGGCCACGGGCAAGGAACTGGGATATCAGGATTTCGTAAGGTACATCGAGGAGAAGATCTCCACTCTGGTTTGAGGGGATTCGTCCCCTCACTTTACCCTTTCGATGTTGATTATCCGGGATGCATGGAGTTTGAAGTTCTTCCCCACGTGGGTATTCCTGAATAGAACCCTGTCAGCATCCATGATCACGGGAAACCCTATATGTTCTGACATACGGAACCGGGTCCTGTACATGAAATGGCTCATGTAACCCATGTTGGTATTCTCCGCCAGTATGGAAAGTTTCGGGTGGCTGGCTGGACGTCTCATGGCTGAAATGATGGCATCCAGTCCATATTTTCTTACCAGTTCCCTCATTATCTTCAGAGTGACCCGGGCATCGGGAAGGGCCCTGTGGAGCCGTCCCGGTGAGATGGACAGGCTTTTTGCCATGTGATAGAGGGACTTCCTCCGGGGTATCTGGTCCAGGTCCTTAAGATCTATGTATCCGGGAAATATGGTGAGGTGGTCCGTGCGGGCAAATTCCATATTGAGCAGTTTCAGATCGAAATCTCCGATTCTGTATCCAATTACGACTTTTCCCGAGAGGAGCTCTCTTATCTCACCTGCCACTTCTTCGAACGGAGGAGCATCCACCAGCTCCTTTTCGGAAATGCCGTGAATCGAATAGGATTTTCTGTCTATGGGAACTTCCGGATTGATCAGTGTTGAGAAGCGGGCTTTTTCGCTCATGTTTTCACCGGTGACGATTATGGCAATTTCCACCATGCGGGCCCTGTATGGGTTGGAATGGGTGGCTTCAATATCAACAAAGGCGAACTCCATGGGCGGGGAAATTTTAAAACGGCGGGGAAATCCCCGCCACAACGAGGCTATTTGATAAATACCTTCTTCGTTCTTCCGGGCACGTGAACGATGAATATTCCGGATCTGTTTATGAAAACCTGTTTGCCTTCACCATTCTCCAGAAGCCTGCCCGTTATGTCATATATGGAGTAGGGTGTCTCTTCGGTGAATATGACGTAACGACCTTTCACCTTTATATCCACCGGATTCTCCACTACGATGGGACCGGTTTCCGGACTGGAGAGGGGAGTGAGGGCGGCGCTGACCCATATACCCCTTCCGTGGGTTGCTGCAAAGAGAAGGGTATCCGTCGCATCTGTGTAGAGCTGGAGGTCGTAGATGACTGCAGAGGGAAGTCCCAGTCCATATATGCTCCAGGAGGTGGCTGTGGGATTGCCGGGGTCGAATCTGGAGTAATAGACTCCCCTGTCGGTTCCAATGTAGATGATGGTATCCTGAGTGGCTGGATCTGAAGCGAAGAATACCTCTATGGTCCAGCAGTTATATCCCGCAGGCAGATTCCCTGAAATATCCACCCAGTTGTTTCCTGCATCATTCGTATAGAGGACTCTGGGCCAGATGCTGGGATATCCCCATTCGTCCCCTATACAGATGAAAGCCTCGCTCCCATTGGTGGGAGCCACCTGAATGTCCGGTATGGATGGGGCATAGGAGTACGAAGACCAGTCCGGCGAAATGTCGTACCAGCTGGAACCTCCATCGGGGGTAAATCCCACGTATCCATCGTTGGAACCCGTATAAATGGTATCGGGACTCGATGTTATTCCCACGGAGAGAAGATACCGGGAATTGTCTCCGGGATTTGCAACCAGGGAGTCGCTTATAGCCGTCCATGTCGCACCGGCATTGGTGGATTTATATAGTCTCACTGTACCCGCATACAGGATACCGTTCAGGGTATCGTAGAGAAGAGGAGCGGTCGTCCATGCTGCTGCCTCGCACGATGTTCTCCATCCAAAGGATCTGCACCAGCCCCCCGTATTGCTTCCCACATCGCTGTCTTCGAGTGTATTGGAGGGTTCTGGGTACCCGGAAGTCAGTCTCCTCCTGCTGACGTACAGCATCATTACGTAGGAGGTAAAGAACGTGTCCGGAACTGACGATCCTCCCTGCGTGAGCCATGTATTGGCACCCCCATCACCACCATCCACTTCCACCCAGTAGGTTCCATTGTACATGATGGGAGTTCCATTATCCTGTGTTCCGCCCAGAACGAGGGAATTATCAACGGGATTGACCGATATGGTGTAAAACTGCGTGATACCCAATCCCTGATTCTTATTTACCCATGTATCTCCTCCATCGTAACTGACCCAGATCCCGCCATCGCTGGCCACCCACAGGGTATCACCCGAGGGCGAGAAGGCCAGATCGTGTATGTCGGGATGTATAACAGAGCCGGCTATCTCGTCCCACGAATTTCCTCCATCGGTACTCCGAATTAAACCATAAGAACATGAACTCCCGTAATTGTGAACCCCGCCTGCATATACGATGTCCTCATCGAGGGGATGGACTTCCAGGGCCTGATCGTACCAGCCCTGCCCACACAGGTATTCTGGAACATCGTTGGTTATATTGGTCCAGGTTTTCCCCCCATCGGTGGATTTATAGAAAGCGTAGAGTTCCCCATTGACGTCGGAGAAAGAGATGTACATTACATCTGGATTACTGGGGGCAATTGCAATCTGACCTCTAACGAATCCGTTGAATCCATCGTATGGGAAGGCACTTATTCTGGTCCAGTTGAATCCGCCATCGTAGGAGACATAAACACCCCCGCTATCTGCATCCGCGACCGTGGAGAGAGTAAACATGGTATCGGGTGCATCGGGTCTGTAAACCAGATCGGTCATATTGTCGTATGCTCCCCTTCCCAGAGGAACATCGAAGTTGGGGGACGTCCACGTCTGACCTCCATCCGTCGAAATGCGTATCCCGATGTTGGTGGCCAGTATGACCCTGTTGGTATCGTTGGGATGCACCACGATGCGGCTTATATAGACTCCCACGTCCTCAACACCGGCCAGTTTTACCCATGTATTACCCGCGTCTGTTGATTTAAAGAGGCCATCTCCGATAAAACAATCTCCGCAGTAATGCATTTCTCCGGTTCCATAAAAGATGGTGGCGGTGTCATACGGGTTCATGGCGAGGGCGCCGGAAGTCAGGGCTGAAAGGTTATCTCCAATCTGGAACCAAGTATTGCCTCCATCCGTCGTTTTCCAGACGCCACCGCCTGCAGCAGCGATATAGACCACATTCGGATTCAGGGGATTGACCAGAATATAACTGACCCTGCCCGATGCCTTCCCATCCGACCAGTCCAGTGAATCTATCAATTCGGGTCCCAGAAAGGACCAGGTGGCTACTGTGGGTCTGGTGGATGAGAATCGGCTTCCCACAGGAACCCTGTTCTTGGGCTGTATTTTCGCCTCATCCGGAATCACCAGCTTTCTGGGAGTTTCCTCCCGTTCTATAACAAATTCATCCTCAATGGGATAATAATATGTGCTTAAGGTTAGGAATAACCAGAGCATTCTTCAATTTTAATGCAAATTTTATGACCCGTCAGAAGTCGTCAATTTATAAATGACTAATTGAAAAATTCTTACCGATAGCTGAATTCTGAACCTGTTAAAAATTAACAGTCGATAACAACTCACCATCCTTTCGGGTCTGAAAATGAATTGTGGATGAGGGTAAAAGGACTGTGCCTTTAACGTGTGAATCGAATTCTTACAGAATTCCGGAATGGGGGATGGGGCAATTCGTTTAAGGGATGCTCCGGAAGCGTTGTTCCTTTAACATTTTGAGGCTTCATGGACGATAAGATCATCGAAAGTGCCCTGCGGACCATCAGGATAGAAAAGGAAGCCCTCGATAATCTGGAAAGATCCATAGATGAGCAATTCGTCAGAGCGGTCAAGACCATATTCCGGTCGAAGGGCAAAGTCATAGTAACCGGTATCGGTAAATCGGGACAGGTGGCCCATAAGATTGCATCCACCCTATCCAGTACGGGTACACCTGCTGTGTATCTCCACCCTGCCGATGCCCTGCATGGAGATCTGGGGATTATATCGCAGGACGACGTCGTTATTGCTATTTCCAACAGTGGAGAAACATCGGAAATCCTTTCGCTGATTCCCTATGTGAAATTCGTAGGGGTTCCTCTAATCGCAATTACCGGGAATGAACGTTCCACCCTTGCCCGAAAGAGCGATATACTGCTTCTGGTGAAGGTGGAAAGGGAGGCATGTCCCCTGAACCTTGCACCCACGGCTTCCACCACAGCCACACTGGTTCTGGGAGATGCTCTGGCCATAGCCCTTCTGGAGTTGAGGGGTTTTACGAAGGAGAAGTTTGCTCGCCTCCATCCGGGAGGTCTTCTGGGCAGGAAACTGAAGCTGGTCAAGGAGATTATGCATACGGGTGACAGGGTGCCCAAGGTAAGCGTGAACGCATCCATGAGGGAAGCTATTCTGGAGATGACCAGCAAGGGCTTCGGAGCAACCACTGTGGTGGATGATGAAGGGAAGATTGTTGGAATAATAACCGATGGGGATTTGAGGCGATATATCGAGAAGGGTCATGATCTGAACAATGGCAGGGTTGAGGATGCCATGACCCGCAATCCCAAGGTTATTTCTCCCGATTCCCTTGTGGGGGAGGCTCTCAATCTTATGGAGAAGTACAAGATCATGGTCCTGCCCGTGGTGGATGAAGGGGGCAGGCCCATCGGCATAATTCACCTGCACGACATACTGGGCAGTGGAATCATCTAATATTCGATCGGGTCATCCCTGTGGGGTTTCCACACGTAGTTGAAGAATTTTCTCTCGTCCTTCAGGTATTCCTCCGGGGTGGATTCTATGATTTTCTGTGCCCATTCCTCTATGCGCTTTCCCACTTCCTCCCCGAACTTCCCGAAGACGGCCTTGTAATAGTCCTCCGGAGTTTCCACCTTTCCACCCACGAAAGGCCACCCATCCTTGGCAGCCAGCTGGAAGGTGCGGAATGTTTCCCAGTCCAGCTTTTCGTATAGATCTTTCTTCTCGGGTTTCTCCCTTTCCTTCTCTATGCCCCTGCGATATCGGGAAAGGTTCTTGAATATGGCGTATTTCAGGGCTTCGGCGATTCCGATCGCTTCGGCCAGATTCTTGTCGTACCCCAATTTCAGCGCTCTGAACTTCTGAAGAGCAGCCATCTTGGGGAATCTATTGACCTTTGGCATGACAAATTATAAAGGGATCGAATCGTCCTGTTATGGCCCGGCGAATTCTGGTTTAAAATTCTGCCCGGATGCCCCGGAGGAGATTTAAGTGGAGAAAATTTCGCAGACGGAAGAGCGATATACTGCTTCGCAGGTACGAGAGGAAACTCGTGGAGGCGCTGGCGGAGTTGCAGATCCCGCTCCTCCTTCTCAATTTTGCCCTTTTCGTTGGAACTCTGGGCTATATGTACCTTTCGGGCGGGGATTTTATAAATTCTCTGTATATGACCGTCATAACCATTGGTACGATTGGATACGGGGAGGTGGTGGCGGGGAGCGATACACCGATCGGCAGGATATTTACCACTTTCCTCGCTCTGTGGGGAATTGGTATATTCACCACATCAGCAACGGTCATAGTCAGGGTATTCTTCAAGAAGGACCTGGTGGCCATTTACAGGAGGATAATGATGCTTTATGCAATAAGGGATTTGAAGGATCATTTCATAGTGACGGGTTACGATGAGGTGACCCGCTGGCTGGTCAGATTTCTGGAGAGGAAGGATATAAAGGCGGTTGTGATCACGCCGGATTCATCTGTGGAAGAAGAATTGAGGGAGAATGGTATAGATTATTACATCTTCGGCATTCCTTACAGGGATGAGTATCTTTATGCTGCCGGTATAAAGAAGGCAAAGGGACTGGTGGTGAATTCGAAGGATGATGCGGAGGCGATAGCCATAGTCTCCAGCGCCCGTCTGATAAGACCGGATGAGGACTTTCGTATCTATGCACTGGTGTCCAATGAGGAACTGGTGGAGAAATTGTATCAGATAGGAGCGAGCAGGGTGGTGGACAGGGAACAGGTTCTGGCTTCGAGACTGGTGGCCCATATCCTGCATCCCGAATCCTCGAGGATAACCCATCTGTTCGATAAGATCGCCTTCGCGGAGGAATCGGATATGGATATAGTGGAGCTCTATGTGGATGAGAATTCGCCCTATGCAGGGAAAACCCTTTCGGAGATAGATATAGGGCGGAAGTATGGAGTCAATGTCATCGGGATAAGAAGGGCGGACGGAGATCTGGAGGTGAACGTGAGGGGAAGTACCCGTGTTTATCCGGGAGATGTCCTTATTATCTTTGGTAAGGAGAAGGATATCAGGGAATTCAGAGAAAAGGAGGTGGAGAGATGAACTTCAAGAAGATATTCAACCATTTCTTCATATTGATGGCCCTGACCACTAATATCAGTTTCTTGATCTATCCCCATCCCATAGAGATCGTCATCACTGTCTTTGCCAATCTGACTGCCACCATACTGAAGATAGGGGAGAGCAGGGCCCTTTCGACGGAGTTGCTGGCAACGAGTCTCGTGGCCGATCTGCATCTCATTCCTGCCATATTCGTATTCTTCCTGGGTAATGTGGATGAGGCCATAAGTCTGGCTTATGGAGCACTGGCAGCCAATATCGTTTCGGTCATCCTCTTCGTGATAGAGACCATCATAGACACCTTTACGGAGGAGTGAGAAAACTATAAACTTTTGCCATGACGAGGGAGGAGGCTCTCAAGCGCCTCAAGAGGATCCAGAAGACGCTGGCCATTCTCGACGAGGAGTACGAGGGAGAAGATTATCTGATAGGGGTTCTGCGGGATTTCGTGGAGGATACCCGGAAGCTGGTGAAGGGCGGAGAGGACGTGGACGAGAGGATGAAGAAGGTGATAGAGCTTCTGGATAAGAAGGCCATATACGAGGTCCTCCTTTACTTCAAGGATATCCTGAAGGAGATCGGCTTTCAGGACGTGGAGGAATTCAAGGATATAGAGAAGGCCATAGAGAAAAGGAAGGTAGAGGATTCGGAGATCTTCCGCCTGCTGGGAACGGATATGCTGTGAGGCCTGTTCAATAGGTTTTGTATATCTGAAGCTTTATCTGGCGCATCTTCTGTTCTGCTATGATAAACTGGGCATCTATGTAAGCATCTGTTGTTGAAAAGAGCTTGAGCCAGACCAGCCCCACCATCACGCTGGTGGCTGTCCAGAAGTAGCCTTCCTCCTCGGTTTCCCTGTACTTCTTGATGCTGTAGAAGAGGGTGGACCACAGGAAGATTTCACCACCCCCTATGAGGGCTCCCTTGAGGTATTGCCTGTTGTAGAACTGCCCACCCCCCGGAAGGGCGAGGGACAGGATGGCGGCCTTCATGGGGGAATGGGTTATGGTGGTCTCTGTCTGGAGCGTGTCTATTACTATGCCCTGCGACAGGAGAAGGAGGAGCATTTATTTCCCTCTCACGATATTCAGGAAGTATTCGTGGGCGGTGGTATCCCCTGTAATCTCCGGATGGAAGGTGAGGCCCACGTTCTTCCCGTCCCGAACTCCAACGATTTCGTCTCCCAGCTTGGCTATGACCTCCACCTCGTCCGAAAGGAGTCTGGTAATCTTCGGTGCCCTGATGAATGCCACCCTTGCCCTGCCGTCGAAGGTGTATTCCACTTCCGCTTCGAAGCTCTCCCTCTGCCTGCCGTAGGCATTCCTCTCCACTTCTATGCGCAGTTTACCCAGAGTATGATGGGGCTCTTCTTCGTTGGCGAGGGTCTTTGCCATGACGATTATGCCCGCGCATGTTCCCATGATGGGCTTGTTGAATTCCAGCAGGGCATCGAACATTCCGCTCCGCAGGAGCAGTTTCCTGAAGGTGGTGGATTCACCACCGGGTATGATGAGACCATCCACGTCCTTTAAATCTTCTGGAAGCTTGACCCTCTTTGTTTCCACCATCAATCTGTGGAGGATTTCCTCGTGCTCCTCCACGTCCCCCTGAATGGCTAAAATCCCTATTCTCATGCGAAAAGTTTAAAGTTGCTTTTCTGTTTAACTGGCTTTGAAAATGGCTTCTATGATCCTCTTTCCTTTACGACGATCCAAGAAATTTGCGTAAAATTTTGATGGATTTATACTTTTAAAGTGCTTATAGAGGTGGAGGGTCTCACCAAGTATTACGGTGATTTCCCGGCCTTGGTAAACGTGAATCTGCGGGTGGATAGAGGTATTATCTTTGGTCTCCTCGGTCCCAATGGTTCTGGAAAAACCACGTTGATAAAAGCGATGGTGGGAGCTCTCAAACCCACATCTGGATGGGTCAGGGTTATGGGAATGGATCCTCTGCTTCACAGAAGAGATTTGAGCAGGTATATAGGATACATGCCTCAATCCTATGCTCTTTATGAGGATCTGACTGTGGAGGATAATATCAGGTTTTTCGCACAGATTCTGGAGGTAGATAATTTGGAGAAGCGGATTTTAAAGACTTTACAGTTTGTAGAGCTTACCGATAGGGTGAAAATGCCCGTCTATGCCCTTTCTGGTGGACTCAAACGAAGGGTTTCGTTCGCGATTGCTGTGGTACATGACCCCGATATTCTATTCTTGGATGAGCCAACAGCTGCAGTGGATCCATATCTTCGTGAGAAATTCTGGAGGGGTCTTAAAAGTCTGAAGGAATCGGGGAAGACCATATTCGTTAGTACGCATTTGATGGAAGAAGCTGTAAAGTGTGACATAATTGGAATCCTGTTCCGGGGAAGACTTCTTATGATTTCCACTCCACAGGAGCTCTTTAGGGTTGGCAGGCTTAAAGTGGAATTGCATATACATGGGGATGTGGTTAGAGTGGATCTGCCCAATGATCCTCAAACCATTGCGGGGTTCCTGAAGCAATATGGTCTGAAGGATGAGATAAAAGAGATTTCTTTCAGGTTTCCGGATCTGGACGAGATTATAATATCCATTTTCAGGAGGATGGGTTATGAAAGGTCGGAAAATTAAGCGATTAATAATAACCATTGTGTTGATCACATTCTTGGTATTGTTATTTATCATTAGTATGCGATATATCAGCAGTTCCATGGCCTATGTCAGATGCGAATCCATAAGTGTCTCCAGCCCTGCGGCGGGAAAGATACTTGCTATCAGGGTAGATGAAGGTGATTCTGTGAGGAAGGGGGACACCCTGTTCATTATGGATACATTACCGTTGACATTTAAGATTCTCCAGCTCGAGGCGAGGATGAAAGCGATAGATAGAAAGATAGATTCTAGGAGGATCAGATTGGGCATGCTGGGCAGGAAGAAAGAAGAAATGAAGGTTTTGGTAGAATCGGGAGCTGCTTCTGAAAATAAATTGAGAGATATAGAAGATCAGATAGGAATAGAGGTTGCAGGAATGAGAGCTCTGGAAATGGAAAGGAGAGCTCTTGGATACAGTTTGGAAGAACTTCGGAAACGGAAGAGCGATCTGGTGGTTACATCTCCCGCACGGGGAGAAATTTTATCTGTCAGGATAAAGGAGGGTATCATATATCCTTCGGGTGTACCTGGGGTGGATGTATGCTTGACCGAGTCATTTTATGTGGAGGCATTTTTCAGAGAGAAGTTTGTGAAATTTCTTCAGAAAGGTAAGCCGGTAAAGGTAATGGGTCCCCATGAACGTATTGAAGGGAGGATAGAAGAAGTTTTGCGCAGAACTTTTTACGATCAATACGAAGATGAGACTTACGTGATAGTTAAGATACAAATGAATTCCATGCCTGAAGACTGGAAGAAGAAGGATTTTAGGGTTACAGTGAAGGTTAGGCGATGAGAGCATGGATAATTGCTTGGAGGGTATTGAGGCAAATACTGCTCGATAGGAGGTTCTTTGGGTTGAGCGTTGTGGTTCCTCTTGTGATTATGTTTCTTATGAAGCTTTTTTTCGATACCCTTCCTCATTACCCCTTAACCAATCGCTATGTTATACCCATGTCTGCTTTTGTCGTTCATTTCTTTTCTTTCATTATAGCCTCTGTTGCTCTGGTACAGGAACGCACCCGGGGTACTCTGGAAAGGCTCTTCATATCCGGTACGGGGAAATGGGAAGTAATCTTGGGATATCTCATCGGATTTCTCTTCTTGGGTACAGTTCAAACGGTTGCTGTAATTTTTTCGCTCATTATATTCTTTCAGCTTTCATATTCCCCCGGAGTATTCTTTATTCTGGCTTTGATTATATGGATTCTTGCAGCAGTTTCGGTAATGATAGGTCTATTCATATCCACCTTTGCCCGTCATGAAGGGCATGTGTTCCCCTTCGTTCCATTGGTGTCCATACCTTCTTTTTTCTTCAGTGGTTTGTTGATTGATTTCGATAGGCTTCCCCTCTGGGGACAGGCCATAGGATTGCTGTATCCATTCCATTATGCAGTGAATTCTCTTCTGGAGCTTATCAGTCGTAATCCCGATGCAAGCTATATTTGGGTAAATACTTTGTTATTGATTTTCTATGCGGTTACATCGCTTTTAGTTTCTTCCAGAACGTTGAGGGATGTGGATTGATCGTTATCGAATTTTTCTTATCCATCCCATAAATCGGGGAACTTTCTTCATGTATTCTTCATAGGTCCTGCCGAAGCGTTTCCTGAGATAGGGCTCCTCCACGAAGGGGGCCAGAAGGAACCAGAGGATTATGGCCGGAGCTATGAGGGTTGCCTGGATGGAAGCCGAGAAGAGGGCCACTCCTGCAGTCAGCAGTATGTCCGCCACGTACTGGGGATTGCGGCTGAAACGATATGGCCCTTCTGTGATCAATGGGCCCTCCAGTCCGGAAGTGGTGCGGATGGAGAGGGTGAGGACGGACCACAGCAGGAGAAGGACGCCGGCAATTATGAGCAGCCCCCCGGCGAATCTCAGCAGTTCTGGAAGGGGGAGGCTTCCCCTATCTATCCATGCAATGTAAAGAAATCCCGCTGTCCCCACGGTGGTCAGTCCCCAGACGAAGAAGAATTGCCACGATCTCCATGTGGGAGGAGGCCATATGCGGATCCGGGGATCGAGGATCTGTAAAAG
>Ga0256835_1001085_pt1 | contig 17247 bp, 5 predicted proteins | sample PIR30metaG_FD_185972 | JGI IMG/M metagenome (GOLD analysis project Ga0256835, IMG submission 185972) | Hydrothermal vent microbial communities from East Pacific Rise, Pacific Ocean - PIR-30 | ecosystem: Environmental > Aquatic > Marine > Hydrothermal vents | place: Pacific Ocean: East Pacific...
TTTTGGCAAGGGGAAGTAGTTATCTTACGCTTTATGTAGGAGAAGGTAGGGGGATAGGGGGAGCGTTTAAACTGAAGGGAGGTAAGGAGACGGAGATACTGTGGCTTAAGTGGCCTGAGAGTATGTTAAGAAGGAGGGCAGAGAAGCTTAAGAAATTACTCAAGGGGCCCAGGATTTCCTCAGGAGAGGAAGTTTGTAGTTTTTGGGATGGGAGTTGTGAAATTTTGTTAGATGTACAAATAAAAAACTTTATTGATTGTGAAATTATAAAAATGAGCTCCCCAGAGCAAGAGTACTGTTTCAAAGCTCAACTGGGTACAAAGAAAAGATGCGTGAAGATATCTGATGGTCACGAGGGGAGAGCGTTAGGGCTTACTTCTATTTCAATGTTTCCTTATTCGACTTGGTACGGTAATATTATTTGCGAAAATATAAATGAATGTAAAAACTCTAAAAAATGTTCATGTGCTGTTTATGCTATAAATGCAATAGTTGAATTTCAAGGTAAGATTTTAGTCTTAAGTAAAAAAGAATATTGTAAAATATATCACATCCCTCCAAACACAGAAAAATGTAATTGTGTTTACGATTCTATGTTAGCCCACGAGAATTATCACTGTGAATATGGAAAGAAATTGATAAAAGGCGAAGTGGGGAAATTGAAGGAGAGGTTAAAAGAAGCCATAAAGGAGTTCTGTGAAAAAGAAAAAAAAGCGCCTATTTGTAGTGAAGATGCAGATTGTAAAGATAGATTAAACTTATCTCTTTCCAAAGAATTAAAATCGGGCTGGAAAGAGGTTGGAGGTGATTTAGACGAAGAAGGAGCGATAAAGGAGGAATGCAAATATCAGCAAGAACACCATTGCGTATTGCCTAAATGCAAAAAAGGAGGAGATAGGCCATGAGGAAATTTTTATTTTTACTTGTGCTCCTGGGCAGTTATGGCTGCATAGGAAAGGAAAAAAGATTCACCCTTCTTTGGCCTGAGAAGGACTTAGATTTTTACTTGGGGAGGTGGAATGAGTATAAAGAAGAAAGTTTCGTCGGTTTGGGGGCTTTTGCCCTTGTTCATGTGGATACTTTGGAAGGCTCTCGTACTTTTATAGAAAGGCACTATTTTATCGATCAGATCGCATATTCTTTTATTCCCAAGGAAGAGAGGAAAATTAAAATTAAAATGACCCGAAAAATTGAGGGCAAAATCGTGAAGGAAAAGATAATTGATTATACTTGGTCATTTCCTTACTGGTTCAGGATAATACTAAAGAAAGGGCTCCCCATTTTAAGGGAAAAAGCCCATGATAAAGAAGAATTTATTTTAGAAGGGGAATTGGAAAAATATGTTAAGGAGGATAAAATCTGTTCCATATTTGACCGAGAATACGAAAATGCCCCGAAGGAGGGAATAGAGATAAAAAGGGGAAGGAAGTTGAAGAAGAAGGTAAAAGCAAGGATAAGATATATAAAAATAGACGGCGTGTGCTGGCAACTTTACGGGATTTTAGAGAAAGGAAAGCCAACATTTCTCATGGGACAAAAAACCTCCCCTTCCCGTTGCAATTGCGTTCCTGAAGTTTGCAGGCTGATGTCAAAGGTAGAAATAAAACTAAAGAAGACCCATCGTCCGGTAAAACTTCACAGATGGGCGTTTTTTAACAACAAAAAATTGAAACTTCAGGCGAAAATGGGGGTGGGGAAAGTGAAGGTAAAGATTTCCTATCCGCCCCTTTGGAAAGAGGACGAGACATTGCGTCAAGCGTGGCGTGCCATGTGGGAAGGGTGCCAGGAGGAGCTCAAGCGAGGGGAGAAGAATACGGATTATTCCCCGGAGCGCAGCGTTATGAGGGATATTTTAATGGAGGTGGAAATAGAAAAAGAAGAAGGAGAACTTGAAAAAGCCCTGGTTTATCTTTACCAACTTGGTTCCCCCAAGGGAGGTAAGCGCCTTACCTGGTTTGACTGGGCGGAGGTTATAGAGGGGGAGGGAAAAATAGAACTCTGCAACGGCGATGTTGCCCCTGCTTTGATGTTTGAGGATAAAGAATGCGGGAAGGCTTCCCTGGAGTTTTGCCTTAAAACAGAGGAAGAAATAAAAGCAATAAAAATAACCAGGATAAGGGCCAGCAACTATGCTGGGGAGGTTTGGGAAGGGAAGGTAAACCTTTCTGCGAAGATTGAAGGAGGTGAGTGATGAGGAAGATAAGCATTTTAGCCCTTTTATTGATTCTATTTACGGGGTTGTTTTATGGAGGAGATGAATGTCCTCCGCCTTCTCCTCCTGGAGGCGAAAGCGGGGGTGCTGGTGGAGAAGGTGGTAGTGGCTCGCCTGGAGGGGACCATCCTGATGAAGGCAAGATTATTGCCGGAGCAATTTTTCGACTACCTGAAGGAAAAGGGATAGGTATAGGAAACATTTACTTTAAAGGTTTCGCTAAGGAGAGTGCCATTTTGGTGCTTCGAACCAGCAAGGATGTAAAGTTTATAAGAGAGGGAGGAAATGAGCGGTTTAAACTTTTAGTTTTCCCCACAGGTGCGCTTTACGGCGAGGATGGCAACCTTGCCCTTAAATATTCCCTGGAGGAATATGTGCGAAACGGAGGGACTGTTCTTGTCTTCACCCAGCAACATGGAAGGGACTACTCTGTCCTCCCCACCCCCTCTGACCTTCCCCTTTATGCCTATGGCTGGAGGGAGGACCAGAGTTGTCTTTTCGCCAGCGCCTATCTTTCTGCGGACCATCCTGCCCTTTCTTCCCTTCGTCACAAAGTTGCCCTTATTTCCTTAGACGGATACTTTGAAAGACTCCCCAACAATGCGGTCTCGCTTCTCAAGCGGACGAAAAACTCCTATCCTGTTTTAGCGTATTACAAATACGGAAATGGTTATGTGATTTTAACCTCCATGTATGAGGACTGGGGATACATACACGGGGGAAGCACACGCCAAGGCCGTTCCCTAATCCGCGACCTTATAACCTGGGCGAAGGCGCCGGATATGGAAATTCCGGTATACACTCTCCCTGAACAGAGCGAGGGGGGAAGCGTAGATGTTTCCCTAAATCTTGAAGTTGAGGACAGCACCTCCCTTCCTGCCTCTAAGGTAAAACTTCTCTGGCTTACCCCAGACCGCTCCAGGGTTGTATATGAGGAGGAGAAGGAAGTAAATCTTCCCCCTGGGGGAAGCACGACCCTTCCTGTTTCCCATACCTTTGATGCTTCCGAGATTCCTGACAGCGACCTCGGAATTTGGCATCTGGATTACCAGTTGTATGATTCAGATGGAAACCTTATCCAGCCAGAGAGGGAAACTCCTACTGGGCGTTTCGCCTTCAGGAGGTCGGTTGAAGGGAATTTCAATCCCTCTGCCGTTCAGATTTGGGCTACAACAGATGAGGAAGTGTATTTCTACGGGAGCGAGGTTTTATTTAAGATTCACATAAAGAACAACAAGGATGAGAGCATAACCGGGGAGCTTCGGGTGAGAAGACATAACCCATGGGGAGATAATTACGAAGGTTCTTTGGGAAATTACACTGTGGAGCCTGGACAGGAGAAGGTAATTGAATGGAGGGATGAGCTCGTTCATTCTTCTACATATGATTTTTGGTATGGTAGTTGGGCTCATACTATAAGAGGAATATGGGTGAGGTGGCCTGAAGTTTCTTTAGAATATCATGGACTAAGAGAAGTATATGCAAAGAACAGTGAGGTTGAATTTGAGCTGCATTATATGAATACCATTGAATATTCTTATCCTTTCAAGTTGACCATAGAAGTCTACAATTCAAATGGGGAGAAGGTGAAGGATTTGGGTTCCTATGATTTGACCCTGGAGCCCTCCGGGGAGGGGTTCATAAGGAAGAAGTTAGACCTTGCCAGGGAAGGATTCAATGAGGGAACTTATATTATAATTTCAAAGGTATTCTATTCCTCCAATGAAGGTGATTTGCTAATAGGCAAGAGCGAGAGGAACTTTAGGGTGAGAAGTAGCAATATAGGGGTGATGCCTTATTACAACCAGCCTCCCTTGCCAGGCAATATAATAAATCTAAAAATAAAAAATTACTCCACTTTTTCTATCGCGGATGCAAAGGTAAAGATAATGCTAAAAAAGAATGAAGAGGTTTTGGAGGAATATAACAGGGAGTTTGTCCTTGGGGAAAGGGAAGAGAAAACAATAACTTACACTATTGGGAATTATGACCTTTCCCCAGGCTCATATAGAATTGAATATGTATACTTAGATACAACAGGAACCGTAAGAAAAGGCTTGGGCAGGGTATGGAATATGGGTGCTAAAATTGGATGTGGTATTTTAAGTCCTTTCTTAAAAAGGGGTGGGGGGCGTGTGCATATCGGAGGCGTTAATAATGATTTTATGCTCTCTCCTTTAAAGGCTATCATAAAAATCCCAGAAATAAATTTCACCCATGAGGAGGAGTTTCAAATACCAGAGGGATACAGAGAAAAATGGAGTAAAGTGATAGAATTGAAGATCCCTTATTCGTCCCCTTCAGGTCGTGTAAAAGTGAAGATATATGTTTTGACAAGAGAGGGAAAAGTTCTTAAATCCGAGGAAATTGGCGAGGAATTACCTCCTTATATAGCGTCTATTTATCCTGCCTTGGATAAGGAAAAATATAAGGCTGGGGAGGAAGCTCTTTTAAATTTAAGGATAAATCTCAACTCTCACTATTCCTTTGTAGGGATTTTGCCTGTGACCTTAAAGATAACTGCCTTCGGAGTGGAGCAGACTAAGGCTTTGGAATTTAATAGTGAGGGGGAAGGAGTTTATGAGGATAGATTCTCAATAAAAATCCCGGAAAATGTGGAGCCCCAAGGGTATCCAGTAGAAATTAAAATTCTTTTTCCTGATAATACTTTTTCGAAAACCTATGCCTATATTACTGTTCCCCCTCCTACCTATGAACTCATATTTCTTGGTTCTTCAGTTATCAATGTAGGCGAAGACATTAAGGTAAAATTGAAAAATGTCGGGGGAGTAAAAGGTAATTTCCATTACAAACTTTCTCTTTTGTCCATAGTGGGAGAGGAAATTGCTAAAGCCGAGGGAGATGACACATTGGATATAGGACAGGAAAGAATCTATTCCCTTGCTATTCCTCAGGCGCTCGCCGGCGGAAAATATATTTTGAGACTCTTAATATCGGACTCTGTTGCCGGAGAGACAACCAAGGAGTGGGAACTTTCGGTTTCCGGACCCGAAGTGGACCTTTTAACACGCACGGATAAGGAAAAATATTTAGAAGGGGAAACGGTAAACACTATAACCGACATAATTTCTTCTTTGGACCTTTCAGGAAGATTAAATCTTGAGATATATAGATTAGAAGCAGGGGGAACGCAAGACCTTCCTTTCTCGGATTTCCTGGAGAAGAATGAGATTTTAATGGGCGCTGAAGAAGATGGGATGTATTATCTCCTGCGCGCGCACGAACTTCTGCGCTATGTGCCCCAGGGAGAAGAACAAATCCTGTTGAAAGAAGATGAACAACGACTTTCCACCTTCTTTAAAGATGGGAATGACATTTGGGTGGGAAGCGAGGATGGAGAAATTTGGAAAATAGGGGGGAATGCCTGGGTGCTTCCAGGTGAAATATACCAGTTTGAGAAATATAATGGTCAAATTTATGCAGCCACCGATGCTGGACTCTATAAGCTTGATGGTTCTGAGTGGGTAATAGTAAAAGATGAAGCAATATATTCCCTGGAGGCCGATGACCAAAATAGACTATGGGCTGGAGGAGATGGGGTTGTCTATATGTGGGATGGAAGTTCCTGGAGCCAATGGGAGATAAACGGAGAGGTAATATTTGATATAAGTTACGATTCTGAAATGGTTTATTTCGCCGATGGGAATGCTCTTTTCGTCTTTGATGGCTCTGATTGGACAACAGTGAGTTGCAGTGATTGGTGCTCGGATTTGAAAAATGTGGAGGGTAACATTTATGTATACGATGGGACTAAGATAAAAAGATTAGAGGGCACGGAACTAGTTCAGGTAGGTGGGGAAGTTCCCTGGGATGGAACTATTTTCGTGGGTTCTTCCTTAAAACTTGCCACTTATAGAGGGATAAGAAAATTTGAAAACGGGAAGTGGGTATGCGAATTTTTGCAACATTCGCCGGGGCTTTTAAGTGAGGTCAAATCTATCACTTTTTATAATGGAAAACTCTGGATTGGAACTTCAGCAGGCGTTAATGTTTATGATGGAGAAAAATTTGAAGTAATTCTTAGAACCGCAGAGCACGAGATTGAAGAGATATCGGCCATGAATAGCGATGGGGAAAACCTCTATATTTTCACCGTAAGGGGTGTGATTGTTAAAAGTAGCACCGCTGAGACATTCATTCCTTACAGTAAAGAATGGCTTGAGATAAAAGATGCAGTGGGCTGGGGTGGAAAGGTCTGGGTACTTGAAGAAAATATTGGATGGGCTCCAGAAGAAGTCCAGGTAGTTTATAAATATGAAAATGGAAATTGGACTGAGATAAACTTAGAAGGAGGGTCATGGGTAAAGCTTGCTCCAGATAAAGAAGGAAATATCTGGGCATGCAGTCCTTCTCAACTTTTCCATGAAGGAACCTATTTGGAGAATAGAGTAGGGGACTGCTATTCCTTGGCTTTTGAGAACGGAAAAGTTTGGATAGGAGGAATAGGCAAGTTGGGAAGTTTTGATGGAGAAAATTGGGAAATTTGGGACGATGCTTTCGGAGTTCCCGCTGGGGAAGAGGTGGTTACCATATACAAAATGGGCGAAAAAATGAGTTTTGTAGCCCCTGAAGGCCAGATTCAGGATGGGGCTCACTTGAATATTATGGCAGATTTTGCCTACAACGGCACTATGTGGGTTAAGGATTCGGTAAGCTTTTACATGGACTTCCCCTATAATTGGCCAATTATGTGCGCTACAGATGGAAGAAACAGAGCTTTTATAGGTTCTCTATCAGAGAATAATTTCCGAAGGGGAGTTGTCTTTGAGGGAGAAGGACCGGGGACGTCATTGGTTTGGAGCCATCAAATAAAGGAAGTTTTGCAAGCAGGAGTTTCTAAAAACGAACAAGTTGCTGCAGGGGCTTTCCAGAGCGGAACCTACATTCTTAAAGCCAAGATTTTCAATCAACTAAATCAATTGATAAAGGAAGCCTCTTATGGCTTTGAAGTTTATAAAGAAGGAATCTCCATCCTTGTGGTTCCGCAAAAACTTTATTTCAAAACAGGGCAGCAGGCTCCCTTTAAGGTGAAATTGAGGAACGCTACACAGATTCCAGAAAATATAGAACTTACTGTCTACGCCGATGAAGAGGTGCTTCATCAGGAGAGTTTAACCATTGCTGCGGGCGAGGAAAGGGAGATATCTCTTAGTGTTTTAAGAAATGAAGAAGGCCCCGTTAAATTAAGGGCAGTGGCTCAGGGGGCTTCTTCAAACTTTGAAGATGTAAAGACTATAGAATTTCAAACCCCTGCGCTGAACATAGATGTAAAAACTCCAGAATATGCTGCGGAAAAGTCAGAGGTGGAAATAATCCTCACCAATTTGAAGAAGGTCCCTGCAACGGTTACTATTTCCTGCGAATCTCTTGGTTGGTCTGAGGAAGTTACTTTAGCCCCAGAGGAAGTGAAAAAATGGATAAAGGAAGCAAATACAGATACCGATTATACGATTGATATAACAGGGGATTGGAACGGGCAGAAGAGTTTCAGGATTGAGGAAGGGCGGGGAGCCACTGCAAATGTTGAAACTGTAAGTAATTATCCAGAGGGAAAGGTTACAATACCCTATGAGATAAATGGAAGCGGGAAATTGCCCACCTCAGGGGTGGCTGTATTCCGCCTGAGAAGGGGAGCGCAGATTATCAGGGAGGATAGACTTCCCTTTACTGTGGAGCCAGGAGACAAAATATCCGGTTCTATTTCCTATTCCCTTGGGTCTGGAGAGTATACCCTTAGCGTAGAAAGCGAATTTTTCTCCACCACAGCCTCTTTAAATGTTCTGCCGGCCAGCGGCGTTGTTAACATTCAAGTTTCCCCCGAATACAGGGAAGGGGTTGTTTCTATCCCCATTTCGATAAAGAACATTTCGCAGGTGGAAGGGAGTTTATCCCCTGTTTTCATAGTTGAAAAGGACGGGCAAGTTATATCGGAAAGGAGCGAAGATTACTTCCTTGCCTCCGGAGAACAAATTACATCCGAGTTGATACTCTCTCTTACTCCGGGTTCCTATGCGGTAAAAGTTCAGGGGGCAAATATACAGCCAGCGTCCGCTTCATTTGAAGTTCTTCCTGGTTTTGCTCTGGAGGCGGATGCTGAAGCCATTTATCCTACAGGGGTTAGGCTCAATGTGGAAAACAAGGGATGGGATAGTTTTGAGGGATATGTGCTTGTTAGAACCGAATTCGCAGAGGAGGAAAGACAGGTGCTTGTGGGCAAGGGCGAAAGCGTTTCTTTGGATATATCCCTACATACAGATAAAGCCCAATCTGGAACCTATACTGCTCAGGTTTGGCTGTTTGAAAAGGGAGGAAGAGAAATCTTTAGCAAAGAAGTCTTAGTAGAAGTAAAGGGGGCGAGGGTGAATGTGGAAGTAAGTGGAGACGAGGTGCAGGCTGGCCAGCCCATTGAAGTCCATTCAAGGCTGATAAACTCCGGGGACCGTTTCCTTGAACTCAAATATTATGTGGAATTTTCAGGGGAAATGGCAGAGGAAAGGATCTTCCTTGCTCCAGGAGAAGAGAAGGAGTTCACCCATAGTTTTCGCACAGAGGAGGATCTTCCAAGGGGAAATTATCCGGTTCACTGGAAAGTAACCGGCACAGTAAATAAACACGGCCTTTACATGGCAAAGATTAACGGCCTCAATGTGGAAGTTACACATTCCCTGGACAAGGACGCTTATAAAGAGGGTGAAACAGCTCATCTTACTCTGGAGGTTACGACAAACACCACAGAAGAGGTGGAGCTTAAGGCAAGGGCGAGTTATGAGAACTGGGAGGGAGAGAAGATATTCCGTATTCAGGGACAGGCGACGGTAGAATTTGATATACCGCTTACTCAAATTACAGGAGCAAAACTTTTCTATGGAATTTACACTTCTTCTGGAAGGAGCCTACATTTAAACAGCCTGCATATCTACAAAAGCGAGGAGGGAGAGGCTGTTTCTGTCAGCCTTGATAAGCAGAGATATTTGCCCGGAGAGACCGCTACTGCTACCATTTCTTCTCAAGGGTCAGGGGAGATAACCTTGATGGTATTTGGTGAAACCCAGACGCTGAATATTTCCCCAGGAACAACTACATGGAATTTCCTGATTCCAGAAGGGACCCCTGCCAATTCTTATGCCCTTAGATGGAGTTTTACCCCTGTTCAAGAGGGTGAGACCTTATCAGGGGAAAGAGTTTTCGATGTGGATGGAATATCCATTAAAATTGCAGATTTCACCACCGATAGGAAAAAATACAGCGCTTCAGATACTGTGAAGGCTGAGGTCCTACTTGAAAGCAACACTTCTTTAAACGCCACCTTTGAGGTCTGGCTTATGAATCCAGAGGGAGAAAGTGTTTACATCTCCAGCAACGATATAACTCTAAATAAGGGGTTGAATTCCGCCTCCTTCTCCTGGCCCATAGAAACCACAAAACCCGGTGTTCATAAAATTATATACTCCATCTCATCTGGGGACCAGATTTATGCCTCCGGGGCTCAAAGCATAATGGTGGCGGATTTGGGGCTTCTTTCCATTTCCACGGATAAATACGAATACCCCTCTGGGACAGAGCCGGTGCTTGTTAAAGTAAAAGTCTATGGGGAGGGAAGCGGGACATTAAAACTTCTCCTGGATGGGGAAGAGGTCCAGCAGAGGAGCGTGGAGGTCTCCGGGCTTGGGACTTTTGAATTTACACTTACAGAGATAGAGCCTGGAGAGCACATTCTTAAAGCGCATTTGGAGGAAGGTTCCCTTAGCGTTGAAAAAAGAGTATCTTTCATATACGGCAGCGCTCTGCCTGACCTTACGCTTCGTGTATTTTCTATAGTCAGAGTTGGGCCTGAATATACTGCTGAGGTTTTGATTGTTAATTCTGGAAAGCAGGCATCTTCCCCAACAACCGTGTCTGTTTATGAAGGAAGAAACAATCTTGCAGAGACAGCTATAGAAGCAATTCAGCCTGGGGAAAATACCTGGCTGAATATGAGTTTTTCCCTCAGAAAATTTGGAGATATAAAACTTACCTTTAAGGTTGACCCCTCTAACACTGTTAGGGAATTCAACGAAGAAAACAATGTTTCCACCGAGTATGTCCATGTAGAGCCCTTGGAAATTAAGGTGAATTCGGATAAGGATAGCTATGGTCCTGCGGAAAACATGAACGTTGCGGTTAGCATTTCCTGTATGAAAGAAGAGGAAACAAGGGGTGACCTTCAGATTTTCCTCATTAACGAGAGCAGCGGAGAAATTGTCTGGCAGCGGAAGGAAAAAGTCACGGTTCCAAGTTGGGAAACAGTAAACCTTCCCTTCATCATAAATACCGATAGTTTCCCCGCAGGGGTCTATTCAATAAAAGCTGTTTTCTCTTCTGAGCAAAGCGTAGAGGCGGAAAAATACATAGAAATTCTTCCAGTAAAGGTGCTATCCGGAGAAATAGAAGTGAAGACGAAGGAATTCTTTGCCGGACCTTTGACCCTTGAGTATATCATTCACATTAAAAACGAAGGAAATGTAGCATTAGAGAATGAGGAAGTGAAACTCGTGTTGCAAAATGAGGATGAGGAGAGAATAAAAGAAAAATCATATACGGTAAACCTTGCCATAGGAGAAAAAGAAGATATTGAAGACTCCTTGGACCTCACCCTTGAAGCCGGTAAATATGCGCTCCTTCTCATTTTCAACGAAGAGGAAATTGCAAGGACTGAATTTGAGGTTAAGGAGTCAGAGGAGACCACTCTTAGTAAGATTTGGAGGCCCAAACCATTAATAGAAAAGCTCATTTTCCCGAATATTCAGACTCAGACAGGAAAAATGGAGGAGATACTCGCATCCGCTGGGGTTTACTATAAAACAGTGGACTGGGGGAGGGGATTGCAGGAATTCAGAAAGAATCTAAATAATTTTATGCTTACGGAAACTATCATGAGGTCCAGCGAATACAGGGAAAGGATCAGGGATGGAGAAGGTATGATTTATCTAATCCCTACATTTTACTTCCTTGCTGGAAGAGAATTAACCCCGGCGGAGGAGAAAAACATAGGAAGCATTTATGCATTCCTGAAGGATATAGGAATAGAAATGAGGGTAGGAGGAAAGAAGAGCAAGCAATATGTTCTTCATTATCTGCCCAGTGGAATATCTCAGGAAGATGAAGAAATCTATACAGGAAGATATTTTGTATTTGAAACCAATGAAGAAGTGGAACCGGTAGCCCAGATAAACGGTGAAAATGTCATTATTGTGAAGCCATATGGAAAAGGAAAGATTTTGCTCATAGGGGTATATACTCCGGTGCTTTCCAAGATAGGCCCCATAATAATCTCCTCTCTGAATTACCTCCTGGGCCAGAAAAGTGAAGGTCATATCTCCAGAATTGAAGAACTGAAATTCTCTCTCTCAACCCACAGGGGAGGTAAATACATCGTAGAAGCCTCTGGAGCCCCAATTGTGGAAAGCTTACCCCAAGGCACTTACGAGGAAGATAAAGTAAAATGGAAACTTGAGTTTAGTGAACCAGGAACTAAGGAAATATATTTCTCCGTGAAGCTCCCAGATGAAGTTAAGGAAAATGTAATAAAAGTTGTGCTTTATAGAGTAGAAGAAGAAAATGCGGAAAAATTAAAGGAGGAAAGCCTTACACTTCCTGTAAGTTACACAGTAAGCGATTATACAGATCTTATCATTAATGAACTTTCCCAGTGTAAGATTTCTGAATGCAAAAGGGCAAAAAGGTTTATAGAAATGACTTCTCCTTCTATTCCACCACTGGTAAATCTCATGTTGACCATTAGGGCTCTGAATGTTTTAAGGAGTGTAAAAATAGAACTCCCAGTAAGGACGCGTATCATAGAACTCATGAGATATTACGAGATAAGAACAGTTGAAGAAGGATTTTGAGAATAAGGGGAGGATGAAAATGAGACGCAAGTTAGCGCTTCTGGGGATTTTGATAATAGGCTTTTATGGATGCAAGGACATTCCCCCTTTTGCCATTTCGGGTTCCATATTTACCATAACTGCTACCCCCTCTATAGTTACGGTGGGAGGGGAAGCCATCATAACTGTTATGGCAACAGAGCCTTCCGGGAATCCTGTCAGAGATGGGACTGTGGTGTATTTTACCGCTTCCGCTGGTGAGATAGATTCAAAGGCACGCTTTAAAGATGGTATAGCTAAAGCTATTTTTAAGGCTCCAAACTATGAAAGTGAGGTGACAATTACAGCCCAATCAGGTTCTATTGTAGCCTCTACCACCGTCTCCGTAGTCTCTAAAAAAGTGGAATATGTACTGGTGGAAGCTCATCCTTCTCACTTACCCAAAGGGGGAGGCAAAAGTAAAATAATTGCCACTGTTCTTGATGGTTCTTTTTCTCCTATAAAAGGGGTTCCTGTAAGCTTTTCCACCAGCGGAGGATACTTTCAAGGGGGTGGGGTGGCATATACAAAAAACGACGGGAAAGCTTATGATTATTTGATCACAGAAAAGACAGCCACTGTCACAGTTGATGCTGGCGGAAAAAGCGCCGAAACTAAGGTCGTAGTAGAGGGGGAAGGAAATAGTCCTCCTACTGCTTCTTTTGAGTACGAACCTCAATCCCCACGGTCAGGAGAGACGGTAGTTTTTGACGCTTCTTCCTCTTCGGATCCTGATGGTTATATTGAATCCTATTTTTGGGATTTTGGTGATGGAGAAAAAAACTCAGGAAAAGTAGTAAAGCATGTTTTCAGTTGCGATTATACAAAAAACTTTGTGGTGACCCTAACTGTTAAAGATAATAACGGAGCCACAGACACAGAAATTAAGTCCATTACGGTAATGGCTAATCAGGCCCCCATAGCCGATTTTACTTACTCTCCCTCTTCCCCCCAAAAAGGAGAGACGGTAGTTTTTGACGCTTCTTCCTCTTCGGATCCTGATGGTTATATTGAATCCTATTTTTGGGATTTTGGTGATGGAGAAAAAGGGGACGGGGAGATGGTGAGCCATGTTTATTCCTCAGCAGGGGAATATGTGGTAAAACTTACGGTGAAGGATAATGAAGGAAAAGAGTCCTATAAAGTAAAAACTATATCTGTAAGTGAGTAGGGAAAATGAGAAAATCTATTATCTTGATAATCTTCTTGTTAATTTTTACAGGGTGTGTAGCTGAGAGAGCATACAAGATGGGTGTTAAATTAGAAACTCAACACCGGTGGGATGAAGCCATTGAGTATTATACTAAAGCAGTCATCGCTAATCCTAAGGATGTAAGGGCAAGATTAGCTCTCAGCAAAGCTCTGCTTAGGGCCTCTCTTTTCCACGAAAAAAAAGGAGAAGAGTTAGAAAAGAAAAAAGAATACAGGTTTGCCCTCATTGAGTATGAGAAAGCCCTGAGTTATGATCCAAACAATCTCTCGGCGCGAAGAGGAAAATTTAGAGTGTTAAAGAAAATAGAAAAAAAGAAAGAAGAAGAAAGAAAAAAGACCCAAATAGAGTTAGCTAAAGAAAAGGCGAAGGCGAAACCTATGGAAAAAACCACTCTACAGATAGAGGGGAAAAAGAAGATATCTCTAATTTTTAAGAAAAAACAGAGTTTAAGGCAAATATTTACAGCCCTGAAAGCTTTGAGCGGAATAAATATTCTTTTTGATAAAGATTTTAAAGATATTAAATTATCTATAGAGATTGAAGATATCTCCTTGCTTGATGCTATAGGGAAATTATGTCTGCTTTCGGGCAATAAATTTAAAATCCTTGACGAAAAAACTGTTATTATTTATCCGGATACAGAATCAAAAGCAAAACAGTATAGAGAACTTGTAGTTAAAAATTTTTATCTTTCTAATGCAAAGCCGGAGGTTGTAGCAAAAGAGCTTCAGAGAATAGCTAAAATAAATGTAATTTCAATAAACAAAGAGTTAAGAATGCTTACAATAAGAACAACGCCGGAAAAAGTTCCCTTAGCAGAAAAAATTGTGGAAGCAAATGACAAAGGAAAAGCCGAGGTTTTGTTGGATATAGAAATAATTGAAGTGAATAGGAAAAGAATGAAACAATACGGGATAGAACTTTCCTCATACTCTATTTCCCAATCCCTTTCTCTCGGGGCAGAAGGGACAGAGGCAGGAGCTATCAGAGGTAATATGTTTAGGTATCTTAATTCGGGAGATTTTCTTTTCATTCTGCCTAGTCTTTTTTATAGGCTCATAGAAAACGATACTCACTCTAGGGTTATCGCAAAGCCTCAAATAAGAGGTTTAGAAGGAGAAAAGATAAATATAAAACTCGGTGATAAAATTCCCACGCCGGTTACTACTTTTGTTCCGATAGCTACCGGAGGAGTAAATCAACAACCTATCACTTCCTATCAACTTATAGATGTAGGACTTGATATAAACATCACCCCTTATGTCCATCATAATGGAGAAGTAACTATTGAAATGGACTTTTCCTTTACATTTATCACTCAACCTGGAACTTCCTATATGCCACCTTCACTTGGAAACAGGAAAGTGAAGAGTATCATAAGATTAAGGGACGGGGAAACGGCTATGTTAGCTGGGCTCATAAGAGATTCGGAAAGAACCTCTCTAAAAGGTTTGCCAGGTCTATTAAATATACCTTATCTGAGGCATCTTTTTGGGGTTACAGAAAAGGAGGCGGTTTCTACTGATATTATTTTCACCATTACCCCTCATATTATAAAGATGCCAGAGATCAGAGAAGAAGACCTATTGCTCTATAAAGTAGGAACAGAAAAAGAATTGGGGTTAAAAAAATAGGTTTATAGATTCTACTCCTTAACCTTTACTTCTAAGCGGGTTAATTTGCGATAGTAGTCCAGGGCCCAGGTGCCGCGGGGTGTTATCTTTATTCCGTAAGGGGCTTCGCCGGGCTTTGTCTCAAACTCTACAAGGCCATACTCACTCAATCTATCTATAGCCTTTCCATAGCGGGCCATAATTTTTTCAAACTCCTTTCCCCTTACGGGCGCCTTTGCCTCTTCAAGAAGTTCCAAGACTTTCATTTCCCCTTCCCTGGGAAAATAAAACATTGGGGGAATTATTATAAGTTGCCTCAACTCTTCGTGAATGTAGTAAATTTCGCTTTGAGTCAAGAAACCCGCAAAGGCGCAAGTAATTACATGGGGTTTGTAGCCTCCCGTTGGGTTAAAGACCACTTTGTAGCCTTCTTCCTTTTTCTTTTTGGCTAATCTTAAAAGAGTGTCCAAAAGGTTTGAGAGGTCCTTTTCAAATTCTCTAGCGATTTCTTCTTCGTGAGCAAGCAGAGGAAGACCTTCCACCTCCTTAGGACTAAGAACCTCTACTTCAAGTTCTTTAAGGTAAGACATCAAAACATTCTGGATAATGGCGTTGGAGGCGGTTTTGGTTCCGGTAAGATATACAGAAATATCCTGGAGTTTTATACCTCTATACTCAGCATAAGAAACGAGAGAGTTCATCTCTGCGCTATGGTCTTTGGGGCTTTCCCGGAGAAAATTAAGAAGACTCCGGAAAAAAGAGGGATCTTTTAGCTTTCTCCCCCAGAATTCTTCGTCCCCCATTTTCACATCTTGGAGGTCAGAGTGTTTCCTTTTGTAATTGGAGAGCAAACTATTCCCCACGGTCAAAATGTGAAATTCCTTCATTCTTTTCCCTCCTTTTAAATATTGACTGGGCCCTTATGACCCTACCAGCATTAATTATCTCCTCAATTCCCCAATAATTCAAACATGGCGATGAACTAAATCCCCTATAGAGCAGGGCATGGATTCTGACCCAAAGTTATATTGTTCGAAATAACAGTCCTCCGTAATGGGTCGCAATCCCCTATAGAGCAGGGCATGGATTCTGACCTTCCTGGAGTTCCTGCGGGAATATGAGCCGTGTCCCACGTCGCAATCCCCTATAGAGCAGGGCATGGATTCTGACAGGCTGATGTGTAGTGGGTCGTATGATATAAGCAGTCGGGTCGCAATCCCCTATAGAGCAGGGCATGGATTCTGACTTGAGATTTTACTTCCCTTAATCACCCTTCTGGCTTCTAGTCGCAATCCCCTATAGAGCAGGGCATGGATTCTGACCGAAGGCCCTTGAAAAATGGTATAAAAATAGAAAAAAGTCGCAATCCCCTATAGAGCAGGGCATGGATTCTGACAAGACTGGAGGTGTTCTATGAGAATAGGACAACGGTCGCAATCCCCTATAGAGCAGGGCATGGATTCTGACGATGTGTTTTAGAGTTTCTTATTGTAAGGAGTAATAATTAGTCGCAATCCCCTATAGAGCAGGGCATGGATTCTGACCCACGGCCAGTGAGGAATAGACCCTTCGTGGAGACGTCGCAATCCCCTATAGAGCAGGGCATGGATTCTGACATGAAAAAGGTGGCGAGAGAAGATCCTTCGTGATCGGTCGCAATCCCCTATAGAGCAGGGCATGGATTCTGACTAACCTTCTATTTCAAAGACGAAGTTCCCAGAAGTTACGTCGCAATCCCCTATAGAGCAGGGCATGGATTCTGACAAGGTTAGGGAGGTGGAAAAATGATAATTTATGTGAATAAGTCGCAATCCCCTATAGAGCAGGGCATGGATTCTGACCTAAGATTTTAAGATGCTGATAGGTAAATAAGATTCGGTCGCAATCCCCTATAGAGCAGGGCATGGATTCTGACACATGTTCCAGGTAAGATCCCTTGTATTTGTTTCCGGGTCGCAATCCCCTATAGAGCAGGGCATGGATTCTGACGAAGGTGCATTCAACCGTAGAGTTGAGGTGGTAAGGTCGCAATCCCCTATAGAGCAGGGCATGGATTCTGACGGAGGATGGGAGGCTTAGTCCTCCCCTGCCCAATTCTGTCGCAATCCCCTATAGAGCAGGGCATGGATTCTGACGAAAATGAAACACCTGTAAAAATCTTTTTCGCCAGGTCGCAATCCCCTATAGAGCAGGGCATGGATTCTGACACTCGTGGAAAGTTTTCGGTCCACTGCTTTCGTGGAAGGTCGCAATCCCCTATAGAGCAGGGCATGGATTCTGACC
>Ga0256835_1001087_pt1 | contig 17187 bp, 18 predicted proteins | sample PIR30metaG_FD_185972 | JGI IMG/M metagenome (GOLD analysis project Ga0256835, IMG submission 185972) | Hydrothermal vent microbial communities from East Pacific Rise, Pacific Ocean - PIR-30 | ecosystem: Environmental > Aquatic > Marine > Hydrothermal vents | place: Pacific Ocean: East Pacific...
ATCCGAATAAGTATCCCCCTTCATAAAATCTTTGTAAGGTCTGTCTTTGCAGGGAGAGTAAACGCCTACAATTTGTCCGCTTACAAGTATTTTTTCCTCGGATTGAGGGGTTATTCTGTTAATCGGCGAAGGATTCGGTCTTTTACCCGACCCGGATGAATTTCTGTTTTTATCCTTGTATATTTTTCCGCTTGCAAGGTCTGAGAGATATACCAATTTCCATTTTCCGTCTTTGGAAAAAGGCTCTTTGTAAAGTTTTCTGATACATCTGGGATACGTCTCAACCAATTCTTTAAGTTTAAAAGGGTATCTTTTGTGAACCAAATAAAATTTTCTAATAGCCTGTGCATACTGACGGCCTCTAAACAGAAGTTCATTCTCTTTTTCTCTTTTCACAACGTTTGTCCACTTTTCCGCAATCAAAGCCATTGAGATAGAGAGAATTACAACCATCACAATTGTAGCCGTTAAAATATAGCCCTTTTCCTTACCACTCGTCATAGTTTGTCCCGTCAAGCGCTTTGCCGGAATATCCGCTTTTTACATCAATTATACCCGGCTCATAATCTTCCCCCACATCGTCCGGGTTTTCATATTCAACCTGCCAAGTATCCGAAGATTTTGTAAACGGGTCTTTTGGAATTTCCCTTAAATATCCGTCGTCCACAAGCGTTTCAAGACTGTCGGGGTAATGTCCCTTATCGGCGTAATACTGCTCAATAGCCTGTCTCATTTGAAAGAGGTTTTCCTTTAAAACGGATTCTTTGGCTTTTATTATAGCCTTTTTGTTAATCTTTACTGCAACAGAGGCAAGAAGAAGTATTATGGTCATAACGACCATTAATTCAATAACGGTAAATCCGCCTTTTTGCTTAAACTCCATAACCTAACCTTATAGCAAGATGAATAGGAAGCCCTTCTTTTACTATTCTTTCAAAAGCCCTGTTAATGTTGTAATTAACTCTATAAGTATAAATCTTCTGCAATTTATCGTCATAGATTATGGCGGATGAGCGTGGGTCTCTGTCCCTCGGCTGACCTACCGAACCGGGATTTACAATATACCTTTTGTTTTTGTCAAGTTTAATAATCATTCTGTCCAAAAGCAATGTTGTCTTAACATCCTCGCCGTTAAATTCATAAAGTATAGGAATATGAGTGTGTCCGATAAAAGTTATAAAATTTTTGCTTTCCATAAAAATCTGATATGCATCAAAATCCGAAAAAACGTAAAAATCTTCATTAATAGGCGAACCATGGGCAATTACAATATTTTCGTTAACCTTCAACGGACCTTGGGGCATTTTCTTTAAAAAACTCAGGTTTCTTGAAGTAAGTTTTTTTAACGTCCATACTGCGGCCGCTTTCGCCTTGTCATTAAAATGATTGCCCTTTTCAAGGCCAGAGCATACTTTATCATGATTACCTCTGACATACACCGTGCCTTTCAAAGAGCGAAAAGTATCCACAACTTGATTTGGCGCCCCGCCGTAACCTACAAGGTCTCCCAAAAACAGAATTCTGTTATATTTCTTTCTTTTAAAGAAAGACAAAACAGAGTTAAAGGCATCAATGTTTGAATGAATGTCACTAAGAACTAAGTATCTCATTTCTCTTAAAAAAATCTTCCATAAAATGGGTGTTAATATCTCCTTCCAAAAACCTTTTATCCTCTAAAATGGCAAGGTGAAGGGGAATGTTTGTCTTTATTCCCTCAATCAGAAACATTTCCAACGCTCTTTTCATTCTTGAAATAGCCTCTTTTCTATCTTTCCCGTATGCAATAACCTTTGCAATCATGGAATCGTAAAAAGGCGGTACCACATAGCCTGCATAAGCCGCAGTATCAATCCTTATCCCCGGGCCTCCGGGAGGATGGAATGCCTCAATTTTACCGGGAGAAGGCATAAAAGTCTTCGGGTCTTCGGCATTTACCCTGCATTCAATCGCATGGCCGCTTATTTTAATATCCCTTTGTTTTAAATTAAGTTCTTCTCCGTTTGCAAGCAAAATTTGAAGTTTTAGCAAATCTATTCCGGTAACTTCCTCGGTAACCGTATGCTCAACCTGAATTCTCGTATTCATTTCCATAAAGTAAAAATTCCCGTCGGAATCAAGAAGAAATTCAACAGTCCCCACACCTAAATAACCGATTGCAGACGCAACTTTTTTTGCCGCCTGCCCCATTGCTTTTCTCAATTCATCCGTTAATGCAACGGAAGGCGCTTCTTCAATTATTTTCTGATGATTTCTTTGTATTGAGCATTCCCTCTCCCCAAGATAAACAACATTGCCGTATTTGTCGGCAACTATCTGAATTTCTATATGTCTTGGATTTACAATATATTTTTCCATGTAAATTTCGTCGTTTCCGAAAGCGGACAAAGCCTCTGTCCTTGCGGTTTCAAATTGGCTTAACAACTCGTCTTCATTCCAAACAACTCTCATTCCCTTTCCGCCTCCGCCGGCAGAAGCCTTTAAAATCACGGGATAACCTATTTCGGATGCCAAAGACTTCATTTCGTCAATGTCCGATACTCCGCCTTTGCTTCCCGGCACAACAGGAACGTTTTTCTTCATAACGGTTTTTCTTGCAACAGCCTTATCTCCCATAAGCCTGATATGCTCTGGCTCGGGTCCGATAAAAGTTAATCCGCAACTTTTGCATACTTCCGCAAAGTTAGCGTTTTCAGCAAGAAAACCGTAACCGGGATGCACAGCGTCCGCTCCCGTTATTTCGGCAGCGGCAATTATTGAAGGAATGTGCAGATAACTTTTATTGCTTTGAGAAGGACCTATGCAGATACATTCGTCCGCAAATTTTACAGGAAGAGAGTTTTTGTCAGCCTCAGAATAAACGGCAACAGTTTTTATTCCCAACTCTCTGCAAGCATTTATTATTCTTAAAGCAATCTCACCTCTATTGGCAATAAGAATTTTGTTAAACATAAAATTTCCTTTTTACTCGGGTTTAATTGCAAAAAGTTTCTGACCGAATTCAACAGACTCTCCGTTTTTGGGGAAAATCTTTACTATTACCCCGTTATGCTCGCTTTCTATTTCGTTCATAATTTTCATTGCCTCAACAATACAAAGGACATCTCCCTTTTTCACCCTTGTGCCAACCTCAACAAAGGGGTCGGAATCGGGGCTCGGCGCCCTGTAAAACGTTCCGATAATTGGGGAAGTAACGTAAATAAGTCCGTCTTCTTCCTGTTCAGGCTCACGCACAGGTTTGTCTTCCGTTTGCTTGGAAACCACAACGGGAGGTGCCTCCGAATGATTTGCCTGAACAACTTTAATCTCCTGAGTTTCCTTTTTTAGTTTAAGACTAAACTCACCCTGTTCAATTTCAAGTTTTGTAAGCCCGCTTTTTGAAAAAGCCTCAATCAATTCTTTAATTTCTTTTATATCCATTATTTCACCCTCTCAACGTACTGGCCTGTCCTTGTATCTATTTTAAGCCTATCTCCCACATTAATAAAGAGGGGAACGTTAATTTTTGCCCCGGTTTCCAAAATTGCAGGTTTTGTGCCTCCGGTAGCAGTATCTCCCTTAAACCCCGGCTCTGTTTCTTTTACTTCAAGTTCAACAAAAGTGGGCAAATCAATTGATATCGGCTCGTTTTTATAATAAAGAACGTCAACTTCCATGTTTTCTTTCAAAAATTTCGCTTTGTCTTCAATTTTTTCAAAAGGGATTGAAAATTGCTCGTAAGTTTCCATATCCATAAAAATAAGTTCGTCTCCCTGAGAGTACAAATACTGCATGTGTCTGTCAACAAGGTCAGGCTTGCCAACTTTTTCTCCCGAACGAAAGGTTTTATTCAAAACCGCTCCCGTTTGCAGATTTTTCAACTTTGTTCTTACAAAAGCACCGCCTTTTCCCGGCTTTACGTGTAAAAACTCTATAATTTCAAATGGGGTGCCGTCAATTTCAATTTTTAAACCGTTTCTGAAATCACTTGTGTCATACATAGTTCACCTCCGTTATTCCTGCTTAATGAGTATAAGTTCTTTTGGATAATCAGTCAATACGTGAAGTGCGTCATTCTTTACAACAACCATATCTTCTATGCGAATTCCAAACCTATTTTCAAAGTAAACTCCCGGCTCAACGGTAAAAACCATACCGTTTTGAATTACAAAATCATTGAAAGGGGAAATCATGGGGCTTTCATGTATGTCAAGTCCTACTCCATGTCCCAAACTGTGTTTGAAAAAATCCCCCAAACTTTCTTTATCAAGACATTCTCTCGCAATAGCGTCTATTTGAAAGGCTTTCATGCCGGCTTTCGCACTTTTTATAACATTTTTCTGACAATTAAGAAGCGATGCATAGATATTTTGGAAAGAAGAATCCGGTTTCCCGAAAAAAACCGTTCTTGTAAAATCCGAACAATATCCTTTATAAACTCCGCCAAAATCCATTAAAACAGGCTGATTTTTTTTTAACTCTATGTTTTCCGGCTCGCCATGAGGCATGCTTGTTTTTGAGCCGAAAAGAACAATCGGGGGAAAAGAAACTTTTTCAAATCCTTCAAGTTTAAGCATTTCTTCAAGTTTTAATGCAAGTTTTCTCTCAGTTATTCCTTCGCCAAGAAAAGAAAGAATTTCATCAAAAACTTTAACCGTTTTTAAAGCCGCTTCTTTTAAAATTTCAATTTCGGAATTATCTTTTACACTTCTTAAATTTTCGCTAATGTTTTTCTTAAAAAGAAAATTAACCGTCGGAAGCCTTGAAGAAAGTTCATTATACGCTTCGCAGTATGTTTTCGTTTCGTCCAAAAAAATTTTTTTTAGTTTTAGGCGAAAAATCAAGCCTGATACATCATCGTAATAACTTGTTTTTATTTTGAAAAGTTGCCCGAAGCAGTTTTCTTTTTCAAATTTTTCAAAATATCTGAAATCCGTTATAAGAAAAAGTTCGGTTTTTGTTATAAGCAAAAAAGATTTTGTACCTTTAAAGCCGGTAAAATAAAAAACATCTTTGGGGTTAAAAAGCAAAATTCCTTCGTCTTTTTTTAAAGACAAATTTTCCCTTAATTTTTCAATTCTTTTTTCATAGTCAAATTTTGCTTGATTCATAAAAGCGTTTTTATAACTCTGTGATAGGTTTTAATGAAATCAAAGTACGCTTTGGGAAGTTTACCTTTTTCAACAACCAATGCAACAAAAAAATCCTCGTGTTTTTTTACAAAAAAATGCAAATCTCCGACTTTAATAATGTAACGGTCGGGATTAAGAAGAGGAATGCTTTTTAAAGACGATATAAAATCAAGCAATTCAACTGCAAGCATTTCAGGCTCATGAGTAAAATCGTAAAGTTGCTCGGAAGCATAAATAAGCAGCGCCTGACTATCAAAAACAAGAATTGATTTTATTTCAAGGTCTGAAATTAAGCGCTTGAATGCCATTTTATTCTCTCTAACCAGTTTTGTAATTTTTCAATTTTTTTCATAACATACTCACTTTTTTCTCCGCCTCTCAACTTTGCCTTAATCCTATCAATATCAATCAACAACTCTTCGTTTTGATTTTTCTGATAAAGATTTTCCAAAATTTCCAAAGCCTCTTCAAGCATACCCTGTCTTTCATAAATAAGAGCAAGGGTTCTTGTTTTAATTTCAGGCTCTTCTTTTTTATCAGGCAAAGTTACGGTTGCGACCTGTTCCTGCAAAACTCCGGTTACAATTTCATCTTTATTTACCGTTTCAATTTCAGATTCTATCTTTTCCTCTTCAACTTCAATTTCATGTTCCATTTCGTCAATTTCATTCTCGCTTATAACAAAATCTCCGCTGTCAGACTCCTCTATAATAGTATCCTCGCTATGAAAAGAAAGCGGGGGTTTATCATTGTCGGCGTTTTCTTCCTTATCGGAAACAACGACTTTATTGGAAGAAACAATATCTTGCAAACTCTTTTCCAAATCTTTGTCCAACTCTATTTCTTGTTTATCTTTTTCCTGATCAAATTCAGTGTTTTCATTAATCTCTATCACTTTGGTTACATCATCTTCCCGCACCTCTTCCTTCTTTTCCTCTTCAACAACTTCATTTCTCTCTATCTCAAAAGTTTCTCCGGTAGAAATTTGCGAAGCAAGATTTTCCTTTTCATTGATTTTCTGTTTTATTTCTTCAAGATAAGAATGGTTGGCAGGCAAAAGAAAGGTAAGAAAATCAACATGACTTTTGGCTTCGTTTATGTTTCCCAATTCCAAATTTGCATCAACCGCAATTTTTCTCGCCTTTATGTTGTCCGGTGCGGAAAATATAACCTCATTGGCAAAAGCCAAGGCTTCTTCATAATTTCCAAGATGGAAAAGACATTCGGCTTTCAAAACCTTTGCCGTAATAAAGTTGGGGCATAATTCGAGGCACTTGGTAATTTCACCAAGTGCCTCTTTATAATCGCCGTTTTTTATCTTTTTTTCTACGCTTCTTACTATTTCAACCTTTTCCAAATTTACCCCTAAATATTAATTTGTTGTCTCTTTAAGTTTAACCTCAAAAACTGCATTTACAATCTTGCTTCCGGAATATACGGAAAGCACAAAGGTTGTATCGGCATTAATAGGAGGTGTGGTGATGGAATTAAGTCCTGTAACATCAATAGGTCTCGGATTGTTATTCGGGTCATTCCACGGGAATAATTCAACCTTGTCATAAGTTCCCTGAATTGTCCAATACAAGGTTATAACATCACCCTGCTCAACTTCATTTCTCGTACCTACAAACATTGTAATTTCGGCATCGGTAACATTGGAAACATTTAAAGTAGTCTCGGCAGTAGCTATTCCACCGGAACTATTTTTAGCCATCAAGAAATACTTTGTGGTATAGCTCGGACTAACGGTAACTTCTCCGGAAGGAGCGGTTAAAGAAGTACCGCCGGGATACAAAGTAAGGTTATCCGCATTGGATACGTCATAACTAATCACAGCCTGCTGGCCGGGAGTGATAGTATCCGGAGTTACCATAAAAAGATTAATTACAGGATTTACAGTACCGCCTGCACTGGCAGCAGATTGTATTTCCAATTCCTCGGAGGCAGTACCATACGGACTTACAACAAGCAATGTTACTTTTAAAGGCGGTGTGACATTTCTAAGAGTATAGGAACCGTATGGATAGTTGTCCTCATTGGGAGGCAAATGAATATCTCCGGGATTTATAATAATGTCAGAAATATCTCCCGAGAGTAACCAATATAATGTAACATCATCGCCATCGGAAACAACGGTTTTGTCGGCACTGAAAAGTTCAATTGACGGTGCCAAATTTGCCGTATCATTTCCGTAATTTGCTATTGTTACACCAACCGTACCGGTTGCCTGAACATATTGACCAGAGCCGTTTTTACCGTAAAGAGTAATTTCTGCATTCATGTCATAAGGCGCCATATGTCCAGCCAAAACACCTGTTGTTTTTTCTTCAAGCCTTACCAATTCAAGACTAAAAGAAGACGTGCTATTTACAGTTACCGTCTCGGTAATTGCTTTTTCAAAATCGTTAAAAACCTTTCCTCCGTCACTTCTTGAAAAATGGACACTGTATTTGTAAATTGTCACATCATTAAAGTGAGACGGTGTAGCAGATGAGTTTTTCAAATAATTGCTTACAGTAACTGTAACGTAATCAGAGGTTATTCCGTCCTGACTATTAATCATATCTGCTTCAACATTGTTGGTATTACCCTCTGAAAGAATGCTCTCAACCTTAAAGGTTGCAGGGACTTGTGCGTCTCCTTCGGCCCCTCCGCTGCAAGCAACCATAATACCGAGCCCCAACACAAGGCTAAAAAATGCCAACCATTTCTTTAACATATCTTTCTCCTTTTATTTAATTTATTTAACAATTTTCGGAGTAATAAAGATTAATAATTCGTTGTTTTCCGAACTTTCATATTTATGCCTAAACAACCAACTTAAAAGCGGAATGTTGTGAAGCCCGGGAACATAATCGTTGCTATTCTGGTCGTTAACCTGAAAAATTCCGCCGATTACGGTTGTTCCTCCGTCTTTTACAAGAACCTGAGTGTTGGCGTTTCTGGTAATAATTGTCGGGTTGCCCTGAACGGTATGTGTCCAATCCGGCTCTTCTTTTTTAACGTTTAAATCCATTATTATCGTTCCCTCAGCAGTGATTTGTGGTGTTACTTCCAATTTCAGCGAAGCGTTAATGTATTTTACGGTAACTGTATTGTTCTGAACTGTCTGAATAGGAATTCTTGCACCACTTTCAATAACTGCGGTTTTGTTGTTCTGAGCAACAACATGCGGCCTAGAAAGAATTCTTCCCAAACCTTCGTTTTCCATTGCGGAAAGAACCATGTCAAGAGAAAACGAACCAAGAACGTTTCCAAGCATTAAACCGATAGAAGACGTTGTGTTGATAGCAGGTAAATTAACAGCGTATCCACCGATAGGTCCGATTCCTCCGGAAGAAGGGTCAACCGTTCCGCCAACTCTGATTGTGTTGGGGAATGACATTCCGGTCTGAGTTCCGAGAGATGAATCGTAAATCCCGGTAAATCCCCACTGAATACCGATTTCTTTTGCAAAAACTTTCTTTGTTTCCACAATTCTTGCTTCAATCAATACCTGAGTGTTTGCTCTGTCAAGCAAATCAATCATTTCAAGAATAGGCGGTATTTTCTTGGGAATATCGGTAATTATCACGGTGTTTGTTCTTTCGTCAATAATAATATCCCCTCTCTTTGACAGAAAGGATTTTAAAATAGGCTCAACATCCTTTGCTTTTGCATAAGACAAAGATTTTGCAATGGTTTGAGTGTCAACGGCCAATTCTTTTTCTTCTTTAAGTTTCCTTCTTTCCTCAGCCTCTTTTCTGAATTTTTCAAGAGTCGCAACTCTCAAAACACCGTTTTGAAGTTCACTGCCAAGGCCTTTGTCTTTCAAAATTATGTCAAGAGCCTGATCCCAAGGAATGTCTTTAAACCTGTAAGTTGCCGTTCCTTCAACAGAGGAATCAACTATAAGGTTCAATCCAGCAAAATCGGCAATGTACCTTAAAAGGTCTTTTATATCTATGTCTTTAATATCAATCAATCCTATTTTCTGACCGACGTATTTTTTCTGACCGCCGGAAATTGTCTTGGTAAGGAAAGCATACTGAGGCTCGCCGTCTGTTACTTCCTCAGGCGTTGTTTCCTCGGCTGCACTTACCTGTTCTCCCACATAGAAAAGAAGTCCGTTATTTGTAAACTTAACCCTTGTGGAAAGATTTTCAACATCTTTTTTAACCTTAACAACAACTTCGTCCCCAACTTGACTAATTTTAACGCCCTTAACTTCGGAAAAATCCTTGGGAAGAACTGCGTTTTGAATAACCATCGTTGCGGTATTGCCGTCTTTCTGAACCGTATAGTAAGGCTTTGAATTGCAAGCAAGTTTTACAACCGTCAAGTTATCAAGAACATCTTCCACATCAACAGATTTAATCTCTGTTTTAGCCTTTACAGGGTAAAAAACAAAACTTAGCAATTTCCCTTTATTGATTACTTTTGCCTTTACATTGTCCTTTAAGAGAAATGTAAACCTTGACGCATTGTCAATCGGCTCTACGTTAAAGGAAGAGACTTCCTCGGTATTTATTACCGGAATGTTTGTCTTAACCTCAACCCCTCCTTCTACTTCTACAACAAACAGATTATTGCTATCGGCAACAACCTGATAGTGGAGGGGCTTATCACTGTCATGCACAACGGTGACTTTTGTTCCACTTTTGTTTTCTACAAAGTTAACTCCTTTAATAGAAAACCCAAAAACCATCTGGCTTAACGATATTACACAAAGTAACAGAAAAACTCGTTTAAACATTTACCCCTCCTATTTATCTAAATATTTTTTAATGTCTTTGTAAGGTTTAATTAAATTAGGATCATTAATATACTGCCTAAACACCACGTAACCGAATACTTTCCCAGCCTCAACAGGTGAAGAGATTTCATCGGGAGATTTTTTGCCCATTCCGATTTCCAATACTTCTCCGTCAAAGAGTTTGTCTCCCGGTTTTATCCAATAAACTTTATTGTCGCTTCCCAAAACAAGCGCCTCATAACCTCTTTTTGATTTTATAATCCCCTGTAAAACAATTTCATCAATTGACATTCCGGCTATTCCCGGAACTTTCTTTCTTTTGCTTCCTCTGAGAATTTCAAGGTCAAAGGGTGAAATAAACGGGTCTCTCTTGGATTTTGGCTGATATGTGTAAGGAGAAATAACTTCCGCTTCATTTTGGTTTGCTTGGTTTACTTTATCACCTTTTTCCCCCTCAGGCGTTTGAGAGAAACCTGAGAAAACAAATACCAAGGCTATTAAAATTAAACCTACCCTTTTCATCTTCTTCTCCTTCTCTTATTATTGTCGTCAAAGGCCATATTGTCTGCCTCTTCATTATAAATATAAGTGGATGCCGTACAATTTACATTTACAGAGTATTTTTTGTTCAGCTTTTTCGCCTTAACCATCTTAAATTCCGTTATGTTTATGATTTTTTCAAAATTGGCAAGTTTTGCAAAAAAGAAACCAACGTCATGGTATTTAGCCTTCATTTTAATTTTATAAGGCAACTCGTAAGTTATACCCATTGGTTTTTTACTCTCCGCTTTGATTTCCACAATATCAACTCCGCTTTCCTGAGCCATTTTATTCAATTTGCTGTACAACTGCCCTGCTTCTTCCTTGCTAGGAAGTATTTCTTTCAAGATTTCAAGTTGCCTTTTAAGATCTTTCTTCTTCGCTCTAAACTGCTCAATGTTTTTGGTAAGTTTTTTCGCTTCTTTTATCTCGGCATCAAGTTTTGCAATCTGTTTATTTATTACTTCCGTTTTGTGATTCCATCCTTTTATAAAAGCAAGATAACCTACCAGATAAAAAACAGCGAGCAAGCCCAATAAAACCCCAGCCTGTGCCTTAGGAGACAGATTTTCCATAACTCACTCCTTTTTCATCTTATCTTTTAATGTTATTTTAAACTCAAAATAAACAATTCCCGGAATCTTAGCCCTCTCAACCTTTTTCAAGATTGGGTACTGTATGGTTTTAACAATTGGCGACTGCGCAAGAAACTGATAATAATTGTTGGCAGATTCCGAGTTTTTGGCCTGCCCTTTTATTGTTAAAGTATTTGCCTTTTTCTCAATACTTTCAAACCACACACTGTCAGGACACCTGTTAAACAATTCTTCAAGAATTTTAACAGGAATAGACTGTTGCGCCTTTAAACTGTTTATCAAATCGGTTTTCTTTTTCAGCATTTCAAGGTCTTTTTCCAACGCTTTCTGCTCTTTAATCAAATTTTCATACTTCCGCTTTTCCGCCATTTTTTGGTTTCTAATTTTCTCAGCCCTTGACATATTGCTGTAAGCCATAAATCCCCATACGACAAGAATAGCAAGACCCAACAAGAAAGCAATAGCAGAACCAATTTGCATTAATTGTTCAGACCTGTCTCCGCCACCACCAGATTCTTTTTGGGAAAAAACCTTGGTATCAAAGTCTTTTCCTAAATTTTCTTTCCCTGAAAGAAGATTTATCTGTATCATTTACATCTCCTTTCTCAGTGATAATCCCACTGCAATAGATACCATACTGGACACATCGTTTATAAATTCAGGGTCAAAAACACTTTCGTCAACATGAACATTTTCAAAAGGATTAAAGATTTCAACCCTAACTCCGGATTTGTCTTCAAGCATTTTGTCAAGACCGTGAATTCTTGCAGTACCGCCTGAAAGAACAATTCTATCTATGGTAGCAAATTGGGAAGTTGCTTTAAAAAACTCAAAGGTTTTTAAAAACTCTCCGATAAGTTCCTGAGATGTCTGGTCAATTATTGGAATAACGCTGTCAAAGGTTATTCCCTCAACATTTTGGCCTTTTTTAAGGCTTTCGGCACTGTCAAAATCAATTCCCAATTCTTTTTGAATGCTCTGAGTATACAAAGAACCACCAACAGACAAATCTCTCCAAAATAGAGATTTGTTGCCCAAAAGAATGTTGATGTTCGTTGAAGAAGCACCGATATTCACTATTGCGGTGATAACATCTTGGTCAATTGAATAATTGTACTCATAAGCGTTTTGCAAAGCAAATGCGGCAACATCAACAACCATCGGTTCAAGTCCCGCCTGAACAACAACTGATGTGTAATCGCTGATAACGTCTTTTTTAGCCGCCACCAAAACCACATCCATCTGGTCGTCTTCGCTTGAATCAACCACCTCGTAGTCAATGTTTACCTCATCAATCTCAAACGGGATATACTGCTCGGCCTCAAATCTGATTTGGTCGTTTAACTCGTTCATATCCATTTTGGGCAAGGTTATCTTCTTAATTATTACCCCGTTACCGGAAACGGCAATAGCGACTTTGGTGTTTTTAACACCAAGCCTTTCAAAAAGGTTTCTAACAGCCTCAGACACGGCAAAAGAGTCCATAATACCGCCGTCAACAATACTCTGAGGCGGAACAGGTTCAACGCCTACATTAACCAAATGATGGCGTTTTCCCTTTCCTTCTTTTAACTCCACCAGTTTCACAAAAGAAGACCCAATGTCAAGCCCTATCAATTGTTTTTTTCTTTTAAATAACACAACCCACCTTCCTAATATTTTTTTTATATCAATTTAGAATTTACAATAAAAGAAAATTGTGCATTTGTCAAGAAAAATCTGACATTATTCATAAGCATTCACCGTTATTATTGTAATATTATCGTCTCCGCCGGCAATATTAGCCTCTTCAATAAGGCGATTCCCCAACTTTTCTATATCGTCCGCACCCTTTTCCCTAAAAATATCCTGCATTTTTTCATAACTCAACATTGAGTTAACTCCGTCACTACAAAAAAGGAAAATATCGCCGGGTTTGACTTTTACTTCATCTATATCCACAAGAAGTTTTTCTCCGCTTCCCAAAGCCTGAGTGACAACATTCTTAAAAGGATGCTCTCTTGCCTGCTCCTCACTTATTATTCCTTTCTTTAACTGCTCGTTAACCCAAGAATGGTCTTCCGTAATAAGATTAAGTTTTCCGTCTCTAAAATAGTAAGCCCTACTATCTCCGATATGCGCAATAGTAACTTTGTCTCCTTTAAACAAACCAACAACAACAGTCGTCCCCATTCCCTTTAACTTACTATTTTCTTCCACTTTTTTCAGAATTTTATCGTTAGCAAGGTTTATACCCGTTATTAGAAGATTGGCTTCAAAAGAAAAATCATTGTTGTATTCAAAAGGCCACGTAACTTCTCCGCCCTTATCCATAGCCTTAATAAATTCATAAATCATTTCAACCGCAATACCGGACGCTATCTCGCCTGCGGCGTGGCCTCCCATTCCGTCAGCAACAACGGCAAGACCGTGTTTTTCATCAAAAAGAAATGCGTCTTCATTATGAGACCTTTTTTGCCCGACATCGCTTTTGCCATAAAACCTGTATTTCATCTTAACCTCTCTTAAACAAACTGCCGAATAATTTTCCAAGAAAGTTCTTCTGTTTTATAACTTTAAGCGCTTTCAAAACCTCAATCGCCCTTTTGTTGTTTGGGTCAATTTTCAAAACCCTTTTATAGTGATAAACCGCTTGTGACTTAACTCCTTTGTTAAGAAAAAAATCTGCTAACTGTAATCTGTATTTAACATTTAACGGGTCAAGGTTAATGGCATGTTCAAGATTTTCTATAACCTTTTTGCTCCTTCTGGGAAGGTTTATCTGACTTAAAGCAAGATAGTAAAAGCAATCGGCCGTTGCCATACCCCTGTTTATGGCAGCCTGAAAGAAGGTTTCGGCATTTTCAAAATCATTTTTCTTAAAATAAGCCATCGCCTTCTTAAAAAAATCCTCACTGTTTACACTTGTATTCTCTTTTGCGGAAGAATGAGGTGTTCTTAGAGTCTGGTCATATTCCCTTCTTTTAACAGGGTCTTTTAAAATATTGAATGCTCTGGTTACTTCTTTAAACCTTTTCTCGGCTTCCCTCTTTTCTTCTTCCGTTTTATACCTGTCCGGGTGTAACTCTTTTACAAGTTTTTTAAATGCTACCGTAATTTCTTTCGTGGTAGCATTTCGGGAAACTCCGAGAATATCATAATAATTCATTGTTCACCTCAACCTTAATATAAATTATAAACAATAAATTACACATTGCAATAAAATAATATTATTTTTTTCTTGATTTTAAAAGCCTTGATGCCGCCTGCCTCACAAATTCCGATATCCCCCTGTCCCTAACAAGCCCTTTTAAATCCCTTTCGGCCAGCCTGTTTAGCAGTGTTAACGCAATATCAGGCGGGGTTTTGGGATTCTTTACAAGTGCAAGAATTATCTTATACTTTTTAATAAACTGACGGTTTGTCCCTATGTGTCTCAATACGTCTTTGTGAACATTTCTCATTCCTGCAATTGCCGCAACTTCCTGTTCGGTTATTTTGGGACTTTGAATTACCGCCATGGCAACAACTTTATTTGAATCTCTAATCAAAAGACTTCTTTCTTCTTTTGTTCCCTTTAATGCCCTATCTATCTTTTGGGCAACACTCATTCTCAACAATTTTTGATAAAGAGTAAGATCCTCTTCGTCTAAATCTTCCTCATTGACCTCTATAACGGATTTTTTCCCCGCTTCCGCTTCTTCCTTTTCAGCCTGCTCCAACAGTTGTTTTTTCAACTCTTTTGTTTCGGCATCTTCTTCCTCTTCTTCCAATTCATCTTTCTGCTCCGCTTCTTCTTCAATTTTTTGAGGTTTTTTCTCACCCAAAATTCCAAACTCTTCATACTCTCTCAACTTTTCTTTCAAAAATCCGTCAAGGTACTTGTTATCAAGCAAAACAGGGACTATTTCCTTATGTTTTTTTAATACTGACACGTTGTTTACAAGGAATGTCAAGACTTCACTGTAATTACAACCTGCGGCAACGGTAAACAAGGAAGAGGGACAGATTGGATTTGTAAGAATTTTAATCAATACTTCATGATTAGGTTCAACTTTAAGAAAAAATTGAAAATAAAAAACCAAAAGATTGGGGTCGTCCGTCTGTTCAAGAATATTTAACAAAAGTTCAAGAGATATGCCGGAAACCGACTTTACAACATTTTCCTTTATTGTTTTGTCACCCTGCTCAAAAACATAGGGCAAAACATTAACATAATCCTCCGGAGTAAGAGGAAAACTCATTGTGGAAATAGCATTTAAGATTTCAAGAGATAATTCTTTATTTTTAATCCGCTCTTTTAAATTCATTTCACAACAATTCCTTTAACAACTTTTGTATCGGGAAGTTTAATCTTTTGGGGACCGAAAAACAATTTTAAACATTTGGCATTGCCAACGGAAATTACCGCTCCTTTTTCAACATCAATTGAAAAAACCTCTCCTTCTTTCAAGATAAAATCTCTTAACACTTTTCCGTTAAAAGATATGTTCACCCAGCACATACATGATGCTTTAAAAACAACTTTAACGGGATTGTTCAATTGAGATTGGGTATTTTTAGACAATTCCGTATTTTTTAATTTTGTCCGAGGCGGCAAATCAATACTTCCATTATCAGAAAAATTGGTTTCTCGTTTTATACTTTTATTTTCAACAATTAATTTGTTAACATTTTTTTGAGTTTTGTTTTTTGTTTTGGACAAAGCATCTTCTTTTATTTGAGAGATATTTTTTTTACCCTCAACAACAATCTCTTTTTTTTCGTTATTCTCGTTTTGAAGGTTTTTAAAATCCGAACGAGATTCTTTTTCCTGCGCTACTGCCCCAGAATAAGACTCTCCTTTGACTTCTCGCTTAACGGAAACATCTCTCCCGCTTAAAAACCAAAATGCCGTAAATCCCAAGAGAAAGACAAAAACAACTGCAATCAGCCACGGCGCTTTGGAATTTTTCGCTTTTTTTCTTTCCAAAGAATTTTCTTTTTTTTCAAGCAAACCAAGAATTTTTCTTATTACCTCATCCGTTTCTTTCTCGGTCAATCCTATTGCAGAACAATATTGGGAAATAAAATTTTTGATATAAAAAGGAGCACCGATACTTGAAAAGTTTCCATTCTCAATAAGATGGACAATATGCTCCGTTAAAGTTGTCTTTTTTAGCAATTCATCTGTTTTTATTTTTTTTTCAAGTCTAATATTTTTAAGAAACTCGCCAATTTCCTTCATATTTTTTATTTTACCAAAAAATAAAAAAAAGGGGCGAGTTTTCTCGCCCCCAACATATACTCTTTAAAGTTTTTAAAATGTAAATTCAAGTTTCCAATCGTCAAGAGTTCCCGTATCGTAACGACCGTTATCCGAAACCTTTAACTTCCATGTACCGTGAATATCAATACCGTTTTCCGCTGTAATTGTCCATGTTTTATGAATATTGTCCGCAGACCCGCCTTCTTTATTGCTCAAAGTTGCGGTTGCACCGTTTGGAGCAACAAGAGTTACTATAAGGTCTCCGATGTAGGTATGTGTAATATCAACAGTTACCTTAAACTCCGTTACCGTGGCTGAATCTGCAACATAAATTGAAGATTCAATACCTGTGGAATTATTGTCAGGAATAGAAATCGGAGTATCTGCGCTTGTGTATGTGTGAGCCGTAGGATTATTGTCGTCACCACTATTGTCGGAAGAATAAGTGGCCTTAATAGTCAAACTCCATCCGTCTATTTTTCCGGTATCATATCTTGCGCTGTCAACAACTTTCAACTTCCATGTACCGACTGCGCTCTTTCCGTTAAATGCAGTAGGCGTATAGGTTTCGTGAATATCGTCAGCCGAACCGCCTGTTTTTTCCCTTAAAGTAACCGTAGTCCCATCAGGTCCGATAAGATAGAGAGTCAAATCTCCGACATAGGTGTGAGTAATATCAACTTTAACACTCAATGACTGAATATTTGTTCCGTTTGTAATTTCAAGAGTGCTGATTACACCGTTCGCATCGTTGTCGGGAATTGATTTTGGAACATCTGTTGACGAGAAGGTTTTGGTATCAACATTGTCATTATCAGCAGGATTAACAGTAACGGTTACTGATGCCGTGGCGCTTCCGCCGTTTCCGGTTGCCGTCAAAGTATAGGTCGTCGTGCTTGTCGGCGATACGCTTACGGAACCGTCTACCGTTGAACCGCTGTATACCGTGCTTCCGTTGCCGTCTTTTACTGTTACGCTTGT
>Ga0256835_1001088_pt1 | contig 17183 bp, 13 predicted proteins | sample PIR30metaG_FD_185972 | JGI IMG/M metagenome (GOLD analysis project Ga0256835, IMG submission 185972) | Hydrothermal vent microbial communities from East Pacific Rise, Pacific Ocean - PIR-30 | ecosystem: Environmental > Aquatic > Marine > Hydrothermal vents | place: Pacific Ocean: East Pacific...
CCTCCAGCGCCCTGGCATAGCGGCTGCTGCGGTAGTCCGGGTGCCGGTCGCAGGCCACGATGCGCGGGGCGATGTCCAGGATACCCTCGAGATGCGCGATGGTGTTGCGAAAGAAGTCCTCGGCGGCCGCGTTCTCCAGGTCGCCGATGTGCTGGCTCAAAAAGGCCGCGCGGTCCCGGGTCAGGCAGACGGTGTTCTTGAGTTCGGCGCCGCAGGCCAGGATCGGCGGGGCCGGACGGGCGAGAAAGATCGGGGCCGGCACGTGGCCCCGGGAGCGCCGCAGCAGCCGCGGCCGGCCGTCGACCACGGCGGCGATGGAGTCGTCGCAGCGCTGGTAGATCTCCCGGTCGTGCACCAGGAAGTAGTCGGCGATGCCGGCCAGGCGCTCGAAGGCCTCCCGGTTTGCCCGGACAATGGGTTCCCCGCTGGGGTTGGCGCTGGTCATCACCAGGGCCGTGAAACCGGCGTCCAGCAGCAGGTGGTGCAGCGGCGTGTAGGGCAGCATGACCCCGTAGCGGCGGTTTGCCGGCGACACCCGCGGCGAGATGTCGTTGGGCCGCCTTTTTTCCAGCAGCACGATGGGGCGCACCGCGGAGGTCAGCAGTTCGCGCTCCTTTTCGTCGAACCGGGCATAGCGCCCTACACGCTCCAGGTCGGCCGACATCAGGGCCAGGGGCTTCTGCTCGCGGTGTTTGCGCCGCCGCAGTTCGGCCACCGCCGCGTCGTCCACGGCGTTCACCGCCAGGTGGAATCCGCCCAGCCCTTTGACCGCCAGAATGCACCCCTGCTGCAACAGTTGCGCCGCCCGCGCAATGGGATCCTGCGCCGACAGGCGCCGGCCGAGGCGGTCGTGCAGCGCCACCTGCGGCCCGCACTGCGGGCAGGCATTGGGCTGGGCATGAAAACGGCGGTCGGCCGGGTCGTCGTACTCGGCCTGGCAGCGGGCGCACATGGTGAAGCGATGCATGGAGGTGGCGGCGCGGTCGTAGGGGATGCCGCCGATGATGGTGTAGCGCGGCCCGCAGTTGGTGCAGTTGATGAAGGGGTAGCGGTGGCGCCGGTCGGAAGGGTCGTTCATCTCGCGCAGGCAGTCGCGGCACACGGCCACGTCCGGCGAGATGAAGGCCGTGCGGCGGGCGGCGGACCGGCTCTGGACAATGGTGAAGTCCTCGCGCTGCGCCGCGGCGCACGGCGATACCCGTATGGCCGCGATGCGCGCCAGGGGCGGACTCTGCCGCCGCAGTTCGCGGCAGAAGTCCTCGATGTCTCCGGCAGCGCCCTCCAGGACGATCTCCACGCCCTCGGCCGTGTTGGCCACCTGTCCGCACAGCTTCAGCTCCCGTGCCAGGCGGTACACGAAGGGCCGAAACCCCACCCCCTGGACGATGCCGTTGATTTCCAGCTTCCTGGCGGCCCTGTGCCCGGTCATGACCTGCGGCCGGAAAGCGAAACGGCGGTTCTCATGGGATCACCCGTCCGAACCGGACATCTTCTTTTCCATCATTTCGGCGGCCTCGCGCAGCAGGGCCAGCGTCTCCAGGGCCGCCGCCTCGTCGATCTTCTGGATGGCGAATCCGGCGTGCACGATGACATAGTCCCCCACCCGGGCGTTCTGCAGCAGCAGCAGGCTGCACTTCCTCCTGACGCCGTCCACGTCGATGGTCGCCATTTCGTTGTCGATGTCGACGATCCGGCTCGGTATGGCCAGGCACATGGTTCCTCCCTCTCGGAAAAGCTGTGGCCCCGCGGGCTTCCCCGCCGGTCTTTTTCAATACCCCCTGCCCCTCCCGCCGTCAAGACGATGGCGGCCGCTCACGACACCGCCGGAAACGAAATTTCGATGTTGGCCCCCTCGCCGAGCCGGCTGTGGACCGCGATCTGCCCGTCGTAGTCCCTGACGATGCCGTAGGCGATGGACAGGCCCAATCCCATGCCCCGGCTCACCTCCTTGGTAGTGAAAAAGGGCTCGAAAATCTTGTCGCGCACCTCCGGTGCGATTCCCGTGCCGGTGTCGGCCACGCTCACCACGACCCGTCCCGCGGACTCCCGGCTGCGGATGGTGATCACGCCCCGGGCGTCGTCGCCCGAGGCCTGGCGCTGTTCGATGGCATCGCGCGCGTTGGTCACCAAGTTGAACAGCACCTGTTCCATCCGGTTGTTCTGCGCCAGCACCGGCGGCAGGTCCTCCGCCAGCGCCAGGCGCACCTCGATGTTGCCCAGCCGCAGCTGGCGGCCGATGATGCCCAGCACCCGCTTGATGGAGCGGTTGAGATCCACCTGCTCGCGCTCGAAACCGGGCTTGCGGCCGAACTCCCGCAGCAGATTGATGATCTCAGACGCCCGGTCCACCTGACTGCTCACCTCGGTGACGACCTCCATCAACTCTTCGGGAGAGATCCGGCGGCCTTTTTCGATGACCATCTTCAGGTACTCGTTGCCCATCTTGATGGCGTTCAGGGGCTGGTTGAGTTCGTGGGCGATACCCGCCGACATCTCTCCCAGGGTGGTCATCTTGCTGGCCTGGATCAACTGGGCGTCCTTTTCCACCGTCTCGGTGATGTCGGTGACCGCCAGAATGATGGCATCGCGCCCGCGGTAACAGGTCGGGCAGGCCGTGACCCGTACGAAAAAAGGCCGCCCGCCCTTCTTGAAGTGCTGCACCTTCTGGCTGACTACGCACATGGCCGGCCGCGCCACGGTGTCGGGGGTCCCCAGCTGCACGGGTTCGTACTCGAAGGGGCCCAGGTCCGTGAAGGGCCGCCCGACGAGGGCCCGCTTGTCGTAACCGTAGGTTTCCTCCGCGCTGGGATTGGCGTCCAGGATCTCCAGGCTGTGGCGGTCCAGCACGAAAATGGGGTTGGGGCCGCTGTTGAACAGCGAGCGGTACTTCTGTTCGGACTCGTGCAGCGCCTTCTCGGCCTGCTTGCGTTCGGAGATGTCCAGAAAGGCGCCGGTGATAAACTCGATCTCGCCGTCCTCGCCGTAAATGATCTGGCCGCCTTCCTCCACCCAGATAATGTCCCCGTCCCGCGACTTGAAGCGGTACTCGCGAATGTAGGACTTGTCGCTTTTGAGCGCCTCCCGGAACTTCTCCTTGGCCGCCTCCAGGTCTTCTTCGTAGACCAGGTCGAACCAGGTCAGCCGCCGGGACAGGAAATCTTCCCGGCTGTAGCCGGTCAGCTTTTCGATCTTGTCGTCGAAAAAGTCGATGGCGCCGTCAAGATACCCCTTGTAGACGATGTTGGGCAGGTTGTTGACCAGCAGGCGGTAATTGCGTTCGCTCTCCTGCAGCGCCTTCTCGGAGCGCTTCTTCTCGGTGATGTCCATGGCGATGCACAGGAAACCGCCGGCCGTGCCGTCGGGCTCGCGCAGCGGGTTGATGGACATCCGCACGGGGAACGTGGACCCGTCTTTTCGCACGTAGGTCCACTCCAGGCGCTCCGAACGCTCCAGGGCGGCATAGGCAAAAAAGAACTCCAGGCCCTCCACGGGACGCCCCAGCCGGGCGGCCAGCTCCTTTCCCCGCGCGGCCAGTTCCGCCGGCAGGTGAAAAATCTCGGGGGTCTTCTTCCCGATGATCTCGCGGGCGCTGTATCCCAGCAGGTTCTCGGCGCCCCGGTTGAATACCACGATGACGCCTTCGGTGTTGGTGGCGATGATCGAGATCTGCGTGGCGGAATCCAGCACCGCCTTGCGCTGGGCATTGGCCACCTGGAAACGGCGCAGGATCTTCTCGGTCTCTTCGAACTGCTTGACCACCAGGTTGGCGGTCAGCTCCGCCGCTTTGCGGGCGACGCGGATTTCCTGGCGCAGCATCTCGTTTTCCGCCAGCAGTTCCTGGAGGATATCGACACCGCGCGGCTGCGGATCCCGGGCAAAAGCTTCCACGGTCATCGTGAACCCGTCCTTTTTTGAGCACTCACGCGATTACCCATGCCGCCGCCTCACAGCTGGATGGTTTTGCGCACGTCGGCGGTGTGCACGGTGCACACCAGGCAGGGATCGAAGGAACGCACCACGTGGTAGACTTCCACCGGGTGGTCCGGCGATCGCACCGGCGTTCCCACCAGGGCCTCTTCCCAGGGGCCGCGCCGGCTGTGCGCATCCCGGGGCGAACCGTTCCAGGCCGTAGGGGTGATGATCTGGTAGCGCACGATCCGGGACTTGCGCACCTGGACCCAGTGCCCCAGGGCCCCCCGGGGCGCCTCGATCAGCCCGGCGCCCTGTCCCTCCTCGATCCTGGCAGGCTCCTGGTAAAAGGCCCCCCGGTCCCCGGTCATTTCGCGCAGGTAGCGCTCCAGCACGGGGATCAGCACGGCGCCCCGGGTCATGCGTGCGAGCTGGCGCACAAAAACGCTGGCCCCTCTGCCTTCGACCAGATCCCGGAACAGCGGGTTGGCCGACACCAGCATCTCCGCCAGCGGTCCCGTTTCGGCCGGCCGGTGCTTGTAGCGCGGCGCCTTGGCCCAGCTGTACTTCTCGCCTTCACTGCCGGTGGCATAGGGGATGGTGTCCCCCTCAAAAGGATGCGCCGGGCCGCCCCTGTCCTGAAACCAGGCGTGGGAGAGGTCCTCTCTGATCTCCTCCTGCTGCAGCGGTGTGACCTGCGAATCCGCATAAAACCCGGCCGGCGAGTAGTAGGTTCTTCCCCCCTCAGGCGTGGCGTCGCTGTTTTCCGGCGTATCCAGCCTGCCGAAACTGATAAAATTTCCGCAACCGCGGCCGATGCCGTCCAGCCCCAGGGTCTCGCAGCAGCGGATAAAAAACCCCACCTCGCTGTCGCGGTGGGAGTGCGACGCCTCCAGCCAGGCCATCAGCTCGGCGCGGCTGCCGATGTCCAGCCATCTCTCCAGGCGGCACCCCAGCACCCGGCCCTCGTACCAGTCGCGAAAATTCTTCAGCAGGTAGCGGCACTGGGCGATCTCGGCCGGGCTGGGCATGGAAACCACGCCGCCGGGCACCATGAACGACGAGTGCGGCCACTGGCCGCCGAGCATGGCGATGATGCCCAGGATGTCCCGCGTCTGGCGGATGCTCTCCACGGTGGTGCGCCCGGCCAGCGGCCGGTAGCGCGCCACGGCTTCGTCGAAAAAGGGCTGTTCGCGGTAGGCCGGGTTGGCCAGGTCCGGCATGAACAGAACGAAGGCGTGGCGCATGTCGTTCTGGAGCTGCTCGACCATCTGGGCCACGTTGCGAATCCGCCGCGCGTTGTCCGGCACGTGCACCCCGCAGATCATGTCCAGCGCCTTGACCGCCGCATACAGGTGGGCGGTGCTGCAGATCCCGCAGATACGCGGCGTAATGACCAGCCCGTCCAGGGGCGCACGCCCGACCATGATGTTCTCGAAACCGCGGTACATGGTCCCCACGCTGCGGGCTTCGGAGACCACCTGCCCCTCCAGTTCGATGTGGATCTCCAGGTCCCCTTCCACCCGGTTGAGCGCGATGATCTTTTTCTTTTTCACGGTCATGACGATGCCACCTGTGCTTGCGGTCAGATGCCGGTTTTGCGGGTTTTGAGCCGCGGGGGGGCCGCGGCCGCGGCCATTCCCTTGTACGCCATGTAGTGGGCGCGGTTGATGCCTTCGGGCAGTTCGATGGGGATACCCTCGATGTTGCGGGTCTCGAAAAAGGGATAGGGCTGGGGAAAATCGGGGCGTGTGCAGCCGAAGCAGGGGACCCCCACGCGGGTCTTGGATGAGCGCCGGTGCCACAGCAGCTTGTTGCAGGGACCGTGGGCCAGGGGCCCGTGGCAGCCAAGGTGAAAAAAGAGACACCCCTTTCCGCCGAAGTGCCAGTCCTCCACCCGGTATTCGTGGTATTCGTTGCGGGTGCATCCCTGGTGCACCATGACGTTGTACCATTCGGCGGGGGAGTTGTACTCGGTCAGATCGATGGGGCTGCCCAGCACCAGGGCCGAGAGGACCCCGCTGATAACATCGTAGTGGCAGGGGCAGCCGGGCAGATTGATCACCGGCAGGCCGCCGCGGGAGGTGAAATCCGCCCCCAGGAATCCGCCCTTGTCCCACTTGAGAAACTGCATGCCGGTGGCCTCGATCTCGTCGCCGGCCCCGATGCCGCCGAAGCTGGCGCAGGTTCCCACGGCCAGGATGTAGGCGGCGCGCCGGGACAGGGAGGCCACCAGGTCCTTCTTGGGCTTTCCCATGACCGTGTCGAACAGCCCCGTGCCCCGGGGCCCCCGGATGATCGACCCCTCGACGCACAGAATGTCCAGCGGGCGGTCTCCCTGGAGCAGTTCGTCGAATAGCCGCTGCCGTTCGGAAATGTCCGTGTCTGAAATGGACGGGTGCCACAGCAGCGTGATGTTCAGGGCCTTGAAAAGCGCGTCGATGGGCGGTGAAAAAGCGTTGAAAAGGGACCAGGTGTCCCCGCCGCAGCCGCCGCAGTGTATCCAGAGCAGGTTCATGGGCATGCTCGCCCTCCTCTTCTTTCAGCCGGGGCAAGGCCGCTCACCGGCCTTCACGTTTCGCCCGGCGATGGGTTCAGCGCCTTTTCGGCTTTTTCCAGGGCCTCTTCCAGGGCCTGGCGCTGAATCGGCTTGTGCAGAAACGCCGTGGCGTTGAGCGCCATGGCCTGCTGGGCCAGGTCCGTGTCCCCGTGGCCGGTGATGACGACGACCGGGATGTCGGGGTCCGAGGACTTGATCCGCTCCAGCACCCGCAGCCCGTCCAGTCCGGGCATCTTGATGTCCGAAAAAACCATGTCCGGCTTTTCGCTTCGGAAGATTTCCAGGCCGGCGTCACCGTTTTCAGCCGTCAGCACTTCGTAGCCGTAGGCCCGCAGAAACAGCCGAAACATTTTCAGGGTGGGTCTCTCGTCGTCGATGATCAGGATCTTCTTCATGGCAGACCCTCTTCGGCGTGCAGCGGGTTGTCGATTGGCGGGCGCTTCACAAGCTCTCGGGGGCGGCCGCCGGAAAGCATAGGGTGACGGTGGTTCCCCTCCCCTCGGCGCTTTCCACGACGATCTCCCCTCCGCAGGCCTGCACCACCTGCCGACAGGCGGTCAGCCCCAGGCCTTTGGCGCCGGCGTCCTTGCGGGTGGAAAAAAAAGGTTCAAAGATTCGTGCTTTCACGTGCCCGGGCATGCCGATACCGTTGTCCGAGACCGCCACACAGATCCACCCCCCTTCGGTGTAGGTCCGGATCGTCACATCCCCGGGGGTGGCGGTGTCGCCGGTCGCCCGTCTGCCGGCCGCCACAGCTTCCCGGGCGTTTTCCAGCAGGTTGAAAACGACCTCCGCCATGCGGGCCTTCTGCGCCCGTACCGGTGGCAGGGATTCATCTGTCTGTATTTTAACCCGAATGTTCTCGAGGGTCAACTGATGGCCCAGCAGGGCGACGGCATCCCGAACGGCGCTGTTCAGGTCCACCGACCGCAGTTCAAAGCCGGATTTCTGTCCGAGGGCGGCCAGGGCGGCGATCACCCGGGTAGTGCGATCCACCTGTTCACCGATCTCGGTGGCGATCTCCCGCAAGTCCTCGCTGCGCACGGGCTGATTGCGCTGCACCATCATCTTCAAGTAATCGCTGCCCATGCGGATGACGTTCAGCGGCTGATTGAGATCGTGCACGATGTCGTCCGAAAGCCCACCCAGCGTGGGCATCACCCGCAGCATATCCCAGGCCGTGACCAGCTCCACGCGCAGCATGAGCGCCGGCAGGATCAGCAGGTCGCCGATCATGGCGGCCGCCATGGTGATGACCATCAGCAGGCCGAAGACGGCCGTGGGCTTGAAGCTGGAGAAAACCAGCACCGCAAAACCCAGGCAAATGGTCAGGCTGGTCATCACGATAGGCTGGCCTACCTGCCGAATGGTGTCGGCCATGGCGCGGTCCTTGTTTAAGTCCTTCTTGAACTCGCGATTGTAGCAAAACAGGTAGTGAATGGTGTCGTCCACGGCCAAGCCGATGGCCACGCTGGCAATCAGGCTGGTGACCACCGAGAGATGGATGCCCAGCCAGCCCATGAGGCCGAAGTTGACCACCAGGGGAAACAGGTTGGGCAGGATGGCGATCAGGCCCACCCTGACCGACAGGAACAGCAGCAGCATGACCACGAAAATGATCAGCAGGGTCAGGGAAAAACTCTTGGCCTGCCCGCGCGTGAGCAGCTGGCTGCTGGCCGAGATCACCACACCAAAGCCGGTAACCTCCCAGCGAAGGCCCTGACCGGCATAGGCACTGTTCACGTGGGCCAGGATCTTTTTCTTCAGGTCCAGGAACCCCCGGGAACTGGCAATGTGGGTGAAAAGCAGGATGTTGGCGCGGCTGAAATCCGGGTTCACGAAGCGCTCGAGCATGTCCTGTCCCAGCAGGCTCTTGTAACTGTTGACGGCCATGCGCACCTCGAAGGCTTCCTCGGGCAGTCGGTAGTACTCGGATCGGTAGCGGTTGGTGGCGTAGTTGACCAGCTTCAGGTAATCGGCGAAGCTGACACTCTTGTCCACGCCCGGCAGGGTTTCCGCAAAGCGTCCCAGTTTCGAGAGCACGGCAATGTTTTCGGGTGATTCGAAAAAGTCCTCCACCGGCGCCTGGACCACCACGTTGACCGGGAAACAGCCTGACAGGTGGCGGTGAATATCGGAGAAATGGCGGCTGATGGGTGTGTTGTCCCTGAAGAAACCCACCGGATTGGTCTCCACGCGGATAAAGGGCATGCCGGCCAGGCACAGCAGGGTAACGGCCCCCACGGCGTAGAATACCCTGCGCCGGTGCCTCAGATTCAGGGTCACGACGGCGTCGATGAGCCGATTGAGCCGGCGCCGGATCAAGGTTTCCCCGCGCCCGTCGGCGCGCGGCGCCGGCAGGACGCACAGCAGCACCGGCAGAAGCGTCAGCAGGAGCACCAGCAGGCTCAGCATGCCGAAGCAGGCGAACAGGGCAAACTCACGCGTCGCCGCAATGCGGTTGATCAGCAGCGAGGCCAGACCGGCCACCGTGGTCAGCACCGCCAGAAAGGTGGGCAGCGTGACGTGCCTGTAGGCCTGCTGCACGGCCTGCGCCCTGGAGGCGGCATAGCCCGTCGCCGCAAGGTAGGCCGAGAGGATGTGCAGGCAGTAGGCGATACCCACGGCGATCAGAAAGACCGGCACGATCATGGTGAGCATGGACACCGCCACGCCCGTCCAGGCCATGAGGCCGAAAGTCCAGCACAGGCAGACGAGCACGCAGACCAGGGGTGCCGCCAGGCAGCACAGGCGCCGGAAAGCCAGCCACAGCACCACCCCGATGACGGCCAGGGTGATGGGCGGCAGCCGGAAGAGATCTTTCTGGCTGTAGCGGGCCAGCGCCAGCGCCACCAGCGGCATGCCGATCTGGTAGAGCCTCAGCCCCTCCGGCGCCCGGGAGATGATGCGGTCGACGCGGTCGATGACGTTCTGCTTGTCGGCCCCGGTTTTCAGCACCACGTTCAGCACCGTGACGCGGTGATCGTCGGAGAGCAGGTTTTTGCGCAGCAGCGCCAGCGGCCGTATGGCGGCCTTGAACCGCGGCAAGTCCCACTTGCCCGAAATTTCCACGGCCTGCTTGATGGCCGGCAGCCCGATGACGCGCCGCACGCCCGGCACCTCGCCGACCTGGCGGGAGATGTCCGCGATGTGGCGGAAAGTAAGCGGGTCGAAAACATCGCGGCATTTGATCACCACCCGGATGATCTCGTCGGAACCGAAGGTCCGCCGGAAGGCCTCGTAGCGGGCGGTGGCCGGCAGGTCCTCGATGACCAGGTCGTAGAGCGAGGTTCGAAAAGACAGCTGGGGAAGCTTCCAGGCGAAAACGGCGCTTACCATGGCCACGACCAGCAGCACCCCATACGGTCGGCGCAGCATCCACGCCAGGGACTGCTGCAGGGGCTGTGCCAGGGCTGGCGATGTTATGGTTCCGCCCTGCCTCATGCGATGGCACCTCACATGGTCCGGAACACGACACCGGACATCACAAGCGGGGACGATGCCGGTAGGCGATCCCCAGTTTCTCCAGTTCGGCTAGCACCATCCCGATCACCGTGTCCATGCGTCCCCGGACCACAGGCGTCATCTCCAGCCCCAGGGTTTCGATGTCCTCGGGCTCTACGCCGATAATGACCGTCTCGGGCACCTTGTCCAGGGCCTGGCACAGGGTCAGGGCCTCCAGCAGATCCACCTGGTGAAGCGAGTTCTTGGCGCGGATGCGCTCGGGAATCGCCGGGCCCTCGAGCCGGTAGACGCTGCCCGGTTCCCCGTTGTTGCGGATGACATCCACCACGATGAGCCGGTCCGCCCTGCTGATCACTCCAAGCAGGTTGATCCCCAGCACCCCGCCGTCGACCAGCGACACGTTGGGCGGGAAGCAGTAGCGGGCCTCCATCTCTTCGACCACGTGAACCCCGAAGCCCTCGTCGGAGAGCAGGGTACAGCCCACCCCCATGATCATCACGTGCTCCGATGTCATCTGCCTTTCCTCGAGAAAACCCGGCGGCACCTCCTGAAATGACGCCCCGGCGCCTCCGGAAAACGGGACGCCGGGCAAGGCCGCCTACAGCACCTTGATCTTGTAGACCTCGTTGGAATCCGGGTCGATGACGTGAACCCCGCAGGCAATGCACGGATCGAAGGAGTGCACCGTGCGCAGGATTTCCAGCGGGCGCTTGGGATCGGCTACCGGCGTGCCGATGAGGGCCTCCTCGACCGGCCCCAGGTTGCCCTTTTCGTCGCGCGGCCCGAGGTTCCAGGTGGAGGGCACCACGTACTGGTAGTTCTTGATCTTCTTGCCCTCGATGTTGATCCAGTGGCCCAGGGCGCCGCGGGGCACGTCGTTGAGGCCCACTCCACGGGCCTTGTCGGGCATCTCGTAGGACTGGAAGGTTTTGTTGTCGCCCTTCTTAATGTTCTCGATCAGCTCGGTAATCCAGCCCTCCATGACGCCTCCGATGGCCTGGGTTTCCAGGGCCCGGGCGGCAGTGCGCCCCAGGGTCGAGAAAAGCGCCGCGGCCGGGATGCCGAGGGTCTTGAGGGTGCTGTCTACCAGGGCCTTAACGTCCTTGTGGCCCTTGCCGTAGGCCACCAGCACCCGCGCCAGGGGCCCCACCTCGCAGGGATTGCCGTCGTAACGCGGGGCCTTGAACCAGGAGTACTGGCCCTTGTCCGGCTGGTAGCCGGGGTTCTTCTGCACCGGGCGCGTCTCCCCCTCGAAGGGGTGCCGGGCCTGCCCCTTTTCGTACCAGGCACGGGTGACGTCCTCGGTGACCTTCTGCTGGTCGGCCGCCTGTACATTGGCCAGGTCACGCTTGAAGATCACTCCTCGTGGCATGTAGAGGCTCTCCGGCTCCTTGTCGCTCTGGGGAAACTCGCCCCAGGCCAGGAAGTTGGTGGTGCCGCCGATGCCGCCCCAATCCTTGTAAAAAGAAGCGATGGCCAGCAGATCCGGCACGTAGACGTTCTTGATGAACTTCTGGGTCTCCTTCCACAGGTAGAGAAACTCGGACAGGCGGTCAGCGTTGAGATCCCGCACACAGGTGACACCCCCCACGGTCATGGCCTGCAGGTGGGGGTTCTTGGCGCCCAGGAGGGCGTGCATACGGACGGTGCGCGCCTGCAGGCGCAGGGCCTCGATGTAGTGGGCCACGGCCATCAGGTTGGCCTCCGGCGGCAGCTTGTAGGCCGAGTGGCCCCAGTAGGCGTTGTTGAAGGGCCCCAGCTGCCCGCTGTCCACGAAGGTCTGCACGCGCTGCTGGACTTCCTTGAAATACTTCACGCCCCCCTTGGAGTCGAAGCTCACGTTGGCGGCCAGCACGGCCGTCTTCTTGGGATCGGCCTTCAGGGCACTGATGATGTCCACCCAGTCCAGGGCGTGCAAGTGATAGAAGTGAACGATGTGATCGTGCTGAAACTGGGCGCCGTGCAGCAGGTTGCGCACCAGCCGGGCGTTGGTGGGAATCTGGACCTTGGCGGCGTTCTCGACTGCCCTCACCGAGGACAGAGCATGCGTGTAGGTTCAGACACCGCAGGAGCGCTGTACAAAGTGGTGGGCATCGCGGGGATCACGCCCCTGCAGGATGAGCTCGATGCCCCGGAACATCTGCCCGGAACTCCAGGCGTTTACAACCTTGCCGCCCGAAACTTCGACTTCGATCCTCAGGTGGCCCTCTATTCTGGTGATTGGATCGATGGTGATTTTCTTACCCATGATATCTCCTCCCGTAATGCAGCAAAACGACGGTTTCGGTTAGAAGGCGCGCCGGACTACAGCTCTTCGTAGAAGGGCGTCATCTTGTCCCAGAAGTCGGGCTCGCTGCACCCGATGCAGGGGTGCCCCGCTTCGATGGGCCAACTGGTGCCGTCGTTGAACTTGACGATCGGGCAGTTGTTGTAGGTCTCCGGCCCGCGGCAGCCCATCTTGTAGAGGCAGTAGCCCATCTGCGCTTCTTTCGAACCAAATTGCTCCACGAATTCGTCGTTTTCGAAGTGCGAGCGGCGCGGACACTGGTCGTGAACGGTCTGCCCGTATGCGAACAACGGTCGCCCGAGTTCGTCGAGCTCGGGCAGTTTGCCCAGGAGGAGATAGTTCATCACCGTTCCAACGAAATTATTGGGGTTGGGCGGGCAGCCGGAGATGTTGACGGTCTTCATCCCCAGGGCATCCCCGATGCCCTTGTAGCCGCCCGGGTTGGGTTTGGCCGCCTGAATGCCGCCGAAACTGGCGCAGGTGCCGATGCAGATGACGGCGGCGGCTTTGCTGCAGACATTTTTGGCGATCTGCAGAAAGGTGTTGCCGCCGACCTTTCCGTAACCGCCGTCGAACTTGGTGGCCACGGCCCCCTCCACCACGCAGATGAACTTGCCGTCGTACTTCTTCAGGGCCATGTGCAGCTGCTCTTCGGCCTGCTGCCCGGCCGCGGCCATGATGGTTTCGTGGTACTCCAGCGAAATGATTTCAAGCACGAACTCATCCACGTAAGGGTAAATGGTCCGCAGCACCGCCTCGGAGCAGCCCGTGCACTCGGCAAAATGCAGCCAGATAACCGGCGGACGCTGCTTGGGGGCCGCAAACACTTCAGCCACTTTGGGAACGTATGCGGCCGACAATCCCATCGTGGCTGTAAGTGCCGTACAATACTTCATGAATTTTCGTCTTGAAATCCCTCTTTGTTCCAGCCGTTGGTAAAATTCCTCTTCTTCTCGCTCCTTTTCCATGGGTACCTCCTGTGATTGTTAAACTCCCATTTAACAAAACAGCCCCATTCCTATCTTTCCCTTCCGGACCCGGCGGCCGGAAAAATCAGCTGGCATTTCAAAAGAGCAGATTTCAAACGATTAAGTAAATAAGAGAACCCGGAAAATGTCAAGGGATAAAATTTGACAGGCAGCGCAATCCCAGGAAAGCGTTGCTGTGCCGTATGCGAATGCCTATAGATATCCGTTCATGGGGAAGGTTTTTCGGCCAAACGTCGTGAACGGAGGCCCACCTCGATCTGCCGGGAAGGGCCTCCGTGGCGTGTGGGGATTGTTGGGGGTTACCGGCTCTTCTTGATCTTGTAAGACCCGTCCTTTTTGTAAGTGGCTTCGGCCTCCAGGAAATAGGCTTTCTTGAGTTCGGGCCGCAGATCCTGGGCGATGTAGTACGATTCCCCACTGCGGGCGACGGCCATGTTGGTGTAGCCCAGCTGGATGGCCCGCTGCGCGGACTTGTGGCTCAGCTTGCAGTGGCATCCGCCGCAGTAGAATGTAGAATATCAGCAGCGTGTTCTTGTCCCTGGGCAGGCTGCCCTTGAGCTTGTCGAACTGGGTGTAGGGGATGTTCACGGCCGTGGGAATATGGCCGTTTACGTATTTGGGTCTGCAGGGCCGTGGACTCGAACCAGAGCGGAAACGCAATCCACCAAGAATCTCATAGTGGCATTTTAATGTACCACAAAAGAGTACTGGCTACAATCCGTATCTCCCGGCGGGGCCGGGCGGTTTAGGATCGCCCCTTCCGGCAATCGAAGAGGCAGCGACAGGCCCTAGCAGACGCACGTCGTCCTTTGGCGAAAAGCGGCTGCCGGGTATGATCCGGTTCGGAAAACCGGCGACGCACCAAAGCCGTCCGGACTCCGTCCGGCAGGACGCGGCGATCTCGGCATATCCGGCGCAGGTCGCGGTTTTTGGCAAAGCAGGACGAGATGCAAGGGCGGGCGAATGCCACCGCATGGATAAATCAGGCCATTAGGGCTTGACGCCGGCGTCCTGCAGGGCGGCCAGCACCTGTTCGACGGTGTAAAAGTCAGCGTTGAAGACCGGCTTCCCCCGGCGGTCGTAGATGACCAGCAGCGGGATGGTCAGCCGGCCGGCCTTTTTGAGCATGGCGCGCCCCACCGGGTTTTTGCCGGTGATGTCGACTTTCATGGCCACGACGTCGTTCCCCTTGAGGCGTTCGACGATGCGCGGGTCGTGCAGCACACCCTGCTCCAGCGCCTTGCAGTTCAGACACCACTCAGCGGTAAAATCGAGCAGCACCACCTTGCGGGCTTCAAAGGCTTTCTCCAGGCGCGCCGGCGTGTAGTAAACCCAGTCGATAGGCCCCCGGTCTGTGAGGCGGACCCCACCGTAGAGTGATCCGGCCACCACCAACAGCCCCAGGATCGTAAAAAAGACGCGGCGGCCGGTGTCGGCGGTCACTTTCCAGGTGCGCCATGCCAGCCAGGCGCCGGCCGCGGCGCAAAACCCCATGACCACCCACCAGTAGCTTCGTCCGGGCGGTGCCGGCGGTTCGGCCAGCAGCGAGGCCAGACCGGTTCCGATAAAATAGGCGGCCGCCGCCAGCATGAAAAAGGCCATCACCTGCTTGACCAGTTCACTGCCCGGCCCGCTGCGCGGCACCCTGGAGACCAGCGCCGGGAATGCTGACAGCAGCAGGTAGGGCAGGGCCATGCCCATGCCGATGGCCACGAAAACGGCCATGGTGATGCCCCAGTGGCGCGAGGCGGCCCAGGCCGCCGCCGCCCCCATGAAGGGTGCCGTGCAGGGGGTCGACAGGATAGCCGTCAGGACGCCCAGGGCAAAAGAACCCGGCAGGCTCTCCTGGCTGGGGTTGAAGCGGTAGACGAACTGCGGCGGGCTGACCGAAAACCACCCGCCCATACCGGCCGCCATGAGAGCAATGATGAGGCCCACCGCCAGGGTGAAGACGGGGTAGTTGAACAGCTGACTGGTGGCCGTAAAGCCCGAGACGAAGGCGATCACGCTGCCCAGGGCCAGCCAGAAGAAAACCACGCCCAGGGACATGGAGATCCCCAGGATCAGACACCGCCTGCGATTGGCGGCGGACTGGGACAGGCTCATGATCTTGATGGGGATCATGGGCAGCACGCAGGGGGTGAAATTGAGCAGCAGGCCGCCCAGAGCCGCCACCAACAGCATCAGCACCAGGCCCAGGCCCACGCCGCCGGTGGTGTCCACCGAGAAATTCCACCCGAAAAGGTCGAACCGCACGCCGCCGCCGTCCGTCGCCGCCCCCTTGCGGTTAAAACCGGCGAAAATATCGGCGTTGGTGGGATTCACCGCGGCATCGGCCGCCACCACGTCGATGGCCGCCGACAGCGTCACGTCGCGCGGAAAACGGCAGCTGCGCGCGTCGCAGGTCTGGTAGGTGACCTTGAGAGTGACTTTTCGGGACCCCGGCGCCGCCTGCGGGGCGACTTTGACGGGCAGGTAGACCACCGCCCGCCCGGCGAAGGACATGACCGGTTTGGCCACGTAGTCGGCCTTTATGGGCTCGGCCCGCGGGTAACGGGGCCGCTCCACGGTGAGGCCCTCATCGGCCGCCGTTACAGTCACCGAGGTGGGGACCGGGTTGAAATCACCGGCCGGCTTCAGTTGGGAGCGGTCGGCATTGATGTGAAAACCGTCGGCGATGTCGAAAACCACCGCCAACGCCACCAGGTCGTCGGGGCGGGCGGCGTCCTGAGACCACAGCACCCGAACCTTGACCGGCTCGGAGGGGGTTTCCGTGGCGGTCGAAAAAAGCCCGCCGGCCGCAGCCGCGGCCGGCAGCAGCAGGATTCCCAAAACCGCCACAGTCCACGCCCGTCGCAACGCCTGTGGTCCGGTCGCACGGTTCTCCCCTGAAACCGGCTTTTGCGCGACAGGGATATGCGACAAGAGGAACATCAGGCCTCGATCCATGGAAAAAAACACCGCCAGACGGCAAAAAGACAGCCGGCGCCGTCACCTCCTGGGCAACGGCGCGGTCACGGGATGATGGGGCAGGCGACTTTCGACCCGGAGATACGGGTGCTCAGGATTCATCCGGCGGATCAACGGTTTCTTCATCCGCGATTTTCAAACCGGACCGGGTCGTCTTGATCTTCAGGTCTTCTTTCAGGTCCTCGTCGGACTCTTCAGCCAGCATGCCGTCGATGCTCTCGTCGTCATCTTCGAGGATGGCCTCCTCTTCGACCTCCGGTGGTTCTTCCGCCACCAGTGTGTCGATGTCATTGAAAAACACCTCGATGGACTCCTCGTCGCTGGACTCCAGGAGCTCCATGACGCTCTCGGCAATTTTTTCGGCATAAATGCCGGGCGGATACATGTTTTTGGTCCGCAGGGTGGCGACCAGATCGGCTTTGCCCCGCCCCGCCGCCTGTGCGATGGTGTCGTGGTCAAACGTCTCCTCACACAGCAGCGAATAAATATCCTTGTCCAGCTCGCCGTATTCACGGATAATGAATTTTCCGCTTTCCAGATCGTTCTTGATCAGAAATTTCTGTTTCATGTCTTCCTCCCGTATCCGGCCGGTTGAAGTGGGCTTTGCGAAACCGGGGCCGGAGAATTTCCTGCCTTGGAAACCACAAAACCGGTAACAAGTCAACATTTTAAATCTCTCGCGGACCGTTTACAGCCGCCGGAAATGAATAAAAAATATTGACCATCCAGCCTGCCGATGTTATTATATTGGGTCCATAGCGTGGAGGGATGGCTGAGTGGTCGAAAGCGGCGGTCTTGAAAACCGTTGAGGGTAACACCTCCGTGGGTTCGAATCCTACTCCCTCCGCCAAAGACCCCCGAGGAGAGATGGCCGAGCTGGCTGAAGGCGCTCGCCTGCTAAGCGAGTGTGGGGCGAAAGTTCCACCGAGGGTTCGAATCCCTCTCTCTCCGCCATCCAAAAATAAGCCCGACCGCCTGTGGCGGCGGGCTTTTTTAAGGTTGC
>Ga0256835_1001089_pt1 | contig 17182 bp, 11 predicted proteins | sample PIR30metaG_FD_185972 | JGI IMG/M metagenome (GOLD analysis project Ga0256835, IMG submission 185972) | Hydrothermal vent microbial communities from East Pacific Rise, Pacific Ocean - PIR-30 | ecosystem: Environmental > Aquatic > Marine > Hydrothermal vents | place: Pacific Ocean: East Pacific...
GTGAGTTGAAGGTTGGTGACAAGGTATTTAATCCGCTCAAGCGGAAAAAAGAAAAGATCTCGAAACTGATTAAACTTCACGCCAATAAGCGTGAAGAGGTCGATAGGATCAGCGCCGGCGATATCGGCGCGGTGGTTGGTCTGAAGTTTACCACCACTGGCGATACGCTTTGCGCGGCCGGCGATTATATCGTCCTTGAGTCGATGGATTTTCCCGAGCCGGTTATCGGAATTGCCATTGAGGCGAAAACCAAAGCCGACGAGGGGAAGCTGGCCGAGACCCTGGAAAAAATTTCTAGAGAAGACCCGAGCTTTCGAGTCTCGGTGGACCAGGACAGCGGCCAGACCATTATTTCAGGGATGGGTGAGCTCCATCTGGAGATAATTGTTGACCGGCTTTTACGTGAGTTCAAGGTCAACGCTAATGTTGGTCAGCCACAGGTCTCCTATCGCGAAACGTTGACAGTACCGGCTCGGGGCGAAGGTCATTTTGAAACGCAGGGAGGCGGTAAGGAGCAGTATGGTCACGTTGTGGTCGAACTTGAACCGGCTGCCCGAGGCGAGGGAGTGAGCTTTGAATCCCTTGTCGATGAGAGTGCAATTCCGGTTGAATACATCGAAGCCATTGAAAAAGGTGTTCGAGACAGCCTGGATTCAGGGCCCCTGATCGGCTATCCGGTTCTGGATGTCAAGGTCAAGCTGGTTGGCGGTTCCTATGATGAGGAACGTTCCACCGAAATGGCCTTTGGTGTGGCAGCGACCATTGCCTGCCGTAAGGCGGCTGCCGCTGGAGAGCCGGTCCTGCTGGAGCCTGTTATGGAGCTGGAAGTCGTTACCCCTGAGGAATATCTCGGTGAGGTCATAAATGACTTGAACCGAAAGGGGGCGCAGGTCAATGGTGTTGACACAGAACGCGATGTGCAAATAGTGCATGCGCTGGCCCCGCTGGCAACGATGTTCGGGTATTCGACAGATTTGCGTTCGGCCACTCAGGGCAGGGCAACTTTTACAATGCAATTTTCCGAATTTGCTGAGGTTCCGGCGAAAAGGGCCGAGGAAATCATACGCAAAATTCGGGGCGTATGAATGAAATAAGATAAGTGAGGAACGGTTATGGCAAAGGAGAAATTTGAGCGGACAAAGCCGCATGTCAATGTTGGCACGATTGGCCATATCGATCATGGGAAGACGACCCTGACGGCGGCTATAACACGTGTGCTTGCCACCAAGGGCCAGGCTGAATTCACGGATTTCAGCGATATTGACAAGGCGCCAGAGGAAAAAGAGCGTGGCATCACTATTGCCACAGCCCATGTTGAGTATGAGACGCCCAAGCGTCACTACGCGCATGTGGACTGTCCCGGCCATGCTGACTATATCAAGAACATGATCACCGGCGCGGCGCAGATGGACGGCGCCATTCTGGTTGTTGGCGCGGATGACGGTCCCATGCCACAGACTCGTGAACATATCCTGCTTGCCCGTCAGGTTGGCGTCCCGGCCATGGTCGTTTTTCTGAACAAGTGCGACATGGTTGATGACGATGAACTGATCGAGCTTGTGGAGATGGAGCTTCGTGAGCTGCTGGACAAGTATGAATTTCCCGGCGACGACACGCCCATTATTCATGGTTCTGCCCTGCAGGCTCTTGAGAATCCCGAAGACGAGGAAAAGACCAAGTGCATCTGGGAGCTGATGGATGCCATTGACTCATGGATTCCGGAGCCGGAGCGTGATATAGACAAGCCGTTCCTGATGCCTGTTGAGGATGTTTTTTCGATCTCGGGCCGCGGCACTGTTGCCACCGGCCGTGTTGAGCGTGGAGTTATCCATGTTGGCGACGAGGTTGAGATTGTCGGCATCCGTGACACCCAGAAGACGACCATCACCGGTGTTGAGATGTTTAGAAAGATTCTGGACGAGGGTCAGGCCGGTGATAATATTGGCGCACTTCTGCGCGGCACCAAGCGTGACGAGGTTGTTCGCGGTCAGGTTCTTGCTGCTCCTGGCTCGATTACACCGCATAAGAAGTTCAAGGCCGAGGCGTATATTTTGACCAAGGAAGAGGGTGGTCGTCATACCCCGTTTTTCAATGGGTATCGTCCTCAGTTTTACTTTCGTACAACCGACGTAACAGGAGTTGTTACGCTTGAGGATGGCGTTGAGATGGTTATGCCTGGCGATAATGTTCATATCACGGGTGAGCTGATCACGCCGATCGCCATGGAAGAGGGGCTTCGTTTTGCCATCCGTGAGGGCGGTCGTACCGTTGGTGCCGGTGTCATCAGCGAAATTATTGAATAGATAATTTGATGGCGGCCGGATAATGCCCTGTCGCTGTCTTTAGAGGATAAAAAAACCGACTGCACAGCTTGGGTTATGCGGTCGGTTTTTTTGGATAACAGGGTTGTTCATGAGAGATATAATCACACTTGCCTGTACGCAGTGTAAGCAGCGCAACTATACGACCACAAAGAATAAGAGAACGATTCCGCATAAGCTGGAGTTAAAGAAATTCTGTCCGTTTTGCAAGGCGCACACTGTACACAGAGAAACAAAGTAGTTGTTGTCTTGCATGGTAACTGTGCAGGCCAGTAGCTCTAATTGGTAGAGCATCGGACTCCAAATCCGAGGGCTGGGGGTTCGAATCCCTCCTGGCCTGCCACTGTCAGGTTAATATGGGTAGATCGCTGGTTGTTGTTATCTGCTCAAGCAAGTTCCTGTGTTGGACGTATTCCAAAATGTTGGCCGTTGACGGTCATTGAGGCATCACTGGTCGGTATCCGATGGCAAAAAAGAAAAAAGGACAGAGCAACAAAGCCAGGCAAGTATCTCGGGAACAGACGGCCCCGTCAGGGATAGCTCTCTTGTCACCTGGAAATATTCGGTTGTTTATTCAACAAGTCCAGGCTGAATTCAAAAAGGTGGTCTGGCCCGACCGCAAGGTGACCCTGGGGTTGACAGGCTTTGTCATAGTCCTGGTTGTCATCCTTTCATTGTATCTTGGTTCGGTTGATCTGTTGCTCGGCAAGCTTGTTTCCCTGGTCCTTCAATAGAGCCCAAGGTTTCCCATGGCGAAAAAATGGTACATCGTGCATACCCATACAGGGTTTGAGGGCAAGGTGAAGGCCTCGCTTGAGGAACGTATCCGTTCTGCCGGTCAGGAAGAGCAGTTTGGCGAGATACTTGTCCCCACTGAACAGGTTGTTGAAATGGTTAAGGGGAAACGGAAGACATCCGAACGCAAGTTTTTCCCTGGCTACATCCTTGTTCACATGGAGATGAACCGGGAAACCTGGCATACAGTAGTTGAAACGCCACGGGTAACCGGATTTGTCGGCGTCAATGCAAATCAGCCTCTTGCCGGGCAGGATCTTGAAAAGCTTATACCCTCCCTTACGGACGATGAGGCCATGCGTATCATCGGCCGGATTGAAGAAGGAGCAACTGCGCCCAAACCAAAGGTGATCTTCACCGAAGGTGATATTGTCAGGGTCATAGATGGGCCTTTTGCCAATTTCCAGGGCGTTGTGGAAGAGGTATATCCCGATAAGGGACGGGTCAAGGTGATGGTGTCGATCTTTGGGCGATCAACGCCTGTGGAGTTAGAGTATATTCAGGTGAGCAATACTTGAGGGCTGCAACGGATCGGATGTTGAGCACCTTGGAATGTTCATTGGTTTTTATAAAGTGCGGTAAGCAATCCTGGCCTGATTTGAAACTGTTCAGGCGTTAAGGAGAAAAAGAATGGCAAAAAAAATTCAATCATATATCAAACTGCAGATACCCGCAGGCAAGGCCAATCCTTCGCCTCCAGTCGGCCCGGCCCTTGGTCAGCATGGCGTCAATATAATGGATTTCTGTAAGGCGTTCAATGCCAAGACCCAGTCAGCGGGCGACACCATCATTCCGGTTGTCATTACCGTATATACTGACCGGTCCTTCAGTTTTATTACCAAAACCCCGCCGGCATCCGTGCTGCTGCTCAAGGCAGCCGGTGTGGACAAAGGCTCTGGTAATCCCAAGCGTGAGCGTGTCGCTGATCTGAGCCGTGACAAGATTCGTGAGATTGCAGAGATCAAGATGCCTGATCTGAATGCCTATGACATCGAGCATGCCATGCGGATTGTTGAAGGCACTGCCCGTTCCTGCGGCATTACAGTCGTCGATTAGTCGATATTCACGCAATTCATCCACTGCGCAGTGATTCGAGTTGTATACGAAAAACTTCGTTTCAGGATAATCAGTTGTTGACCTTACCGATCCTGGTGCTATTGGACCGGTGTAATTTTTCGCTTACCTGCATGTCGCCCAGCATGCCAGGGAGAAAGGAGTTGGGAAATCATGGCTAAACACGGAAAAAAATATCGGCAGGGTGCCGAGGCCATTGACCGTACCCGGCTGTATGATTTGGCCGAGGGTATTGATCTGGCCCTGAAGACAGCATACGCAAATTTTGATGAATCATTTGATATCGCTGTCCGTCTGGGGGTTGATCCCCGTCATGCGGACCAGATGGTCAGGTCAAGCGTTATGCTGCCACATGGAACAGGTAAAGAAGTTCGGGTTCTGGTTTTTGCCAAGGGTGAAAAGGAAACCGAGGCCCTTGAGGCTGGTGCAGATTACGCTGGATCTGATGAGCTTATTGCCAAAATCAAGGATGGCTGGCTTGAATTTGATAAAACCATTGCCACACCTGATATGATGGGTGAGGTCGGTAAGATTGGCCGTATTCTCGGCCCAAGAAACCTGATGCCAAATGCCAAGCTGGGTACGGTAACCTTTGATATAGCGCGGGTGGTCAGCGAGATCAAGAAAGGCAAGGTTGATTTCAGGGTTGACAAAAACGGTATTGTTCATGCCTCTGTTGGTAAGAAATCCTTTGGACCTGAGAAGCTTTCCGAAAATATTCTTGCCTTTATTGATAAGCTTATCCAGCTCAAGCCCTCGTCAAGCAAGGGCGTGTATTTAAAATCCATTGCGCTCTCCACGACCATGGGGCCGGGTGTCAAGGTCGATCCCTTCCAGGTTCGTGCCCAGATCAAGGAGGGGTGATATCCAAGCCCAGCCCGATATGTGCCGGGCGGGGAGAATATTTCAGTAATTCCGGGAAGGTCAAAGACAGCAGGTTCGAAAGTTTAATGACTGATGCAGACAACCAGTCGCCTGCCGAGACCCAGAAACAGCTCGTTTGCTGGCTGTAATAAGTCTTTAATTTTCTTATCTGTTTGTTGTGACGTCCCGCAACCATGAAAGGAGGTGTACCAGTTGAATCGCGATGAAAAGGCCCGCAGGGTTCAAGCATTGAATGAAACCTTTAGCAAGGCCAAATTTGCGGTGGTGACCGATTACAAGGGGTTGAAAGTCACAGAGCTTGAAAAGCTGCGCCGTGAGCTTCGTCAGAATGATGCTTTCATTCAGGTGGCGAAAAACACACTGTTGAAACTGGCTGTCAGGGGAACCGAATTTGAAGATCTTGGCGAAAGTTTTACCGGGACAACGGCTATTGCTTTCAGCTTCGAGGAGCCGGTGGGCACCGCCAAGGTGTTGTCCGAATTCGCCAAGGAGAATGAAGCACTGAAGATCCGTACCGCTGTTATGGAGGGTAAGGTTCTCAGTGTGGAAGACGTGAGTTCTCTTGCCAAGCTTCCCTCGAAGGAGCAGCTTCTTGGTCAGTTGTGTGGTGTACTGCAAGCAGTACCGACCGGTCTTGTCCGGGCTCTTAACGGGGTTCCGAACAACCTTGTCTATGTGCTGCAGGCCATTAAAGAACAGAAAGAAAATTAATTTTCCCGATAATTCCAGGAGGAAGGATTATGTCTGATTCCATTGAACAGGTTGTAGAAATTGTAGAAAAAATGTCCCTGCTTGAAGTCGCTGAGCTGGTCAAGGCCCTTGAGGAGAAGTTCGGCGTATCCGCAGCTGCACCAGTTGCCGTTGCTGCCGTGGGGGCTGCTCCGGGTGATGGTGGTGATGGCGGTGGCGAGGAGAAGACAGAGTTTGATGTTATTCTCACGGCTGCCGGTGATCAGAAGATCAAGGTCATCAAGGAAGTTCGCGCCATCACCTCGCTTGGTCTGAAAGAGGCCAAGGCCCTTGTTGAGGGTGCGCCTGCTCCGATTAAGGAAGGCGTTACCAAGGATGAGGCAAACGAGATCAAGGAAAAAATCGAGGCAGTGGGCGGTTCTGTAGAGATTAAATAGTGCACTGCATCGGGCTGTCTCCAGTGCCCCTTTTTTGGAGATGGCTGTTAATGTCCGGGTAACGCTACAGAGGCATGATCCTCTGTAGCGTTCCTGCGTTTGAGGGGAATCGTATGTATGCTGGTCAGTGTGATAACCGTTTAGCTTGTGTTATCAAGCGGTTGTGTTGTTCCTGCCAGTGATGCTGTTTCGTGGAACATTTTGAGGAAAACCATGAAGAGAGTCCGTAAAAGTTTTGCCAAGGCACGTCAGGTAGTTGAACCACCGCATCTCATTGCCATGCAGAGACACTCATATGAGCGTTTTCTGCAGCGTGATGTGGACCCTGATGAAAGGGAAGAAGTCGGCTTGCAGGCAATCTTTAAAAATATCTTTCCTCTCACCGATTTCAACGGGTTGTGTTCCCTGGAATTTGTGCGTTATGCATTTGGGCAGGCCAAGTATACAGTGGAGGAATGCATTGAACGCGGCATGACGTATGAGGTCCCGGTCAAGATCACTGTCAGGCTCATTACCTTTGACGTTGATGAGGAAACCGGAGTTCAGTCTGTGCGTGACATCAAGGAACAGGAGGTGTTCCTCGGTTCACTCCCCCTTATGACCAAGGATGGTGTCTTTGTCATCAATGGAACTGAGCGGGTTATTGTTAATCAGTTACAGCGTTCGCCCGGTCTTTTTTATACCCATGACAATGGCAAGTCCCATGCCTCCGGTAAACGGCTCTATTCTGCCCGGATCATCCCTGTCCGGGGATCCTGGCTAGATTTCGAGTTTGATATCAAGGACATTCTCTATGTTCGTATTGATCGCCGTCGTAAGCTGCCAGTGACAGTTTTACTGAAAGCCCTGGGATTTACCGATGAGGATCTGCTGCGAGAGTTTTATGAGATAGATACGGTCGAGATTGACGGCGACCGTTATTTTATCCGTTTTAAGCCGGAAACTTTTATCGGCTCTCGCCTGCCGCAGGACGTGATCAATCCTGCGGACGGCAAGGTGCTGGGTAAAAAAGGTCGGAAAGTGTCCAAGGCCCTGGCTAAAAGAATGGTTCAGGCCGGGATTGAAAAGATTGAGGTCGAGCCCGAGGATCTCTACGGCCGGATCCTGGCAGCGGATATTCTCCATCCGGAAACCGGGGAGCGCATAGCCCGCTGTAATGAAAAATTAAGCGAGGAAACCCTTGCCGCCATCAAAGAGGCCGGTATCACCAGTTTTGATCTGATCTATTTTAACGGCGTGACTGTCAGCGAATCATTTAGCAAAACCCTGGACAAGGATATGATTCGGCTGAGCGATCAGGAACTGGCGGAGATCGAGGAACAGTTACGTCAGGAAGGTCTTTCCGGTGACGAGTTTCGTGAGGCCTTGGCAAACGAAATACGTGAGCGGCTGCGTACTCGCGCTCAAATCGAGATTTATAGACGTTTGCGACCTTCAAGCCCGCCAACTCCCGAGGTGGCCCAGGCATTTTTTGATAAGCTCTTTTTTGATCCGTCCACTTATGATCTTTCCGAAGTGGGCCGCTATAAAATCAATGCCAAGCTTGGGCTGGATACCCCCATGGACCACCGGACCCTGACTGTGGAGGATATTGTCGAAGGCGTCAAACATCTGGTGCGGATCAAGGACGAGCTCAAAGATGGCGATGATATTGATCACCTGGGCAACCGTCGGGTACGCACGGTGGGTGAGCTGGTCGAAAACCAGTATCGCATGGGGCTGGTCCGCATGGAGCGGGCCATCAAAGAACGGATGACCCTGCAGGAAATTGAGACATTGATGCCGCATGATCTGGTCAATCCCAAACCCGTGACCTCGGCGATCAAGGAATTCTTCGGCACCAGCCAGCTCTCCCAGTTCATGGATCAGACCAATCCACTCTCCGAGGTAACCCACAAGCGGCGTTTGTCAGCCCTGGGGCCGGGCGGTCTGTCCAGGGAGCGGGCCGGTTTTGAGGTTCGTGATGTGCATCCCACCCATTATGGTCGGATTTGTCCGGTTGAGACGCCGGAAGGACCCAATATCGGCCTGATCGTCTCCCTGGCCACTTATGCCAAGGTCAACCCGTACGGATTTATTGAGACACCCTATCGGTTTGTAAAAAACCGCAAGGTCAGTGATGAGTATAAGTATCACTCAGCGCTTCAGGAACAGGGCCAGGTGATCGCCCCGGCCAAGGTGCATCTGGATGAGGATGGCACCATTCTGGACGATCATCTCATTGTCAGGGAGGATGGTGAGGTGGCCATGGTCTCCGGAGATCAGGTGACTCGGATGGACATTGCGCCCAATCAGCTGGTTTCGGTCGCAGCCTCGCTGATTCCATTTCTGGAAAACGATGATGCCAACCGTGCGCTCATGGGATCAAACATGCAGCGACAGGCCGTGCCGCTCTTGGAAACTGCCGCACCACTGGTGGGCACTGGCGTGGAGAAATATGTTGCCCGCGACTCCGGTGCCTGTCTGATTGCGGCTGGAGATGGCGTGGTTGAAGACGTGGATGCCAATCGAGTCGTGGTGCGCTATGACGAGCCTGGCACCGATGGATTTGAGACCGGGGTTGGCGTATATCGCCTCTCCAAGTACAAGAAATCAAATCAAAATACCTGTTTTAATCAGCGGGCCCTGGTTCTGCCGGGAGAGCGGGTCAAAAAGGGTGATGTCCTGGCGGACGGGCCTTCCTCGGAAAAGGGTGAGTTGGCCCTGGGCAAGAATGTGACCATCGCCTTCATGCCCTGGCGCGGCTATAACTTCGAGGATTCTATCCTGGTCAACGAGCGTTTGTTGAAAGAGGATACCTTTACTTCGGTCCATGTGGAGATCTTTGAAACCATGGCCCGGGACACTAAGCTGGGCAAAGAGGAGATCACTCGTGATATTCCCAATATAGGCGATGAGGCCCTGCGCAACCTGGATGAATCCGGCATTGTCCGCATCGGTGCCGAGGTCAAGGCCGGCGACATGCTGGTCGGCAAAGTGACGCCCAAGGGGGAGACCATGCTCTCGCCCGAGGAAAAATTGCTCCGGGCCATCTTTGGGGAAAAGGCTGGTGATGTTAAGGATTCCTCATTACGGGTGCCGCCAGGCATTGAGGGTGTCGTCATTGACGCCAAGGTATTTTCCCGAAAAGGGGTGGACAAGGACGAACGCTCACTCATGATCGAGGAGATGGAGGTAGAGCGCCTTAACCGTGACATGGACGATGAGCTGAAAAGTCTTAAAAAAGGTGTGCGCAAAGAACTGGCCGAGCTGATCGCGGGCCGGACAGCCAAGAGTGATCTCAAGGATGCCGAAGGTAATGTTCTGGTTAAATTGGGCAAGAAGATTACGGAAGAGGCTCTGGAAGAGATTGATTTTTTTGACCTCATCAACCTGGACTTCTCCGAGCGCAAAAAATATGAGGAACAGATAGAAAAGATCTTTGGCCGCTACAAAAAACAGGCTGCCCTGGTGCGTAGCCGCTATGAAGGCATTGTCGAGCGCATGGAAAAAGGCGACGATCTGCCGCCGGGCGTGGTCAAAATGGTCAAGATCTATGTGGCCACCAAACGCAAGCTGGCCGTAGGTGACAAGATGGCAGGCCGGCACGGGAACAAGGGTGTTGTCTCCCGTCTGCTGCCCGAGGAGGATATGCCCTTTTTTGCCGATGGTACAACCGTTGACATGGTGCTCAATCCCCTGGGCGTGCCTTCGCGTATGAACGTTGGGCAGGTGCTCGAGTGTCATCTTGGCTTTGCTGCTAAAAAACTTGGTGAGCAGATTTCCGAGATGGCCCGCAAACAGGAGCTTGACGCCATCAAAGAAAAGTTGACCAAACTCTATTCCAAAGAGGAGTACGAGCGCCTTGTCGAGGGGCTTGATGACGACGGCATTCTTGACATGGCCCGCAAGTGTTTCCCAGGCCTGCATGTGGCCACCCCTGTTTTTGACGGAGCCTCGGAGGAGGAGATCCGGGCCATGCTGGTGGACGCAGGTGTTGACGAGGTAGGTCAGTCTGTTCTCTATGACGGGATTACTGGCGACAAATTCGACAATCCGGTCACAGTCGGGGTCATGTATGTGCTCAAGCTGCATCATCTTGTCGACAATAAAATCCATGCCCGTTCTACCGGGCCTTACTCCCTGGTCACCCAGCAGCCGCTTGGCGGCAAGGCTCAGTTCGGCGGTCAGCGACTTGGCGAGATGGAGGTCTGGGCCATGGAGGCCTATGGCGCCGCGTATACCTTAAAAGAGTTTCTTACCGTCAAATCCGATGATGTTGAGGGCAGGACGACCATGTATGAAAAAATTGTCAAAGGGAATAACTTCCTGGTCACCGGGCTTCCAGAGTCCTTTCATGTACTTGTCAAGGAGCTTAAAGGCCTGTGTCTTGATGTGGAACTTCTGGAAGAGTAGGCAGGTCCAGGCCTGCAGTATGGACGATGCTGCCGTCAGAGCAGTCAACCGTAAATGTTCAATTCAGATAGGGTGATTTCGTGGAAGAACTGTTTAGCTTCTTTGCAAAACCAAAGGGACCTGTTCAATTCAACAAGGTAAAGATTTCTCTCGCCTCACCGGAGAAGATTCGCGAGTGGTCCCATGGCGAGGTGAAAAAGCCCGAGACTATCAACTACCGGACTTTCAAGCCAGAGCGGGACGGTCTGTTTTGCGCCAAGATTTTTGGTCCGGTCAAGGACTACGAGTGTAACTGCGGTAAGTATAAGCGTATGAAGCACCGTGGCGTGGTCTGCGAAAAATGCGGGGTCGAGGTCATTCAGTCCAAGGTGCGCCGAGAACGGCTGGGCCATATAGAGCTGGCTGCACCAGTGGCACATATCTGGTTTCTGAAGAGCCTTCCTTCTAAGATTGGTGCCATCCTCGATATGACGCTCAAGCAGCTTGAGCGTATTCTTTACTTTGAATCCTATGCTGTTGTTACCTCCGAGGTAGAGGCCCTGCCGGTGGGAACGCTGCTCAATGAGGAGCAGTACCGTTCCAATCTCGAGCAGTATCCCGGGCAGTTCAAGGTTGGCATTGGCGCCGAGGCGATTCGGGAAATGCTCATGGCGTTGGATCTGGAATCCCTGTCCGAGACGCTGCGCCGCGAAATGAAGGAGACCGGTTCGGTGTCCAAGCGGGCCAAGTATGGTAAGCGGCTTAAGGTCGTTGAGGCCTTTCGCAACTCCGGTAATCGGCCGGAATGGATGATTCTCGAGGTTATCCCTGTTCTGCCGCCCGACCTGCGTCCGCTGGTGCCGCTGGAAGGTGGCCGGTTCGCCACCTCTGATCTCAATGATCTCTACAGGCGGGTGATCAACCGGAATAACCGGCTCAAACGGCTGATCGAGCTCGATGCGCCGGATATCATTATCCGTAATGAAAAGCGAATGCTGCAGGAGGCGGTGGATGTTCTTTTCGATAACGGTCGTCGCGGCAGAACCATTACCGGTCCCAATAAACGGCCGCTCAAGTCCCTTTCCGACATGCTCAAGGGCAAACAGGGCCGTTTTCGACAGAATCTGCTCGGCAAGCGGGTCGACTATTCCGGTCGTTCGGTCATTGTGGTTGGCCCGCATCTGCGCCTGCATCAGTGCGGTCTGCCCAAAAAGATGGCCCTGGAGCTGTTCAAGCCATTTATCTACAATAAACTGGAAAGCCTGGGTTATGTGACCACCATCAAGAGCGCGCGCAAAATGGTGGAAAAGGGCATGAAAGAAGTCTGGGATGTGCTAGACGATATTGTCCGTGAATATCCTGTCATTCTCAACCGGGCTCCGACTCTGCATCGTCTTGGTATGCAGGCCTTTGAGGTGGTGCTGATCGAGGGTAAGGCCATCCAGTTGCATCCCCTGGTCTGTGCTGCGTTCAATGCCGACTTTGACGGTGACCAGATGGCGGTCCATGTGCCGCTTTCGGTTGAAGCCCAGGTTGAGGCCCGGGTCCTGATGATGTCGACCAATAACATCCTCTCCCCGGCCAACGGCGGTCCGATCATTATCCCGAGCCAGGATATTGTGCTCGGTCTTTATTATATGACCAGGGAGCGCTTTGGCGTTACAGGTACGGGCACGGTGTTCGCTTCGCCGGCCGAGGCCCGTATGGCCTATGACCACGGCGCCGTGCACATGCAGGCCGCGGTTAAGGTACGCATTGATGGTGAGCTGGCCGAGACTACCATTGGCCGGATCCTGGTCAGTGAACTGCTCCCCGAGGCTGTGCCTTTTGCCCTGGTGAACCGGGAACTCTCCAAGAAGGAACTTGGATTTCTCATCGATTACACCTATCGCCATGCCGGTACCAAGGAGACAGTCATCCTGGCGGATCGTCTCAAGGACCTTGGCTATGAATATGCCACCAGAGCCGGAATCTCCATCTGTATCAACGACATGAAGATCCCGGTCCGTAAGGAGGAATTCGTTGAAGAGTCCGAGAGAGAAGCTGCCGATGTCGATCGCCAGTATTCGGACGGTCTGATTACAGACGGCGAGAAATATAACAAGATCGTTGATATCTGGTCCAAGGCCACGGACCGCATCACCAAAGAGATGATGGATGAGATGTCCGTGGATTATGTCCGCGATGAAAACAACCAGATCAAGGAGATCAAGAGCTTTAATTCGGTTTTCATCATGGCCGATTCCGGGGCTCGTGGCTCCAAGGATCAGATTCGTCAGCTTGCCGGCATGCGCGGTCTCATGGCCAAGCCTTCGGGCGAGATCATCGAAACCCCGATCAAGGCTAACTTTCGGGAAGGGCTGTCTGTGCTGGAATATTTTATTTCCACCCACGGCGCACGCAAGGGTCTTGCCGATACCGCGCTCAAAACCGCCAATTCCGGTTACCTGACAAGACGGCTTGTCGACGTGGCCCAGGACTCCACCATTGTCATGAAGGACTGCGGCACCATGCGCGGCACCAAGGCGGAGCCGCTCATAGAAGGTGGTGAGGTGATCGTTCGCATCGGCGAGCGTATCCTCGGCCGGGTCGCACTGGAAGATGTGATTGATCCCCATACCGGCGAAGTATTGGTCGGCATGGACGAGGAGATCACCGAGGACAAGGTGGAGGCCATTGAGGCGGCGGGCATTGATCAGGTCATGATTCGTTCGGTGCTCACCTGTGAGGCAAAACGAGGCATCTGTGCCATGTGTTATGGCCGTGATCTCGGTCGCGGGCATATGGTCAACACCGGAGAGGCTGTCGGTATCATTGCTGCCCAGTCCATTGGTGAGCCTGGCACCCAGCTGACCATGCGTACCTTCCATATCGGTGGTACTGCCTCCAGGGCAGTTGAACAGGCTGAGGTCAGAACCCAGCGTGGTGGCGTGGTCCGTTATAAGGATCTACATTCGGTGCAGAACAGTGACGGCAACCTGGTGGTCATGAACCGTAACGCCGAAATCACCATTCTGGATGAACAGGGGATCGATCGAGAACGCTTTCCTGTTCCCTATGGCGCCGAGCTCAAGGTCAAAGACGGCGACAAGGTCGATCCCGGTACTGTGATTGCTGACTGGGATGCCTTTTCCATACCCATTGTTGCCGAGGTAGGCGGCAAGGTGAAGTATGGTGATGTCATCGAGGGCGATTCCATGCAGGAACGGGTCGATCAGATAACCGGTAAGGCAAGTAAGGTGATCACGCCCCTGGCCGCCGGTAAGCAATTGACGCCGCGTATCTCGATCAAGGATCCGGACAAGCCGCGCCAAACTCTTAAATTACCCGGCAGTGATCTTGAAGCTCGGTATCCGTTGCCGGTCGGTTCGGTCATCACCGTTGATGAGGGTGAAATCATTACAGCGGGTACGGTTGTGGCCAAGATCCCGAGAGAGACAACCAAGACCAAGGATATCACCGGTGGTTTGCCCAGGGTTGCTGAATTATTTGAGGTTCGCAAGCCAAAAGAGCAGGCCATAATCAGCGAAATCGATGGTCGGGTCAGTTTCGGCAAGGAACTGAAGGGTAAACGTCGTGTTATTATTACCCCGGAAACTGGTGAACCCAAGGAGTACCTCATTCCCAAGTCGAAACATATCATTGTCCATGAGGGCGATTATGTTAAGGCTGGTGAGCAGCTCATGGAAGGGTCCATTCTGCCCAATGATATTCTCCGGGTGCTCGGCACCGAGGAGCTGGCCCGTTTTCTGGTCAATGAGATTCAGGAGGTCTATCGTCTCCAGGGTGTACGGATCAACGATAAGCACATCGAAACCATTGTCCGCCAGATGCTCAAAAGGGTCAAGATTACCGATGCAGGCGATTCGATTTTCATGCTCGATCAGCAGGTCGAATGGTGGAAGTTCCGCGAGGAGAACGAGCGCCTTCTGGCCGAAGGGTTGCAGCCGGCTGCAGCTGAACCGTTGTTGCTTGGTGTGACCAAGGCATCCCTGTCCACGGATTCATTTATTTCAGCTGCATCCTTCCAGGAAACCACCAAGGTGTTGACCAATGCGGCCATGGAAGGAAAGGTGGATGATTTAAGCGGATTGAAGGAAAATGTGATCATGGGTCGCTTGATCTCGGCAGGTACCGGGTTGCCTCAGTACCGTTTACGACGTCAGGAAGTACAGTAAAATATTCTTGACAAGATCAGAGGCTTCGTCTAAACTTAAAATTTTTGCGCCCTGGCTGTGCTATTTGGTGCCCGTGCTTGTGCCGGTTGCATCCGCTGTCGCAGGTTGTGCGGTTGCTATGTTTGGTTTGTTGTTTCCATTCTGGATTGAATCAGGGAAACGATGCTTTTATAACAGCCCGGTTTCAGGCCCGTTGATTCGGGTGCCGGCTTTTTATCCCCTTGCTGTCCTGGAAAACCAGGACGGGGTTATCTGAAAAGGAGTGGTTGGAATGCCCACAATTAATCAGCTTGTTCGAAAAAGACGGAAAAAAATAACCAAGCGGTCCAATACACCGGCTTTGCAGAACTGTCCGCAGAAACGTGGCGTGTGCGTGCGTGTCTATACAACAACCCCGAAAAAGCCGAACTCGGCACTTCGCAAGGTTGCCAGGGTTCGCCTCACCAATGGCATTGAAGTAACATCCTATATCCCTGGCATTGGACATAACCTGCAGGAGCATTCAGTGGTGCTGATCCGCGGCGGTCGTGTCAAGGATCTGCCGGGTGTCCGCTATCATGTGGTGCGGGGCACCTTGGATACCCTCGGTGTCAGTGATCGCCGGCAGGGTCGTTCCAAGTATGGCGCCAAGCGGCCCAAATAAGAGGGCCATTGGTCACACTTACTGGAGATAAGAGAAAATGCCGAGAAAGAAATTAACCAATAAGCGCACGGTGATGCCAGATCCGACGTATAATTCGGTGCTGGTTGCCAAGTTCACCAATGGCCTGATGCAGGATGGCAAAAAGGCTTTGGCTCGCCGCATGTTTTACGATGCAATGGCCATTATAGAGGAAAAAATTTCCGATGAAGAGCCTCTGGCCGTGTTTGAGGGGGCAATGGAAAACGTCAGGCCCAAGGTGGAAGTAAAGAGCCGCCGGGTGGGTGGTGCCACCTATCAGGTACCGATCGAGGTGCGGCCTGATCGTAGAAACGCCTTGGCAATCCGTTGGATTATCGGGTTTGCCAAGAACCGCTCCGGGCAGTCCATGTCCGAAAAACTGGCTGCGGAGTTGCTGGACGCCTATAACAATCGTGGCGCGTCAGTGAAAAAGAAAGAGGATACGCATAAGATGGCCGAGGCGAATAAGGCCTTTGCCCATTATCGCTGGTAGGGTTTTTGGGCAATATCTGGCTTTTTATCGTTGACAGCGGGCAGGCTCTTGTGTAGATAGAGCACCATTTTTCCTGACTTGGTCTGGATGGAACGTAGAAGAAACGAGACAGAACTGTGGCTGCGGAAGGATCATTGTCCAGGTTGCGCAATATCGGCATTATGGCCCATATTGATGCAGGAAAGACCACAACGACGGAGCGTATTCTTTACTATACAGGTCGGTCACATAAAATTGGTGAAGTCCATGAGGGTACTGCTGTCATGGACTGGATGGAACAGGAGCAGGAGCGCGGCATTACTATCACCTCGGCTGCGACAACCTGCACCTGGAATGAATATCGGATAAACATAATTGATACACCCGGGCATGTTGATTTCACCGTTGAGGTGGAGCGATGTCTGCGGGTGCTGGATGGCGTTATCGCTGTCTTTTGCGCGGTTGGGGGTGTTGAACCCCAATCGGAAACAGTCTGGCGGCAGGCTGATCGCTATCATATTCCGCGGCTGGCGTTTATCAATAAAATGGACCGAATAGGTGCAGATTTTGATAAATGTGTGGCTGAGATTGAAGAGCGACTTGGTGCCACGCCGGCTGTCATCACGTTGCCGGTTGGCAGCGAGGACACCTTTTCGGGAGTCATAGATCTCATCGGAGAGCGGTTATTGCGCTTTGATGAAGAATCCAAAGGGCTCAAGGTATACGAAGAGGTGATCCCCGACGATTTAAGAGACAAATCATCGGCCGCACGTATGGCACTCCTCGAGAAGTTGGCCGACTTCGATGAGGAGGTCATGGAAAAATACTTGGAAGATCAAGAGATCGCTCCCGGTGAGTTGCACAGGGCTCTGAGAAAGGCGACCCTGTCTCTTGGTTTGGTGCCAGTGCTCTGCGGATCCGCCTTTAAGAACAAGGGCGTGCAGCCGCTGCTTGATGCAGTTTGCCGGTACCTGCCCTCACCCGTTGATGTTCCCCCGGTGGAGGGGAAGGATAAGAACGGTGCGCCGCTTATCCGTAAACCTGAGAGGAGTGAGAAGTTCTGCGGGCTTGTGTTTAAGCTCCAGGCGGATCCTTTTGTTGGCAATCTTTCTTTCATCAGGGTGTATTCCGGTGAGTTGAAGGTTGGCGACAAGGTATTTAATCCGCTCAAGCGGAAAAAAGAAAAGATCTCGAAACTGATTAAACTTCACGCCAATAAGCGTGAAGAGGTCGATAGGATCAGCGCCGGCGATATCGGCGCAGTGGTTGGCCTGAAGTTTACCACCACTGGCGAT
>Ga0256835_1001090_pt1 | contig 17178 bp, 19 predicted proteins | sample PIR30metaG_FD_185972 | JGI IMG/M metagenome (GOLD analysis project Ga0256835, IMG submission 185972) | Hydrothermal vent microbial communities from East Pacific Rise, Pacific Ocean - PIR-30 | ecosystem: Environmental > Aquatic > Marine > Hydrothermal vents | place: Pacific Ocean: East Pacific...
AAGCGCCTAAGTATTCTGGGGGTCGTTAACGCACCCACATTGTTAGCACAGTCAGCGACGACACGGAATCCCCTTCTCCGAATCCGTTCCGAGTCAACCTTCTTCACCACCCCCTCGACATAATACTCCACGGAATCACTTAATTTGAAGTACTGGTCCTTAAAGGTGTGCCAAGGAACCCTCCTGTACCTACCGCTGAAGAATGCTTCCTCTATACGTTCCTCAACATCACGGGGTGCCTCCACCCCATCGGCCATTATCACTTTCACGCCACTATACTGAGGAGGGTTGTGTGAGGCAGTAACCATCACACCGCCGTCAAATCCACGTTCCTTAACATTGAATTGGAGTGCGGGTGTTGGCAACGCTCCAGCATAATAGACCTTAAGTCCGGAAGCTATTAATGCCCCAGTCACGACCTTCACTATGTATTCGTTCCCGGCTCTAGCATCATTCCCTACTAAGATCCTACTACCCGGAGGGAAGTATTCCCCTATTGCTAGGGCTAGACGCAGTATGAAGTCAGGTGTTAGTGTCTCGTTAACGATCCCTCTCACGCCGTCGGTCCCAAACAACCTGTTGCGCATGACCACCACATCATTATCATCGGGATCATAAACTAAAAACTGTTTCACGGCATTTCCTCTAGGGCTTAGGATTTGAGTACCGTCGTGTGGTTAGATGCGCTGACCTCAAAACAAGGTACTATGCTCGGATTCATAGCCAAGGAGTTAGAGAAGGCAGGATTCAATACACTAGTTACCTGCAGGGAATACGAATACACTGTAGGCTCGCTAAAACGCTTAGGAATAGACCCCGTCATTGTTGGGAGGTATTCCGAGGGAGATCCCTATGATAAGGTTCTGGCGGATGCGGAGCGGATATTGAAGCTCATATATATCGTGAAGGAGAAACACCCTGCTGTTCTGGTAGCGTATCCTAATCCCTCGGCTGCTCGGCTTGCCTATGGTGTAGGTATCCCATACGTAGGTATAACGGATTCCCCCCATGCGGAGGTACCGAGCCGCCTATCACTACCGCTGGCGTCGGTCATTCTGTGCTCTAGAGCCATAGACCCAGATGACATAAGAAGATACATGTTTCGTGGTGGTGGTGGTGCCAAGCTAATCCAGTATGAGGCCGTTGATGAACTCTTTTGGATCCTTCGCAGCAAACCAAACGTGAGTTACATTAAGTCCCTAGGCCTTGATCCTGGAAAGTATGTCGTTCTAAGACCCCACGAGGAGAAAGCAACATACTATCGAGGACTCAAGGTAGGAGTAGACGTCATTAAATTAGCGCTGACACTGAAGAAGGAAGGATACGTTATTGTATTGCTTCCCAGGTACCGCAACCATCTCAAGTTAATTAGAGAGTTAGATTCCTTGGGAGTAAGGCCTAGGATTATTCAGGGAGGATACGATGGTGTGAGCCTCACGTATTACGCAGCTGCCGTCATTACAGGCGGTGCGTCCATAGCTAGGGAAGCTGCGCTACTCTTAACCCCAGGCTTAACATACTATCCTGGAAGACTAGCAATAAATGAATACGTGCGGTCTAAGGGGTACCCATTATTTAACGTTACCACTAACGACGAGGTACTTGAAATAGTAGGTAAGTATGTAAAGAGTCCTAAGCCCCCGTATGAGAGTGTAGTAAGCAAGCTAACTAAAGACTTCGAAGACCCCATGAAGAAGCTTCTACAGACCATAACGGAGATTACAGGGTATACCAAATGAAGGTTTTCATTAATTGCTGGTACCGGAACATAATGAATCATAGTTTCATGAAGAGCTTAACGAGGATTAATGTAGACGGTGTAGAGCTAAGCATAGACTATCCCCTACTCTTTACTCAGGAGATACCCGACGTATTCATTGACGCTATGCATAGGGAGGGATTGAAAGTAGGTTTACATTTGCCGTGGAGGGAGGTGTTCCTAGCCTCTCCCGTCTCAGAGATTAGGAGGTTATCAGAAAGAATAATATCGGGTATAGTAACGTCCGTGGCCAGTAAATTGGACCCTCTCTACTTTGTCGTGCATTTATCCACTAACCAGTCTTGGTGCGGCCCTAAGGACCAGCTCTGTCTTGAAGCTGCAAGCAAATCGCTAGAGACTCTCTCGCAACTTTCTGATGAGTTAGGGATACCACTACTTGTTGAGACTGTAACGGATCGGTGCTGCTCTAACGAAGAGCGTCTGCCTTACTTACTCATGCGTGCTGACCCTGGGAAAATAGGTGTGTGCCTCGACATTCCACACATAATTGAGCGTAGGGTTAAACGATGGAAAGTACTCCATAACCCCTTAACCATAGTTAATGATTTACCCCCAATAATGTTAGAACACACTAAGGTGGTGCACATCCATGGCGTTCACGTACCAGGGCCCTACACCGTCCTAACCCATGTTGTTCCTTCTGAGGAATTCCTTAGGGAATTAATGCAGGCAATACGGTCACACGTTCCTCACGCGGGAGTAGGTGTGTTAGAAATATTCAAGGACATTACGGGGAGAGATATTAACATACGTGAGTTGAGGTGGATAGTAAGTTATGTGAGAGGAGGCGACCTAAAGTGAGAGAAGAAAGTTCAAGAACCGTGGTTTTGGGGATAGACGAGGCCGGACGGGGTCCCGTTATAGGGGATATGTTTGTTGCTGGGGTCGCCATTGATCCCCGCATGCTTCAGAGACTGCGTGAACTTGGGGTCAGGGATAGTAAGGAACTTACTCCGAGTGCGAGGTCTAGACTCGTGGCAATCGTCCTGAGGTATGCCGAAGCAGTTATAATTAAGCGGTTTCCTCCATCCGTTATCGATGAGACGAACATCAACGTGCTTTATGCTAAGGCGGTAATTGATTTAGTAAATGATATTTTACGCATGGGGCTACAAATTAAGAGAATTTACGTTGACGCCGTGACAGGTAGGAAAGCCCTCACCATACTTAAGGGAGGAATAGGTAAGATACCATTTGTACTGGAACCTAAGGCCGATAGGAAATACGTTGTTGTCGGTGCTGCGTCAATAGTGGCTAAGTTCCTCAGGGATCTTCACGTGTCGAAACTCAAGGAAACTTACGGGGACTTCGGAAGTGGTTACCCGGCTGACCCTAGAACCATAGAGTGGCTCAAGAAACACCTAATTGATTCTCCAAAAGTGATGCCCTCAATAATCAGGCGATCCTGGGGCACGCTGAGGAGGTTCGGTATAACGGTTGCTAATAAAAAGCATGAACAGGGACTAAGTAAGTGGTTCAAGAAATCCTAATGCAGGACTATGTGAAGTTATTAAATCATTATAAGCTATAGAGGCAAAAAAGAAATCTTAGGGTCTGACGTGCCGACTAACTTGCCAGCTGAAGCTAGGGCAAAGTGGGTTAAGTACCTAGAGGCTAGGACGCCCGAGGAGAAGCTAAAGGCTTTAGAGGAGTACTTATCAGCCATACCGAAGCACAAGGGCACAGAGAACCTGAGATCCTGGGTTAGAAGAAAAATCGCTGAATTAAGGGAGGAGATCGAGGAGCGCAAGGCTAGGAGAGCAGGCACGGGAGCACCAAGCTTTTTCATAGAGAAAGAGGGAGCTGCTCAGGTAGTAATGCTGGGGCTACCTAATTCCGGTAAGAGCGCCTTGCTCTCCGCATTGACAAATGCTAAACCGGATGTAAGCGAGGTACCATTCACAACTAAGTTCCCGGTGCCTGGAATGCTGAAGTTCGAGGACATACAATTCCAGCTAGTGGAGGCACCAGCGATCGTCGAGGGCGCTTCGCGAGGAGCAATTTGGTGGGGATCCAGAGTCCTTGGGTTAGCACGTAACGCAGACGCCATAATGCTTGTCGTGGACCTATCTAATAAACCGTTGAAGCAACTTAAGGTACTCTGCAGGGAACTCTCTGAAGCAGGAATATACATAATCAGGCCTAGGGGTAGGGTCAAGATAGAAAGGACTAAGGCCGCACATGGGATAAAGGTCATTAGCTACGGTAGGCTAGAGGGCTGCACGGCCGACGACGTCAGGAAGCTACTGGAGAGCTACAAGATATATAACGCTATAGTGAAGATCTACGGTCACGTGACCCTAGACGACGTTGAGAAAGCTATTTACGAAAGAGTTACGTTCAAGCCCTCATTGATAGTACTCACGAAGAAAGACCGCGTGACTCAAGAATATGCGGAGAAAGTGAAGTCCCTGATAGGTAAGGCCTTACCTAATGTACCTACGGTAATTACTTCAGCGATTAAAGGAGAAGGGCTGAACATTATACCCAAGATTATCTTCGATATTGTTGGAATAATCAGGGTCTATACAAAGGAGCCTAACTCCTCCAAACCTTCGACCGAGCCAATGATACTTAAGGTAGGAGCTACTGTCGAGGACGCTGTGAAACGTATTCGAGAGGAGTTTTTAAGGTACTTTAAGTACGCAAGAATCTGGGGTCCCTCTGCCAATTACCCGGGTGAACGGGTAGGTTTAGATCACGTGTTAAAGGACGGTGACGTCATAGAAATAAGGACTAAAATCAAAGGTATATGAGGCTTCACAAACAAATTCACTTAATTGACGTATGTCGCACGAGGCTCAAACTCATGGCGAAGCGAAGGAAGAAAAGCACTAAAGACACCCAAACCAAGGCGAAGAAAGTTAAGAGGAGAAAAAAGAGACGTGAGATAAACATAGAGGCTTGGATAGATAAGTATATAATGGATTTTGTAGACCTGACAGGCTTGGATATCTTAGGGTTGAATGAAAAACAATACAAAGAACTTCTTTCAGACATAATAGTAGAACTATACGGTTCACTTACATCATATAGCAACGTTAAGGTCGTAGCTAAGAGGTACCTCAGAGCCCGTGATAAGGTTAACGAGGTGATTGCTGCTAGGTTGGCGTTCATGGCGGATAAATTATCGCCTGAGCAACTAGAGTTCATAGTTTTCAATATAGGTGTGAATAGCGCATTAAGTGTTATACCACGTATTTATGGATTCCTGAAAAAACTTGGAAGAGATGACTTACTTGACGTATTGCGTGTTAAGTGGAGAAATTCCTGGCTTAAGAAAAAATACGTTGTCTTGCCACCACAGTGCCCGTACTGTGGTTTTAACTCGTTAATGCCCGATTTAACTTGCTTAGTATGTGGGGCACTGGTTAGTGAGAAAGACATAGTAAACAGTAAAGATTTCAAAACAAAGTTTGCTGAGCTAGTGAAGGCACTTGATTGTGAAAAGTTAAAGAAAATGTTGAAACATGATATCGTCTTATACAATGAAAGCGAAGTAAAACTACCAGATCAAGGAAGGTCGCCTGTTGACATTGAAATCTATATACCTCAAAGTTTGAAGAGCATAATAAGGTCGGAAATTAAGGAAAAGTGTGAGGGGTAAAGTTGCCGCTAGTGCTCAGGAACGTTAACGATGCCAAAAAAGAGGTGTACTCCAGAAAGACTGTGTTTCTTGCTCTAGCAGACCTAGATACGGACAGAGGGAGACAAATACTGCACTTACTTAATAAGTTAGAAATTGCTTTCAGAAGATACGTGAGCTTTGCTGTATTACATGTTAAAGGATGTGAGCCTTCTGTATCATTATTTCTTGAGGGGAGAGAGATATTACGGCAGGACACATTCTTCGGGAATACTGAGAAAGATTATAATGCACTAAGGATGAGCCTATGGAATATACTGAAGGATTACAACCTTGACAGGAAAAAATTACGCTAAACACATTACCCGTCCTCAAGTAACCATTTAGTAATATTCAATACATATCGAGGGGGTACAGAGTCATTAACTAAGGGTATACCCTCAAGAATAAGAAGCTTTCTCTTTATGTTATCTGCACGCCTACCACGTAACGTGTAACCACCGATATGACCATTGGACCTTACTACCCTGTGACATGGGTAAATTACTGGTTTCCTGTTTTTTCTCAGTATTTGAGCAACCGACCTTGGATGAATGTTGAGCAATCGCGCAATACTCGAATAAGTCGTTACTCTACCCATAGGCACGAGCTGTATAAGGGCTAACACTAATTCCTCCAGGAGGCTCTTGCTAAAGCGACATCTGTGTAACGACGTGCCATCGTATGCAACACACAGAATGCCTTGAGCCTTCATAGCTTACCCTCTTAATATTAGTGTTGTTAAGTTAAGCTCTTAGATAAAGATGATTCTAGACATAAGGATTTAAAAATAAATTGGATTATGTTCCTTCAAGTGCTTTCTTTGCTTTAATAGTTATGATGCCGCGCTCTTCATCACGCTCAACTATAAACTCGGTTCCCCATTTCTCTACCATGTTTTTAGGTAGATACAGATTTAACGGTAGCGTGAAGTACTCGTATGTATACACTTTTCCTTTTACAACCTTCTTGCCTATTACTTTTCTTGCGGTTGCTGTTCTTCTCATGATAGACATAACATTCACCGAATAAGTGTTTACGCATACCATTTATTAAGACTACATTACATGAATGTGTAAATGGGGTTTAAAAATACAGTACAACTGTGAACATCACTTAATCTATGAGTGAGATAGAGGATGTACAGAAGCTCCCTCTGAATTACGGCATCTGACGCATTATTTCTCCTTGCTATCTGAGGTAGCCACACCAAGTGAATAAATCATCGTCTTGAACGTAATCCTTAGCTGTTTTGAGGGCGATGTATGCCTTACTTAGCTCGAAGCCTAGATACATCGCATGTTCTGCGTTTAGTCCAATCTCGCGTACTATGGCTCTTCCTAAATCAAGGGGTCTTTTTCCTTCATACCTTACTATTTCCCCTCCACGATACACATCAACAATTATGCTCTGTGTTTTTCGGTTAATGTACAGTTTAACATATACCTCCTCTATCTTTGGTGGTATGAATTCCTCCACGACTCTTTTTTTAGTTATCAGGTGCTCAGAGTTAGGTTGCACTTCCCTTTTCGTTTTATCTTTAAGGATTAGGAGATTGTAAAGTGTGTCCTTAGGCGGAGATTTCCTAACGAAAGCCTCGTAGATCATATTCCTAGCATGTGCGGCCTCCTCTGCTGCCCCGCAAGTCTTGCGGCTTGCCTCGGTAACTAGCAGATTACTAACACCCATCTCAAATAATAGCGCTGTTAACAGCGCTATTATTCCCGGACTATCAGCGTCCATTAATTCGTAAATATTACATGGTCCTGCTAAGAATGGATATTTTACTAGAGATATTGCATTTCCTAACAATGCTAGACTTCGAGATAGACCAAGGAGTGGGGGCTTCAGTATAGGGTCAATCATTAATTTCTTAAAGCCTGCAGCTTCAGCAAGCCTTATAGCTCTTTTTATAGAATTTAATGCCTCCGGCACTGAGTCCGTTTTCTCAGGAACGAGAACTAAGATCATATCCTTCCTAGCATGTTTTGTAAGCATTTCAATATCTTTAGCTGTGACGTTAAGTATGATATCCGTATGCTTAAGTATATCTCTCGGTACGTCACTAGGATTATATACATCTATCCCTGCCAATAATCCATGCTTCTTTACATTTAGTAACTTCGTTCGCAAGTCATCGTAGCAACAATTTTCAACATCACAACCGATGATTACACCGCTATAACCAAGTTTTGCCAAACTCTTTACTAATGTGCTTAAATCATTAAATCTCCGTAAACTACAATTAAAGAAAGCTGTAGGACATAACTCATAGAATAGGTTTAAGGGTGGAGGTCTTAGCGTAAATGTCACATTTCCTAGCCTAAAATGAGGCTTTACATTACTTAGTTTTCTAAGTAAGTTTTTCAAGCGTGCTTCACCGTCGATTACAATTACATTGTCTGCTGGTACATCTGCGCTGAAATGTACGCCTTTTCTTAGCAAGGCTATCATTTCCGGCAAATCACCAACATACTTAGGACCTTTGACAACAGGCACACCAAGGATTTCTTCCAGTTTCTTTGCGGACCCTCTTATCATGCCTGGCAATATCACTAGATCTGCATTCTTTATTCGCTTTCTATGTTTCAATAAATCATTTAGAATGCTTTCTACTGATGCTAGGGATGCTACAGGAGCTGCAGTTACTATAATCTCTACTTCTAAGTCATTATAGTTCCTCAGTAGTTCCCTAGCTATGCTTTCCACTAATTCTTTCGCCGAGGTGGTGGTTACCAGGACTACTTTCGTGGCGATCACTCATGGAGTGAAGCGGGTCGCGCGAAATATAAATTTTCGCGTGAGAACTCCTCTATGGTGAGTTCACTGCGCGAACGGATAGAGGTTCTCCGCCTTGAAGGGTTGGCGTTAAATGGATTCGTAACATCGGCTAAGCTTGAGAAGTGCGGAGAAGATAATTCGTTCAAGATAGTTGCTGCATTAAATAACGGCGAGGTTGTTGAAACTGAGTGTATGGAGCAGGAAAGGATCAGTAGAACCTTTATAGTAATTACAAGGTATAGGGAATGGGGGAAAGTACTAGCGAAGAAGGAATACACTGAGGAAATGATGAAAGGTATTACATATGACCTTGATCACAGAACAGCAGGGGGATGATTAAGACACCAGACACTGACCTGTTTAACCCCAAGTTTTGAAAAGTCATATGATACTCAGGAGTAATGCAGTTAAGCTGCTAATTATTATATTAATATTAGCATAACGACTATGTGTGATAACCGGAACTATGCAGGTAACCTTTTTTATCCCCCTAGACGGTGCTTTAGGTCGGGTTGTCAGTACCATGAAGTTCTGCCCAAAGTGCGGCTCGATGCTCCTGCCGGAGAAGCGAGGTAAGAAGCTTGTACTTAGATGCCCAGAGTGCGGATACGAGGAAGTTGTCAAGTCCTCAGAAACCAAGGAATACAAGCTTGAGGTTAAAACATCAAGCTCTAAAGTGAAAACAACATCTGTCGTAAGCGAGGAAAGTTCGGCTAAGAGAAGCGAAGAAGAATTAGAGCAAGAGAAGGAGGAGTTCTACGAGGTCTTCTTGGAAATCATGAGTAGCGAAGAAGGTAGCTAATCCTTCTTCAAGCTTATTAAGCTCTCATATTTATCAATAATTCTTGGGCGGGGGTGCCCGAGCCAGGTCAAAGGGGTCGGGCTCAGGACCCCTTACCGGGGTGAGATCCCCGATGGCGGAGGCCTGCGTGGGTTCGAATCCCACCCCCCGCACTATTCGCTTGTAGGATCCATAATCATTGGTTCTCCTGCGAAGAGCTTTTTATTATGCGTGTGTATCTAAGCACTCGTAACCATAGCATTAAGGTCCTTAATGAGTACTCTTCATTTGAGGAATCCCTAGATTTAAGAGCTACAAGTATATCGTGTATTCTTCTCGCAGCGAAGTCCTCAAGCTCGTCAAGTACTGCATCGGCTAGTATTTCAATTGCCTCGCTCTCAGATTTAACGATTCTTACCGGACCATGATTCGGACAGATAATTTCGCCGCTTCGAAGCCTGAATAAGGGGGCGCCACAAAGCGGGCAGGACTTGTCTAGCATTGTTGCTCCGGATCGCATTAACTCGGCCATTTTGCGCACAGTTTCTTTTCTATCAGCTGACACTATTATCAACCCTGCACAATTATCCTTAGTTTAATTTATTATTCCTATGCATACCCTATTCAAGGAGGTGGTCGACGTGGCAAGCCCCGGTATAGATAAGAAGAGTCTCAATGAGGCTAAAATAAGACAGGCTATGATCTTGCTTGAGAAAATCATAGGCGATTCCAGCGTTCCCAGGAATATCAGACGAGCAGCTATAGAGGCAATGAAAATGCTGAGAGATCTCTCCCTCTCACCAGGTGTGAGAGCAGCTAATGCCATAAGCATACTGGATGAGGTATCGCAGGATCCTAATATGCCGATGCACACTAGGACTGCTGTATGGAATATTGTTGCTATATTATCAACTGTGAAAGATTAACGTGCGGGTAGCTACAGTTTAGCACTGATGTATGTGAGGTACCCTAAATCATGCCTATACGTGCTAGGGTCAGAGGAATTTATTCTACAGCAATATCCAAGATACTCCACGACAACGGCATTGAGCTAGTGGACGTAAGTCCAGTAATAGCAGAGAGGTTAGGAATAGATGAGCAGAGAGGGAAGCCTGCAGATGTTACTGTAAAATCTGATGAGAACAACCCTTCACAGATACTAATACTGGGGTTCCCGGGCGAAGTACATACTATAAGCTCCATAATCGAAAGTACTGTACCTGACATAATAGTGTATAGGCCTAAAATAGGATTGTATGCTGCGTTTAAGGCCCGCATAGTAGGACAAGAAGGACGAGAATGTATTGTGGAGACACCTGTAGGTCCAGCAACGCTTGTGGATGAGCCAGAATGCGTGAGCGGGAAAGAAATACCAGTTACTGTCGTTAAGGTTCCTGTCAGGCCTGGGGAGCGTATGGTTGTTTCCAGTAGGGTTAGGGTGGTTGGCAAATACGCGATAGTAGGGAAGGGCTCTGGTGTTTCATTCAGCAACTTTATCAGAAACAAGGAGCGCATATCAAGTCTGTTGGAGGCTTCTGTTCAGTATGTAAAACAAGGATTTAGCATTAGGTGGAGAAGCAATGCTGACGAAGCTAACTTAGAGGAAGTTGTTAGTGAGATTCCTCAGTTAATTTCCAAGTTGAGGGAAGTTGAACGCAAGCTAGCAAACGCGAAACCTTTAGAAATTGTATACATCGGAGAGTTTATGAGATTAGTGGAACTCACTTACAACTCGAAGGCATACCTGGATACAGTTCGAGATGAAGTTGCACCAACTACGCCATATCATCACATGCTCAGATCGGATGAAATCAGAAATAACGGGCTCGTAGACTTGCTGGATATTATAGCAGCTGAAGTAAATCATTCTAGGCTAGCTACCTTAGTAAGGAAGTGGATAGCACATAGGCTAAGTAATAAGCGTGACATAATTCTCCTTCATAAACGGATTACCAAGAAGAATATAGTGCTAGGGAAAGCAAAGCCCGTTAGTATAATTGATAATGAAGGTATAAGAGCTATCCTGAAAAGAAATGTTAAATCTTCGGGAGAGTATGATGGATTAAATGTACCTAAAGAACCTGGGGACAAAATCATAACGTACATGACAGAGGGCTCGTGGATTACCGAACATAGATACTTTGGTAAAAACGGTGACCTGAAAGGAATATATATAAATATAAACACACCGCCCGAGTTCCTACCTTCGGGTCAGGTACAATATATTGACTTAGAGGTGGATTTAGTTAGACCTTCTGATGGGGTCTGCAAAATCATTGACAGTAAATTATTTATAGCCTTAATTAGGGGAGGATACATTCAAGGCGATATTTACACTAAGGCACTCAAAGCAGTGGATGAAGCTATCAATAAATATTGCACGAAAAACGCACTAAAAGACTAACAAAGTAAGCCTAGTTTTAAACAGAGTAATCTTTTACATTCTAGGAGAACTCTATTGAGATTCTGGGTCCCATCCACCAATATTAACTCTCCATTCCTGACAAGATCCAGGTATATTTCACGTACTTTTTTGGTAAAGTCCTTACTACTTTCTAAGTAAGGTATGCGTGTAGTCGAGCTTCTCTTCCTCTGCAAACCCACTTCCTCAGGTACATCAAGGTATATGGCTAAGTCCGGTTGTAAAGCAAAGCTATTTAACGTCCTTATCCACTCGAGAGGGACGCCGTGGGCACCTTGATATGCTAGGGAAGAATAATAGTAACGGTCCATAATAACAATCATACCGTCCCGCAAGGCGGGTTTCACTAAGCATTCGATGTGGCTATACCTGTCGGCAGCCATGATTAGTGCCTCGAATATACCGCCCAGTGCTGAGCCCTTCTTATTCAGAATCGATATCAATTCTTTGTCGAATGGTTCGTAAGTATATAGGGCGTTGAACCCTTTCCTCTTCAACTCATCGACTAAGGCCTTCGCAACCGTCGTTTTACCAGCACCATCAATTCCCTCGAGCACTATTAACTTTCCTTTATCTCTAACCATCTTATGCCACCTTATCATCTTCTCTCAACATTGTTCCTTCATACTTTAGGGAAGTAACCCACTTTCAGTACTAAGACAGAATCACGTATACAGAAAACCTTACCATTATACTTCTTGAGGTCCTTAATCACGTTGCAGTCCACTAGCTTATAAAGCGGTATGTCCGCTATAATCGCGCCAACTGTTGTTACGACATCCTCATTACATGTGACTATGGCAAGTGGTGCATTCCCGCTTCTTGATAATCCGTAAATTACGTAGGACCCTACCGTACTGCCTACTGCGGTGGGGTACAGCAATATTTTGCCTTTTACACTATCTCTACCACGTATTTTCCCGGACTCGGCATCTATATCTCCAAGGAATGATATTGGGTGATCAATAACCTCCAACGCCCCGCAGAGTTCGCTACGTTGCCGCGTGCCCTCAACTATAACCTTTAGCTTTATTATGATGTCAATTGTGTTGTAGTCCATGCTACCTCACCTCAAATCTCTTAAGTATCTCTTTTCTATTCATTAGGAAAGACTTAACATGCGCCAGTTTGGGTAAGTAGTGAAGTGCCTTAGCTGAGTCTGTTACTACTTCATCAATACCTAGGAGGTCCAGCCTAGTGACGACGGGACACACTCCCTCTACTATCTTCACTTTGCTGTTAGATTCTGCCGGGATTTTGCTACATGGCAGTGAGAAGCACCCTGTTATAATCCATAGTTCTTCGTTGCGTGCATTGCTATACGTTTCCCTTGCGTATAGGGTAATTTCGCGGATCTCCTTCTTACTGATGTGTGGGCAACCTATCACGTATAGTCTATTGCCAGTCGCTTCTTGGGGTGGGCTGTGCTCCTTAATGAATGATCTAATATCATCTTCAGATAACCTCGTGCATTCTTGTATGTTATCTTTTCTTACTCTTCTACAGTCAGGGGTAATCCCTTCTAGGAACACCATGGGGGTGCTGGAACTTGTCCCGACACCGGCCAGGAACGCTTTCAACCACTCCTCTGGCACTTTACCTAACCCTTCTACATAGGGTATTTTTGAGGGGGAGAGCTTTCCTGTTAAGTACCCTATTACTGCTGCCTCCGACAAAGATGAGGGTTTCGGAACTTTAATTAAGATCGAAGGATATCGCTCTTCATCCACATGCATTCCGCAGTAGGGGGCCCTACCCACTATGGCTTCGAGGAGAGCCAACGGACCGCCTTCGCGATTAGTTCTCGCTCCAAGCACGCTATTAGCGTAGAGCACGGCATTACTTTCGGCCCATGCTATGTGCTCGCCTACCTTAGGTCTGCGTACGTGGTATGGTGCACAAGTGAAGGCGCGTGCCCCCATACTGGTTAATGCGTTTATTATTCGTTCTTGATTGTCAATCACGTTTTTGCTAAATCCTCTCCCATTGAAGGAGAGGTAATATGCAGCGTAAGGATTAGCCGTCGTGAATACCGAGAATTTAGCCCCATTATTCGCTAGGTCCTCGAGAAACTCAACACCGTATTTCTTTATATTGAAGTAGGAAATACCTGATACGTGTGCATGGCTTACATTAATTAGTCTCTCCGCGCCAAAAATTTCCCCTACCTTAACAACGACTTTAAGGGCTCGAGCCTTGACTTCCCCTTCATCGCCTCGAAGTATTCTCTCTTCCTCTTTGGTAAGGTACATAATTCATCGCCCTCTAGGGTACGTGGGGCGCTCGTATTTGCTACGTTCTCTTAACGGGTAAGTCGCATCGATACCCACCTTAGTTACTATGCCGTCCTCTGCCGTGGGGTCTAGTGTGGAGCCACGTGCATTGTTTATTACCACTAAGCCTCGGTCCGCTCGGAAGCGAGTCGCTATGGCCCATTCCACATCTTCTGGTTTATCCGGGTCAATATCGTGATCTACTACAACTACATGTTTTACACTGGGATGAGCACCGAATGCCGCCATAATGGCGGTCTTGCCGTCCCCGTCACTGTTTCTCTCAATGGATATTATCGCGTGAAGCCATCCACCACCCGCGGGAGTTAAGCGTACTTTGATTATCCGCGGAACGGCTTTACGGACAGCGTCCCAGATCGCGGCTTCTCTGGGGAAGCCCATAATGGTTTTGTGTTCTAGCCCTCCGGGGAGAAGGACATGAAAGAATGCCTGTGAGTTTTGATTTAAGTAAATCTTTTCAACCTTAAGATACGGTTGTTTTCTTCTCCTGTCGTATAGGTTAAGTAAGTCTACGAACGGGCCCTCATCAACAAGCTTACTCGTCAGCACGCCTTCAATTATGATGGCTGATGACGCATCCACGGGTAAGCCATAATTGGGTGTGTACACGATTTCAAGCCTCTCGTTGGCTAAGTTCTTGTAAAGCGACAGTTCGAAGACTCCCAGCGGGGGTGAAAGGGATGATGCCAGCAGAGTCAGCGGTGATGCACCAATCATTATAGCTACGGGAGTTTCCTTACCTTCCTTTAGGTTGTCCTCATATATTCGGTAAAGGTGTCTCGGAACAATCCGTATGGCGAAGCCTTTCTCATCACTAATCATGAGCCTATGGACGGACGCGTTATAAGTATCTGTGCCCGGTACGCGGGCAACAACAATCGATGTAGTAACGTACCTACCTCCGTCCTTTTCATAGAATTTTATTGCAGGGAGATCCTTAACGCTGCCATTGAACTCTGAGAAAATGTTTTCAAACGGTTTCTCTATGAACCAGTCGTTAGAAGGGGGTGGCGCTAAGACCCTCTTGTAAGCGTCTTCATCGCTTCTAGCTCCCATTAATGTGTAGAGGTGTTCTCGTGAAGGTATTAATGAGCCAACGCAAGGCAGAGGAAACCCTCGGACGTTAAATATTACGGGAGCCCCCTTCCTCTCAGCCTCCTCCAGCACTTTGGTCGGTTCATACTCCGTGCTTAACGTCCTCTCTATTGTAATTACGTCTCCTTGGCTTCTGTAGTGCTCCAAGAGCGACGCTATATCCCGCATCGTAACACCCTACCTGTATCCTCATAGTCGGGTGATAACTTTATTCTCCCGATCACTAGAGCTGATATCTTACCACTGTAAGGTGTTCTGACCTTAATGACGTTATTGCTAAAATCTACGTCCTCAACTATGCCTAGTGCCACATCTTTACCCTCCTCATCTAGGATCCCGACTAGATATCCGCTTAAGTCATCCCTCCGTACGGCGTTAATTATGTAGCTTTGATCCTCGCTCTCTCTACACATTATGCTGTGCGGACCATCGCTTAGGACCACGTTTAGGTATTGCCCGTACAGTGAAGTGAAAAGTACCTTATCACGTACTGACTCTAGGGAAGGACATAAGGCGGTCACCTTATCAATCGATATCCTCTGCCCTCCCAATATACAGGAACCTATTAGCCCAACCCCACCCAGTCTTAGGCTCACGATCTTCGACCCTTCTGAAAAGTACTTTCTGTAGGCCTCTGCTCTCAATCTTCTTCTTTCATCTCTGCTTCTCTCCTTGACTTTCGCTGGTGCCCTCGCTTTCAGCACTACAGCAAAGGAATTGTGTCCAAGCACAGCACGCATGGTGTTGTAAATATCGTTGCTTAGCGTAATAACGTGCGTTGGTCTTAGCCATCTTATAATTGATACTTTGAAGTCTAACGCCTGTTTGCTAGATACCCACCCATCCGTATTTACTACTATGGTGTCACACTTCAAGTTCTCGGCTTCCTCAATTAACTCACGTAATGCGGCAAGCACGTGTAGCTGACATTGTGCATGGCTAGGTGAGATACATCCGACGAACCTTATCTTCTCGCACTTTAGTTCTCTTAACCACAGGAACTTCTTTGAGGGAAGAGCCAGGGATAGCGTTCCTGGTACCGCAAGGTCTTCCTGTCCCACGTCCCCCTCTATAACACATACCCTACTGCCTCGCTCCATCATGTAGTTGGCTATGAAGGCTGTTAGCGTGGTTTTCCCTGATTCTACTGGACCTATGACTATTACCTTCCTAATTTTGCGCGGGTCATCATGAATGGTTTTCGCCACGTTAACCCAGTCGTCGATTACCTCCTCACCCTCGGAGGGTTCCTCTACGGACGCACCCTCACCAAGTGTTGCCTTTATCTTAGTGTCCTCTAGAGCCTTGATACCGTAGCTTCTTAGGCTATGCACAATAAACGATTCCCCTTTCCTGTATATCGCACCCACTACCAGTAGCGACCCGCTAAGCACTTCAATCCTTGCCGGACCTACGATACGCAGTATCTCTCCCTTCTTAAGCTCGAGTTCGACAAGCACGCCCCTAGCACCACTCTGCATTCATTAACTGAGGCTAAATTATTATACTGTCTCGCCTAACATGCCTTGAAGGAAGACCTCAGAATGATGAATAATGTCTGCCTTGAAGGCGCGTTAGCTGAGGCATGCCGTCAGCTACGGCGTGACCTACGTCGGGTCCGCACTAACGTTAGGTTAATGAAGAAATACAGTCAACATTTTATGCGTTCCTGCAGGATAGGCTACGCGTTTGTTAGAGAATTAAAAAAGTTGAGCCCACAAATTATTTTTGAGTTAGGGGCTGGTGCCGGTTTCCTGACAAGGTTCCTAGCAACATTAGGGAAGCCTGTGATAGCTGTTGAGGTGGATCCACGGGTAGCTAGTATTCTAAGTACTAATGTCGAGGATCTGCTTCACGTACACCCTCTTTTAGGGGATGGTATACATTTCCTTGAGAGCAGATGCACTAGGGCTGATGTTCTAGCGTCGAACACACCATACTCGTTGACTGGACCGGTACTCATCGCGTACATACGTTCCAACATAAGGTCAGCTGTCCTAATGCTTCAACAGGAGGTTGCCAAGAGACTCACGTCCGCTCCAGGTAGTAAGGAGTACGGTCGTGTGACAGTTATGGTGAACTATTTCAACGTGGTTAAAGTCTCAACAACATTCAAACCCAAGGACTTCATTCCTAGCCCTAAGGTCTCATCGCAGCTAGTAGTGTTAAAACGCATACGCGAATGGAAGCCTGAGCACGCTCTTTTTGAGACCCTCCTGAGATGTATGTTTTCACAACGCCGGAGGCTCGCTAAGAACGTGTTAAGGAAGTGCTTGAGGTCCATTAGCCCTCACATTGATGAAGAAGCAATCATCGGAATCCTTAGAGAGAGGAACCTTGAGAACTCCCGCGTATATGAGTTAGGTGTTGACATATACTCCGCCATATACGAGGCCCTTA
>Ga0256835_1001091_pt1 | contig 17160 bp, 16 predicted proteins | sample PIR30metaG_FD_185972 | JGI IMG/M metagenome (GOLD analysis project Ga0256835, IMG submission 185972) | Hydrothermal vent microbial communities from East Pacific Rise, Pacific Ocean - PIR-30 | ecosystem: Environmental > Aquatic > Marine > Hydrothermal vents | place: Pacific Ocean: East Pacific...
AACCGGAATCACGCGTCGGTTGTCCACAGCCGTAATGCACGGGAAAGAAAACTGTTGGTTTGGCAGCCCGCAATGTTTATATTCATAAAAAGGCACTGCAGGCGCCTAAGCCTTTGCAGGCTTATTCAATGCCAACCATTGCCGGAGCCGTACCATGAAACGCTTTTCCCCCTGCTGGTGTATATTGCTGGCAATCCTTTTTTTTCCGGCAGGCGCCAGACCTGCCTCCGACCTCGAACCTTTCCGGACGGTACGCAATCGGCTGGGCATGGAGTTCGTACTGATTCCGGCGGGCAGCTTCACAATGGGGAGCCCTCCGGATGAACCGTACCGCGACCCGGGGGAAATCCAGCACCGGGTCATCATCTCGAAACCGTTTTTCATCCAGACCACGGAAGTAACCCTGGGACAATGGCGTAAACTGATGGGCCGGGGGATGATGATGCGCCGTAAAGGTCCGGACGACCTGCCTGTAACCCGCGTCTGCTGCCATGATATCCAAAGATTCATAAACAAGCTCAACGCCCGCGGCCCCCGCAGATACCGCCTGCCGACCGAAGCCGAATGGGAATATGCCGCCCGGGCCGGCAGCACGACGGCCTACAGCTGGGGAAACCGGATCGACTGCTCCAGGGCCATGTACGCCAACAGTGCCAAGGCCAGCGACTGCCAGCAATACATCAAGTCCAGGGGGCTGCCCCTGAACGGGCCGGCGCCGGTAAAAAGCTATCACCCCAACAGGTGGGGACTTTACGACATGCACGGGAACGTCTGGGAATGGGTCCGGGACTGGTTCGGCAAGTACTCAGGCCTTGCCCAGGTCGACCCCAAGGGTCCTCCACGTGGCAACAAGAGGGTCAAAAGGGGCGGTAGCTGGTTCAAGTACGGCTACCATTGCCGCTCTGCCAACCGGGCCTACGGCCATCCTTCCAGCCGCCTGCGTACCGTCGGTTTCCGCCTCGTGATGGAAATGAATCCGTCCGGCCGGCTGCAACCGTGGGAAGAAGGCCGTTGAGAACAGGCACCGAAAAGGAAATCTTGATCCGGAATGACCTCCCCGCTTAAGACTCTTACGGGCTGGCTGGATATCCATGAAAAGGAGATCGGCCTGTTTCTGTGGACCGTCTCCCTGCTGTTCGCTGTCCGCGCCTCGGGCATGCTTCTGAACAACTACGCCGAGACAGCCTTTCTGAAACGTTTCGGGGTGGAGTTCATGCCGGTTGTAACCATGCTCAACGCCATTGCCACCATGGCCATCATGGCCTTGGTGGCCGGTCTGCTCCAAAAGGTGGCGGTAACCCGGCTGCTGGCCTTTCAATTCCTGTTCTGCGGCCTGACCGTAATCGGCGTAAGGCTGGTGGTTCCCCTGGGCATCGACCTCATCTACCCTGCCCTGTTCATGCTCAAATCCCAATACGAAGTGCTGCTGGCCATGCTGTTCTGGAATCTGGCCAACGATCTGTTCAACACCCGTCAGTCCAAGCGGCTGTTCCCACTTATCACGGCCGGAGGAGTGATAGGGCAGATTCTTGGCAGTTTCGGAACCCCGGTTCTGGTCAAATGGCTGCAATTCGACAACCTCCTGGTGGCATACACGGCGGTCACCTTTGGCGGAGGAATCCTGGCATTGACCATGATGCGCCGTTTCCCCACCCTGCTGACCAGCAGCGGCAAAAAGAAAAAACCCAGGAAAAACAAGTCATTCACCCAGAATTTCAGCGCAGTCGGTAAAATGCTGAAATCCTCGGTTCTGCTGAGGATAATGGTTGTATTGACTTTCATGCCCAACGTGGTTATCCCGATCCTCAACTATCAGTTCAATTACGCCGTCGACAGCTTTTACGCCAGTGAAACCGGCCTGGTGTACTTCTTCAGTTACTTCCGCGGAATCCTCAACATAGTAAACCTCGTCATTCTTCTTTTCGTCGGCAAGATCTATGGCCGCTGGGGGCTGCCGGTGGCCCTGATGTTTCACCCTTTCAACTATATCCTGGCTTTCACGGCCTTCCTGTTGCGCTTCGACATCGTCTCGGCCATCTACGCCCGCATGTCTACCAACATCATCAGGATCACCATCAATACTCCGGCCAACGCCGTGCTGATCGGCCTGTTTCCAGAATCATACCGCCATATGGTAAGGCCCTTTCTGCGGGGCACTGTTGTACGCCTGGCGCTCCTGCTGGGCTCGGCCCTGATCCTGCTCTCGGATATCTTCTTCCATCCCCGCTACCTTTCCCTGGTGGCCCTCCCGTTTGTCTTGGCCTGGCTGGCCGCACCTTTCGTGCTCAAAAAACGTTATGCATCTATCCTGCTGGATCTGGTGGCCGCCAACCAGCTGGACCTGAGATCGATGCAGGACAGTGAAATAAATCAACTTTTCAACGACAAAAAAATTCAGGCCAGCCTTGCCGAAGCCTTTGAGAACGCCTCGGGAGACAACATCCTCTGGTACGGCCGCCTGCTTGCCCGCCTCAAGGTCCCGGGCTGGCCGGCACTGCTGCTGAAACGCATCGAATCCCTGGCCATGGGCTTTCAGATCGAGCTTCTCGAACTGCTTCCGGCCGAAACCGGACCGGAGGCAATTACCGTTTTACGCCGGCTGGCAAGCCGCAATCACCCGGAGCTGACCCTGGCGGTGCTGAAAGCCCTCAACCGGCTCGATCCGCAGGTGGCCTCACTTTTCGACCGGCAGCCCTACCTGGAATGCGACGATCCCCGTATCAGGGCCTATGCCATCGCGGGCATCTATTGCCGGGCACCGGAAACGGCCCGTCAAACCATAGAAGAGTGGATCAAAGATCGCGATCCCCAAACCCGCAGGGCAGGCATAATCGCCGCCGGCCTGACCGGCGATACAGTCTTTGCCCCCCTTGTCATGGCTCAGCTGACCACCGGCGGTAACAACCGGTTCTTGCCGGAAATAATAACCGCCCTTTGCCGCCTGAAAATAGGCAATTTGGGCTCCACCCTGGCCAAGTTCCTGAAACACCCTGATCCGGACGTGCGGATGGCCGCCCTGGAAGGGTTTGCGATCCGGAACAAATCCGATCTGAAAATCGTCATCGGCCTGCTGGGAGACCCGGAGCCACAGATTCGTGACAAGGCGGTGGAACGTATTGCCGAGGCCGAATACGTGGATGGCAAAACCCTGGTAAAGGCCCTGGCCACCACCAAGCGGCAAGTGCGTGAAAAGATCTTCCAGCTCCTGGACAGGCTCCAGATCAAAGACCTGGATGTCTTCCGTTTTGCCCGCAACCAGATCCGGGGAGCTTACATGTACTGGAGCGAAAGTCTGGGGGTAGGATCCTGGCCGCCCACGCAGGCCGGCAGCCTGCTGCAAGAACATCTGGACCAGCAGCGGTGGGCCATTGCCGAAAACGTGCTGCGGGTCTTGGCCATTCAGGATACCAGCGGGCAAATGAAAATCATAGTACGGGGAATAAAATCCCGGGACCAGCGCCAGAGGGCAAACAGCATAGAGGCCCTGGAAGACTCTCTTGAAAGGGCTCTTGGACGCATCCTGATCCCGTTGCTCAATTCAGATCCGGCTGCCAAACCGCCGCCTGCGGTCTGCAGAATGCTGGAAATTCCAGAATACGGCAATGACATGGCGGGTCTTTGCCGTCACCTGCTTCGGCGCGACGATCAGCTTTCGGTCATGCTGACCTTGTATGCCATCTCAAAAATGAAGGAACCGCCTGTGGAAATCAGCACCATCGCCCCTTTCAAAACCCATGACAACAACGAAATCAGAAGGCTCGCCTTCATCCTGACCGGTGAACGATCCGGATTGTCACCGAAGGAGGATCATGATATGCTGGCATCGTTGACTTTGCCTGATATAATTTTAAGATTGAAAAAGATCGAAATATTCAAGCAGTTGACCATAAACGAACTTGCGGCGGTCGCCTCGGTAACCCACCAGACCAGCTTCCCGGAAAATACAATTATCATCGAAGAAGGAGAGCCGGGCGACACTCTCTACCTGATAATCGAAGGCAGTGTGACCGTAATCAAGCGGCAGGCTGACGGCAACTACCTGGAACTGGATCAAATCGACGCCGGAGATTATTTCGGCGAAATGGCTCTGTTTGAAGACATTCCCCGCACAGCCACTATACGGACCATTTCAGCCTGTCATGTATTGAGTCTAAACAAGCACGAATTCGAGGAAATCGTGCACGAATATCCCCAGATTCCCCTTGCAATCTGCAGAGTGCTCAGCGGAAGGATCCGCAGATTGCACGGCAAGATCACTTCCGGAGGCGGTACGGCCTTACCCGGACGGGAATTCGGCGACAACACAGACCATCACCGGCAGGAACCAGAATGAAAATCGCATTCCTGATGGACAGACTGGAATCCATCGACCCGGCCTGGGAGACCACCAGCCACCTGATGTACGAATGCAATCAGCGCGGCCACACAGTGTACTTTCTGGAAGCGCACGATGTCTACATCCGCGGCAACCAGGTGGTAGCCCGCATGCGCAACATAACCGTCCAGCCCGATCTTTCCATGAAGCGTTACTGGCGCCGGCTGATCAAGTGCCTGCGCAAAGACGAGCTTATCTTTGAAAGCATAACCGACCTTGACGCCCTTTTCCTGAGGAAAAACCCGCCCCTGAATTACCAGACCATGGAGTTTCTGCAGCCGGTGCGCCAAAAGGTTTTCATGATCAACGACTGCGCCGGTCAGATCCTGGGCAACAGCAAACTATACACCCTGAACTTTCCGGATATAATCCCCGAGACCCATGTTTCCCGCGATCCCAGGCGTCTGACCAAAATCATCGAGGGATTCGGCGGGGCCATGGTCATAAAACCCTTGCAGCGATACGGGGGCGAGGGCGTGATCAAGGTCAGCACCAGGGATCGCGAAAACCTGATTTCCCTGATAAACTACTATACCCGGGCCAGCCGGGAATACTCCCAGCGCGAACCGATCATGGTTCAGGAGTACCTGGAGACAGCCCAGAAAGACGGTGATGTCAGGATCATGCTGCTAAACGGGGAAATCATCGGGGCCATGCGGCGCGTTGCCAAAGAAGGCGATTTCCGGACCAATGTCAAGACCGGTGCCCGTGTCTACCGCCACAGGGTTACCGGACCGGAGATGGAAATATGCCGCAAGATAAAGCCGCGGCTGATCAAAGACGGCCTGTATTTCGTGGGTATCGATATCATCGGCGACAGACTCGTGGAAATAAACTGTGTGTCGCCAGGTGGAATTCCGCGGATCAACCGGCTTGACAAAACCAGACTCGAAAAAAAGGTCATCGACTTTGTTGAAAAAAAGGTCAGCCAGCACAACGGGCACCCGGAGTAAAAGGAGATTCTGTTGGCAGCAAAGAGCAGCCTGTGTCATACTGGCCATGTTGATCACGGCTGCGCTGGCAGCAGGCTGCCGCAAAGTTGAAGGCAGGCTGTTGCGCGTAGGTCTTGCAAGCGAGCCCAAAACCCTGAACGTCTGGCTTGCAAGCGACGCCTCTTCCCGGGCGGTGCTGCGCCTGGTCTACCATTGCCTTTACGAGCGTGATCCCGAGACCCTTGCTTTCGTACCCTGGCTGGCTGAAAGCCTGCCGGTCTACGATCCTGCCGGCAAAACCTACACCATCCGCTTGCGGCAGGCCCGCTGGTCCGACGGCCGGCCGCTCACATCGGCCGACGTTGCCTTTACCGTCAGGCTGATCAAAGAGTTCAAGACACCGGGTTGCTCCCGCTGGAAATACGTCTTGCGGGTGGAGACCCCGGATCCGCACACCGTTGTATTCCGCCTGAAAAAGAATTTTGCAACTTTCCTGAGCCGGACCCTGCAAATCTCGATTCTGCCTGCCCATAAATGGAAGTCTGTGGCAAATGCCGCCCGACACGCCCAAAAACCCCTGGCCGCCCTGATGCGATTCAAGAACGAAGCCCCGGTCTCATCGGGCCCCTTCGTGGTCAGGCAATGGCGCAAGGGAGCCTATGTCTACCTGACGAGGAATCCCTACTTTTTCGGAAAAGACAAGACAATAGCCGGCCGACGGCTGGGGCCCTCCATCGATGGAGTGCTTTTCAAATTTTACGGCACCACCGACGTGGCCATGCTGGCCCTGCGCAAGGGCGAAATGGACATGTACTGGCATCACATCCAGCCCGGTTACATGAGTGTTCTCCAAAAAAATCCCCACATCAGGATCGTCAACAGCCCCAAAAGCGCCATCTATTTCATGGGATTCAACACCAGGCGGCCTCCGTTCGACGACGTGGCCTTGCGCAAAGCCGTAGAAGTACTGGTTGACAAGCAGTTCATCGTCAAGCGCCTTCTCCAGGGCCGGGGTTCGGAAATGTGGTCCGTAATTCCCGAAGGCAACAAGCGCTGGTACAATCCCGGCCTTCCCAGGCCGGGACAGGGGCTGAACCGCAAGCAGCGCATAAAGCTGGCCTTCAGGATTTTGTCCTCCGCAGGTTACAGCTGGAAAAAACCGCCGCTGGACGCAACAGGGCGAATAACGTCCCGGCCCGGTGAGCTGCTGACACCGGACGCAAAGCCCATGGCCCCTTTTACGATTCTCACCCCGCCTGCCGACTATGATCCGGCCCGGGCCATCAGCGGAACCATGATCCAGGAGTGGCTGCGCGAAATCGGCATGCCGGCCATGGCCCGGCCCATGGAATTCGGCGCCCTGATCCAGCAGGTAAAGGTTCGCCGGAATTTCGATGCCTTCATCCTGGGCTACGGCCGCCTGCCCCTGGATCCGGACTACCTGCGTTCCTTTTTCCATTCCCGCAACGACCGTCCCCGGGGATGGAACATAAGCGGTTACCACAACCCTGAATTCGATCGCCTGGCCACTGCCGCCCAGCGTGAAATGGATCCTGAAAAGCGCCGCCGGCTGGTCTTTGCCATGCAGGCCATCATCGCCGCGGACGTTCCTTATCTGCCGCTTTACCTTCCCACCCTGAACGAAGCCGTCCGCACCGATCGTTTCACCGGCTGGGTCCCCATGCTCGACGGAATCGGCAACCGGTGGTCATTCTGCCTCTTGAAAGCGGCAAAAGGAGGCAAATGAGTCTCAAGCGGTACATCATACGGCGTTTGGCGGAGATGGCCATCATCTTCTGGATCATCCAGACGGTCCTGTTCTTCCTCTTCCATCTGGCCCCGGGCGATCCGTTGTCGCGCATGGTCGACCCGGGCATGACCCATGAGGAAGAAATGATCCTCACCGAACAGCTGGGGCTCCGGGAACCTGTCGGCACCCAGTATCTTTACTTCCTGGGCAACTTCTTCAGGGGCCGGTTCGGAATATCTTTCCACTACGGCCGGCCGGTCGCCCGCATAATAGCCCAGCGGCTGCCCAACACCATCCTGCTGTTTACCACCGCCGTCATTCTTTCGGCCCTGGCCGGCACATGGCTCGGCAAGCTGATATCCTGGCGCAAGGAAAACCGGACAGACAAAATAATAACCGTCGGCGCCCTGGTGTGCCATACCCTTTTTCTGCCATGGATCGCCATGCTCATGCTCTGGTTCGGAGCTTTCAAACTCGGCTGGTTTCCGGTAACCGGAATGATTTCGCCCGAACTGTGGATCCTGCCGCAGGCCACCGCCCCGGAGAAAGCCTTGGATATCGCCTGGCACATGATACTTCCCATGGCGACCCTTTTCCTCATCCATTTCGGAAGTTACCTGCTGATAATGCGCAGCAGCATGCTGGAAACACTGACTGAAGACTACATTTTCACTGCCCGGGCCAAGGGCCTGCCGGAAAATGTGATCCGCGACCGGCACGCAGCCCCCAACGCCCGGTTGCCGGTGGTCACCAGCGTCGGACTGAGCCTGGCCTTTTCCATAAACGGCGGGGCATTGACCGAAACCGTCTTTTCCTGGCCGGGAATCGGCAGGGAACTGGTTTTTGCGGTGAGCAACAACGACTATCCACTGGCCCTGGGGTGCTTTTTGCTGATTGCCGCCGTAGTCCTGGCGGCCAACCTGGTGGTGGATGTTCTTTACGGGTACCTCGATCCCCGGATCAGGTACTAGCAACACGGATGAAAAATACTGAAATTGCCATGACCCGGAACAGACCCTACTGGCGCCAGGCGCTGGATGAAAACTGGAGGCGTCTCCGGCGCAATCCAACCGGCCGTTCGGGACTGATTCTGCTGCTGATCTTTGCCCTGATGGCCGCCAGCAGTTTCATTCCGCCCCTGATAAGCCCGATCTACAATCCCATGCACGGTGTCGATCCCCACATATCGCACACCACGGGCCCGAGCCTGCGGCACTGGCTGGGAACCGACTTCATCGGCCGTGACATCTTCAGCCAGCTGCTGGCCGGAGCCCGGGTGGCCTTCATGGTAGGCATTACGGCCGCCTTCATGAGCGTGGTCCTGGGGGTGGCCATCGGCATCCTGGCCGGTTATGCCGGCGGCTGGGCGGACACGGTCCTGATGCGGCTGGCCGACATGATAATGGTCATGCCCACCCTGCTGGTGGTCCTGATGGCGGCCGCCCTTTTCGGCCAGCTCAGTATCTGGACCATAGTGGCCATGATAGCCCTGTTCCGCTGGCCGGGCGTCTCCAGGGTGATCCGGGCCCGGATTCTTTCCCTCAAGCAACGGCCCTTCATCGAGGCGGCCCGCATCGCCGGTGCTTCCCATCTGAGAATAATGACCCGCCATCTGCTGCCCAACGTGCTGCCCCTTGCCCTGCTCTACATGACCTTCAGGGTTACCTCGGCCATAATCATTGAAGCGGCCCTGGCCTTTCTCGGTTTCGGAGACCCGACCACGGTCAGCTGGGGGATGATGCTGCAATGGGTATGGAAAACCGGCCACATGTTCCAGGCACCCTATTGGCTGCTGCCGCCCGGGATCTGTATTTCACTGCTGACCCTGTCGTTCTACATGCTGGCCAGGGCCATGGACGAAATCCTCGACCCCAGGCTGCGCCGCCGGGGAGAATCCTGATATGCAATCCCTGCTGGAGGTAAAAGACCTGACGGTTTCCTACACCACGCCGGCCGGCAAGATCCTTGCGGTCGACCGGGTCTCGTTTCAGCTTGAAGCCGGCCGCAGCCTGGGTCTGGTGGGAGAGTCGGGCAGCGGCAAGTCGACCATCGGAACCGCGATTCTGGGCCTTTTAGCAGACAACGCCAGGGTGGAAACAGGCGCCATTGTCTTTGAAGGACACAACCTGCTGGAAGCCGATCAGGAAACTTTGCGCCGGCTGCGCTGGAAAAAGATCTCCATGATCTTCCAGGCGGCCATGAACGCCCTGAACCCGATCATGCCGGTGGGAGACCAGATCGTGGAAGCGATCCGCGTTCATGAGCCGGAAGTTCCTCTGACGGCAGCCAGACAAAGGGTGGCCGATCTTTTCCGGCAGGTGGGCATACCCGCCCGGCGGCTGCGCGACTATCCCCATCAGTACAGCGGCGGAATGCGCCAGAGGGCCATAATCGCCATGGCCCTTGCCTGTAATCCGCGGGTAATAATCGCCGATGAGCCCACAACGGCCCTGGATGTAATCGTCCAGGACCGGATCCTGAAGACCATCATCAGATTGCAGGACAGGTTCGATATCGGCATTTTACTGATATCCCATGACATATCGGTTACCGCGGAAGTCTGCCACCAAATAGGAGTAATGTATGCCGGACAGCTGGTCGAAATCGGAACCAAAGAGGAAATCCTCACCACCCCGGCTCATCCTTACACCAGGGCCCTGCTGGAAGCGCACATAACCCTGTCAAACGACAGGCAACCGGCCCCTGTTCCGGGCCCGGCGGCCGATCTGCACAGGCTGCCGGAAGGCTGCCGCTTCCACGGGCGCTGCCGGAGACCGGATGCCAACTGCCGCCGGCAGACACCGTCATGGCACAGCCTTTCGGCAACCCATAAAGTCCTGTGCCGGGAAGCTGAGTCAAATGGAAACTGATTCCCGAAAAGACGCCATTGTCCTTGCCGGGGTAACCAGGCTCTACCGCAGCGGCAGCCGGCTGCTGACAGCCCGCCAAAAAACCATCCGCGCCCTGGACGAGGTCGACCTGAACATTCCGCCCGGCTGTATCTTCGGCCTGGTGGGCGAAAGCGGCAGCGGCAAAACGACCGCCGCCCGGCTGATGGTCCGCCTGGAAAAACCAGACTCCGGCACGGTCAGCGTTCTGGGCCGCGACATGGCCGGGCTGCACGGAAAGCACCTGCGCCGGTTCCGGCGCAAAATCCAGATGATTTTCCAGGACCCCTACCAGTCCCTCAATCCCTATCAGTCCGTTATAAGTATAGTCAGCGAGCCATTGTCGTTGCGCAGGCAAATGACCAAAGACCAGCGTCTGGACAAGGTCCTGGAAACCCTGGCCCTGGTTGGCCTGGATCCGCCATCGACTTACCTGCACCGTTACCCCCACCAGCTCAGCGGCGGCCAGCGCCAGCGGGTGGCCATAGCCAGGGCCATGGTGCTCGATCCGCAAGTACTGATAGCCGACGAACCCACTTCCATGCTGGATGCCTCCATCGCCGTCCAGATCTACCGCCTGATGCTGAAAATTCAGCACCGAAGCAAGGTCACCATGGTATTCATCACCCACAACCTGGCCGCCGCAAATTATCTGTGCGACCATATCGCCGTCATCTACCGCGGCCGGATACTCGAGATCGGACCTTCCGGAAGTGTCATCAATTCGCCCTGCCATCCATACACCCAGGCCCTGCTCGATGCCCTGCCGCGCTTCGGGCACATCTGGAAGGAACGCAGATTCGACACCATGCTGGACGAGCCGCGTTCGGACATTCCGCAAAACGGATGCGTTTTCTACAGCCGCTGCAGCAAGGCCGAGTATTCCACCTGCAGGCGGCAACCGGTGTTGAAAAGTGCCGGCCGGGACCACAAAGCGGCCTGTTTTCTGATCTAACCGCAATTACCGGGAAAGGACAGCCCCGTGCAACACCCAGATGAAGGTCAGCAGCCAAAAAGCCGCAACGGCGTCCGTAAAATTATCGAGGCCGGCATCTTCAAGCGCATCCTGGCCATCGAAATGATCCTGCTGGTATGGACCCTCGGCTGGCGGGCCTACAGTCAGGGGCCGGATGTGGACGAACTGTTCTGGTTTGCGGTCCGGATCATTGTCCTGGTTGCCATCATCATAGCCTTTGTCACCCTCTCATTGCGCAGATTTCTGGTCCGTAAAATCATAGCCCCGCTTGAAGCGATCGCCCGGGCCAACCTGGAGATCGATACCGACGCCCCAGAAGTAAAACCGGTAAGACTGGAGCCGGATACGCCGGCGGAAATCGTCCAGATCGCGGAAACCCGTCAGATGATGCTGGAAAAGATCATGAAGGTTTCCACCGAGCGGCTGCGCCTGGTGAACTTCATCCGGGAGACTTTCGGCCGCTACCTTTCCCAAAAGGTGGTCGATGAAATCCTGGCCTCCCCGGAAGGAAGCAAGATCAGGGGGCGGCGAGCGGTCGTCACGATCCTGATGGCCGATCTGAGGGGGTTCACCCACCTGGCCGAAAGCCAGGACCCTGAGCTGACAGTCGACCTGCTGAACCGTTTTTTCGGTAAGATGGCCCGGATAATCTACGCCCGCGACGGAATGATAGACGAGTTTTTGGGCGACGGCATCCTGGCCATATTCGGAGTGCCGGAAAAACACGCCGACGACCCTGCCAGGGCGGTGGCCTGTGCCCTGGAGATGCAGAACGCCCTGCATGCCTTCAACTCCGGGATCGCAGCCGGGGGTTATCCTGCCCTGGAAATGGGAATCGGTATAAATACCGGCTCGGTGATCGTGGGCAACATCGGCTCTGAGATACGTTCAAAGTACGGTATCGTGGGCACGGCCGTCAACATCGCCTCCCGGATCGAATCCCTGACAACCGCCGGAGAAGTATTCATCAGCCAAAGCACCTATGAAGCACTGGAAGGCAGGCTGCAGGCCGGCGGTCCCCGGACTCAAATGATGAAAGGTCTTGTCAGCCCGCTGGTATTTTACCCGGTAGAAGCCATCGGACCGCCTTACGACGTGAAACTTATCAAAGCCAGGCGCCACCGGAAGGCTGCTTCCCTCAAACTGCCCTTCACCCTTTGGATGCTGTCGGGAAAACAGATCCTGGAACCGGCCTGGACCGGACAAACAACGGCCATAACCCGAAACGAGCTTTTCGTCAGCCTGCCCCGCAAGCTGCCGCCCCTTGCCGATGTCAAGCTCCAGGTGGAGTTCTGCCGGCAGGCCCATTGTTTCGGGCCGATCTACGCCAAGGTGATTGATACCCAAGACAATGCGGAAGGCCACCCCCAGGTGCTGCGGATAACGGCCATCAACCGGGAGGACCGCCGGATTTTGCAAAAATGGATCGCAGAAGCCGGCCCAGACCCGGACTGACATTCAGGTTCCGGTTTTACGGTCAAGAATGATGGCAGGGCGCCGGCTGGCCGGCCCGTTCCAGGTATCCGGGGCTTAGGGCCATGTGGCCGAAATCGCGCTTGGTCCGACGGTGGTAATCGGCTATGGTCAGCGGTGCGGGGCCACCCTTGGAAACCGGTTCATCCTCCGAAGCGTTCATGATGGCTGAATTCTTTTGGTTCCCTGCGCTTGGGAGCCTTGCCCGTCTTGGCCGGCCGCCCCAGGGGAATCATGGTAACCACCTCGTAGCCATCGGGCACATCGAGGACGCCTCTTGCCTTTTCATGGTCGAAAAGGCCCACGATGACGGTTCCCAGGCCCAGATGATGGGCCATCAGGCAGATATTCTGGGTCGCAATGCCAAGATCGTACATGAACCAGTCGCCGAACTTGGTGGTCACCTGCCCCTTGTAGTAACCTGAAACCCCTTTCCTGGCACACAGGACCAACACCACCGGAGCCTGGACCATGGCCTTGACGGCCGGATTCCCCTTGGGCGGCAGGGTCGCCTGCAAGGCTTCCTTCACACCGGGATCTTTGACGATTACAACTTCCCAGCACTGGGTGTTGGCCCAGGAAGGCGCCCATCGAACCGCTTCCAGAATCTTCTCCAGATCATTTTCCGAGACCGGCTCGTCCAGGTATTTGCGCACACTTCTGCGGCTGCGAATGATTTCCATCAAATCGGTCATGTCACATCCTCCAAGGTTTGCGGTTTCAGCGTCTGGAAACGATCCCGGCCAAAGCCTGATCGATATCAGGGTAACGGAATTGGAAACCGTTTTCCAGCAATTTCCGGGGATGCGCCCTTTGGCCGGCAAGCAGGGTGCGGCCGAGATCTCCCATGAGCGCCTTGACGGCGAAGGCCGGCGCCGGCAAAACGGCCGGACGGCCAAGTGCCCGGCCCAAAGCCCTGGCAAAGTTCCGCTGGGCAACCGGGTTGGGGCTGCAGAAATTCAGCGGGCCTTCAACCTCCCGCCGGTCCATGATGAAGTCGATGGCCCGCGCCAGGTCTTCGATATGCATCCAGGACATCCACTGCCTTCCGCTTCCCAGCGGCCCGCCCACAAAAAGCCTGAAAAGCGGAATCATGCCGGCAAGCGCTCCTCCACCGGCACCCAGGATCACTCCAAAACGCATGGTAACCACCCGCACGCCGAAATCCGCGGCCGCAAGGGCCTCCTTTTCCCAGTCGGCAGCCACCCGGGCCAGAAAATCATCTCCGGCCGGCCGGCTCTCGTCAACGACTTCGTCACCCGTGTCACCGTAATATCCCACGGCCGAGGCATTCAGCAAAAGCCGGGGCCGGGCATTTTCCGCAGCCAGCGCCTCGACCAGGTTGGCGGTGGTAAGAATCCTTGAGGAATAGATCTTTTGCTTGTAGCGGTCCGTCCAGTAATGAAATATGGTCCGGCCGGCAAGGTTGACGACCACCTGAGCGGAGGCGGCTTCCGCCTGCCATGGCCCGGCCCTGGTGGTATCGGCACTTATGTAACTCAAACCGGCACGTTGCCCGCCCGGATAGTAAGGCCGCCTTCCTGCGGCAGCCACCTCGAAGCCGCGCCGCAGGAAACGATCCACCAGGTAGCTTCCGACAAATCCGGTCCCTCCGGCAATAAACACCTTCATGGCTTCTACCTCCCCCGGCTCTTGCCGCTGCCGTGAATCACGCCGGACAACTGGTGTCTGACAGGAGAACAGACTCTTGGACATAAGGTAAGGCCGGAGAGCGGATTGTAAAACCGAAGTTGAGCATTTCAAATTTTGGTTATCGGCAACCAATGCATCCTGGAATGGTTTGGGAAGGAGGCCGGGATCGAGGCGTCGCAAGCGTTGGGGGGCGAGGCGTACTTGACAGTGGGCCGCAGCCCTCACGACGCGCAGCGCAACGAAGATATCGGGCTCCTTCCCAAACCATTCACATCATATATTGTAGTTGCCCGACTCGATATAGGGCACGTCTTCCACGTCCAGGGCGTGGATGATGGATTTGTTGAGACGCAACTTGAGCTCTTTGACAACGGCGCGCTTTTTATCGACGCCCCTGGCAAACTCCATGGCCGTGTCCAGCAGGCTGTCCGGGGGGCAGGCCTGCAGGACGATATTGTTTTCGGCGCATTGCCGGCCGGTGAGCCTCACACCGGTGTATTGCATCAGGCGCAGCAAATGGGGAGGGATTACACTGGACAAAAGAGCGTTCATGCCGGGCAAAAAGGGAATACCCAGGTCGACCTCGGGCAGGCAGAAATAGCCCCGGTCACTGCGCATGAACCGGAAGTCAAAAGCGCAGCAGAAGATGGCCCCTCCTGCAAAGGCATGGCCGTTGATGGCGGCCACCGTAACCAGAGGATACGTTATCAGGCGCTTGAACACCTGGTTGAGCCGGTAAAAAAAGGCTTTGGCCGACTGCAGGTCGTTTCGTTGCAGCACCGGCACCAGCCAGTCCAGGTCGAGGCCGTTGGAAAATATCTTTTCGTGGCCGCTGTAAACCAGAAGGGTTGTGGCCCCGGTGTCATTTTCAATCTGATCGAGGGTTTTCAGGAACTGCTGCAGAAATTCGGGATTGAAACGGTTTTCACCGCTGTCGAGCCTCGCCATGGCGAGATTGCCATCGATTTTCAAATCGACCGCCGCCGTCATAGACAAAACCTCCTGTACCGGCCATGATCATGCCGGCATAAAGCCCGGAACAAAAAACCAAAGGCGGCCGCAAAAAAACAACGACCGCCTCTTTTTCTTCAGATAGAAAAAACCGGATCAGCAACCGCAGGAGCTGCCAGATGTGCCGCAGCTGCTGCAACCGCCGGCTCCAAAATCCATCCCGCAATCCAGTTTGAATCCGTACAGATGGAAATCGACCTTGATCGGCTTGGCTTTTTCCAAAAACGCCTTGTCCACGATGAAAGTAAACCCGTCAATCTCAAAAACCTCGTCCGTATCCACAGGCTCGTCCAGAGCCATGGCCAGTCCGGGGCCGCCTCAACCTCCCTCGTTGAGAAAAATCCTGATGGGCTTGACTTCTTTTCCTTTGAAATACTCGGCAATCTGTTCCGTTGCCGCCGGTGTTACTTCAAGCATTGCGTGCCTCCTTGATAAAAATAGTGCGGCCGGCTTCAGCCAGCGCGCCGCCAACCCGTCCTGGGACTGTGCAAACCTAACCAGCACCAACCGATTTGTCAATCCAAACCGCTCCGCTCCGGACCATTATTTGCCAGCCACAAAAAATCCCCCTCGACCATCGCCCCCGAAGAGGGCGGCGGTTTACTTACCAATCGGTTCTGCGTGCCAAATCTTTAGCCGTCATTGCCGGCTCGCAGTCAATCCGGCTCTTGAAGGTGACGAGCCGCCCCGCCGTTGTAAGTTACGCAGAATGTCCGGAGCTCCGGACCGCAATAAGGCTAGATCCTGGCCGCCACGTCTTTCCAGCAGGCCTGGTAGGCTTCCAGTTCCCTGTCTCCGAAAAGAACGAAGAAGATTTTTGAAATCCCTTCGTCCTGTTTCAAAAAATCCAGGCAGGTATCGATGGCGATCCGGCAGGCTTCTTCCACGGGGTAGCCGTACACACCGCAGCTTATGGCCGGAAAAGCGATACTCTCGACCCCGTGCCGGGCGGCAAGCTCCAGGCTGTGACGATAGCATGAACGCAAGGCCGCCGCATCCCGGGGCCGGCCGCGATACACCGGTCCCACCGTATGAATCACATACTTTGCAGGCAGATTATAGCCTTTGGTGATACGCGCCTCACCGGTGGGGCAACCTCCCAGGCCGCGGCATTCCTCCAGCAGCCCGGGGCCGGCGGCCCGGTGAATGGCACCGTCCACCCCGCCTCCGCCCAGCAAAGTGGTGTTGGCCGCGTTGACGATCGCATCCACCTGCATGCCGGTTATGTCGCCTTTGACAATCGATATCCTATCTCTGAGCGGCAGGGCCATGATTGTTCTCCTTCAGACCGGAACCTGCTGTTTAACCGAAATCCGTAATGGGTGAAAGTTATCGTCTTTGGCCAACCGCCTGCTTTTGGCCGCGGTTGGCTAAAGCTCGTACAGGGTTTCATCGTGCACCGGCGGCCGTGTCCGGCACGGCCCTTTGCCCCTCGGGCGGCCTGCGGGCATGAAAGGCTCTTCATTTTCCAGCACGTCGGCCAGTTCGGCCTCGATCCGGTCCGGGTCCTCGCCCTGTTCCATCCGCCTGAGGGCTTCCTGCATGCCTTGTCCCAGTTCCATACCGGTCATATCGGTAAACCTGCGCATCAGGCGGGCGGCCTGGCGGGGATCGTCTTCGTCCAGCTTGCCGGCTTCACCCGCCAGCAGGCCCATGGCTTTTTCCATGGCCTGCTCATCCACGGGAAAATCATCCGCCCCATCGTCTTTCCCGGCCCGGCCGGTTACGGCAAAGGCGGACATCCGGCGGTCCAGCCGGGGCTTTTTGCAGCGGGGACAGGCCGGCACCTTGGCCGTGTTCACAGTCCTGGAAAAGAAACTGAAAATCGTATTGCAACGGTCACAGTAAAACTCATAGATCGGCATGGATGCTCCCTCCCGGTCCTGCTGATACAAATATCACATGGAATTTGAATAAATAACCCCGGCTTGGTTGTCAAGCGCCCGCACCATGGCGTCCGGACCGGTAAAGACACGATGGATCCTGCTCTTTTCCATCCGGCGACGTTGACTTGCTCCCGGCGTTCTGGTAAGCGAGCCCAAACAAATAGACCGTAATGAAAGGGAGACCTGAAACCATGCAGAAAACTCTGGCCATAATCA
>Ga0256835_1001092_pt1 | contig 17150 bp, 16 predicted proteins | sample PIR30metaG_FD_185972 | JGI IMG/M metagenome (GOLD analysis project Ga0256835, IMG submission 185972) | Hydrothermal vent microbial communities from East Pacific Rise, Pacific Ocean - PIR-30 | ecosystem: Environmental > Aquatic > Marine > Hydrothermal vents | place: Pacific Ocean: East Pacific...
CCTTCTGCCCCCTGTGGGGGCGTTCGCTCTTTTCTTGACAATCAATACTCCCCCTTTTCTTGACACTAATCGTTGTCAACTTTTTCTCAATTCAATTGATACATAAGAGAGAGAAATGCTTAGTCATCGTTTAACGAAACTGCATATTATCAAAAACCTTGACAAATAAAATTCAGCAAGCTATAAAGCAAACCGATACAAAAAGGCAGGGAGTTTCAACTACACATTTTTTACACAAATCCTTTGTTAGGAGGGGTGTTATGGCAGAGGTCAGAGAAGCGGTTTTGGGCCGGGAGTTAGTCCTTGCTCCCAGTAAGGCCAATACCTGGTTGGCCTTGCTCTTCGGTCTTCTGTTCGCCGTAGGCGTGGCGGTGGGGATCCATTCCTTCCTGGTGGGTCACGAGCACGCCTACGGAGTAACCCGTGAGATTCCCTGGGGAGTTCTCATTTCGACTTACGTCTTCTTCGTGGTTACCTCCACGGGCTTGTGTCTTACGTCCTCCATCGGGCATGTCTTCGGAGTGAAGAGCCTCATGCCCATTGCCAGCCGGAGCGTCTTTTTGGCCATCGCGACCATTCTTAGCGGTTTTGCGGTTATTGCTTTCGAGCTGGAAAATCCCTGGCGGATGCCCATCTACAACCTCATCTCCGCCAACCCGACTTCCAACATCTGGTGGATGGGGACCCTCTACGGGGCCTATCTCTTCTTCATGTTGGTGGAGTTTGCCCTGCTCAAGATGGGCGAGCACAAGAAGGCCGGTTTGGCCGGACTCCTTGGCGTCATTTCCGGTGTGGCGGCTCACAGTAACCTCGGTGCCGTCTTCGGTCTCTTGAACAGCCGCGAGTTCTGGCACGGTCCCTATATGCCCATCTACTTCATCGCTTCGGCCATGATGAGCGGCGGTGCGGCCATCATCTTCTTCACCTGGTTGGCCTACAAGATCAACGGCTGGGAGCTCGACTCCAAGATGGAGCGCGCCCTCCAGGTGACGGCCAAGATTTACGCCCTCCTCATCGCCGTGGTCATGTTCTTCACCTGCTGGAAGATCATCGCTGGTCTGGCCGGTCATCCTCCTGGAAAATACGAGGCCACCATGGCCCTGCTCGCCGGTCCGTTTGCCTTCAACTTCTGGTTCTTTGAGATCGGTCTCGGTCTCGTGCTGCCCTTCGTGACCATCCTCGCCGTGCGGGCGAAGAACATCCCGGTGATGGCGGTGGTTTCGGGTGTGGCCCTTCTTTCCATCTTCGTCATGCGCTACGATCTCGTGATCGTGGGCCAGATCGTGCCGCACTTCCACGGCATGAACATCGTGGGTATGCCCCACTACTACTCCTACACGCCCACTCTCAATGAATGGCTGATCGTTCTCGGTGGCTTTGGTCTCTGCGGGATGCTCTTCTTCATCGGTGAGCGCATCTTCCGCGGCCATCTGGATGAGCACTAAGAAATAAAAGAGGGGGCCTCCTCAGGCCCCCTCTACATGGTTCAGTATCTCGCGGCCTATTTCCTTGAGCCCGTCTTTGGTCTTGCAGGAGATGAGGAAGATCCTCTCTTCCGGCACCTGAAGCCCCTTCTTCCAAGCCTCCTTGAGCTTCTTCCGTTCCGTCTTCTTTACCCGGTCTATCTTGTTGAGGGCTATGAGATAGGGCCGATTGAGGGCCTTCACGTATTCTAAGAGCTTCTGGTCGAGCTCGTCGGGTTTTCGGCGGATGTCGAAGATCAGGACCAGGAGCTTGATGGGCCGCGGTGAGGAGAGGTAGGTCTCGATGAGGTCCTTCCATTGCTGGCGCATCTTGGGGGGCACCTTGGCGAAGCCGTATCCCGGAAGATCCACCACGTAGAAGCGATGATCCACGCGAAAGAAGTTTATGGTTTTCGTGAACCCCGGAGTGGAGGAGACGCGCGCGAGCCTCTTTTGCCCGAGGAAGGCGTTTATCAGCGAAGATTTCCCCACGTTCGAGCGTCCGAGGAAGGCCACCTCCGGGAGCGAGGGCACCGGGAGCTCTCGCGGTTCGTAGACACCTTTTTCCAGTTTTATTTCACGGAAGGTCGTTTTCATGCCGAGTTTCTTTTTGGCGAAGGCCGGGTAAAATTATAACAAAATCTCTCCCGTAAGGTGGGGTTCCTATGCAAACCGTGACCATCGAAGGAATCACCCTCCACTTGGCCCATCCGGATGAGCTGAACCTCGTCTGTGTGGGGCAGGAGGAGGTCATCAAACAGATACTTGCGGCCTGGATGGTGATTGACGAGCACGATCTGCCCTTGAATCCCCGTCTGGTGGGAAAACCCGGGGTGGGGAAGACCACTCTGGCCTACGCCGCGGCCAAGCGCCTGGGGCGCGAGGTGTACATTTTTCAGGCCACGGTGGACACCCGTCCGGAAGACCTTCTCATCACCCCCGTCATCTCCGACGAGGGCCGCATCCGCTACATGGCAAGCCCCATTGTCTCCGCCATGATCCGGGGTGGGGTGGCCATCATTGACGAAGCCAACCGCATGAGCGAGAAGAGCTGGGCCTCCCTGGCCCCTCTCCTCGATTCCCGCCGCTACGTGGAGTCCATCGTGGCGGGCATCAAGATCAAGGCCCATCCCGACTTCCGTATCTGCGTGACGATGAACGAAGACGCTTCCACCTTCGAGGTGCCGGAGTACATCCACTCCCGTCTTCAGCCGCAGATCTACGTTGATTTTCCCGACGCCGAGGAAGAGAAGGAGATCCTCAAGGCCAATCTCCCCTTTGCCGACGAGGAGATCCTCTCCTACGTGGTTTCCTTTCTGCAACTAGCCCATCGCGCGGGGGAATCCTTTAGCGTCCGGGACGGAGTCAACATCGCCCGCTACGCCCTGAAGCTCCTCCACGGTCCGGAGAAGGGGCGCGAGGTCAAGGAAGTGCTCAAGGAGGCTATCGTCCAGACCCTGGGCAACAGCGCCCTCATTTTTTGGCCCGAACGAGATCAGGAAGGGACCCGTCTCCGGCCTGTTTAAGAAGCGATGTCCGCAGAAATGCTGAAGTGGTCCAAAGATGGGGGCGGAACGGTTTATTTTCTGCCCATTCTCCACGGGAAACTGGAGTTCGCCCAGGAGATAAGGCGGAAGATCCCCGAGCTCCAGCCGGAGGCCGTGGCGGTGGAGTATCCCCCCACGCTGGCGGAAAAGATCCTGCGCGGGGTGGATCGTCTTCCCCTGCTTTCCGTAGTGAGCTATCAGGAAAGGGACGGGACGACGATCTACCTCCTCATCGAGCCGGTGGAACCCCTCATCGAGGCCATTCGGACCGCCAGGGAGCACGGGCTTCCCGTGCACTTCGTGGATCTCGATGTCGAGGGTCATCCCGGAATACCGGAGGTCTTCCCCGATTCCTACGCCATCGCGCGCATCGGTTACGAAAAGTACGTTTCCGAGGCCCTCAAGGTGGACTACGAGCCCAATCCCCTGGATCTGCATCGGGAAAGGGCTATTGCCTATCATCTCCAAGAGCTTCTCAAGCGTTATCGGCGGGTGGTCTACGTGGGTGGGTTGGCCCATATCCGATCCATCATGGACTTCCTGGGGGAGACCCTCCCGCAACCCATGGAGCGCCGCCATCGGGACGGCGTGCACATCTTCCATCTCGAGGCCCATTCCAGCCGGGAGGTGCTCTCGGAGATTGGCTTCATCCAGGGGCGCTACGAGGAGGCGCGCAGGGAAGGGGTGCGGCTTGATCGCTGGGAGCTCTTCAAGGAGTTGCTCGAAAAAGCGCTCGAGCAGCATCGGGAGAAGAACCGGGAGGAAGTTCCGCCGCGGTATCTTTCCGTGCTCAGCCAGTTCGTCCGCAACTACGCCCTGGTCGAGGGGAAGTTGGCCCCGGATTTCTATCAGCTCCTGGTGGCGGCCCGGGGCGCGGTAAACGACGACTTTGCCTGGGAGGTCTGGGAACTCGGGACGAGGTATCCCTACCAGACCGAAACGCCGGATCTCGCGCCCATCAGGATAACCCTTGAGGATCTCTTCAAACCCCAGCGTCGCCTGAAGATCTTTCGCCGTCTGAAGCCCCTCCATCGGCGCCGCCTGATGCCGGTGAAGAAAAAGCCCGTGGAAAAGTCCCCCGGGCAATGGCGAGAGGCCTGGCGCGGGATAAACATCTGCTCCTTTCCCCCGGAGGACCTGGTGGTGGAGGGGTTTGGGCGCTTCGTCATGAAGAAGGCCCTGCGCGTCCTGGCCGAGGACCTGCGCCGTGTGGAGCCCTTCCTGGCCTCCATGAAAGACGGCATTGACCTGCGCGAAACCATCAGACACTGGTACGAAGGCCGCATCTACGTGCGCGAGGAAAGGCCCGTGGCCGGAAAGGTGGGCTCGGTGGTGGTCATCTTCGACGAAGATTCCGGCCCGCAGGAGCGCTATCCCTGGAAGCTCACCTGGCACGGGGAACACGATCAGGAGTCGGACATGGCCTTCTACGCCACGCAGGCCGGCGAGGTGGTCATCGGCCCGGGGATCTCGCGCTGTCACTACGGGGGCTTCATGCTCACCTATCCGCCCATGCGGGTCTATGACGTGTGGGATGATCCCCTCTTTGATTTCGCCCGCACCAAACCCGAGAGGCTCCTTTTGGCGGGCATTGACTATTCGCTGGAGAAGTACATCGTCTACATCGCCAAGAGGCCGCCGGCGGATCTCGCCAAGCGCTTTGCCGCGCACCAGGGCAAAAAGGTGATCTATTTGCCTTTGGGGCAATTTTCTCCGACTCTACTTAAAAAGATCCAGACCTTTCACGTGCTCGAAGGCCATCACGTGCGCCTCTACGCGCACAAGTACATCGACGGCGAGTGAAAGGCTCTTGCTTGAAATCCCCCCGGAAGGCTTTATGGTAAAGAGCATGAAGGATCGTTGCGTGTTACGCTTTCTGCTGGTCTTGGTCTTTGTGACCATTTGGGTAGCGGCCAGTCTGGCCTTCATCAAGAAGACGGCAGAAACCTTCACGACCCAGCAGGTGGCGCCCATGCACCTGGATGAGGTCAAGCTCCTGATGAGGTACCACGGGGCCAGGATTGCCCGCTACGAAAACGGCAAATGGTATTTCCTCTCTTCTCACGGGCGATGGCTCCCTTTGAAGACCGAGGCGGCCTGTCGCTATTTGGCTTCGGTCTCTTCTAAAAATTCAGCCGATGCCTCCTGCCTCTTCTAAACCGCTTATCGGGATCGTTGGTGGTGCCGGCCGGATGGGCCGGTGGTTCAAGCGACAGTTTGAGAGAGAAGGCTACGAGGTCCTGGTTTCCGATAGGGGAACGCCCCTGAACAACCGTGATCTGGCCAAACGCTGTGAAGTGATCTTCGTTTCCGTCCCGATGCCGGTCTTCGGGGAAGTGGTGCAGGAGATAGGGCCCCTCCTCTCCGAGGAGCAGGGGCTCATTGACTTCTGCTCCCTGAAGAAGGTCCAAAACGAGCTCATGCTCGAGGCGAGCAAGGCCGAGGTGGTGGCGGCTCATCCCCTCTTTGGCCCGGGGGAAAAGGACCTCGAGGGCCAAAAGGTGGCCATGTGGCCTTCTCGCGGGCGCCGATGGTTCGAATGGTTCCGGGACTTCGTCGAGGACATGGGTGGGGAGGCCATCGTCATCTCCCCGGGAGAACACGACCGGGTCATGGCCATCGTCCAGGTAATCAACCACTTCATGCTTCTGGCTTTGGGGCGTCTCATCGAGGAGTCCGGCATCGCCCCGGACATGCTGAAGTCCCTGGCCACGCCGAGTTTTGCCCGCCAACTTGACATCGTGGCGAGATTCGCCGATCAAGACCCATATCTCTACGCCGCCATCCAATTCGACAACCCCGAAGGGGAAGAGATGCGTCGTTCCTTTCTGAAACACGTTCAGGAGCTTGCGGACATAGCTTCTCGCAAGGATCTGCGGGCCTTCATGGATCTCTTTCGCCGAGTTCAAGGTCTAGGGGAACATCTCAAGTCCTAAAGATGCGCGACTGGATCTTCCTGGCTCTGGGAATCTTGATGCTTTATTCCGGGGGAGAAGTGCTCATCCGGAGCGCCACGCAACTGGCGGTCCTCCTCCGGCTCTCGCCTCTTTTCATCGGGCTGACCATCGTGGCCCTGGGCACTTCGGCCCCGGAGCTCGCCGCCACGCTGGTGGCCAGTTTCAAGGGTGCGGGTTCCGTGGCCTTTGGAAACGTCATCGGTTCCAACATCGCCAACCTGGGCCTGGTCCTGGGGCTCGTGGCCCTCATTCGGCCCCTTCGGACCACCACCCGTTTCGTCACCCAGGAGGTCCCGTTCATGGTCTTTACCGGGGGCCTCTTGATGCTCGTCTCAAGAGACGGGTTCCTCAGTCGTCCCGAGGGGCTCCTCTTCCTCGTGCTGCTTGGTCTCTTCCTCTACGTGCTGATGCGTCGGGACAGCTCGTCCGCCATCGGCCTGGAGACAAAACCCGCTGAAAGGCCCTGGTCTCGCTTACTCCTTCACTTTGCCGGCCTGGTGCTGGGTATCGGTTTGCTTTCCTGGGGTGCGGATGTCCTGATCGAAGGGGCCGTGGGGCTTGCCCAGCGCTTCGGGATTTCGCAGCGCGTCATCGGGCTCACCCTGGTGGCCGTGGGCACCAGCTTGCCGGAACTGGTCTCCACCCTGGTGGCGGCGTATCGGCGCGCCGGAGACATCATCCTGGGGAACGTGATCGGCTCAAACATCATGAACGTGCTGGCCATCCTCGGGGTGACCTCGACGGTCAAACCCTTTTCCTTCGAAAGGGAGGGCGTCCTCTTTGATCTCCTCACCATGATGGGGTTCTTCTTCCTGACCTGGTTGATGCTCGTCCATCAGCGTTCCATCGGGCGCCTGAAGGGCCTGGTGCTCTGCGGGCTCTATCTGGTCTACGTGGGGTTCCTCTACCGCTGAGCCCTGCGAAAGCGCCAGAAGAAGATCACCAACCCGGTCAGGATCATCAAGAGACAGAGCTCCTGCCCCCTGGTCATCCAGCCGAAGAGGAGCGGGACCCCTGCGTCGGGTTGCCTGAAGAATTCGATGAAGAAGCGGATCAACCCGTAGAAGATGAGGAAACAGGCGAACTTCGTCCCGCTGGGCCAGTCCTTTTTGCGGAGCTTCCACATGATGAGGAAGAGGATGAGCCCCTCGCCGAGGGCCTCGTAGAGTTGAGAGGGATGGCGCGGCACGGGGCCGCCCTCGGGAAAGACCATGGCCCAGGGCACGTCGGTCGGCCTGCCGTAGAGTTCACCGTTGATGAAGTTTCCCAGGCGCCCGAGACCCAGGCCGATGGGGGCCGGGACCACGAAGAGATCCGCCCAGAACCAGAAGTCTAGCCGGCGTTTTTTGGCGTAGATGAGCCCGGTGACGATCACGCCGATGAGCCCGCCGTGAAAGGACATCCCGCCCCGCCAGATGGCGATGATCTCCCAGGGATGGCGGAGATAGTGGTGCGGGAAGTAGAAGAGGACGTGCCCCAGTCTGGCGCCCACGATGAGCCCTATGGCCAGCCAGAAGATCAGGTTTTCGAGCTCGGGGATGAGGTCCTCGCGGCCCCTCTCTTTGAGCTGGTAGCGCACGAGATAATACGCGGCCAGGAATCCGAGGAGATACATCAGGCCGTACCAGCGGATGGCCAGGGGGCCTATCTTGATGATGACGGGGTTTATTTCCGGATAGGGCAACATCGCTCTCGATTATAGCCCCAAATATTTCCTGGAAAAGCGCAGGGGAAATGCTCATCTTAGACTTGAAGTCGAAAACCCAAACGAGGAGGTGGAGATATGCCCATTGTCATTGGACCGCAAGAGATCAAGGAATTTGACGTGGATTCCATGGCCATTCGCGTCTTCTTGAAGGCCCTGGAGATCATCGGTGGACCGCGGAAGCTCATAGAGTTGCGCAACCTCACCTGGGTCACTAGCCTGATGGAGGCGGCCTACGCCATCGTGCTGGCGGAGGAGGCCTACAAGACCGAGGACGAGATTGCGGAGTTCCTCGGTCTCACCCGGCAGACGGTGCGCAACATCCTGCGCTCCGACCCGGAGCTGGTGCTCAAGAAGCTTGAAGGAGAACTCCACGAAAAGACCCCGCGGGCGCACACCGCCGGCGGTTTGGCCAAATTGGCCTACAAGGAGATCAAGGAAGGGCACGATGCGCTCATCTTCTTCTCCGCAGCCCTGCAGGAAGGGGCCAAGGTCCTCGGAGTGGGCTGGCCGGCAGAGGTCCTCGCGCGCATCAAGGGCCTTTCCTGGCCTGCCGACCCCCAGGAATTGGCCGAGCGCCTGCGCGGACTGGTGGTCAACGGGAAGCCCCTTGACGAGATCGTTCGCACGCACGAGGGCCCCATCAGCCATCCCAGAGACCTCCTGAAGTTCCTGGCGGAGAGGGTCAAGGAGGATTAGTCCCGGGCCTTGTCCACGGACCAGTAGGCCAGGAGGAGACACAGCCCGGCCAGGACGAGCAGCAGATAGAGGTCCGTCACGTTTAGGCCCTCTCCGTAGGAGGCCTGGCGGATGAGACGGGAAGCATGGGTCAGGGGCAGGGCCTTTAAGACCAGCTGCACCGGGCCGGGCATGTTCTCCACGGGAAAGAAGGTGCCGCCGAGGAAGGCCATGGGGGTGATGATGAAGTTGGTTACCAGGGCCTGATCCGCATGGGACTTGATGACCATGGCCGAGGTCACCCCCAGCGCGGCGAAGATGAAGGCGTTCAGGACCACGCCGCTCCAGAAGGCCGGGCCGAAGTGAAAGCTCACCCCGGCGAGGCTGGTGATGATCAGGATGACGGTGGTGGAGAGCAGGGCCCGGGTCACACCGGAGAGGATCTCTCCCAGCACGTAGGAAAGGTTGGAGATGGGAGCGGCCTGAAACTCCTCGAAGACCTTTAAATAAAACCGCGCGACGTTTATCTCCACGTTGATGCCAAAGCCCTGCATCATGGAGGAAGCCGCCACGAGACCGGGGATGAGGAATTCGAGATAGGGTCTCCCTCCTACGGAAAGGTCCTTGCCCAGGCCGAAGCCAAAGGCCACCAGATAGAGGGTGGGGGAAACCGAGAAAGAGAGCAACATGCGCGGCAGGCGATGCCAGATGATGAGCAATTCTCGCAGATAAACGGCGAAAAAGCCCCTCATACCCGTTTCCCCGTAAAGTGAACGAAGGCGTCTTCCAGGTTTACCCGCCTGAGAGTCACCGTTTCTCCGCGCTTTCCCATCTGCACCATGAATTCCTCGGCTTCCTCGCGGGAAGGGAAGTAGTGCGTTTCGAGTCCGTCTTCCTTTACCAGATCAACGGCGAAGAGGCCCAGACGTTCCGTGAGGGCCTGTGGGGTGTCAATGACGATGATCTCCCCCTGGTCAATGAAGGCCACCCTGTTGGCCAGGAATTCGGCTTCTTCGATGTAGTGGGTGGTGAGGAGGATGGTCGTCCCCTGCTGCTGGATGCGCTTGATGAGCCCCCAGAGCTTGCGCCTGATGTGCGGATCGAGTCCCACGGTGGGTTCGTCCAAAAAGAGGATGCGGGGCTCGTGCATCAGGGCGCGGATGATGAGCAGCCGCCGCCGCATTCCGCCGGAGAGGGTGCGGACCTTGTGATGGCGCCTCTCGAAGAGCCCGGCAAAGGAAAGGAGCTCTTCGGCGCGTTTCTTTATCGTTTCGCGAGATAGGCCGAAAAGCAGACCATGGATGAGGAGATTTTCCCAAAGGGTGAGTTCCAGGTCGAGATTTATGGTCTGAGGCACGAGGCCGGCCATCTTCTTGGCCCGTATCGGTTCCCGGAACACCTCGCAATCGAAGAAGAAGGCTCTCCCTCCGCTCGGACGGGTGAGGCCGCAAAGGATGCGAATGGTGGTGGTCTTTCCCGCCCCGTTGGGGCCTAGAAGGGCAAAGAGTTCTCCGGCAGCCACGGAGAAGGTCACCCCTTTGAGGGCTTCGACCTCACCGTACCGTTTCTTCAGGTTTTCCACCCGTATGGCCCACACGGTCCCACTTCTAGCACAAAGCTTTGCGGCCTTCATGTGTTCAATAATTTGGAAGAAAATTTTCGGCAATTCTTACTCTATCAATGTTTTCCGGATATTCCGGTTGACAGGGGACTGTTGCCGGTATATAAGCCGCAGAGGCGGTCAAAATTAAGGGAGGAGGGTCCTATGAGACGATTTCTGGTTTTTCTTTTGGTCTTTCTCTTGGTGGCACCGGTGATGGTTCGCGCGGCTGCCAAACCTTCTACAGAAGAGCTTTTGCGACGGATTGAGGAACTTTCTAAGGAACTGGAGTCTCTCAAGAAACAGTTGTCCGAGGTGAAGGAAGCTCAGGAAGAGCGGTCGGAAGTGGCGGAGGAACACGAGGAGTTCCTCGAGGAGCTCAAGAACAACGTGGGCAAGTTCAAGATCTGGGGCGACATCCGCACCCGCATGGACTCCACCCGCGCCTATGTGCCTGAGTACACCAATCCGCTTCTGTCCTTCCCCGGTGCGGCCCGGGCGGGTGGACACCACTACGAAAACGACACCCTTTACACCAACCGCATGCGCTTGAACCTCAAGGTCAAGCCCACGGAAGACACCGTGGTCAAGATGCGCCTGGCCTACTACAAGATCTGGGGCATGAGCAACGACTACGTGGCTCCGGGTCTTTTCCTCGGCATGGGCATGCAGAACAACTTCACCTACGGCATCCGTCCGGCGGACGACAACCTCTACGTGGACCGGGCCTATTTCAACTGGTCCAACATCGGCGGCCTGCCGGTGTGGGTGTCTTTCGGTCGTCGGCCCACCACCCACGGTGCGCCGCGTCAGTTCCGTGAAGGTCTGGACAAGCGTGACGCCACGCCTTCCGGTATCAACTTCGACGTGCCCTTTGACGGGGCGACCATCGGGTATCAGTATTCCTGGCCCTGGACCGGACGCATCCGCATCTGCTACGGCCGCGGTTTCGAGTCCGGTTTCAAGACCCCCATTGATCGCGCGAAGGACGACGTTGATTTCTACGGCTTTGCCTGGGACGTGATCGACGATCCTGATCGGGACATGCTCCTTATCGTTCAGGCCTTCAAGGCCGAGGGAGTCATGGACTTCCCCGATGGTAAGATCTACATGTACAACCCGGCCTTCAACCAGTGGATGGAGGTTTATCGCACGGCGAGCACCAATCTCGGTGACATCTACGAGATCGGCGCTACCTGGCAGCACAAGGTGGATCTCCCCTTCTTCGGGCTCGAAGGCGTTGATTACTTCATCTCTGCCGGTTTGAGCATCACGGATCCCGATGAGTGGAGCACCATGGCCATGCCCACCCCCAACGGGATGGCCTACATCCACACGAGCCTCCTGAGCGGTCCTTACATGACCTTCTCCCCCACTCCTCCGGGAGACGACGACCTCGACACCAAGACCGGTTGGGCCATCTGGGTGGGTACCCGCATCCCCATCCCTCAGCTCAACAGCAAACTCGGTCTGGAGTACAACTACGGTTCTAAGTGGTGGATGCCCTTTGCCATGGCCACGGACGATCCCTACATCGACAAGATCGCCACGCGCGGTCACGTGGCGGAGGTGTACTGGATCTGGGATCTCCCCGTGGGTGAGGCCCTCAACGAGTACGCCAAGGCCTTCCTGCGCATCGGCTACCAGTACTACTGGTTCAACTACACGGGCAGCGGTTCTTGGCTGGGCAAGCCCATGGCCATCCGCAGCGAGCTCAACGAAGAGCCTTATCAGATGTTCACCGCGCCCATCGATCACATGAGCAACTTCTATCTCTCGCTCGAGCTCTTCTTCTAGGGAGCGGTGCCGGATAGAATCAAAGGCGGGGCCAACGCCCCGCCTTTCTTGTTTTTTGAGGAAGTGTCATGAGTGCCGTATGGGTGGTGCTGGTTGGTCTGCTCCTCTTGGCCGGGGGATACTGGATCTATAGCTCCCTTGCCGCCCGCTGGTTTGGTCTCGATCCGCAGGCCGTCACGCCGGCCCATCGTTTTCGCGACGGTCTGGATTACGATCCCGCGCCCACGCCAGTGCTTTTCGGGCATCACTTTGCCTCCATTGCCGGGGCCGGGCCCATCATCGGGCCCATTCTGGCGGCTTCTTACGGCTGGCTGGGGGTCTTCCTGTGGCTGGTCCTGGGGGCCATCTTCGCCGGTGGAATCCACGACATGGGTTCCATCCTGGCCTCGGTCAAGCACGATGGACATTCCATCGGTGAGCTCATCGGTCGCTACGTGCGAGGCCGGGCCCGCTTCGTCTTCCTCGTCTTTGCCTGGGTGACCCTCGTGCTGGTCATCGCGGCCTTTGACGTCATCGTGGCCAAGACCTTTGCCAAATCTCCGGAGGTGGCCACGGCTTCCCTTGGTTTCCTTGTTCTGGCCCTGTCCTTTGGTGTCCTGAGGCAGAGGGGTGTGCCCCTGGGCCTGCTCACCATCGGGGGGCTGATGGGCCTTGTGGGGGCCATATATCTGGGTTTTCACTTTCCCCTCAATCTGCGGGAAGATCTCTGGCGGATCGTTCTCTTCGGCTACGTCTTCCTGGCGGCGGTCACGCCCGTGGGGCTCCTTCTCCAGCCCCGGGACTATCTCAACGCCTTCCTGCTCTACGGTCTTCTGATCGGTGGTCTCATCGGCTTCTTCGTTTCCGCCCCCAGGCTCGCGTTGCCCGCGTTCACCGGCTGGGAAAACGACCTCGGCCCGCTTTTTCCCATCCTCTTCGTCATCACTTCCTGCGGTGCGGTTTCGGGTTTTCATTCCCTCGTGGGTTCCGGGACCACCGCCAAGCAGCTAGACCGGGAGACGCAGGCCCGGGTGGTGGGCTACGGAGCGATGCTGCTGGAGACGGTGCTGGCCCTGGTGGCTCTCATGGCGGTTGTGGGCCTGAGCCTTGCCGATTATCAGACCCTGCTCAAGACCAAGGGGCCCATCGCCGCCTTTGCCCAGGGAGTAGGGGGGTTCTTTGCGGCCCTGGGTTTTTCGGCCCGCTCCGGCCAGGCCTTTGCCGCCCTGGCGGTCTCCGCCTTTGCCCTTACTTCTCTGGATACGGCCACGCGCGTGGGGCGTTTCACTCTGGAAGAGATCCTCGGGCGGGACTTCAGGGGACGTCTCTTCCTCACCACGGCCCTTACCGTGGCTCTGGCCGCGGCTCTTGCCCTTACCGGCACCTGGAGGAGCATCTGGCCGCTCATGGGCACGGCCAATCAGCTCCTGGCGGCCCTGGCCCTGCTGGCCCTTACCGCCTGGTTGAGGGCGGTGGGGCGTTATTACGGCTTCGTGAAATGGCCGACGATTTTCATGTTCCTGGTGACCATCTCCGCGCTGGTGCTCCTCATTCGCAAGAATCTCCTCGCCGGGAAGCCGATCCTGGTGGTCCTGGCGCTGGGGCTCCTGCTCCTGGCCCTCTACATCGCCTGGGCGGGTTTCAGACCCCGCGCTTCTCGCCCCAAAGGATCTTGTGAAGCTGGATCTGGAAGCGCACCCTGAGGCGATCCTCAAGTATCCATTCCGCCAGTTCCTGGGGTTTAAGAAGGCCGTAAGCCGGGGAAAAGAGCACCTGGGTGTAGAGGAAGAGGTATCTCTCCTCGACTACTTTCCTGGCCCATTCGTAGTCGTCCCGGTTGGCGATGACGAACTTCACCTGGTCTGGCGAGGAGAGATAGGCGAGGTTTTCCCAGCGCATCTGCTGGGTCATGCCCGAGGAAGGGCACTTGAGGTCCATGATCTTGATCACCCTGCGGGGCACCCGGGCGAGGGAGACACTCCCGTTGGTTTCGAGCAGAACGGAAGCACCTTCGTCCAGAAAGGCCTCCATGAGGGGATAGACCCCTTCCTGGAGAAGCGGTTCGCCGCCGGTGATCTGCACCCAGGGAAGAGCCCCTTCCTCGCGCCAGCGGATGAGGATCTCTTCGATGGTCAGGGGGGTTCCCTCCTCGCGCGCATAGAGGGTGTCGCACCAGGAACAGGAGAGGTTGCAACCTGAAAGCCGCACGAAAAAGGTGGGTAGTCCAACGTGGGTGCCTTCACCCTGCAGGCTGACGAAGGTTTCGCAGACCTTAACCGTAATAGGAGGCACAGGAGCGTTCGGTTTCACAAACCGTGACCCGCACGAGTTCTACCGGATAATTGGCCAGCCGTTCCTTGAGCTTCAGGAAGATGTAACGGGCGATGTTTTCCGAGGAGGGGTTCTGGTCCTGAAAGGCCGGATGCAGGTTTAGGTCGCGATGGTCGAGGTCTTCGAGGACTTCCTTCAGGTGTTTCTTGAGGTCTTTGAAGTCCATGAGGATGCCGATTTCGTTAAGTTTCTCTCCCCGGACGCACACCTCGACCTTCCAGTTGTGTCCGTGAGGGCGCTCACAGGCCCCGGGATAGTTTCGCAGATAGTGGGCTGCGGCGAATTCGTCTCTGATGGTGAGTTCGAACATTGGGGAAAACCTTGGAGGCGGCGCGGGGATTCGAACCCCGGAATAACGATTTTGCAGACCGTCGCCTTAACCGCTTGGCTACGCCGCCTCGGAGCTTGGTGGCGGCGCAGGGACTCGAACCCCGAACCTTGCGGATATGAGCCGCATGCTCTTACCAGTTGAGCTACGCCGCCACTCGCTTTAATTAGTGCTCGATAAGGTCCCCTTTGTCAAGAGGGCCTAGAGCCGGGTGAAGAAATAGAGGAAGCAACGGCCGGGTCGCAGCTCCTCCGGCTGCCGTACGGCCGTGAGCAGGCTTTTGACCTCGTGGGGGATCTCCCAGACCTCGAGCCGAGGCCCTTCCCTGGGTTCTGGTTCGGCCACCCCCTTGAGCAGGGCCTCCAAACGTTGACGGTTTTGCCGGAGGATCGGCTCGCGATCTCCCTCGAGGTCTACCGGAACAAGCGGGATGCGGCCTTTGTTTTTGGGGTCCTGGGCCAGATCGAGGAGGGTGTCCCGCACTTCGATCTGATCCGTGGCGATGATTTCCGGGAGCTCTCCCAAAAGCGGGACCAGCCTGGCAAAGGCCCTCATTCTCTCTTCAATTCCCTGCAGTTCCCAGTTCGGTTCCCGGCCTTCGACTATCCAGTGGGGAAAGCGTTTGAGGGTGGGATCTTTCCCGACGACGAAGTCAGAGAGGCGGGAGGCCTGTTCCTTTAAACGTTCGAACTCGAAGTCGAGTTCCTCAAGCCTTTGGTCGAGATTCTGGGCCAGTTGGAGCACCACCCGCGCGCGCAGGATGGGGTCGTCTTGCTGGTCGCTTCGACCGATGATGGCGGTCTTGATTTCGGCCACGGATTCCTCCACGGCCTCGGGCCAGGCCTTGAAAAGGGAGACGTTTTCCGGCCAGCGCATCATCTGCCCCCACTCCTCGTAGGAGGCCACCAATCGTTCGAACCAGGGGAGTTTTTCGCCAAAGGGGGGCGGAGTGATGATCTCGACCCAGCCCTTGGAAACGAGTTTGGCAAAGGCCCCCTTGGGAGGCGCTTCACTGGGCTGGAGAAGGGCGACTTTTTCGAAGACCGCCAGGACCAGAGAGGCCAGATCGAGCCGCAAGTGGGTATGGGGATAAATCAGGGCTTCGGCCAAGGCAGACCTCCTTCCCTAGCACTCTAATCTATCTCCTTCCGGCTAACCAGTTTTCTTTGAAGCCCGGCCAAATAAATACTAAGTTTCTCTTGCGGAGCAACTTCCACGGAGGCAAAGGTGTTTCGCTGGTTGGTCTTGATTCTTCTCCTCTGGACGGTCCCGCTCAGGGCGCAGGATTACGGAGACGCCCTGGTCATCGGTTCCATCGGCGACGCGAGCATCCTGATTCCCATGCTGGCCACCGATGCCCCCAGCCACGAGGTGGCCGGGCTCATTTTCAACGGCCTGGTGAAGTACGACAAGGACCTAAACCTGGTGGGGGACCTAGCCGAGAGGTTCGAGGTCTCAAACGGGGGGAAGACCATCACCTTCTACTTGCGGCGGGGCGTGAAATGGCACGACGGGGTGGAATTTACCGCCGAAGACGTCTATTTCGGGTTCAAGCTGATCACCGATCCCAAGACCCCTTCGGCCTACGCCGGTGATTTCCTGGAGGTGGAGAAGGCCGAGGTGGTTGACCGCTACACCTTTCGCGTCCACTATCGCGAGCCCTTTGCCCCGGCCCTGGGCTCCTGGGGGAATCTGGTGGTTCTCCCCAAACATCTCCTTGAGGGAAAAGACATCACCAAGACCGACTTCGGTCGTCATCCCGTGGGCACGGGGCCTTTCAGGTTCAAGGAATGGCGCTCCCAGGAGAAGATCGTCCTCAAGGCCAATCCGGATTACTTCGCCGGCCGGCCGTATCTGAACTACGTCATCTTCCGGATCATCCCCGATCCCACGACCATGTTCATGGAGCTCAAGGCCGAAGGCATAGACTGGATGGGGCTCACTCCCCTTCAGTACGCGCGGGAGACGAATTCGCCCTCCTTTTTGGCCCGTTTTCGCAAATACAAATACCTTTCGTTCTCCTACACCTACCTGGGCTACAACCTGAGGCATCCCTTCTTTCGCGATAAGAGGGTGCGGCAGGCCATATCCTACGCCATAGACAAAAAGGAGATCATCCAGGGGGTGCTCTACGGGTTGGGCGTGGTGGCTACAGGGCCGTATAAGCCGGACACGTGGTTTTACAACCCGAACGTCAAACGCTATCCGTACGATCCCGCGCGGGCGCGGAGGCTCCTGGCTGAAGCGGGCTGGAAGGACACCGACGGCGACGGTTGGCTCGACAAGGATGGCAAACGATTCGAGTTTACGGTGCTCACCAATCAGGGGAACACCTCACGTCTCTTGACGGCGCAGGTGATCCAGTATCGCCTGGCGCAGGTGGGGATCAAGATGAACATTCGCACGGTGGAATGGACGGCCTTCATCAAGGAGTTCATTGACAAGAGGCGCTTTGAGGCCGTCATCCTGGGCTGGACCACCTCCACCGAGCCGGATGTCTACGACATCTGGCACTCGAGCAAGATCAAGCCCCCGGGTCTCAATTTCATCGGTTACGCCAATCCGGAGGTGGATCGCCTCCTCGAAGAGGGAAGACGCACCTTTGACCGCGAGAAACGCAAAAAGATCTACTTCCGCTTTCAGGAGATCCTGGCCGAAGACCAACCCTACACGTTTCTCTACGTGCCCATGGCTCTTCCCTGCATCCACAAGCGGTTCCGCGGCATCAAGCCCGCGCCCATAGGCATTTCCTACAATCTGGAGCG
>Ga0256835_1001093_pt1 | contig 17145 bp, 15 predicted proteins | sample PIR30metaG_FD_185972 | JGI IMG/M metagenome (GOLD analysis project Ga0256835, IMG submission 185972) | Hydrothermal vent microbial communities from East Pacific Rise, Pacific Ocean - PIR-30 | ecosystem: Environmental > Aquatic > Marine > Hydrothermal vents | place: Pacific Ocean: East Pacific...
GGCGCCGGGGGGCACCAGCAAGGCGGCCTGTTTCCAGGCGTCCTCGCTCCCCTGCCAGTCGCCGGGGTCCAGCTTGGCCAGGGGCGTCACCCAATCCGGGTCCAGGCCCAGGGCCCGGCACTCCAGGCGGTAGAAGCCGGGCGGGGAGAGGATCACCGCGCCGCAGGTGAGTGGCTCGGCCTCACCACGCAGCCAGGCCCGGAAGTCGCCGGCCGCGCCGTCCAAGTGCTCCAGGTGGCCGCCGGGACGGAAGTCCAACTCCGCGGGCAGACCGGCGGCCAGCCCGGCCAGCTCGGCGGGGTCGTCGTCGTCACCGCCGGCGGCGGGGTCGTCGAAGGGCGAGGCCCAGGTCACGGCGTGGCCCAGCGAGAGGGCCTGGCCCACCGCCTCCAGGGCCGCCACACCCGCGCCCAGCACCAGTACCCGGAGGCTGGGCTTGGCCGGAGGCGCCGCCGGGGGCTGGCCCTCCAGGGCCCGGGCCGCGGCCCGGCCGAGGGCCGCGGCGGCGCGGGCCAGGCGGTGCTGCACATCACCCCCGCCCACCTCGGCGGCCAAATCCAGCCACTGCACCGGCAGGCCGGCCAAGCGGTTCAACAAGGCGGAGTCGGCCTGTCGGCGGGGAATGGTCACCACCGCGGCCTGGGGCGGGGTTTTTGGCTCCAGCTCCAGCCCGGCGCGGCGGGCCGCCTCGGCGGGGTCCAGCCCCTCCAGCCCCGGGCGCTCCACCCAGACCAGCCCCACCCTAGGCATGGGCCACCTCCTGTTCCCCGGCGTCCAGGTAGGCCGCCGCCCGGGCCGCGGCCAAGGCGGCGTGGTCGATGGACTCCACGATGGAGCGCGGTCCCCGGGCCGCGCCGGCCACGAAGACGCCCCCGGCGCCGGCCAGGCAGTCCGCATCCTCCCGGCCCAGGAAGCCGTCGGCGGTGCGGGCCAGGCCGAAGAACCCGGCCAACTCCTCCGCCCCGGCCGGCGGCCCCAACCCCACAGAGAGCGCCACCAGGTCGAACTCCTCGGCCTGGGGCGAGCCCTGGGGGCCGGCAAACACCACCCGGGCGCCGCCTTGGCCCTTGGTCACCTCGCCGGGCATGACCCGCACGAAGTGGAAATCCTTCCTCATCTCCTGGAGCTGCTCCTCCCAGCCGATGCCGTAGTCCTGCACATCCATATGAAAGAAAACGATGCGGCTGTCCGGGGCCAGGTGGCGCACCCGCCGCGCCAGCCTGAGGGCATAGCCGCAGCAGACCCGCGAGCACCAAAGCCGCCCCAGGGAGGCATCCCGCGAGCCCACGCACTGGATGAAGGCCACCCGGCCGGGCAGGGAGCCGTCGGGACCGGCCAGCACCCCCTGGCCCAGCATGGCCTCCAGCTCCAGGCCGCTCATCACCCCCGGCACCCGGCCGTAGCCGAAGCGGGTCTTGAGCGCGGGGTCGAAGGGCGTATGCCCCACCGCCAACACCACCGCCCGGGCCTGGACCGTGAGCGGCTCGGCCAAGGGCGTGGCCAGGGGGTCGTCACCGTCACCGTCCCGTGGCTTGAGATCCAGCTCCCAGCCGCCCTCCCGCGGCCGGGCGCCGGCCAGGACGGCCTGGGTCACAAGCCGCACCCGGGGCCGCAGGGCCAGCTCGGAGAGCAGATCACCCAGACGGCAGGCCCCGCACTGCACGCAACGCTCGTCCGCCTTGCAGCAGAAGCCCTTGACCAGCCCCCCCAGGCGGGAATCCTTCTCGACAACCAGGCTGGCCACCCCCCGCCGCTCCAGTTCCAAGGCCGCCGCCAGGCCGGCCACACCGCCTCCGATCACTACCACCGGTGCCTTGTCCACGGTCAGCTCTCGTCTCCTAGTCGGGTTCCTGATCAGGCCCTGGATGGGCCCTGGCCCGGGCACAGCCCCCCGTGCCCCGGCCCCGCGCAGCGAAACGCCCAACCCCTTGTTTGTGCGCGGTGTTTTAGGCTTGACAAGCTGTTTGGGGCCCGTCTATAGTGCGAATTAGCTAGATTGTAGCTAACATGTAACCACTTTGTCCACCGTTTTTCTTGCCGCGCGGCATTTGCCCGCCCGCAAAAGGGCAGATTTGCCGAGCTGCAAGGGAGTGTTAGGGAGTCATCGGTCCATGTCGCAAGCGCCAGTCCCCATAAAGGCCACCAAGCAGATGAAAAAACTCATGGCGGATCACTTCCTGGGCCTGGACCGGGCCAAGAAGGAGGGCCATCCCAAGGTGGCCTGGTGCACCAGCGTGGGGCCGGCCGAGCTGCTTCTGTCCCTGGGATTCGACGTCTACTACCCCGAGAACCACGGGGCGCTGTTGGGCGCCACCCGCATGGCCACCGACATGATCCCCGCCGCCAACGCGGCGGGCTACTCGCCCGACATCTGCTCCTACCTCACCAGCGACGTGGGGGCCTATCTCAAGGGAGTGACGCCTCTCACCAGGGCCTATGGCATCGAGAGCGTGCCCAAGGCCGACGTGCTGGTCTTCAACACCAACCAGTGCCGCGACGTTCAGGACTGGTTCGAGTTCTACGGCCGGGAATGGAAGGTGCCGGTGGTGGGGGTGCGCAGTCCCCGGGGCGTCGGCGAGGTGACCGACAACTTCATCGCCGACGTGGTGGCCCAGTTCAAGGCCATGATCCCCACCCTGGAGGAGGTCTCGGGCAACAAGTTCGACATCGACCGGCTCAGGGAGACGGTGCGGCTCTCCAAGGAGTGCACCATACGCTGGCGCAAGGTGCTGGAGGCCGCGGCCAACGTGCCGGCGCCCATGAACTTCTTCGACCACACCATCCATATGGCCCCGGCGGTGGTACTGCGCGGCAAGCCCGAGGCCATCGAGTACTACGACCTGCTGCTCAAGGAGATCGACCAGCGCATAGAAGAGGGCATCGCCGCGGTGCCCGGCGAGCGCTTCAGGCTCTACTGGGAGGGCATGCCGGTGTGGGGCCGGCTTAGGATGCTGTCTGAGATCATGCAGGAGCTGGACACGGCCATCGTGGCCTCCACCTACTGCAACTCCTGGATATTCGACGCCTTTGACGAACGCGAGCCCTTCGAGTCCATGGCCCGGGCCTACCTGGAGCTGTTCATCGTGCGCGACGACGACTACAAGGAACGCTACATCATAGACTGGCTGAAACGCTTCGGCTGCCACGGCATCATCTACCACAACGCCAAGACCTGTCCCAACAACTCCAACACCAGCTACGCCATGCCCCAGCGGCTCACCGACGCCACCGGCCTGCCGCACGTGGTCATCGACGGCGACCTGAACGACCTGCGCTGCTTCTCCGACGAACAGGCCCGCACCAACCTGGAGGCCTTCGTGGAACAGCTCCAGGAGCGCGCCGCGTGAAGGTAACCTGTGGAGTGGACATAGGCGCCTCCCACACCAAGGTCGCCCTGCTCGACTTCCAGGGCGAGCTGGTGGGTCAGGCCGTGCTGCGTTCGGGCACCGATTTCGCGGCCTCGGCCCAAAGGGGGCTTGAACGGGCCCTGGAGCAGGCAGGGCTCCAACCCGACCAGGTGGTGCGCACCTTCTCCTGCGGCTACGGGCGCAAGAACGTCACCTTCGCCCAGGAGACCCGCACCGAGATCGCCTGCCACGCCGCCGGCGCCTACCACCACTTCCCCCGGGCCATCACCATCGTGGACATCGGCGGCCAGGACAACAAGATCATCAAGCTGGCCGAAGACGGCAGCCGCATCTCCTTCAAGATGAACCGCAAGTGCGCCGCCGGCACCGGGGCCTTCCTGGAGGAGATGGCGCTTCGCCTGGACCTGGAACTCGAGGACCTGAACCGCCTGGCCGCCGCGGCCGAGCAGGAGGCCACCCTGGGCTCCTTCTGCACCGTCTTCACCGCCACCGAGATCCTGGCCAAGATACGCCAGGGCACGCCGGTGGAGGCCCTGGCCAAGGGTGTCTTCCGCTCGGTGCTCAAAAGGGTCCGCGAGATGGACACCCTGGACGAGACCGTGGTGATGACCGGAGGGGTGGCGGCCCACAACCCCTATCTGGTGGAGATGATGTCCCAGGAATTGGGGCGTGAGGTGCTCACCCCGCCGCACCCCCAGCTCACCGGCGCAGAGGGCGCGGCGCTTCTGGCGCTCAATTCCCTGCGATCGAAAACCTAAAACCAAGGGACCGGCCATCGGCCCGCAGGCAAAACGTATACGGAGGATTTGGTTATGAATCGCTGGCTGACCGTGGGAGACATCCTGAGGGTGAACGCCCAGTTGTTCACCGACAAGGAAGGCGCCGCCGACCTGTACCGCTCGCTCAGCTTCAAACAATGGAACGAGCGCTGCAACGCCTTGGCCAACGCGCTCATGGCCCGGGGGCTCAAAAAAGGCGACCGCATCGCGATGATCGCCTACAACTGCCTGGAGTGGCTGGAGTTCTACGGGGCTTGCGCCAAGGGCGGCTTCATCGCGGTGCCCATCATGTTCCGGCTGACCCCCAAGGAGTACACCTACATTATCGAAAACTCCGAGGCGCGGGCCTTCATCGTGGAAAAGCCCTTCGTGGAGGGCGTCCAGTCGGTGCGCGAGGACCTGAAGACCGTGGGCGACGATCTGTTCTTCTTCTTCGGACAGGACCAGGACCGCGACGCCCCGGCGCCGGAAGGCTACACCCGCCTGGAGACCCTGTTCGAGGAGGGCTCGGTGGAAGAACCGCCGGTCAAGGTCATCGACGAGGACGTGTGGATCATCATGTACACCTCCGGCACCACCGGCCGCCCCAAGGGCGTGGTACGCACCCACGAGTCGCTGGCGGGCAAGTACTGGACCAACATCGCGGCCATGGGCTACGACCGCGACGACCGCGGGCTGCTGGTCATGCCCATGTGCCACATCAACAGCGTGTTCTACTCCTTCGTCTTCACCTGCCTGGGGGCCACCTGCGTGGTCTACAACTCGGCGTCCTTCGACCCCGAGCACATGATCAAGACCCTCTCGGAGTTCAGGATCACCTTCACCTCCCTGGTGCCCACCCACTACATCATGATGCTGGCCCTGCCCGAGGAGGTTAAGTCCAAGTACAACGTGGACTGCGTGAAGAAGCTGCTCATCAGCTCGGCGCCCGCCCGGCGCGACCTCAAGCTGGCCATCATGGACTACTTCAAGAACAGCCAGCTCTACGAGGCCTACGGCTCCACCGAGGCCGGCCTGGTCACCCTGCTATTGCCCCACGAGCAGTTCGACAAGCTGGGCTCCATCGGCCGCGAGATCCCCGGCACCGACATCATCAAGCTCCTGGACGAGGACGGCAACGAGGTGCCGGTGGGCGAGGTGGGAGAGCTCTACTCCCGCGGACCGGCCCTGTTCAGCGAGTACTGGAAGATGCCCGAGGAGACCAAAAAGGCCTTCAAGGGCGACTTCTTCAGCGCCGGCGACATGGCCTACAAGGACGAGGACGGCTACTACTACCTGGTGGACCGCAAGAAGAACATGATCATCACCGGCGGCGAGAACGTCTATCCCTCCGAGGTGGAGGACTGCGTGGGCTCCCACCCCGCGGTAAAGGACGTGGCCGTCATCGGCGTGCCCGACGAGAAGTGGGGCGAGCGGGTCACCGCGGTGGTCATCCTGCACGAGGGCTACGAGCCCAGCGAGGAGCTGGCCAACGAGCTGCGCGAATACACCAAGGGCAAGATCGCCGGCTTCAAGCGGCCCAAGCAGGTGGAGTTCATCAAGGAAGAAGACATGCCCCGCACCGGCACCGGCAAGATCCTGCACCGGGTGCTGCGCGAGCGCTACGGCCACTGGTCCGAGGAATCCAAGAAGTAGCCACCTGCCCCCGGCGGCGGCCGCCGGGGGCAATCACCAAATCAAGGGGGGGCCGCTTGGCCCCTGCCCAAAACACAGGAGCCAAAACATGTTCACCAAGGCCTTCGTTCCCTACAAAGGTTATTGGTCCTCGCCCTTTTCCCGCTGGCAGATGTCCTTCCAGAACGAACACGCCATCGAACTGGGCGCCGCCACCACCCGCAAGTTCCTGGAGATGCGCGGCTACACGCCCGACATCTTCGATGGCTGCGTGCTGGGCATGACCATCGGCCAGAAGTCGTGGTTCTACGCCAACCCCTGGTTCTGCGCCCTCATCGGCAACGACAAGATCTCCGGCCCCACCATCAGCCAGGCCTGCGCCACCAGCGCCACCTGCGTCTACAACGCCGCCAGCTCGGTGGAGGTGGGCGCCTACCAGAACGTGCTGGTGGCCACCACCGACCGCTGCTCCAACGGCCCCCACACGGTCTGGCCCAACCCCAAGGGCCCCGGCGGCGAGGTGATCAGCGAAAACTGGATGATGGACAACTTTAACCACGACCCCTACGGCGGCGAGGCCATGTTCATGACCGCCGAGCTGGTGGCCAAGGACCACGGCGGCGTCACCAAGGAGGAGTCCGACGCCCTGGCGCTCCGGCGCTATGAGCAGTACCTCATGGCCCTGGAGAACGACCGCGAGTTCCAGAAGGGCTACATGATCCCGGTGGAGGTGAAGATCTCCAAGAAAAAGACCCAGGTGGTGGAGGGCGACGAGGGCATCATGCCCACCACCGCCGAGGGCCTGGCCAAGCTGAAGCCGCTCATCCCCGACGGCGCGCTCACCTTCGGCTCCCAGACCCATCCCGCCGACGGCAACGCGGGGCTCATCATCGCCACCAAGGAGAAGGCCCAGGAGCTCTCGGCGGACAAGAACATCACCATCCAGGTGCTGAGCTACGGCTACGCCCGGGCCAACAAGGCCCGTATGGCCGCGGCGGTGACCCCGGCGGCCCAGATGGCGCTGTCCCAGGCCGGCATCGAGGTCAAGGACCTGGCCGCGGTGAAGACCCACAATCCCTTCACCATCAACGACATCATCATGGCCCGCCTGATGAAGATCCCCGACGAGATCTTCAACAACTACGGCTCCTCGCTCATCTTCGGCCACCCCCAGGGCCCCACCGGCGCCCGCTGCATGGTGGAGCTCATCGAGGAGCTGGTGCGCAAGGGCGGCGGCTACGGCCTTTTCGCCGGCTGCGCCGCGGGCGACACCGCCGCGGCGGTGGTGCTGAAAGTCAACTAGCCGCACCGACCCCAAAGACCAACCGGGGCGGATTCCGCAAGGGGTCCGCCCCTTTCTTGCCGCCCCAGGCCGGGTTCAACCAAGTCCCCCCCACAGGGCGCTGCCCAACAGCACCGCGGTGAGCGCCATGATGAGGCAGGCGGCGGCCAGGGGCATGGGGATGTCGCCGGCCGACTGGAGGCCGATCATCACCAGGTACAGGTGCACGATGGTGAGCACCGCCAGGAAGATGCCATTCGCCGGGGCGGGCATGAAGGCCGCCAGGCAGGAGGCGATGACGATGCCGCCCGCATAGGCGAAGACCCTGAGCATGGTCTCGGGGCGGATGGCCGAGCGCATCACCCAGCGCGCCGCCAGGTAGATGAGCCCCGCCGCCACCAGGGCCTGGGACAGGCTGGCCAGCAAGGAGAGGAGCCAGGCCACCGGCGAGAGGGCACCCTGCCAGACCTGTAGTCCCAGGCGCACCAAGGCCGGCACCAAGTGGGTGGCCAGCAGAAAAAAAAGGGGTGGCCCCCAGCCGCGCAGCCCGGCGAGGGAGGCGAAGTACTCCCGCGGGTGTAACAGGGCGGCGCGGGTCACCAGCCAATAGCTGCCCGGCCGCCGCCAGTCAAAATCCCGGGCCGGATCAGCGGCGCCCATGTCCCGGATTCTCCACCACCCACCGCGCCGACTTGGCCGACGGGTAAAACGATGATAATCTGTTATCTATGACAACTCGTTCCATTCCATCATCCTGCGAAGCAAGGATACTCTTTTGGCTGTGGGGGCTGACAATTGTCTGCCTCTGCCTGGTAACGGCCACCCCCGCGCGGGGGGAACGCTACACCGCCCCGGAGCTGCTCAAGCCGGTTCTGCTCTCCAATGTTACCAGAGCCGACGACTTCCAGGCCGACTACGATGATCCCTCCCTGGCCGAAGGGCGCGACTTGTTCGCCTCCTTCGCGGGGCTGGATTTTTACGCCCGGGAGATCATGCTGGACGAAAGCTGGGGCAAGTGGGTCACTTTCCAGAAAAACCTCATCACGGTCATGCCCCTGGAGTCCCTAAAACGCATCGTGCGGGTCTACTACCAGCCGCCCAGCAAGCGGCAACGGGTACGCCGCACCCGCACCGCCCCCAGCGAGTTGTCACACTACGTGCCACTTTATCACCCCCCCAAACGCCCCAAGGGGGTGGTGAGCCTGTTCATCTTCGAGGATACCCAGAAACGCGCCCCCAACCCCAGCAAGCTCTTTGGCTGGCTCTTTGAGGAACCTGCGGGGCTGTTCTCCGGCCGGGAATGGGACTGGGACAACTTCCTGCCACGCCTGGGCACCATCGCCGGCTTTCTGCTGCTGGGCTTTGTGGTGACCGAAGTGCTGCATTACCTGAAGGTTCTGGGCAAGAAGATGATCAAGGGCAACGAACGTTAGGTCCCAAACCCCGGCTTCTCCGGCCGCCCACCTGCTTGACAAAGCGGGGTCTGAGGCATATTATGCAAATCTTTGCGGGGTTTAGGCAGGACAGCTCCCGTCCCGAAGCCGCCGGAAGTCCCCGCCCATGCAAACGGCGAGGGCCCTAACCAGATGATACCGCAGGTGGAAAACAGGGCTGCCGCCCAGGGGGCCGAACGAGTGCTCACCGGCCGGGACGATCCCCTGGCGGCCTATGATTACCAACTGCCGCCGGAGCTCATCGCCCAGCGTCCGGCCCGCCGCCGGGTGCAGGCCCGCATGATGGTCCTGCCCAGAGGGGGCGGGCTGGCCCACCAGAAGGTGGCCTGGCTCACCCGCTGGCTGGAGGCGGGCGATCTTCTGGTGATGAACGACACCCGGGTGGTGCCGGCGCGGCTCAAGGCCAAGAAACCCACCGGCGGCGCGGTGGAGCTTCTGCTTTTGCAACCAGCCCAACCCCTGGAACGCGGGGACGACGGCAGCGAGTTGCACCGGGTGCTCACCCGCAACCTGGGATCGCTGGCCCCGGGCACCCCGCTGTTATTGGAGGGCGAGCCCCGGGCATGGGCCGAGCTGGTGGAGCGCGGAGAGCGGGGCCGGGCCGTGGTGCGCTTTGGGCGCCCCGCCCTGGAGCTGGCCGCCCAACTGGGCCAGACCCCTCTGCCGCCCTACATAAAGCGGCCCGCCGGACCCAACCCCCAGGACGCCCGCCGCTACCAGACGGTGTACGCGGCCAAGGACGGGGCGGTGGCCGCCCCCACCGCCGGGCTGCACCTGAGCCCCGAGCTGCTCGGGGCCCTGCGGCGCCGGGGAGTGGAGACGGCCTGGATCACCCTGCACGTGGGCTACGGCACCTTCGCCGAGCCCTCGCCGGAGGACCTGGCCGCCGGACGCCTGCACCCAGAGTGGGTGGAGGTAAAAGACGAGGTGGTCCAGGCCATCGAGCGCACCCGCTCCCGCGGGGGACGGGTCATCGCGGTGGGCACCACCACCATGCGGGCCCTGGAGTGGCGCGCCGGCGGTAAAGGGGGGCTCACCCCCGGCCGCGGCTGGTGTGACCTCTTGATAAGCGAGGGCCATCGGTTTAAGGTAGCCCACGGGCTGTTGACCAACTTCCACCTGCCGCGCACCACCTTGCTCATGCTGGTGGCGGCCCTGGCTGGCAGGCGGCGGGTGTTAGAGGCCTATGCCGAGGCGGTGAAGCGGGGTTATCGTTTCTACAGCTTCGGCGACGCCATGCTGATCATATGAGCGCCGCGCGGCTTGCGTTCGAGGTTCTGGCCGAAAGCGGCCGGGCGCGGCGGGGGGTGGTGCACACCCGCCGGGGCCAAGTGCCCACGCCGGCCTTCATGCCGGTGGGCACCCAGGGCAGCGTAAAGAGCCTGCTGCCCGAGGAGGTGGCGGGGCTGGGCGCCTCCATCATCCTGGCCAACACCTACCACCTGGTGATAAGGCCGGGGGTGGAGAGGGTGGCCGCCCTGGGGGGGTTGCATCGCTTCATGGACTGGAGCGGGCCCATCCTCACCGACAGCGGCGGGTTCCAGGTCTTCAGCCTGGCCTCGCTGCGCAAGGTGGACGAGCAGGGAGTGAGCTTCCGCTCCCATCTTGACGGGGCGTTGTTGCATTTGAGCCCGGAACGGGCCGTCCAGGCCCAGGAGCTTCTGGGCAGCGACATAATGATGATGCTGGACGAATGCCCCCCGGCGGGGGCGGAGCGCGACTATCTGGAGAAGTCCCTGGAGCGCGACGCCCGCTGGGCGGCCCGGGCCCTGGCGGCCCGCAGCGAGAAGGGAGGTGCCCTTTTCGGCATAGTGCAGGGCGGGGTGCACGCGGACCTGCGGCGAAAGAGCGCCGAGTTGCTCATGGAGCTGCCGTTTGACGGCTACGCCCTGGGGGGGCTCAGCGTGGGCGAACCCAAGGAGCAGATGCTGGAGGTCCTGGAAGCCACCGTACCGCTTTTGCCGCGGGACAAGCCGGTCTACCTCATGGGGGTGGGCGCGCCGGAGGACCTCATCACCTGTGCCGGCCTGGGGGTGGACATGTTCGATTGCGTGTTGCCCACCCGCATGGCCCGCAACGGCACCCTGCTCACCAAGCGGGGGCGGCTCAACCTGCGCAACGCGCGCTTTGCCGAGGACCCCAGGCCGGTGGAGGCCGACTGCGGCTGCCCCACCTGCCGGCGCTTCAGCCGGGCTTATCTGCGCCACCTGTTCCTCTCGCGGGAGCTTCTGGCCTACCGGTTGAACACGCTGCACAACCTTTATTACACCCTCTCGCTGATGGCTGATATAAGAAGGGCCATAGCAGAGGACGAATACGACGCCTTCGCCGCGCGGACCCTGGCCCAGTTGCAAGGGGAGCCCGAGGGCTGAGGCGAAAAAACTATCCTAAGGAGGAAGACATGTTCGACTTTTTGTCTCCCACCCTGGCCCACGCCGCCGGCGGGGGCGGGGCTGCCGGCGGCCTGGGCGGACTCTTTCAGGGTCCCCTGCCCATGTTGCTGCTCATGTTCGCCATCTTCTACTTCCTGCTGATCCGCCCCCAGCAGAAGAAGGCCAAGGCCCACAAGGAGATGCTGGCCAACCTGCGCAAGGGTGACACCGTGGTCACCAGCGGCGGCATCTTCGGGCGCATCACCGGCCTGGACGAGCAGGTGGTGGTGCTGGAGATCGCCCCCCAGGTCCGCATCAAGGTCAGCCGCGGGGCGGTGAGCGGCATCGCCGGCGCCCAACCGGCGGCGCCCGCGGACAAGAAGAAGAAATAGCCCGGCGCATGCCACCCCCGCTGCCAGCCGGCGGCGGGGGCAGAGCTTTGGGGCCGGCGTCTGACCCGGTGCTGCATTCAAGGAGTTGACCTTGCCGAAGAACATCATGTGGAAGGCTGTTCTGGTGCTGGTGCTTTTGGTGGGCGCACTCTTTTACCTGGTGCCCACCTTCAGCAGCAACCTGCCCAGTTGGTGGCAGGAGATGCTGCCCAGCGACAAGATCCGGCTGGGACTGGACCTACAAGGCGGGATGCACCTCATCTTGGAAGTGGACGTGGCCAAGGCCGAACAGGCCGCGGTGGAACGCGCCAGCCAGGAGCTGAGACGCAAGCTGCGCGAAGAAAAGATCCGCGCCACCCGCCCCGAGGCCATCGGCGACGGGCGCATCAAGCTGACCCTGCTCACCAAGGGCGAGCAGGCCAAGTTCGAGGACCTGATCGGCAACCAGTTCCCCTGGTACGACATCGCCTCGGCCACCACCGACCCCGAGGGGCGGGTGGAGATCATCCTGAAGCTCAAGCCCTCCGAGGCCAAGCGCATCCGCGAGCAGGCCGCGGCCCAGGCCCTGGAGATCATCCGCAACCGGGTGGACCAGTTCGGCGTGGCCGAGCCGGAGATCCTGCCCCAGGAGGGCGGGCGCATCCTGGTGCAACTGCCCGGGATCAAGGACCCCCAGCGCGCGGTGGCGCTCATCGGCAAGACCGCCCAGCTCGAGTTCAAGCTGGTGGACGATACGGTCAACCCCCGCACCGTCACCAAGGCCACCCTGCCCCCCGGCGACGAGCTCAACTACATCTACCGCCGCGACCACACCACCGGCCGGGTCAGCAAGGAACCCATCGTGATCCGCAAGCGCGCCTCCATGACCGGTGAGACCATCACCGACGCGCGGGTGCGGGTGGATTCCCAGTATAACGAACCCTACGTCTCCATCTCCTTCGACGCCCGCGGCAAGCGCCAGTTCGCCGACCTCACCAGCCGCAACGTGAAAAAGCGCCTGGCCATCGTGCTGGACGGCAAGGTACAGTCCGCGCCGGTCATCCAGGAGCCCATCACCGGCGGCGAGGCCCGCATAACCGGCGACTTCACCATGGAGGAGGCCCGCGACCTGGCGGTGGTGCTGCGCTCGGGCGCCCTGCCCGCGCCGGTGCGGGTCCTGGAAGAACGCACCGTGGGCCCCAGCCTGGGCCAGGACTCCATCAACCAGGGCATCATCTCCATGGTGGTGGGCTTTTTGCTGGTGGTGCTTTTCATCGCCTTCTACTACAAGGCCTCCGGCCTGGTGGCCGACATGGCCCTTTTCCTGAACATCATCTTCATCGGGGCCGCCCTGGCCGCCTTCCAAGCCACCTTGACCCTGCCGGGTATCGCCGGCATCATCCTCACCATCGGCATGGCGGTGGACGCCAACGTGCTCATCTTCGAACGCGTGCGCGAGGAGCTGCGCCTGGGCAAGACCCCGGCCGCGGCCCTGGACGCGGGCTACGGCAAGGCCACCCTCACCATCCTGGACGCCAACATCACCACCCTGATCGCGGCCCTGGTGCTCTTTCAGTTCGGCACCGGACCCATCCGGGGTTTTGCGGTGACCTTGTCGCTTGGCATCGCCAGCTCGATGTTTACTGCCATCTACGTAACCCGGCTGGTCTTTGACCTGGTGCTCACGCGCTACAGCGTCAAGCGGCTCAGCATCTAAAGCGGAAAGCAAGGCGGGAAGCGCTCATGGAACTCATCAAACCCGGCATAAATATCGACTTCGTGGGCAAGAGCAAACTGGCCTTCCTCATCTCGGGCCTGTTGATCCTGGCCACCTTCATATCCCTGTTCGTCCACGGCGGACCCAACTACGGCATCGACTTCGCCGGCGGCATCCTGGTGCAGGTGCGCTTCAAGGAACCCACCGATCCCGCCAGCATCCGCAAGGCATTGAAGCCGGTGGGAATGAGCGATGCCGTCATCCAGGACTTCGGCAACAAGGGCAACGAATTCCTCATCCGGGCCGAAAAGAAGGGCCTCAAGCTGGAGGGCCTGTCCGACCGCATCCGCCAGGTGCTGGCCAAGGCCTACCCCAAGGGCTACGAGGTGCGCCGGGTGGAGATGGTGGGCCCCAAGGTGGGCAAGGACCTGCGGCGCAAGGCGCTGTTGGCCATCTTCTACGCCCTGCTCATGATCGCGGTCTACATCTCGGGGCGCTTTGAGCAGAAATGGGGACTGGCCGCGGTGATGGCCGCGGTGCTGGTGGGCGTCACCCTGCTGGTGCAGGGCATCATCGGCGGCGGCAGCATCACCCCGCTCATCATCATCGCCCTGGTGGTAACCCTGCTGGCCTGCTGGGTCCTGAGACTACGTTACGCCCTGGGCGCCATCGTGGCGCTCATCCACGACGTCATCATCACCGTGGGCGTCTTCAGCCTGCTCAACAAGGAGTTCACCCTGGCCACCGTGGCCGCCCTGCTCACCATCATCGGCTACTCGCTCAACGACACCATCATCGTCTTCGACCGCATCCGCGAAAACCTGAAAAAAGGCGGCAAGCTGCCCCTGGCCAAGGTGATCAACGACGCGGTGAACCAGACCTTGAGCCGCACCATCCTCACCTCCGGCACCACCTTGGTGGTCCTGGTCAGCCTCTACCTGCTGGGTGGCGGCGTCATCGAGGACTTCGCCTTCGCGCTCTTGGTGGGCGTGGTGGTGGGCACCTATTCCTCCATCTACGTGGCCAGCCCCATACTCCTGGCGCTGCCCGAGGGCAAACCCGGCCTGGCCAAGAAGATCGTGCCTCCGCCCAAGAAGGCCGCGCCCCAGCCGGCCCCGGCGCCCCAAGCCGCCGGGCAGGCGCCCAAGGTATCCAAGGCCAAGGCCGCCGCGGCCAAGCAGCGCAAGAAGAAGTCCAAAAAGCGCAACAAAAAGCGCCGCTAGCGGGCCGGCCGCCCGGCCCAGCCCTTGTGTATAATGTCCCCGGCGGACGAGAAAACGCGGGGCCCGCAAGGATAGACAAAAGGGGAGGCGAAGGGGGGAGGCGGAGAAAAGAGTAGGCACCCCCCAAAGAGGGAACCAGACGGAAAACCGGGACAAGCAAGCAGGAGGAGCCGGCCCTCCGTCCACGAGGAGGGGGGCCACCGCAAGGCGTCAAGAGGGGTGAGCCGATATGGGACGACTGATCGCCGTGGCCAATCAAAAGGGGGGGGTGGGCAAGACCACCACCGCGGTCAATCTGGCCGCCAGCCTGGCCGCGTCCGAGCAGAAGACCCTGATCATCGACTGCGACCCCCAAGGCAACGCCACCAGCGGCCTGGGGATCAAGTTGGACCCCGAGGCCCCCACCCTCTACCAGGTGCTAATCGGCCAGTGCCCGGCCGAGGAGGCCCTGCACGACACCGCCATCGGCCCGCTGAAGCTCATCGCCTCCAACGTCAACCTGTTCGGGGCCGAGGTGGAGTTGGCCGCCCAGCCCCAACGGGAGAGCATCCTGGCCCGCAGTATCGCCGGGCTGGCCAGGCAGTTCGACTACCTGTTCTTGGACTGCCCGCCCTCTTTGGGGCTACTCACCCTAAACGCCCTCACCGCGGCCCACCGGGTGCTCATCCCCCTGCAATGCGAGTACTACGCCCTGGAGGGGCTCACCCAGCTCCTGCACACCATCGCCCGGGTGCGCCGCAGCCTCAATCCCCGCCTGGGGCTGGAGGGCATCCTGCTCACCATGTACGACAAGCGCAACAACCTCTCGCGCCAGGTGGCCGAGGACGTGCGGGCCCATTTCGACAAGCTGGTCTACAAAACCGTGATCCCCCGCAACGTGAGGCTCTCCGAGGCCCCCAGCCACGGCAAGCCGGCCATCCTCTACGACATAAAGAGCAGCGGCGCCCAGGCCTACCTGAACCTGGCCCGCGAGGTCATGTCCGGCCGCGGCCGCGTGTCCCAGGAAGGCGAGGAAACAGCGTGAGCGCCCAGGACAAGAAGGGCAAGAGCAAAAAGCCGGCCGCCCTGGGCCGGGGGCTGGCCGCCCTGCTGGGCGACGACGACTTCACCCCCGGCACCCCCCCGGACCAGCCGCGGCCCGGCGAGAAGGTGCTGCAACTCCCCATCGAGCGCATCGAGCCCAACCCCTTCCAGCCCCGGCGCCACTACCGCCGCCAGGCCCTGGAGGCCCTGGCCGACTCCATCGCCGAGCACGGCGTGTTGCAGCCGGTGGTGGTGCGCCCCTCCCAGGGAGGCTACCAGCTCATCGCCGGCGAGCGCCGCCTGCGGGCCTCCCAGATGGCCGGGCTCACCGAGATACCCGCGGTGGTGCGCCAGGCCACCGACCGCCAGGCGCTGTTGCTGGCGCTTCTGGAGAACCTCCAGCGCGAGGACCTGAACCCCCTGGAGGAGGCCCGCGCCTACCTGCGCCTGGCCCGGGACTTCAAGCTCAGCCAGGAGGAGATCGCCCACGGCGTGGGCAAGGACCGCAGCACGGTGACCAACGCCCTGCGCCTGCTCAAGCTGCCCCAGGAGATACAGGAGGACCTGGCCGGGGGACGGCTCAGCGCCGGCCACGCCCGGGCCCTGCTCTCTTTGCCCAACCAGACCCTGATGCTCAAGGCCCGCGACCAGATCGTGGAGAAGGGGCTTTCGGTGCGCGCCACCGAGGCCCTGGTCAAATCCCTGCTCAAGGACCGCCCCGCCGGCAAGCCTCCCAGCCAGAGCGAGACCTACTTCCGCAGCCTGGCCGAGGAGCTCAGCCGGGAGCTCTCCACCAAGGTCGCCATCAAGCGCCGGGGCAAGAAGGGCGCCATCACCATCGAGTTCTACTCCGACCAGGAGCTGGAACGCCTGCTGGCCATCCTGCGCAAGTCATGAAACTTCTCATCGACGGCTACAACCTGATGCACGCCAGCAGCGACTTCCTGGCCGCCTGGGACAAGGGCGCCGGCCGCGAGGCCCTGGCCGCGGCGTTGAAGCTCTACCGCGGGCAGAAGAAACACCACATCACCCTGGTCTTCGACGGCGGACCCGACCCCGAGCCCACCCGCGCCAGCCTGAGCGGCGTGCCGGTGGTCTTCGCCGGCACCCGCCGCAGCGCCGACGACCTCATCGCCGAGATGGCCTGCCGCCAGGGAGCGGGGCTCACCGTGATCACCGACGACCGCGAACTGGCCGGGCGCTGCCGCCGCCACGGCAGCGAGGTGATCGGCTCGCGGGAGTTCGCCCCCCTCCTGCTGGAGGCGGTGATGGGAAGCGGCCCGGAGGGGCTGGAGGAAGAAGACGAGGGCTGGGACTTCAGCACCCGCAAGAAGGGCCCCTCCCGCCGGCTGCCCAAGTCACAGCGCCGCGCCCTGCGCCGCCGTGCCCGCCTGTAGTACAACCGCGGCCCCCGCTCCCCGACCGGAAACCAAAACGGGCAGCCAATCGGCCGCCCGCCTGTGACTCCCCTTGGTTTTCAGCCATCCCCCTCCGAGTCTCTCCCCACCCGCCCGGCCGTCCCTCGGCTGCCACCGCAGCCGGGGACTAGGACTTGCGAAAGCTGGGCTCCAGCCCCTGGCGCAGGCGGGCGATGTTCTCCCGGTGGCGCCAGACCACCACCAGGGCGATCACCACCGAGGCCAGCACGAAGGCCGAAGGCAGATCCAGCACCAGCAGCCACACCGGGGCGCTGGCCATGCCGAGCATGGAGGCCAGGGAGACATAGCCCTTGGCCCAGGCGATGAGCCCAAAGACCCCCACCACCAGCAGGCAGGCCAACTGGGACCAGGCCAGGAGCACCCCCAGGGCGGTGGCCACCCCCTTGCCGCCCTTGAAACCCAGGTACAGGGGCCAGACGTGGCCGGCGAAGGCGCAAAGCCCCACCAGCGCCGCCCGCGAGGGATCCAGCCAGTCCAGGGCCAGCATGGTGGGCACCGTGCCC
>Ga0256835_1001094_pt1 | contig 17141 bp, 20 predicted proteins | sample PIR30metaG_FD_185972 | JGI IMG/M metagenome (GOLD analysis project Ga0256835, IMG submission 185972) | Hydrothermal vent microbial communities from East Pacific Rise, Pacific Ocean - PIR-30 | ecosystem: Environmental > Aquatic > Marine > Hydrothermal vents | place: Pacific Ocean: East Pacific...
CTGGGGGGGTAAGCGGGTTTTGAAAAAAGACCATTGCATCTATTTTCATTTGGATAATTTCCAATTCCATTTGTCTTTTCGGCTGCCGCAACCCATTGCGTATGCGGGGCTGCGGGGCTGCCCACGGTGGGTTTTGCATGGAAACCGTCCTCGACGATAATCGCTCAGGCCCCTCCGGCCAACGGATTGGCGGTAACTTGGCCCGCGCCTGGCTGGTGCTGGTGCTGGCACTGGTGCTGGGCGCCGCCCTGGCCGCCGTGCAGGTGCATTTGAGCCCCATCATTGCAGCCAATAAGCGCAACGAGACCCTGCGGCAGATCCCGGCCCTGGTGGGACTCGAGCCGGCGACACTGAAACCCGGTTCCCTGGAGATCAGATCCGGCGTTTTCGAGGTGCCCGCAAACGGCACTGCACGCTTTTACAGGGTGTTCATGGTGCGCCTCGAGGGCCGTCTGGCCGGCTGGGTGGTCAAGACTGCGGGCCAGGGATACGCCGACCGCATCGAGGTGCTCATCGGGTTCGATCCCGGTGTGACCGCCATCACGGGCCTCTTCATCCTGGAGCAGAAGGAAACGCCCGGCCTGGGCGCCAAGATCGCCCTGCCGTCCTGGCGACGCCAGTTTGTGGGGAAAAAGACCGCCACCCGGCTTACCGTCGTCAAGGGGCGCAGCGCAGGGGCCGGCGGCATCGACGCCGTGTCGGGCGCCACCATTTCGTCGCGCAGCGTGGTGCGCATTGTCAACCGAACCGTCCATGACCTGGCCGGCCGTCTCACGCCGGAAGCGGTGCGCTTTGCGGGGGGGGAATCCTAAATGGCGGATCAACCCACGGCAACCGAACGCTTCGTACAGGGCATCCTGCCCGAAAACCCGGTCTACCGTCAGCTGTTGGGATTGTGCTCTACCCTGGCGGTCACCAACGGCCTGAAGCCGGCCCTGACCATGGCCGGTGCGGTGGGCTTCGTGCTGCTGAGCGCCAATGTGATCATCAGTCTGATCCGCAACCTGCTCAAACCACACCTGCGCATCGTGGTTTTCACCCTGATCATCGCGGCATTTGTGACCATGGTCGACCGTTTCCTGGCGGCTTACATGTATTCCATGAGCAAGGCCCTGGGGCCCTATATTCCACTGATCATCGTCAATTGCATCATCATCTGCCGCTGCGAGGTCTGCGCCTCGCGCCAGTCTGTGTTTACGGCGGCAGCCGATGCCGTGGGCCAAACCGCGGGCTTCGCCTTGGCACTGGTGAGCATCGCTGCAGTCCGCGAACTGCTGGGCACCGGCGCCCTGGCCGGCGTACGGGTGCTGCCGGCGGCGTGGCCGGACTGGGTTGTAATGGTGCTGCCGCCGGGTGCTTTCCTGACCTTCGGGTTGTTGCTGGCCCTGGTCAACTGGGTGGCGGCGCGTCGTGGGGGAGGGGGGTAGCGCATGGGGTATGCCGTTGACATATTCCTGATTGCCGTGAGCGCGGCACTGATCAACAACTTCGTGCTCTACTATTTTGTAGGCATCTGCCCCTTTATCGGGGTCTCGCGGCGCGTAGAGATGGCCCTGGGGATGGGCGGCGCGGTGACCTTCGTGATCAGCATCGCCTCTTTTCTGAGCTGGACCATCACCACTCTGGTGCTCATGCCCGGTGCCCCATTAACGCGCTGGGCGGCCGGTTTTTTCCTTCCGCCGGAGGCCGCCGCGGCCGTAGATCTGACCATCCTGACCTACATCGTCTACATTTTCGTGATCGCTTCCTCGGTGCAGTTCGTGGAAATGTACGTGCGCCGTTTCTATCCGCCGCTGTACAAGTCTTTCGGCGTTTTTCTGCCCTTGATCACTACCAACTGCGCCATCCTGTTTGCCTGCCTGGTCATCATGGGGCACGTAGTGGGCGTGGAGAACCCAGCCGAGGCCTGGGACTTGGGAAAAGCCCTGACGCTGGGCTTTTTCGGCGGGGTGGGCTTCACCATCGCCATCGTTATCATGGCCGGCATCCGCGAGGAGCTTGAGCTGTGCGACGTCCCTGAGCCTTTTAAGGGGGCCGCCATCACGTTGATCATTGGCGGCATTCTGGCCATGGCCTTCATGGGTTTCACCGGTGTGGACAGCGGCCTGCGGGCTGCCCTGGGAGGTGGGTGATGGTTTCCTCGGCATGGGTCACCATTGGATTGTCGGCGGGCGTGCTGCTGGCCATGGCCATGGTGCTGGGCTACGTGCTGGGGTGGGCCGACCGCAAGTTTCGCGTGGAGGTGGATCCCCGTGTGGTGAAGGTCATCGACGTACTGCCGGGGGCCAACTGCGGCGGCTGCGGCTACGTGGGCTGCGGCGAGTACGCTGAGGCCGTGGTGCTGGAGCACGAGGCCGTCAACAAGTGCGTGGTGGGCGGCCAGCGCTGTGCCCTGGATGTGGCGCTGATCATGGGTGTCGAGGTCGGCGAAACCCTGCCCTACCGGCCCATCGTGCACTGCGGTGCCCATTACGAAGACCGATTGGGGCGCCACGAGTACCGCGGGGAGCCGCGCTGCAGCGCGGCCAACCTGGTCACCGGAGTGCAAGCCTGCACATACGGATGCCTGGGTTTCGGCGACTGTCAGCAGGCCTGCCGGTTTGACGCCATCCACGTGGTCGACGGCCTGGCTACGGTGGACTACCAAAGCTGCGTGGGGTGCGGCGCCTGCGCCAAGGCATGCCCGCGCAACATCATCACCATTACACCCTTCAAGTCCGAGCAGGTGCTGGCCGTGGCCTGCTCCAACAAGGACAAGGGGCGCGACGTCATGGCGGTATGCCGCGTGGGCTGCATCGGCTGCGGCGCCTGCGCGCGCATCTCGAGCCTCTTCAGGCTCGAGGACAATCTGTCGACCATCGACTACGACGCCTACACCCCGGAATGCTCCCTGGAAGTGATGGAGGCCTGCAAGAAATGCCCCCGCAAGCGTTTGGTCTTCGTGGGTATTCCGACTCCCGAGGATCGCCGCAAAGCCCGAGATCTGGAAGCGCCGGACGTGGTGGAGCCCGATTTTAAGACCACGGTCGACGACACCGAGTGGCGCGGATAGCCGCACAGCCTGCGCCGTACAGCGGCAGGATTTGCATACGATAACGAAAAAGGGGAACCCCGAGTGGGGTTCCCCTTTTTCGTGCAAATGCCGCGGCAGCGGCGATCCGGAGGCCGTGTTAGGCGGCGTCCATCTCGCGGCGGCTGGCCATATCCATGAGGACGCGCTCCCTGGCCTTGTCGATGCCCAGGGCTTTGCGCTTCTTGTCGATGTGGGCGATCATCTTGCGGGCCATGTCATAGGGATCGGGGGTGAAGTCCCATTTGCCCATGTTGTAAGTGGATTCCAGGCCGTCGAAAAGCAGCTTGTGGAACTTGGTCTCCTCGACGATGGGGAAGGTGACACCGAAGACGGTGTACACGCCTGAGGCCACGAAGTACTGGCCAATGCTGATGGCCTTCTCGCTCATCCACTCCGGAGCCGCACCGGCCACCGGCAGGTCCGCCAGACAGTCGCCCAGGCCGCCGATTTTGACCATTTCCGAGGCGGCGATCAGGATGCGGCTGTTGTCCACGCAGGAGCCGATGCCCAGCACAGGCGGCATACCCACGGTTTCGCAGACTTCCGCCAGGCCCGGTCCGGCCAGGTGCGCGGCTTCGGGGGTGAAGAGCCCGGCCTTGGCCACCGCGATCTGGGCGCAGCCCGTCATCAGCACCAGAACGTCGTTCTTGATCAGCTCTTTTGTCAATTCCACGTGCACCCAGTCCTGCTTAACCCGGGGATTGGTGCAGCCCACCACACCGGCCACGCCGCGGATGCGGCCGTTGACGATGTTGTCGTTGAGGGGCTTGTAGGAGGCCCGGAAAGTGCCGCCCAGCATGTAATTGATGTACTCGTGGGAGAACCCGTGGATGCCCGGGTTGGAAATCTGCGGGATTTCGATGGGAATGCTGCGGGTCTTGAAGCGGGCGATGGCCTGGATGACCATTTCATCCGTGGAGGAGCGCGGGTCGTGTTCCAGGAACTCGATGTGGGTGGCGCCCTCGATGTGCGCCCGTCGGTTGGTGGTGATGAACTTGGTCTTGTAGCACTCGGCCACGGTCACCAGACCCTGCTTGATGCACTGGATGTCCACACACATGGCGTCGATGGCGCCGGTGGCCAGCACGGCCTCGGTGGACATGAAGTTGCCGGCGTGGGGTACGCCGTGGCGCGACATCATCTCGGCGCCCGAGCAGCACATGCCCACCAGGTTGATGCCCTTGGCGCCGGCGTCCTGGGCGGCCTTGACCAGTTCGGGGTCGTTGCACGACTCGACCATGGACTCGAACATGTTGGGCTCATGGCCGTGTACGATGATGTTGACGTGGTCTTCTTTGAGCACGCCCATGTTGACGTCCACGGCTATCGGGGTGGGGGTGCCGTAGAGAATGTCGGAGATCTCGGTGGAGACCATGGAACCGCCCCAGCCGTCGGCGATGGCCGTACGGGTGGCCTGCTTGGTGATGTTGTCGTAGTCCTGGTCGACGCCCATGTGGGTGCGGTGCATCATCTCCATGATTTCGATCATGGCGCCACGGGGCACGACGCCCATCTTCCGCCAGCCTTCGAGGGTCTTGGGCGGCACGCGTTTCATGAAGGGAATTTCGCCCTCGATCTGGGTGTAGGTGGCTTCAAGTTCCTCGTAAAGATCGGTGGCGATGTCCTCGGGAGTGCGGCCCATGGTCTCGATGCCGATGCTCTCGGCCACTTCCTCGAGCTTTTTGACGTCTTTGATCTTGTAATCGGCGATTTCGCCGCGCACCACGTCACGGAAAAGCTCCAGCATGGCCATGCCGTGGTCGGTGTGGGCGGCGGCGCCCGAGGCGACCATACGGGCGAAGTTACGGGCCTGGATGGTGTCGATAGTGGCGCCGCATACACCGACCTTGCCGTAGGGATCTTTGGCGTTCAGACGGCAGGGGCCCATGGAACAGTGCTTGCAACAGGCCGAGTCGGCGCCGATGGGGCAGGCTTTCATGGAAAGGGCCCGGTCGAAGGCCGTTTCAACGCCATCTTTGCGGGTTCTTTCCAGCATCTGCGCGGTGGTTTCACAGATGGTCAGATCCCGGACGCTGACTTGCTTTTTCACCTTTTTCTTGATGAGTTCCTTCTTGTCGTCTGCCATTGTTTCTCCCTTCATGGAAAAATTAAGTATTGGAAATTAAACAATTAATAGTATCGTTGTTTGCCTAACTAAGAATCGTTACTATTATCTATATGATAAATAAAATCCCCTGTCAAGCAAATCGTGTAAAGATTTTTTAATTGAATAATCACACACTTTGTACTATTGATGGCCACTACCTGGTGGTATTTTGCCGCGATTCGCAGGCCCGGGATCCGAAAGTTTTTCAGCAACCCGTCTTTGCTGCGCAACAATGTTTTGCCCCAATGGATGAACCCAGGAAAGGAATTGCAAGATGGATGAGAAGCAGGACAATAAATCGGCTACGGAAGACAACGGGGACGAACAGGCCGTCAAGATCTTTTCCCTCAGCACGTGCAGCCACTGCAAGGCCGCGAAGCGGATGCTGTCGGAGTGCACTATAAAGTATGACTTCGTGGATGTGGATCTGCTGGAAGGCAAGGAGCGGGCCGCCATTTTGGAGGACGTGAGGAAGTTCAACCCCAAATGCTCCTTTCCCACCATCGTTATCGGCGACAAGGTCGTGGTGGGGTTCAAGGAAAAGGAGATCAAGGAGGCGCTGGGACTCGAATGAACGCACAGGAACTCTATGAACGCCTGAAGAAGGTCCAGGAGCCCAAGGGGTACTATTTTAACAACGACAGGGAGCGTGTTTTCGATCTGCTCGAGGCCCTGCTGGTCAACAAGGAGCGATACGGGTACATGGTATGCCCCTGCCGCCTGGCCTCCGGCGACCGGGAGAAGGACCGCGATATCATCTGTCCCTGCGTGTACCGCGAAGCCGATATCGAAGAATACGGCAGCTGCTACTGCAACCTATACGTTTCCAAGGCCTGGAACGAGGGCAGTATACCCCACGAATACGTGCCTGAGCGGCGACCGGCCGAAAAAATATTCTGAAACCAGGCCGTTTGTCACACAGCCTTTTCGCCCGCGGCAAAGGCGCTGGCAAAGGGGCCACGGGAGGTGACTTTTTCATGGATCAGGAATGCACACCCACTGTCAATACCGGTCTGCGCGGCGTCACCGTGGCCAGCACGCGCATCAGCGACGTGGACGGCAAGACCGGAAAATTGATCTACCGAGGATATCTGGTCAAGGATCTGGCAAGTAGCGCCACCTACGAGGAAGTCGTTCACCTGCTGCTGTACGAGCGCCTTCCCACGGCGGCCGAGCTTGCTGATTTCAAGGCCCGCCTGGCGGCGTATCGGCGGATACCGCAGGCGGTTATCGACGCCCTGGCCACCCGTCCGCATGATGCGCGTCCGATGGATGTGCTACAGGCCGCCATTTCGCTGCTGGCCAGCCACGATCCCGCCATCGCCGAAGAAACCCCCGAATCCTACCGGCGTATGGCCGAGAAACTGGTCGCCCGCGTGCCCGGGCTGGTCGCCGCCTGGCAGCGCATTCGTCAGGATGCGGCGCCCGTGCCGCCGGCGGACGATCTGGGCCATGCCGGTAATTTCCTGTACATGCTGACGGGAGAGCGGCCTGATGATGAAGTGGCGCACTTCATGGACGTGTGCCTGGTGCTGCACGCCGAGCACTCGTTCAACGCTTCCACTTTTTCCGCACGCCAGGTGGCTTCCACGCGGGCGCATATGTACGCTGCCTGTTCGGCCGCCGTAGGCTCGCTCTCCGGGCCGCTGCACGGGGGCGCCAACGAGCGGGTGATGCGCATGCTGCAGCAGATCGGCGACCCGGCCGAGGTGGAGGCCTACGTCACCCGTGAACTGGCATCCGGCAGACTGATTTACGGGCTGGGCCACGCGGTATACAAGGTAGACGACCCCCGTGCGCTGATCCTGGCGCCCATGGCCCGGCGCATGGGGCAGCTGGCTGGCCAGCCCCAATGGTTCGAAATCGCCGAGCGGTTGGAAAAGGTCGGAAAAGCGCTTTTCAGGGAGAAGAAGGGCATCGACATCTTCGTCAACGTGGATTTTTACAGTGCACCGCTGTATTTCGCCATGGGGATTCCCATTGACATGTTTACGCCCGTGTTCGCCGTTTCACGCATCGCCGGGTGGACGGCCCACGTCATCGAAGAGCGATTCGCCGAGGCGGCTCCGAAGCCCACGCTGTATCGGCCCGAATCCCAGTACGTGGGCGATTACTGCGGCCCCGACGAGTGCCGTTTCGTTCCCATGGATAAACGGTGACAGGGCCGGCGTCGCTGGTGGATAGAGGTTCATGAAAGAGCGCGCACTGAGAATGACCCGACAGCGGAAGCTGATCCTCGAGGAGATGCGCCGGGTCAAACGGCACCTGTCCGCTGACGAGGTGTACGCTATCGTCCGCAAGCGCCTGCCGCGCATCAGCCTGGGAACGGTGTACCGCAACCTGGAGATCCTGTCGGAACTGGGCGAGATTCGCAAGCTCGAATACAGCGGGTCCGTCATGCGTTTCGACTGGAACCCGGAAAACCACTACCACATCCGCTGCATGCAGTGCGGGCGCATCGACGACGCCCCCATCCCGCCTTTGGTGGACATTGAGCGCGAAGTGCGCGGGGTCACCGATTACCAGATCAACGGTCACCACTTCGAATTCGTAGGGCTCTGCCCATCCTGCTCCGAGAAAAGCACCGACTACATGGCAGACAAGCTCAGGAAACTGATCTGATTTTTTGCACGGACAGGCACTGGAGGGACTTGCATTCGGGACAAAATGCGTTATTGTCTCATGAGAGACATAAAATATCCTGTTTATCTTTTTTTAGCAGTCTGAAGACGGCCCTTCTTGAAAAATGGGCGTGTGTATACTAAAATTGAATGAACGCACGAGGTTTTTCCAAGGCACTTCTCACGAGTTCACATGGAAGCGAGCGGCCGTCCGGCGGCCCGCTGCTGCCTGCCATACCCGTTAACCCGCTATCGTTTAGCACAAAGGAGGTAATGTCATGGCTGCATTGAAAGGTACACGCACGGAGAAGAACCTTCTGGCTTCCTTTGCCGGCGAATCCCAGGCCCGCAACCGCTACACCTATTTCGCCAGCAAGGCCCGCGAAGAGGGGTATATGCAGATTGCCGACATCTTCGCCGAAACCGCCGACCAGGAGAAGGAACATGCCAAGCGTTTTTTCAAGTTCCTCGAGGGCGGAGAGGTCGAAATTACGGCTGCCTTTCCGGCCGGGGTCATCGGCAGCACCCTGGAGAACCTGAAGGCCGCCGCGGCCGGTGAGCATTACGAGCACACCGAGATGTACCCCGAGTTCGCCCGCATCGCCCGTGAAGAGGGATTCGAGGCCATCGCCATGGTATGGGAGAACGTGGCCGTGGCCGAAAAACAGCACGAGAAGCGTTACAACGACCTGGCGGCCAACGTGGAGGCCGGCCGCGTGTTCAAGCGCGACGAAGAGGTCGTCTGGCGCTGCCGCAACTGCGGCTACCTGCATGTCGGCACCGAGGCTCCCGAGATGTGTCCGGCCTGCGCCCATCCCCAGGCTTATTTCGAACTGCTGGGAGAAAACTGGTAGGCGGCCGCTGCCTTTTCACGGGCCGGCGACCGTCCGTTCATCACGTTGGTTAGACAACGCAATCGAAAAGAGGAGGAATTCATGGCAGAGAGACTCGAAGTGTATAAATGCGAACTGTGCGGCAACATCGTCGAGGTCCTTCACGGTGGTGCCGGCGAGCTGAACTGCTGCGGCCAGGCCATGGTCCAGATGACCGAGAACACCGTGGACGCGGCCACCGAGAAGCACGTGCCCGTGATCGAGAAAGTTGAAGGCGGTGTGAAGGTTACGGTGGGCGAGGTGGCGCACCCGATGGAAGAGAAGCACCTCATCGAGTGGATCCAGATCGTGGCCGACGGCACCGCCTACCGCAAGTTCCTCAACCCCGGCGATGCGCCCGAGGCCGTTTTTAAGGTGGATGCCTCCAACGTCACCGCCCGGGAGTTCTGCAACCTGCACGGCCTGTGGAAGGCGTAAGGCCCGCTGCGGCCCGAAAGGGGCGATAAAACGCAACCCAGGGCCGGCACGCCGCCGGCCCTGCCGTGCCGGGCGGCCCGCGGGTTGCCGGGGGTCGTTCCAGAATCAAGGAGACAGAGATCATGGCAAACTGGAAATGTGCAAAATGCGGGTACACCGTGGAAGCGGACACCCCTCCTCAGGAATGCCCGTCCTGCAAGGAAAAGTGTGAGTTCCTGGATGTTTCCTGTTACACACCCGACTGCCAGTATGATGGCAGCGACAAGCGCCTGGGTTGAACGTCGGTTTGACTCCCGGGCGGGTTTTACCGGCATGAGAACGCGAAAAGCATTTTGAGGAGGATTTGATGGCAAAAGTATTGATCGTCTATGCCAGCAGGACCGGGGAAACCCAGAAGATCGGGGAACTGATCGGCGAGGGGCTGCGCATCAGCGGGGTGGAAGCCGATGTCCGCAAGACCAACGACATCGCGTCGGAAAAGGACCTGGAGGATTATGACGGTCTGGTACTGGGTTCGGCCACCTACCACGGCGATATGATGCAGGGAATGAAGACCTTCCTTTTTCTCGCAGAGAAAGCGGACTTGTCCGGCAAAGTCGGCGGGGCCTTCGGCGCCTTCGGTTGGAGCGGGGAAGCCCCGGACCGCATTTTTGAAACCATGGAGCATATCCTCAAAATGGATATGGTCAGCGGCCCGCTGCGGCTGAAATCGAGTTCTCTGGGCGGCGGCATTCAGATGGCCCAGGAGTATGGAAAGGACATCGCCAAGAAACTGGCGGGATGATTGCACGTCCCCGGTCTCGAACTGGGACTGCGGCTGCACCAGTACCATAAAGGAGGGAAAAGATGGCCCAGGAAACGACGCCACAGCATTGCCCCGGATTCCACGATTTCAAGAACCTTAAGTCTTTCATTTGTAAATGCAGCGCCTGCGGGCATGAGGTCGAGATCTTTTCGGACGAATTCGACCGGCCCCACAAGTGCAAGAAGTGCGGTGCCGACATCGATTTTACCCAGTGCAAGCTGGATGCCGGCACCTGAACACCGGGTGTAACGCCCATCGGCAGCGTCTGTGCGGGCCACAGGCCCGGATGGCCACCCTGCAGGAGGGGTGAGAATTTTTTTCACTGCACAGAGGAGAGTCCACCGACATGAAAGTGCATCTGAATCGGCTGGCCCCGGTGGCCATCACGGTGCTGGCGCTGTGCCTGGCCCTGGCGGTGGTTCCCGCGCAGACGGCTACCTCCGACCAGAAAGGACCGGAAACCCTGGTTATCGATGGCGGCCGCAAGGGTAACATCACCCTTCCGCACCGCGAGCACCAGCAGAACCTGAAGGACTGCAAGATCTGTCACAGCATTTTCCCCAAAAAGGCCGGCAGCATCAATGCCATGAAAGACGACGGGGCGCTGAAGAAAAAGCAGGTCATGAACAAGCTGTGCCTCAACTGCCATCGGGCGCTGAAAAAAGCCGGCAGGGATGCAGGGCCCATTTCCTGCTCCGGCTGCCACAAGAAATAGCGAGGAAAAGACATGCTGGTTCTGGGCATCAACGGAAGCCCGCGCAAGAAGAGCAACAGCGGGTTTCTGCTGGACGCCTTCCTGGCGGAAGCCGGAAAGCTGGGGGCCGAAGTGGCGTTAATCGATGTGCCCCGCCGTGACATCCGCCCGTGCATGGAATACACCGTGTGCGAGAAGCGGGGCACTTGCCCCATCGACGACGACATGGCGGCCGAGGGGTACACGCTGTTGCGGCGTGCCGACGTGGTGGTCGTCGCGACGCCGGTCTTTTTCTACAACATGTCGGCGCAGCTCAAGGCGCTGGTAGACCGCTGCCAGGCCCTGTGGGCCCGGAAGTACATGCTCAAACTCAGGGACCCGTCCCGGCGTTACCGGCGCGGGTATCTGTTGTCGGTGGGGGCCACCCACGGGAAAAACCTCTTTGATGCCATCGAGCTTTCCATCCGCTATTTTTTCGACGCCGTTTCGGCCGGCTACGCGGGTGCGCTGACTTACCGGGGCATCGAGAAAGTCGGAGACATGCAGCGCCATGCCGGCGTACAGGACGACATCCAGCGGGCGGTGGGAAAAGTCGTCGGGCCCCTTGCCGGGCGCCGGAAAGTGCTTTTCGTCAGCCGCGCGGATGCCTGCCGCAGCCAGATGGCGGCCGCCTTTGCCCGGGACCTGGCCGGAGAGCAACTGGACGTTGAATCGGCGGGATGGCAGCCGGCCGAAGCCGTCCGTGACACCATGGTGGCGGTCATGCAGGAAAAGGGGGTCGACATGGGGTTTCGCCGGCCGCGTGCCCTGGAGAAAGCCTTCGGTGGGCGGCCCGCCGACCGGATGGTGATCCTCGGCAGGAACCCGGAGGCCGTCGCGTCATCCGCCGCCGAAACCGTTTGCTGGGACATCGGGGCAGACCCCGCCGCCCCGGCTGAAGTCGTGGCCCGCATGCGGGATGATATCGCTGCGCGGGTGCAGGAACTGGTGGACAGAGCGAAGTAGCAGCTGTACAGGTTGATTTCATATCCAATTTCACCGTTCCGCCCGCACCGGGCACCGGTCCGCGGGTGGACGCAACACCGAGGAGGAATCAGTAATGGATAAGTATGTATGCACGATCTGTGGTTATGTTTACGACCCGGAACTTGGAGACCCCGACAACGATGTGGCCGCCGGCACCAAGTGGGAAGACGTCCCTGATGATTGGGAATGCCCGGTCTGCGGCGCATCCAAAGACGACTTCGAAAAGCAGGAATAAAGCGGGAGGCCGGGAAACGCGCCCGGCGCACTCCGGATCCCGTGAAAAACGCCCTTTTTGCTCCCCCCCGCGTGAGCGAAAAGGGCGCTTTTAAAATAACCAACCATCGCGAGGCAACGGGCCTTTCCAGCCGGAACCCTCGACATTCAGGGAGCGCCATGAAACCCGTACAAATTGCTGAAGGAATCTACGATGTCGGTGTAAACGATTGGAACATCCAGGACTTTCACGGTTACTCCACACCGCTGGGAAGCAGCTACAACGCATTTCTGATTGTGGACGAGAAGATTGCCCTGATCGACACGGTCAAGAAAGGTTTCGAAGACAAACTGCTGGCCAATATCGCCCAGATCGTCGATCCGAAGAAGATTGATTATATGATCAGCAACCACGCCGAGATGGACCACAGCGGCGGCCTGGTGGAAATCATGCGCGAGATCGGCGAGGACACCCCCCTGTACTGCTCCAAGATGGGCAAGAAGAACCTGTCGATGCATTTTCCCCGCGGCTGGAATTACCACGCCGTGAAAAACGGCGAGGAGCTCACGTTGGGGCGGCGCACGTTGGCTTTCCTGGAAACCCGTATGCTGCACTGGCCCGACAGCATGTTCACCTACGTCAAGGAGGACAAGATTCTCTTCTCCTCGGACGCATTCGGACAGCACTACGCCGGTAATGAGAAATTCGACGATGTCATCGGCGACGCCATCATGCCCCATGCCAAGAAGTACTTTACCAACATCCTGATGCACTTTTCGCCCCAGGTGGCCAAGCTGCTCAAGACGGTGGCCGACATGGGGTTGGAAATCAGGATGATTTGCCCGGACCACGGCATTATCTGGCGAAGCGACCCTGGAAAGATCATTGAAGCATACGCCAGTTGGAGCCGCCAGGAGGGGATCAACAAGGCCATTCTGGTGTACGATTCCATGTGGCACAGCACCGAGAAAATGGCCGACGCCATATCTTCGGGGCTGGATGACGTGGGTGTGGAGGTGCGGCCAATGAGCCTGCGCAAGTGGCACCGCTCCGACGTCATGACCGAGGTCATGGACGCCAAGGCCATCGTGGCAGGGTCCCCGACGCTCAACAACGGCATTTTCCCCACCGTGGCCGACATGCTGACTTACATGAAGGGCCTGCGTCCCAAGAACAAGATTGCCGCCGCTTTCGGATCTTACGGCTGGAGTGGTGAGGCCGTCAAGCAGATCAATCAGTACTTCGAGGCCATGAAGCTGGAGATCGTCGACGAGGGCCTGCGCGTCCAGTATGTCCCCGACGCCGACGCCCTGGAGACCTGCTTCCAGTTTGGCCGCAAGATCGGCGAGCGCATCATCAGTATGTAAAGGGAAGGGTCGATCCGGAAATGAAACGACGATGAAGGTGCCCGTTATCAATTTGAGCGACTGTACCACCTGCGGCACATGCGTGGAAATCTGTCCGCAGGTCTTTCGCGTCGCCCCCGGCGGATACGTGGAAGTCATCGAACTGTCCGAGTACCCGCAGGGCGAAGTGGACCGGGCCATCAGTTACTGCCCCGAAGACTGCATCTACTGGGAAGAGTCGGACCTGCGGGTGTGACAGCCGTCTGCGGCGCCAAACCATTGGATCACCCGGCAATGCCCCTGGTGATGCGAACATTCACCCAACTGCCGGGAATCTGCGAGGTTTCGCCATGCAGCGGAAGAAAATCGGCGGCCGAGCTATGAAGCGGGAAGTGCGGCGGCTTCTCAAGGAGCAGCACCTTGAAGGCGCGCTGGGGGAATTGCTTCGCCTGCCGGCCCGGCAGGTCGTCAATCCCCTGATTTCCTTTTTCTGCAGTGGCGACGAGATGCTTAAGTGGCGGGCCGTCACGGCCATGGGGGCGGTGGTGGCACGGCTGTTTGAGCGTGCGCCCGAATCGGCGCGGGTGGTCATGCGCCGCCTGATGTGGAGCCTCAACGACGAGTCCGGCGGCATCGGCTGGGGGGCGCCCGAGGCGATGGCCGAAATCATGGCCCGCAGCCGGCCGCTGGCCGAAGAGTTCTCCCGCCTGCTGATTTCCTACCTGGACCCGGAAGGCAACTACCTGGAGCACGAGGGCCTGCAGCGCGGCGTCCTTTGGGCCGCCGCGCGCCTCTCGCACGCACATCCGGACCTGATGGCGCCGGCGGCCCGCTTCCTTCCCCCTTACCTGCAGTCCGGGGACCCCTATCACCGCGGTCTGGCGGCCTGGGCGGCTGCGGCACTGGCCGATGCCGGCCTCAGGCCGTTGCTGCAGTCCATGACCGAAGATGCGGCGCCATTGGCGGTCTACATGGATGGCGGGATGGAAAATCTCACCGTGGGCGAACTGGCCCGCCGCGCCCTCGCCCGCCTGTAAATTCCGCCCCGTATCACGTCTCCTCATCCTGGTGTCCGCGCTCCAGCGCGGGGATATGTTTCAGGTGCGCGAACTCCCAGCGTTTGTCCAGGAAGTACAGGATGGGCACCGTCATACGCGAGAACATCAGCGAGGCCACCTCACCGGCCATCAGCGAAATGGCCAGCCCCTGGAAAATGGGGTCGAAGAGAATCACCGAGCCGGCCACCACCACGGCCGCTGCGGTCAGCATCATGGGGCGGAAACGCACCGCTCCGGCGTCGATCACGGCTTCGTCCAGGGGCATGCCCTCGCGCAGGCGCAGCTCGATGAAGTCCACCAGAATGATGGAGTTCCGGACCACGATGCCGGCGCCGGCGATCATGCCGATCATGGAGGTCGCCGTGAAAAAGGCGCCCATGGCCCAATGGGCCGGCATGATGCCGATGAGCGAGAAAGGCACTGCCGCCAGGATGACCAGCGCCGTCGAAAAAGACTGGAACCAGCCCACCACCAGCACGAAGATCAGCACAATGACCACCGCGAAGGCGATGCCCATGTCGCGGAAAACCTCCAGGGTGATATGCCATTCGCCGTCCCATTTCATGGTGTAGCGCTGGGTGTTCTCGGGCATGTTGTAGTTGTACTTCTTGAGGTGGTAGCCCTCGGGCAGGGTGAGGGCGTCGATCTTCTTGTTCATCTCCAGGATGGCGTAGACCGGACTCTCCTTGACGCCGGCCACGTCGCCGATGACATACACGACAGGCATCAGGTTCTTGTGGTAGATGCTGGTGTCTGCCAGGGATTTTTTCACCCTGATGAGCGTCGACAGCGGCACCTGGCGGCCGTCGGGCGTCGGCAGCCGGACACTTTCGAGGCGTTCCACACCGGCACGGGCCGCAAGCGGAAAGCGCAGAATGATGGGTACGTCCTCCTTTTCCAGCGGCTGGTGCAGCAGGCCCACCTGTCGCCCGGAAAGTGCGATCTGCAGGGTCTGGTTGATTTGGGCCACGCTGATTCCCGAAAGGGCCGCCTTTTCCCGGTCGATCTCAATGTCGTACTGTGTCTGCGAGGCTTCCATGTACCAGTCCACGTCCACCACGCCGGGCGTCTCCTCAAAAATCTTGCGAATCTGCAGGGCAATCTCTTTCTGGCGATCGTAGTCGGGGCCGTAGACTTCGGCTACCAGGGTGGACAGCACCGGCGGCCCGGGCGGTACTTCCGCCACCTTGATGCGCGCATTGTACTTGTCACCGATGGCCTTTAGCACCGGCCGCACGCGTTTGGCGATGTCGTGGCTTTGGTCCTTGCGGTCGCCCTTGGGGGCCAGGTTCACCTGGATGTCGGCCATGTGGGGGCCTTGCCGCAGGTAGTAATGGCGCACCAGTCCGTTGAAATTGAAGGGTGAAGCCGTGCCGGCGTAGATCTCGTAGTCGGTGACCTCGTTAATTGTCCTTAGGTAGTTGCCCATCTCCTGCGCGGCCGCGGTGGTTTCCTCCAGGGTGGCGGTTTCAGGCATGTCGATGATCACCTGAAATTCGCTTTTGTTGTCGAAGGGCAGCATCTTGACGCGCACCAGCCCCACGACCACCATGGCGCAGGCCGCGAGCAGAAGCACCACTACGCCGATCAGGAAAGTCCAGCGCAGCAGAGTCTTGTGCAGCAGGGGGCCCATGATGTGGCGGTACAGCCGTGTGAACCAGTCCTCTTTTTCGACTTTGACTTTCCCGTTGCTCTCTTCGTGGCGCAGGATCCTGAGCGACGCCCAGGGGGTCACCATGAAAGCCACCAGCATGGAGAAACCCATGGCCGCCGAGGCGCCCACCGGGATGGGGCGCATATACGGCCCCATCAGCCCGCCCACGAACGCCATTGGCAAAATGGCGGCGATGACGGTAAGCGTGGCCAGAATGGTGGGATTGCCGACCTCGGCCACGGCCTCCACGGCCACCCGGGCCCGGGGCCGACCAACGTTTTCGGGCAGACGGAAGTGACGCACGATATTTTCCACCACCACGATGGCGTCGTCCACCAGGATACCGATGGAGAAAATCAGGGCGAAGAGGGTAATGCGGTTGAGCGTGTACCCGTAGAGGTAGAACATGAACAGCGTCAGGGCCAGAGTCACGGGAATGGCCAGCAGCACGATTCCCGACTCGCGCAGGCCCAGGGTGAGGGCGATCAGGAGGGTCACCGACACCACGGCGATGGCCATGTGGTAGAGCAGTTCGTTGGACTTTTCCTCGGCCGTCTCCCCGTAGTGGCGTGAGATGGTGACGTGCACGTTGTCCGGGATCACCGATCCGCGCAGCACCTCCATGCGTCGAAGTACTTCGTTGGCCACTGTAATGGCGTTGGTTCCCTTGCGCTTGGCGATGGTCAGGGTGACGGCGGGGTAAACGCCTTCGGACACCGGGGGCGCGTGGATGCCCTTTTCGTCTGCGGCCGGCCCGGCCCCCAGGAAAACGTACTGGCTGGGTTCGCCGGGGCCGTCTTCCACGGTGGCCACGTCCCGCAGGTACACCGCCCGTCCCCGGTGGACCCCTACCACCACGCGTTCGACCTCGCGGCGGTTTTTCAGGAAGCCTTCGGTGTAAACTTTGATTTCACCCGCTACGGACGGGTAGCTGCCCGTGTTGGAGGCCTGGTTGGCGCCGATCAGCATCATGGCCACGCGCTGGGGATCGAGGTTGTAGGCCGCCAGACGGTCCGGGTCCAGGTGAACCGTCAGTTCGCGTCGCTGACCGCCGATGATTTTGGTGATAGAAACGTTGCGTTCCTGTTTAACCTTGCTCTCCACCTCGGCGGCGATGCGCCGCAGGGTGTAGTGGTCGGCGCTTTCGCTCCAGAAAGTCAGCGCAAGGATGGGAACGTCATCGATGTAGCGCGGCTTTATCAAGGGCGGAGAGGCCGCCCAGGGAATGCGGTC
>Ga0256835_1001095_pt1 | contig 17139 bp, 9 predicted proteins | sample PIR30metaG_FD_185972 | JGI IMG/M metagenome (GOLD analysis project Ga0256835, IMG submission 185972) | Hydrothermal vent microbial communities from East Pacific Rise, Pacific Ocean - PIR-30 | ecosystem: Environmental > Aquatic > Marine > Hydrothermal vents | place: Pacific Ocean: East Pacific...
ATTTTTTCAATTGCCTGATCTATTTTGAGTGCAGTAGCTTCACTGTATTCACGCACATGGCCAAAGTCTCTGCCAAGAAAGACCTCATCATTCTGTTTTTGAAAGGCTACAGGGCCAATATCGTCACTCATGCCCCACTCACACACCATTTTTCTGGCAAGGGAGGAGACACGTTCAATATCGTTACCAGCGCCTGTAGTGTAGTCTTCAAATATGAGTTCTTCTGCCACTCGTCCTCCAAGAAGGATGGCCAGGTTGTTCATGAGGTAAGAACGGGGATATGCATGCCTTTCATCCTCGGGTAGTTGTTGCGTAAGGCCAAGGGCTCGTCCTCTTGGGATAATTGTTACCTTGTGTACCGGATCAGTTCCTGGTAGGAGTTTTGCAACAAGACAATGTCCTGCTTCGTGATAAGCTGTGATCTTCTTTTCTTGATCAGACATTATCAGGCTTTTTCTTTCCACTCCCATAAGGACTTTGTCCTTAGCCTTTTCAAAGTCAACCATTTCCACTTTGTTTTTGTTGGCTCTTGCTGCAATTAGTGCGGCCTCATTCACCAAGTTTTCCAAATCTGCTCCAGAAAAGCCAGGTGTACCCTTGGCAATAATTGATATATCTACATCGTCTGCAAGTGGAGTTTTGGCTGCATGAACCTTGAGGATGGCTTCGCGTCCCTTTACATCTGGAACAGGAACAACAACCTGCCTGTCAAAACGCCCTGGCCTTAAAAGAGCAGGATCTAAAACGTCTGGTCGGTTTGTAGCCGAAATTACAATTACACCCTCAGACGTTTCAAAACCGTCCATCTCAACCAAGAGCTGGTTCAAGGTTTGCTCTCTCTCATCGTGGCCTCCGCCAAGCCCAGCTCCTCTGTGACGGCCAACTGCATCGATCTCATCGATAAATATTATGCAAGGTGCATGCTTTTTGGCCTGTAGGAAAAGATCACGCACACGGGAAGCACCAACACCTACAAACATCTCTACAAAGTCGGAACCGCTGATACTAAAAAATGGTACTCCAGCCTCCCCAGCAATAGCCTTTGCCAGCAAGGTTTTTCCAGTGCCAGGAGGACCAACAAGCAGTACCCCTTTAGGAATACGGCCTCCCAACTTGGTGAATTTTTTTGGATCTTTGAGAAAGTCAATGACTTCTGCAAGCTCTTCCTTGGCTTCGTCCACTCCTGCCACATCTTTAAATGTGACGTTGATGTTTTGACCATTGAGCATTTTGGCCTTGCTTCTGCCAAAAGACATTGCTCTTCCTCCTCCGGCTTGCATCTGCCGCATGAAAAAGATCCAAACGCCAATGAGGAGGAGCATAGGAAACCACGAGATTAAGAGGGTTAGGTACCAGGGAGTTTCCTCCACTGGCTTCACCTGGATGATTACCCCTTTTTTCTTGAGTTCTGGTATTAGGTCTTGATCTTGAAAGGGTATGGCAGTTCGAAATTTCTGTTGGTTTTCAAATATCCCTTCAACCTTTTCATTTTGAATGATAACCTTGCTAACCTTACCTTTTTCGACATAGTTTAAAAAGTCACTGTAGGTTATCTCTTGTACATTGGTTTGTGGTTTGCTGAAAAGGTTGAATAAAAATACAACAACAAGGCCTATCACGAGCCATAAGCTGAGATTTTTATAAAATGAGTTCAAATACGTTCCTCCAGTTTTTTATTAAATTGAATATATTTGGATTATAGAGTTTTTTGAAACCAATCCAAATCTTATAGAAAAAGTCCAATTTAGTTATTTAATTATTAAATTAAACGATGCAGCAATGCAAATGCAACCAAAAAAGAAGATTTATATTTATGCTTTGCATTGGACCTTTACGCCAATAAGGATAGCATCGACTTAAGTGGTTCATCAGGTTCCCATGATATTTTTAGTGCCTTTTTGCCAGTCACTTTGAAGTCATCACCTATTTCTATACCGCACAAGGCTGCTATCTTTTGCTCCTTAATTATAAGAGGAACAAAGTCCCTAAATATTTTAGGAATATTCCTAGCAATGAAGAACTTTTTTAATTTCCTTTCTTCTTGAGCTCCAAATGGCCTGAATTTATCCCCAGGTCTTCTAAAACGTATCTGAAAAGGAAATGAGAGCTTTTCAGCATCAAGGTATAATGCCTTTGGAAAAGTCGCCTTGTTTTTCATGGCCACAATGGAATCCATCGCCTGTTCGAAGTCTACTTTTTGTATATTTACAAGACCAACAGGGGTTGCAAATATAATAGTGCCAATTTTTTTTATCACAAGCAGGTCTTGATGCGACTCTGTTTTTTTTTCAGAATTAAACGCCTTAGTTAAAAGTAGTTTGTCATATATCCTTATGGCCAAAAATTTTTCAGGTAGCCTATAGCTTCCGGATGGCTCATTTTTCTTTTCGACAATGTGTTGCAACTTTAAAAGATGATCTGCCAAAATTTTGTCTTTAGGGACTCCTGCCTTTTCAAGTGCTATTAAAAGTGCACGCCTTTTCACCGCTCTGTGATATCTGTTAAGGACCTCTATGGAGAGCGTTACTGCCAAGTTATCTTTGTAAGAAGATAACGATTTTTCAGGTAAACTTGCATGGTTAAAGGCCTTGAGTGCAAGCTCCATTAAGGCATCTTCATCATCTTGAAGAATAAAAGCGGTTCTAGATAGTGTAGTTGTAATTGATGGATTGAACTCGCTTTTTATTAATGGGATAAGAAGTCGTCTAATCTTGTTCCTTGTGTATTTGTTTGTAAGATTTGATGAATCTTCTACAAAAGGTATATCGTATGTTTGGAGATGTCTTAAAATCTCCCTTTTCTTGGCAAAGAGCAGGGGGCGAATAATATTATCTGTCCTTCTAGCCCTTATGCCAGATAGTCCTTCTAGGGCCGACCCTCTAAGGAATCTTAAAAGTAACTCTTCAGCTTGATCATCTGCAGTATGTCCAGTTGCTATAAGGTCTATATTTGCCTCTTTGGCCATCCTTTTCAGAAAGCCGTATCTTAGTTTTCGTGCAGCATCTTGAATATTTAGACGTTTTTCTTTTGCAAATTTGCCAACATCTTTAGATTCAATATAGATAGGTATAGCATTGGCTTTGCATATCATTTGGGAAAAATTACTATCCCTATCCGCTTCCTCGCCTCTTAGTTTGTGGTTGAAATGGGCAGCATAAATCTTTAGGTTCAACTTTTGGGTTAATAGATATAAGAGATTTAGAAGGCACACTGAATCAGGGCCGCCAGAAAGTGCTACCAGGACAGATGAGGCACCTTCAAGCAACCCTTTTTCACGGATAAATCCCTTGAACCTTTTAAAAAGATAGGAGTTTTCCCCTTTTTTAAGGTGTAAATCTTGAGTGGACAGACCGTCCACGTTTTTTAGCAGGCTCACCCTCCGCCTCGGCTGAAGTTTACAGCTCTAAGGATATCCATGGCAGAGGCGGCCCTAACCGAAAGGATTTGGGCCTTAAGGGTTAATTCCTTACCAGCAGCAGGATGGTTAAAGTCTGCGAGCACACTGTCTTCTTTGATTTCCTTTATTAGAAACCGCACTGGCTGGCCGTTGGAAGTGATCTCTTCATATAGTTCACCCTCTTTGAGCTTGTCAGGACGGCTAATCTGACTGATAGGGATTTCATTTATTAAACTTTCGTCATATTTACCAAAACCTTGCTCAGGCGGAATGGTTACTTCAATTTCATCTCCTGGAGAAAGCTGGAATATCGCCTTTTCGAGGGCTGGAATTACAGGTTCTCTGCCATATAAAAATTGGGTTTTGAATCTTTTGGAAAGCTCAGGTGGAGTAACTCCATCTTTTACTTCAAGAATATATTGAATCTCGACTACAGTATCATTTTCTACTTTCATAAATTTTTCTCCTTAGCCAAAAGATTCCCCAATTATAAACAATATGAAATATTTCTTAAAGTAGTTTCGTGAACCATGTCTAGCTTTACAATGTTTTAAAAAAAGATTATAGAACATTTCGAATTTTTGTAGAGCCGCCCATAGCTCAACTGGATAGAGCAACGGACTTCTAATCCGTAGGTTGGAGGTTCGAGTCCTCCTGGGCGGGCCAGTGAAATCAAGGGGTTAGCTAATTTAGCTAACCCTATTTTTTAAGCCAAAGTAAAGTGATAGTCTTCCCCCATCCTTAGATACCAATGCAAAGCCATTAGTTTAATAAATATAGAAATCCCTGTGCCGTCTAAATCAGTATTTCGCATGTAGTTGGATTTTTAAAAGTAAAAGTGTATTCTTTTACATTGATAGTTTCTGAGTCAGCGTCTTTTAGGAGAACATTTGGGGATTTGAGCTTATTTATGTGAGCCAGTAGGTCCTTTAAAAGAGCCTGTGAATGGAGATGGGAAATGGGAATTTTAAAATCATGCACACCACGGGAAGACATTGTAGCTGGCACTTTTAATCCAGAGATTTTTACTGCATCTCTTGATGAAGTGTTGGACTATTATAGGGTAGGCAGTGCCAAGCTGCACTCGCTTTATACTGATGCAGAAGAATTTTTTCGTGAGGCCACATACCCAACAGACGGAATGAAGGCTGTTCTTTCAGAGGTTTTCGCCCGCATAAAGGGCGACAGCACAGCCCCTGCCATACACCGCCTTGAAACAGCTTTCGGAGGCGGAAAAACCCATACCCTCATTGCCTGCACGCACATTGCCTTTAAAGGCACGACTCTCTCCCATGTAACAGAAGACATATTGCCCACCAAACTGTTACCTGAGCCAGGCGAAGTGACAGTCGTGGGAATTGCCGGTGATGCCATACCTGTCCACAAGCCAAAAGGGGACAGGCTGGTGCCATATACGCTTTGGGGAGAGATAGCCTATCAGGTGGGCGGTGAGGACCTATACAAGGAAGTGGAAGAGGTGGCTAGTTCTTATGCCGCTCCTGGGAAGTACTATTTCGATACGGTTTTCAAGGGCAGGAAAGTGCTTATCATGCTGGATGAACTTGCCCAGTATGCAGCCAGGCTTGCCTGTGCCCATCCTGGCGGAGCAGAACAACTAGCAGCATTTCTAATGGCCCTTCATGGGTATGCCCGCAGAAACCCTGGAATTTCTATAATTCTTACCCTTGCCAGTGCGCAAGATGCCTTTGCAAGACAGACTGAGCAACTTTCAAAGGCGCTCAGTCAGGTAACAGGTAAGGAAATGGATAGAGATGATGCACTGGCCATTGGTCAGAAGGCACTGAAGGAAATAGCCAGTGTAGCTGCCAGAGACTCAAGTTTATTTGTGCCAGTGCAAGCATCTGAAATATCCAAGGTGCTTGCCAAAAGGCTCTTTACCCGGATAGATCCGGAGGCTGCTAAACAGACAGCACAAGCCTATCATGAATTATATGAGAAGAACAGTTCTCTACTGCCGGATCTGGCAGTGAGAGATGATTTTATCCAGCAAATGGCAACTCACTATCCATTTCATCCAACCCTTATTGATTTTCTCAACAAAAAGCTTGCCTCCGCTGAGGAATTTCAAGGCACAAGAGGTGTGTTAAGGGTTCTTGCTCTTGCCGTTAGAAATATCTGGAAAAAGGACTTAGACATTCCAATGATCCATACCTGCCATCTGGACATGCGGGATGCCCGGATTGTAAACGAGATAATTGGTCGCACGGGCAGCGGTGATCTTCTACCCATACTCAATGCAGACATTGGCAGTGTAGATACAGGAAACATCGAGGGAGGAAAGGCCAATGCAGAGCTTGCAGATATGGCAAACCCTCATCCTTCTGGCCTGCCCATGCATGAATATGTCTGGAAGACGGTTTTTCTCCACAGCCTTGTAGGGCGTGACAGCGGTCTTTCCTCAAATCTTTTTGGCATAACAGAACAAGATGCACTGTTCAGCTGTTGTTTTCCTGGCCTGACACCAGTACAGGTCCAGACCGCTTTGAAGGCAATAGAGAATACAGATGGTACCGGGGCCTATTACCTGCGCTTCAGCAATGGTCGCTATTTCGCAAGCCTAGAACCTTCCGTGAATATGGCCCTTGCCCGCATAAGAAAGGGGCTCAAGGCCAGTGAAGTGGATGATCTTCTCGATGCCATGGCCCGCAAGGTGGTCTCTTCCGACATTCCCACATTCCACGTTGTACATGATGTTACTGCACCTGAGCATATACCGGACAACACAGGCAAGCCTGTTCTTGCCCTTGTTTCTTTAAGGGCTGGAAAGATTAGTGTAGATGAGTGTGTGCTCACTGCAGGACCAAATAGGCCACGCCTTGAGCAAAATCTAGTTTTTTTGCTTGTGCCAGATACGGTCGTTGTAAAAGATGATGAGAATCCAGCTCCCCGATCTATATTCGATTCTCAGGGCTCAGGCCTTCAGGACAAGTCTATGGATAGGCTCAGAGAAATAGCAAGAACCGTCCTTGCCATGACTAGGCTTAGACAGAATCCAGAAGCTCACGGCATAAACCGAGCTCGGCTGGACAGGGATGAATTTACAAGCAGGCTCAGCGAGCGGGAAAAGGCCTTGGAGACTATTGTGACAGAGAGTTATTCATCTCTTTGGTTTCCCTCTGCTTCAGGGCAAATAGTTAGGAAGGAGATACGCACTGCTGGTGGAGAATCAGGAACAGCAGTTATTGAACAGATCCGCAAGGTGCTTTTGGATGAAGGGGAACTGGTGACAAGTGAACATACGGGGTCGAGCCATCTGAAGGATCTTGCCAAGCTCTTCTTTTCCAACTCAGATACGGTTTCTTTACGGAAATTGCGTGAAAACTTCTGCAGAATACGTACATGGCCAATTCTTGAATCTCAAGATATCCTTGATCAGCTCATAAGGGCCGGGGTGTCAAAAGGCATCTGGTGTCTTTTTCTCATGGAAAGGGAAGATGTAACCAAACCAGATGAAATTTACACTCCGGAGAACCCTGTTCCATTGAATCTCGACCTTCTGCGGGATTACTCCATCATCACCATGGAAGGAGCTAGAAAGCGGGGCTGGCTAGCATCCAAGGCTCCTGACCCGGACGAGGTTAAGAGGCAGATAAAAGAGAAAATTTATAGACAAGAAGAAGTAAGAGTTGCTGATCTTGTAAGAGATATACATGAAAGATATGGATCTGTTTCCGAACAGACTATAAGGCAGGGGCTGTCAGAACTTTTAAAAGACAATAAGGCAGTTGCCATAAGATCAAAGGAGGCTAGCAAAGAAGCCCAAGCCTATCACGGTTCCCGAGCAGCTATGTTCGTACCTCAAGAGCAAGACGTCATCCTTAGCCCTCAGAACGCATCAATCAAGGGGATCTTTCGCTCTGAGGACAAGTCCAAAAGGTTTGCACTTTCTGGAAAAGAGGGGGCATCTAGGCTCCTTCCACTATTAAAGCGGCTGGGCTTACTTTATGCAAAGGGTGCAAAATCGACCATAGAACTACTGGACATTACAGATCTCAAGCTCCCCAGAGGCGGTAGACTGCGTATCGCCCTAGAAAACACGACTCCGGAATCCATGAAAGACCTGGACGAATTCTTCGAGGTGTTGGCCCAGCTCACAGAATACGATGAAACTACAGAGGCGTTCCTGGAAATAAATGAACCAGATCCAGAGTGTCTGCTCATCGAGGAGCTAAAAAAGAAAAAATAAACGCCAGCAAGGTATTTCAATTGCCATGAGAAATAAAGTTACATCCATCAACAACGAACAAAGGCTTCTAGAGCATTACAAGTCAAAGGTGGCAGCTCTTGTGTCTTCAGCCCCCTGGGTGCTGCGGATAACCGAGCATAAAGGCAAACCGGTGCCAGTAATGATAGTCAAACAGCGTATTCAGCCATCCGACCGGACGGATGCAGCAGAACTCAAGACACCCAGAAGCATACTCAAGGAACGAGGGCTCATTTATGGCCCATCCCAACTGCGCTGTCTGCCTGTAATAAAGGCCATGTTATGCCGTGTCAAAAACCAAGAGGGCATTTCACTAGAGCTTCACCGTTTTCTTAATGGCTCTCGCCTCTCCTTTAGGGGCAATCTGCCTCTGGCTCAAGAGGCAGGGGTTAAGCTAGCCCTTCTATTCAAGCTCCAGGAGAGGATGAAGGAACTGGATCGCGTAGAGCTTCTGGCCAGAAGGATAGACCGATTTACAAGGGAAGAAGCCTCGTATTGGTATTCACGTATGACCAGCTTTTCCCCAGTGATCAACAGATGGGCCGCATCTGGCATGAAGATAATGCTTGCTGGTCAGGCAGGGGACAGAAATGTGCAAAAGATGCTCAAGGAAATTTAGCATGGCCTCCTTAAGTTTTTTTGAAATTAAAATAAAAAGGCCGTCAAAGGCTTCTACTGCTAAATATAGTGTCTGTTGTTTAAATGCATACAATATAGACGGCTTTTCTATTGTATTTTGGCCCAAAGGCCTTTAAATGCAAGGATCTCAGGCATTGACATTTAAGGCTTTTAGTACTAAATCCGATATCACTTACTGAGCACGTAATGGGAAAACCAGAAAAATTTTTAAAAAAATGGCGTGAAAATAAGCCCAAAGAAGTAAGATTTCAGGAAGTCAAAACCGTGCTAGATGCCTATTTTCCTAATATGTGGGAACAAAAATCGGGCTCCCACATAGTAGTTAGGCATGAGGCTTTAATTGGTATTCCCCCTTTTGGTCTCAAAGGTGAATTTACAGTAGCCAAAAAAGGTGGCCAGCACGTTAAGGGTTTTTATTTAAAGTCAATTTTGAAGGCTATAGAAATTATTGAAGAAAAGAGGATGTTTGAGCCATGAAACGCGATTTAAAATATTATTTGAATCTTCCTTATAAGATTGAAATAGAACAAATTCCCGAAGAAGATGGTGGCGGATTTGCTGCCCGATTGCCAGAATTAGGCAAATATGCCTTGGTTGGCGATGGTGAAACCATTGAAGAGGCCCTTAATAGCCTGAATGAGATAAAGGAAATAATGTTTCGGGAGTGGCTTGAAGAAGGGGTGTCAATACCAGAGCCAGAAAGAGACCGGGCTATTGATGAATTTAGCGGCAAGTTTGTCATAAGAATTCCCAAATATCTCCATTATAACTTATCCATGCAGGCCCAAAAGAATGGGGTAAGCTTAAATCAATTCATTACAAGCCTTCTTGCTGAATGTCTTGAGCGTTATAAGCAAGTTAACACCGTGAAAGAGCTGCTGCTTGAGGTGAAAAAAATAACAAAGCATATCTCTGAAGAGAAACATGCAATGAATACGCAGCTTTCTATGCAAAAAGATAGCTTTTCAAACATAATCGCAATGGGAGACTATGAGTATTCAAAAGCAGCCTAAAAAGGCAAAAAAAGCCGGGGCAAAAGTTGAATATAAACTTACGCCTCAGGAATATAAGCAATATCTTGAGCAAACCGAACTTGAATCCATTAGATTAGTTTCATGTTCTGCAAAGATGAGAAGCGAGCGTCTTGCCGAATCCATGAAACATTGGGTAACTGATAAGGTGAGGCATGAGATTTCCGATTCAAATATCGCCAAACTGTTTCAGAAATATCAATTCATTGTGACAAAGTCTAGCAAAAGAGATTATGCAGTAAGAATAGTTTGCGAATTTGAGGTTGAGTTGGTTTCAGAAGGAGAAATTTCAGAGGAGTTCCTGGAGATTTTTGCTAAAGTGAACCTGCATATGAATACATGGCCCTATTTCAGAGAGTTTGTTCAGAACATGCTCCAGAGAATGGGATTACCTCCTCTGACCTTGCCCTTTTTAAAGTCTTAAACCATAATTATCTTTCCGGCCGTCCTTTGGACGGCTTTTTTGTGTAATATAGCAATATGTACAATGACCTTAGACTCATAGAATCAGGCTTTCCTTGCCATCAGGTGGGTGCGGAGACTCAAAGGGAACGCGATACAGGAAAGGCGCCACCACCAAATCGTTTGCATGTCTGGTGGGCCAGACGGCCCCTTACCCCTAGCCGGGCAGCCATACTGGCATCCCTTCTGCCTGCTGACACAGACCCTGAGTTGTTCCTGAAACAGCTCGGTATCCAGAAGCCGGTGGTGGAAATAAACGGTCAGCAGTGGGTGCTTACAGGTCCGGTACTGAAGAAAGTGCATGAGGATGAATCAGGCGCAAAGGTTCTAGAAGTGGATGAGCGTGTACTGATCCTGCTAGAAAAGGAAGAACAGCGCAGGCAGCAGAATAGGGAGCTCATCAAGGAGTTGGTTTCCAATGACCCTTCCTTGGCCTCAGACCCTGTAGTCACGCGCTGGCTAGAGGAATCCCGGCCCATTCCCAAACCCTGGCCGAGCAAAGGGGAGGTGCTGCCGGTAAGGATGGTGGCAGCAGATCCGGCATGGGGAAAACAACGAATAGCGTTTGAAACTGCTTATAATATTCGCACTAAAGACGATAAATATGGATACAGTAGGGCTTATTTAAATGCTCCGGCAAATCGAATGTTAAAAGGAATTACAATACTTGACCCCACAGCAGGGGGTGGATCTATTCCATTTGAAGCCTTGAGGCTCAATGCCAATGTAATCGCGAACGAATTAAATCCAGTAGCAACAGTTATTTTACAAAGCACCCTTTATTTCCCTTCAAAATTTGGGCCTACACTAGCTAATGAGATTTGTACATGGGGTACTAAGTTAAGATCAGCATTACTAACACAAATTTCAGATCTTTTTATCACAGACCAGATTCCCATTTGTGAGCTTAACTTATTACAAAAACATTTGAGAGGCGCTCCAGAACTTATTGAGAAATATATAGATGAAAGTTTAGACGGTTTCCTTTACTGCCGTCAGGTGACATGCCCACACTGTGGCGGGGAGGCTCCACTGCTAAATACCTGTTGGCTCTCCAAGGAATCTGGCAAACAGTGGGGAGTAAAGATAATACCGGACGGCAGAAAAAAGGGGGGGACGGTCCGTTTTGAGACATACAGGGTAAAAAATGGCAAGGGACCCAATGGCGAAGACCCAGGCTTTGCCACGGTCAACAGGGGTATCGGCATGTGCATACACTGCAGGCAGGCCATAGATGCTGAAGAGATCAAGCGCCAGGCCAGAGGCGAGTCAGAACACGGCACATGGAAAGACCGACTCTACTGCGTGGTGGCCATAAGACAACAGCCAAAACTCGACAAACATGGCCGGCCCCAGAGATATAAAAGTGGACCCAGGGCTGGAGAGATAAAGACTGAAAAGGTACGGTTTTTCCGCCCTCCTAACGAAAAGGATTTGAAGGCCCTGGAGCTTGCAGAAAAGCGGCTCAGGGAAAACTGGGATCGCTGGGAGGAACAAGGCCTCATTCCTACGGAAAAAATCCCAGTTGCTCATAAGACCAAGGAGCCTTTGAGGGCTGGCATGACCAGATGGTGTGACATGTTTACTCCGAGGCAGCTTCTGGGCCATCTGACCCTGGTGGAAGAACTTAACAGGCTCAAACCCAAAATCCTGAAGGAGCTTGGAGAGGAAATGGGCCGGGCGGTGGTCACCTATTTACAATTTGCCATTGACAAGGTCATCGACTACAACAGCAGGCAGACACTGTGGCACGCATCTCGTGGTGTTATCGCTCACACATTTACCAGACACGATTTTTCCCTGAAGTGGACCTTTGGAGAGCTGATTTTATCCGGTCCCAATTCCGGAGTGGCTTGGGGTCTTAACCAAATTCTTGACGCATACAAGGGCATCACCGGCCTGATCTACCACGAGGGAAAAGAGCCTGAGGTCACCATCCTCAATGGAAATGCTGCCTACATGGTCGAGGTTGAAGATGGATCGGTTGACCTTGTCTGCATGGATCCCCCCTATTACAACAACGTGCAGTACGCAGAGCTTTCAGACTATTTCTACGTATGGCAGAAGAGGACACTTTCAGATCTCTATCCCGGCTACTTCTCAAGGCGCCTTACCAACAAGAGGGACGAGGCAGTGGCCAACCCGGACAGGGATGGCGGGACCAGGCAGGCCAAGGAGGCCTATGAACGGATAATGGGAGAAATCTTCTCAGAATGCCGCAGGGTGCTTAAGGATAATGGCATCATGACCCTGATGTTCACCCACAAGAGCCAGGACGCCTGGGAGACACTTACCAGATCCCTCATCGAGCAAGGCTGGATCATCACGGCAACAGTGCCGGTGGAATCTGAATCCACACGTGATATTCATCACAAAGAAATGGCAGCAGCCGTCAGCTCCATCTTTATTTCCTGCCGAAAGCGCGTTGCAGACAATGTTGAGCCTGCGAGCTGGACTGGTTTTGGAGGCACAGGAGTCGCCCGGAGGATTCGTCAGGCCGTGGCCGAAGGCCTTAAGGAATTCTCTGCCCTTGGCCTCAATCCCGTGGACGAGATGGTGGCAAGCTATGGACGGGCCCTGCGGGTTCTGTCAGAGCAGTGGCCTGTTATGGACGGAGACGAAGAAGTCGGCCCCATAAGGGCCATGAACGAGGCAAGCCGGGTGGTTGCAGAGCACCAGGTGAGACGCATCACAGGCGGAAGGCTCCAGGTTGAAGAACTTATGCCTGAAACAGCCATGGTCCTTACGCTTTTTGGAATTTACGGCCTTTCCTGGTTCTCCTTTGATGAAGCCTTGAACCTCTCTCGCTCTTTGAACATAGCCCTTGAAACCAAGGGCGGCGGCTATGAGGCAAAGGGAAGGTTTGTAGGCATAAATACAGAGGTGGCAGCGGGCAGGCGAAGAGGTGCTGGGGCAGAAGAAAGGGGGTTTTTTGCTCCCCTTGTAAAAAAAGGTTCCAAGCTGCGCATTGCAAGGCCGGAGGAGCGGGATGAAAGGCGGCTTGCACATCCGCAGACCGAATGGGATGTTCTGCAGGGGCTTCTTATGGCTTATGAAGATGGAGATATTACTGCTGCAAGGCCTTATCTTAAGACGCATGCCGAAGGCAGGCAGGACCTGATTCTGGATCTTCTTGAAGTGTGGGCAGCAGAGGTGGGGGATGAGAAGTTGGCGGTTAGGGCAAAGGAACTGCTCTTCGGCCTTCGGCAGTAGACCTGACTAATATTTAAGGTGAGGGATGTTGAGAAGCAGAAAATTGCATAGATTTCTCTGCCTGCCAGGACCCATTCCTGCGGAGCCCGAATAGATGGGTTGAACCATGACACCGCAGACATTCAAAGACATAGAGTGGCGCACTTCGTACAAGACCTCCAGCCTGAGGCCTGATGGCCGGCCTGTGGATATACTTCATGACTTCTACATTCCTGCCCTGAGGCTTGCTTCCCGCTACGACCGCATAGCCGGTTTTTTCCGTTCATCATCCCTTGCCATTGCCTCTCAGGGTTTTTCGGCCTTTACCGCAGAAAATGGCAGAATGCGGTTAATCGTTGGGGCAGATCTTCACCCTGACGACGTAGCTGCTGTTCTAAAAGGGGACAGAATGCGCCTGGAAGGGAAACTTTCACAGGAGCTGGAAGGGGCGGAAAGGTGGCCGGCTGAGGTTGCCAGAGGCGTGACACTTCTGGCCTGGATGGTGGCCAAGGGTTTTTTAGAGGTCAGAGTTGCCTTCAGGGTACACGGTTCAACTGGAAGGCCCATTTCCATGGATTCCACAGAAGACGGCTACGTTCACGAAAAGTGGGCGGTATTTACTGACAGGCTTGGAAACCGGATGTACATATCCGGTTCACTGAATGAATCGCGAAGCGCACTTGCTCTCAATGCCGAAAACATAGACGTTCACTGCGAGTGGTGGAACGAGTTGGAAAAGCAGAGGGTTGAGGAGGCGGAGAAGGATTTTGAGACTGTCTGGAAGGATAGGAGCCCTTATCTCAGGGTCATGCCGCTTCCTGAAGCTGTGCGGCAAAAGCTCATACGATTTGCTGAGGGAATCACTAACCCTGTGGAAGTGGACGGAACCAGTGGGCGGGAATCAGAAATTGAACCACCCTCAGCCCTTGAGAGGCTGAAATTCTCCCTGGTTCGGCATGGGCCTACATTGCCGGGAGGCCGTTTTGTCGGGATGGAAACGGCTCCAGTTGCACCTTGGCCCCATCAGGAGGTGGTGGCAAGGCGTCTAATCGAGACATGGCCTTTTTCATGGCTTTTATGTGATGAGGTAGGTCTTGGAAAGACCATCGAGGCAGGTCTTGCCATCCGTTCACTAGTGCTTTCCGGTCTTGCCAAACGGGTTCTCATTGCAGCCCCTGCAAGCCTGACAAAACAGTGGCAAAGGGAGATGGCTTCTAAATTCCTGCTATCCTTTGGTCGCGCCCTTTCCGGGCCTGGAAGCCGGCACGAATACATATTCCCCCATGAAACCTGCCGAACCTCCACGAACATTTACAAGCCCGGGCTCATTATCGTTTCAACTGGACTTTTGGCCCATAAGGGCAGAAAGGAGGAGCTGGAGTCTGCACTGGGCTTTGATATCACTCTTGTGGATGAGGCCCACTATGCCAGACGCAAGAATCCTACGGCTCCGGACAACCGGCGGATTCAGCCCAAATTCGGCAGACTCTATAAGACATTGCGTGACAGGCTTAGGCCCAGGAGTAAGGCCCTGTGGCTGGCAACTGCAACTCCCATGCAGCTTGACTGGATAGAGGTTTATGACCTGATCTATCTCACCAACAGAGTAGGAGCCTTTCAGGAAGATCCAACTCTGGTTTGGGGTTATTATGAAATCCTGGGACGCCTTGCTGGAGGAGAAGATTTATCCAAACAAGAATGGCGGTTTCTGGGCAATGTCATAAAATCCATCGACTATCACGATCCTTTCTTGAAGCGCTATCTCGAAGAGGCGGTAGTTGACGGACGCATTCGCTCAGCAGTCCGTCAGTTAGTCCAGTACGGCAGACCCCCAAAGGGAAGAGATGTGGCTGGCATCAAGAGAATTATTTTTGCCGTGGCCCCACTTTCCCGTGTAATGCAGAGGCATACAAGACCACTTCTTGAGATTTACAAGAAAGAAGGCAAGCTGAGGGCCGGACTTGCAAAAAGGACCATACTTCCCATCCCACGGATAACCTTTACTGCCAAGGAACAGGAGGTTTACGATAAACTTGAGGAATTCTGCTCGGGTCTTGCACAGCAGATCAGGGAGCACTCTCAAGACAGGCAGAGCCAGACCAGCCTCAAATTTCTTCTCAGTCTTTTAAGGCTCAGGTTTGCCTCAAGCCTATATGCCATAGAACAGACCCTAAAAAGACGTCTGGAAAAGGTTGAGTTAAGCCTCTTATTTCAAGAGAAAGGAAAGTCGCTTGAGATAGAGACCTTCACAGACGAGGTTTTTGACGAAGAGGACGCTGATGAAAAAATCGTTGATTCCCTGCTTAAGAACAGGTCTAAAGAGGATCTGGAGTGGGAACAGGGACAACTCAAGGGTTTAATTCGTCTGCTTTCTTCCATTGAAACCAGGCCTTCAAAGATACAGACACTGCTGGACATCCTTGAGCAACGACAGATGCCAGGCGGCAGGTTGAAACAGACAGTAATTTTTACAAGGTTCTATGACACTTTGTGCGACATCGTCTCTAAGCTCAGACGCATCAATCCGGCTATGCTCATAGGAACCTTCAGTGGAAAGGGAGGCCAATACGTTGATCCAGCCACGTCCAAGCTTAAGAATGCCAGCCGCGAAGAGATAAAACACAGATTTCTGCGGCAGGAAATAGACGTTCTGGTGTGCACTGATGCTGCTGCCGAAGGACTGAACCTCCAGACGGCCGACCTTCTGATAAACTTCGATCTGCCTTGGAACCCCATGAAGGTGGAGCAGAGGATTGGGCGTATAGACAGGATAGGCCAGAAACACAGCGAGATTTTCGTGCTTAATCTGTGTTATGTAGGCTCGGTTGAGGAGGTGGTTTATGGAAGGCTCCTTGAACGCCTTAACCAGGCAGGGCAAGTAGTAGGAAGCCAGCAGCTTTCTATGCTGCCAGTGTACGACGAGGATTTTAGAGAACTGGCCGAAGGCAAATTGAGCCCTAATCAGCTTGAAAAAAGGGCGATGGAGCGTATTGAGAGCCTCAGGCGTCAGACATCTGCCATGGAGATTCCTGCTGAAGAACTTTATGAAATCTATATGCGTTTGGCTGAGAGGGAGCCCCCTGTTGCCTTACCTGTGACCCTCCAGGGAATCTGGTCAGTTTTTACTGAATCTGATTATTTAAAGGCCCTCGGCTGTGAGGTGTCGCAAGATGGGAAGGTAATGACCATCAGAGGCATTGCTGGCGTGAAAAATGGTACGCTAATTACTCCAGATCGGGAGATATTTGATGCAGGTCTGCCTGGAATAGAATCCCCTGTTCATTTTGCCTCCTATGGTGATCCAGTGTTTCAGGCCATACTGGATCAGGTGAATAGCCATGATATGCCCGATTGTATTGCAGCCGTGTCAGTCACGGTGCCAGGACTTGATACCGCGGTAATGGCATTTGCAGTAAAAACCCGCTCCTCTCATAACGGGAAACTCCAAATCAGGCTTATCTCGTCTCTCCAGGAGGCTCAAGGCCTTTCTTTGGACAACGTGGCTGCCGTAAACGAGGCCGACTGTTTAAAGGCAAAAAAAGAGCTGGAAAACAGAGTCACGGAAGAATTTATGCCAATTCTGGCAGCTGAAGGAATCGAAATGGACAACATAATGGCATCAGAGGCCCAAAGAATCCTGAGCCTGGTGACAGGCTATGCTCTTTTAAACCACCTGGATATGCCTGACAATGAGGCATTTTGGCCACTAGTCCGACAATTGGATGGAATGCTTCTCGATGACCGGGATTTCAGACAGACTAATCTCTGGGCAGATCCCCTTCGACCATTCGAATCCCGTTTTCTTTTCAATGTCCAGATTCCGATTCTAGGAGAATATGCAGAAATAGAGGCCCCGGGCATTATGGCAATTTCAGCGGTTGATTCATGTTGCCGTATTGCAAGCTTAATTCATAAAAAGAAGGCTGAGATTACCATTGGAGAGGTGTTAAATAAAATTGAAAGTGTTGTATGCCAGCATAAATCTGTCTATTAGCCCAGAAATTGTCTATTTTTCTTTGGAACGGGTTTATCTAAGGAAAGAGAGAAAATTTGACATGACCATACAGTTGGACAAAATTGAATACCACTTCAATAATAAGGAAGCCTCAAAAAGTTAAATTTTTTCATGTACCTAAGTAAGGAAAATGACACAATCGCTGCAATGGCAACTCCTCCTGGTCCTGGAGGAATAG
>Ga0256835_1001096_pt1 | contig 17130 bp, 5 predicted proteins | sample PIR30metaG_FD_185972 | JGI IMG/M metagenome (GOLD analysis project Ga0256835, IMG submission 185972) | Hydrothermal vent microbial communities from East Pacific Rise, Pacific Ocean - PIR-30 | ecosystem: Environmental > Aquatic > Marine > Hydrothermal vents | place: Pacific Ocean: East Pacific...
AAGGGGTAACGGTCTTGGAATCGACGACTACCCAGTAGGTGGCGTTGGGGGGAACGGGAATTTTGTATTCACCGCTGCTGTTGGTGGTAGCGGTAGCGACCAGGATATCGTTTGAATCTGGTATGCCGTTGCCGTCATCTTTGTAAGCGTAGACTTTTACGTTTTCACGGGCTACCTGGTCACCGCTGCCGTCGTCTATGGTGGTGTCTCCGTCGGTTAGGGCGTCGCCGGTGATGTCTTCGAAAACGTGGCCGGTGACTATTATGGGAACCAGCGCATTGGGCGAGAACTCTGAAGTATTGCCATTAGCGTCAGTGGCGGTAGCGGTGATGTAGTCACCAATCTGAATGTTGGTAGCGTTGTCGATGGTAAAGCTAAAGCTGCCGTTACTACCTAAAGTGACGGTCTTGGAACCGAGGTAGACGGCGCCTTCGCCGTGGGGAGCGTTACCTACGCCGTTACCGCTGGCGTCAAGTTCAATGGAGCCGTCTTGGTCGGCGGGGTCGTTGTCGGCTTTGAAGACTTCGATGGTGTAGTCGCCGGAGAGGTACCGGCCGGCGGTCTTACTGCCGATGTAGCCTTCAAGGACCAGCTGGTTGTTGCTTAGGGCAACTTTGGTGAAGATGGGGTAGTCCTGGCCGTTGTTAGGCTTGTTTTGGTCCGCAAGTCCGTCATTTGCAGTCACGCCATCACCATTAGCGGAGGTGCTATCGCTACCAAGGTCTATACCAAGACCGGTGTCATTTTGCTTGAAGTTGCGGTAAAAACTATTTTGGGTAATTTTATTGCGCAGGGGAGCCCCATTAGCGGCATGCTTATTCTCGTTAACCACAAACAGGCCCGCGCCTTGATTATCGTTTACTAGGTTGTAACGAATGACATTGTCATTACCCCAGATGCGAAGCCCGCCGTTCTCCCCTTTAGACACGTCACTTGTCGGGCCGGCACCGTTTCCTTCAACTGTGTTGTACTCGATTACGTATCCACCTGCGGCTGCCCAGGTATCTATACCCATACCGCCATTGTCATGAGAGTAATTGCAACGAATTTTATTATCCTTGGCGCGCATAATGTCTATGCCATCCTGACCTGGCGCCTGCATGGCGTTTTTGAAGCTTTCGTTGCTTTCGATTAGAAGGTTGTTTGCTTGCTGATCCGACTTTATGCCACCCTGGGCATTATATGCAGTGACGTTATGCTTTACCGTACCTTTGTCAGCGCCGGCGATAAATATGCCGTGCTGCAAACCATTTCGGGTATTGTCTGCCAGGTGCGGATCTTCACCGAGCGCCGTAGCCCCAACGATGTTATCAGTAATGACAAAACCGCTTCCATGATCCGAGTAATTAGGGTCGTAATTACTATTTGCCGGCAACTCACCAATGCGAATATTGGCGTCGTGCTCCCAGGCGTTATTGTTATTTTCACCGAATCCGTAAATCGCGATTCTAGTTATGAGCGATTTGTCTCCGGTCACGTGCAAGCCGTTTGCAATGTCCCCGACGTGATCAACATTGGCTATCTCTAACTCCGGCAAGTCTACTTGCTTTACTCCGCACCCAGATTGTGCCTCGGGCGCACCTGTTTCTAAATCCCGACCAAAACTGCCTTCGTTGGAGTTGCGCTTTTTATCGGGGTGTGTGTAATCGTAAGCGGTGCCATCAATAGAAGTTTCTACGTCAGTAATCGTTGGCAGGGCCGAATCAGGAACAATCCGCCACCAGGAATTATTGCCAGAGCCCTGGTTGACCTTAACCGCCGGCACGAAACGCATATAGTTGCCTTCTTTGATAGCGTTGGCGTTCTGAATGAACTGACGCAGAGTGCCCTGGGCGGTGCGGTTGTTGGCGGTGTCGTCGTCCTTGTCTTTGGTATTGGTGACGACGTTGAAGGAGAAGCCAAAGTTTACGTCGCTGACGTCGGAGGTAGTAACGGAGACCTTGGCGATGTGCTCGGCGCCAGCAGGAAGGCTGCTGCCAATGGCCGGGTTGTCAGGAACGTCGTCGCTTTTATCGCCATGGGCGCCGCCGTAACAGGCACCGGCGTCGGGGCGAATGTAAGGATCGGACGTATTGGCGCCAAAGAGCTCGTCTGGATTGGCGCATTGGGAATTGGCGGGACCGTAGGTCTGCTCGGCCCAGACGTCTCCTTGGCTGAAGCCAGAGTTGTAGCCAGCCGGAGAGACGGTTTTTGAATTAACAACAATGTAGTAACCGCTCTTTACCTTGGCGTTGAACTGATACTTCCCTTGGTTATCGGTGAGAGTGGTTGCCACCAACCTACCGTTGCCGTCGTAGAGATAGACAGAAACATTCGCGCGGCCGGGGTTGTCGTAGTCGCCAACGCTCTGGCCGCTTGGCAGGGCGTCGCCGTCTACATCCTCAAAGATGGTGCCGGATATTTTTACCGACCGGTAGTCTACTTCCGGCGCGCTTGAATTCTTGGGAGATAAGTCTTCAAGCGGATTATCAATGTCGCCATCCGGATCCTGGTAAGAGGCGTTGACGGCGTCGTCTATGCCGTCGCCATCGTTGTCGTCGCCGCTCAGGGTCAGACCGCTTTCGCTGCTGTCGCTGGTTCCATCATCATCACTATCAGTATCGATGTAATCTGGCTTCTGATCGCCATCGGTATCTTGCGGCGCCACTAAGCCATACGGAGGAATTCCTTTGTCGTTAACGTCGTCGCTAACGTCACCGTCATTAGTTTGGTATCCAATGGTCGTCTGGGCTTCTACGGCATCGGGGATACCGTCGTTATCGGAGTCGAGGTCTTTGAAGTCGGGCACGCTATCGCCATCGGTATCCCGAATGTTTGAAGAGGTAATTTCACCCGCAGGATCGGCATTTGCGTTGTTATCATCCGCATCAACGGTTTCCATTAAGCCATCCTGGTCCGTATCCGTTGTACTATCTACCACGCCATCGTTGTTTTGATCTATCGCAGATGCGTCTAACCCGCTTTCAACAAGGTCACCAATCCTGTCGTTATCGGAATCGAGATCGCGGCAGTTAGGGTAACCGTCGCCGTCAAGATCAAAGTCGGTAGCGTTCGGATTTACTAGTTCAAAATCGGTGGCACGGCCGGTAGCTTCGTAATGGTCGATACTTGAACTGCAAGAAGTATCATTATCCGCGAAAGCCCCTTCACAGTGATGGCCGACATTGTAAAAAATACCATCTTTGTCTATATAAGGCATGATATGCCCGCCTGCACCAACGTAAATGGGCGGCTGAGAAAAGCCTTGCGGTATCGTTGGCATGGGAACAAAATAAGTATTATTGGGTTGTCCAATCTTACTTTCGTCGTTAGAACCCCACTCATATAATGTGCCGTCAGCGGTAATTAGGGCGCCAGATAGGGTGTACGCAGAATAGTGGGAGATGCTAATGAAACGTGCGTCATCCACCACTTCGGTGCCGCCGTTGCCGTCGTCTCTGAGCATGGGCGTCCAAGAGGATTGGTAGTAGGTAACGTCGGTGTTGTTGAGGCCCAAGATCATTTCCGTGTTTTGCCCCAGCACGTACACCTTGCCGTCGCTGCCGAGAATGAAATAAGTAGCGCTGCGATTTATGTTGTCCGTTCCAGTACCACTAGAGTGGCCGTCATCACCACTGTAAGCATAGTTTCTGGCCGTGATTTCGAACTGCTCGACACTCACCCCGGATGGCAGATTCATTTGAGTGGGGTACCTGCGGTTCACGGGCACCGCGTCATTGCCAGTATTGGTGCCCACGCCCCACGTCCACAAATTGCCGCTGCTATCCATTGCAATAGCATTTCCAGGGGCCAATTTGATTTGCTCGATGCTTGAGATGGGTGACCCCCCGGGCCCAGTCAGGACACGGTGCCACTGGTCATTATCGCTCGTCGAGCCGTCAGCATAAATTTCGCCCTGCAAATGCTCTCGGCCTGGAGCAGTATCGTCATTTTTGCCGTAACCAGCAACCCAGACTTCGCCGCTGTTGGTTAGCAGAGCCAGCCGCTCTGACGTGGCCTCGATGCTCTTGATGTCCGAGACCGACAGATTGGGCGGCAAAGTGGGTAATGCGTGAAATTCAACATAATCAGGGTTGGTAGCATGGTACTTAGACGGATCGTACATATTTTCATGCAACGTGACAGGCCTATTTAGCTTCTTTACGTGTCCCCACGTATACAAGCCTTGATCCGTCAAGATGAAGTACTGGTCACTCCCACTATCGCCGGCCGCAGCCACGGCGACGTCTTTGATTGTTCCGCCATAGGCGTACCCATTACTGCTGGTAATCGGCACAAACTCAGCCTGATCCGTGTTACCATCCGAAGCGGAGCTGCCTCCCCAAACGGAATAGCCGCTTTTGGTCTTTACAATTCCGCCGTGGTAAGCAACCTCTAGTAAACCTTCTTCGAAATCACTAAAGTCATAAGGTTTCGGGCAGCCTTCTACCTCGTCGGGAATACCGTCGTTGTCGTCATCGAGATCGACGCTGTCGGGTATGTTGTCGCCATCGAAATCCGCCGCAAACGTAACATTATGCGAAAACCCAATTACTAGCAGCAGCGACAACAACGTAATCTTTCCAAGCAATTTTACGAATCTCACGCTCATTCAACGCACCCCTTTATCACGTATAGATGCAAACAAAGCCCATGAGTAAATTAATCTTCTCCACTCGATTCACAGCCGTTGCATTCCTTCGCTCAATTTCCAGCACCCTCCGCTTTGGCGTCTTGGTAATTTGACGCGGACATAAAGTCAAGTCTGAGGTAGATGCCCGGCCGCGCCTCAGGGGTTAGGCCGTAGAAACCGCCAAAGGTGTAGCCCAGGTTCAGCCACAATGGGTCTATTACCCTAAAGCTGCCTTCGACGCTGAACGACATGGCAGACTTTGCCAGTGCGGGCTGCCATAGGTAGTAAGCCCCTCCACCAATACCAATACGGGGAGTGAGGTAGTAATTGGCACCAAGGCCCACCTGATACAAAGTCGCACCTGGATCGCTTAGAGAAACACGGTAAGCAGCACTTGGCCGCAGCTGGAAGGAAGAGCTGGGATGCCAGGTGGGAGCCAGCTCTCCTTCGAACGACGTGGCACCTTCGTTAATCATTCGGTGGTAGGTGAGAACTTGAAGCGTGGTACCCCGGTAGGCATAAGCAAGGGTAAAGCGACCATGCCAGGACGAATCGTATACGTAGTTCGCGTCGAACGAAATGGTTTGGCTCCGGCTGAGCATTCCCGTAGCGCCTGAGCGTAGCGTGAATTTGTTCCCGGAACTGCCAGTAGCACCCTCTATACCAAAGGTTGCCGTTAAGTTATCCGATTTGTATCGGATAGCAGCTCCGGCTGCTGCCTGGTAAGCTCCAGAGCCAAGGTTTTTCTCGTAACCGGCGGAGAGGTCTAAGGTCACGTTCTCACTTAGCGGGAGCGGGGCCTGGACGCCAAATCTGGCGCGGCTACCTTTTCCGCTCGCGTTAGGCAGCATATAGCTTAGGCTGAGGTTCGCAGGGCCGAGCTTCTGATACAAGCCGAAGCTGCCGCTCAAACCTACCCCCCACTCGTACGCCAGCTCGCCAGAACCACGGAGGTTGGAGTCGAACAGGTAGCTAAAGCCAAGCGTGCTAAGAGAGGGAGCTATTGAGAAGCTGTGCCTGTGAGTAACAGTTATTTTTAGTTTATCCCCGCTATAACCTAGCCGCCCAACGGCGCTTGGTGAAGACGTCGTCCACTCATAACCAGCACCTAAGCCAGCGTTCAAGCTGCCAAATTTATGCTCATATAAGAGCGCAGATCGGTTACTGGTTGGGGAGCCGCGGTGTTCTATTACTACCTTTCCGTATTCATTAACTTTAGCGGCAACGCGCAGTTTTCCACTAAGAGAGCCGTCGTAACGCAGATTTCCAGCAACTGAGAACCCGCCCTGTCGACCAGAAGCAGCGAGAGTCGCAACGTTCTTGGTACCGATGGAATACCGGGCACTTATCTTGAGGTTGTTAACATTGTACGTACTGGAAACATTGTAGTTCCAGCTTCCCCCAGAGCTCGGCGCCGCCATCGACATGCTAATGGTAAACGGGCCCCAGTTATAGCCAATCATTCCGCCGAACTTCCACGTGGCTCCGCCATCCATTGAGGCTGCGGCTGCACCAATGGTAAATGCACCGACGCGGTAACTTGCACCCGCACCGAAGGCAAGGACATCCCTCGGGGAGCTCGCGGGGGCATAGCGGACGAGCAGCTTGACTGGTATTAAGTTTTCATCGTACGGCCATAGGGGCCTTGCTAAAGTAATGTGCCCCGACGGGTAGTCGATAACGTAATCTCGCAGCGGAACAAGCTCCGTTTCAACCGCACCGCGCTGGAGCACTACTTTTTCGCTACCGTGTTTAACGGCGTGAGAAAGCTTATAGATGCGGGTACCGTCTGGTGTTATCTCGTCAACTACCTCCGTACTCGGCAGCAGTGCGACGAAGGCCCCCGCTTCTAAATCTCCCCTCGTGCGTATTACCAAAGCGGTTGCGCGCGGCAAACCACTGATACCCGGCAAGGAGAGGCCGGTTTTGTAATACCCGATCGAGAACCCGCTTCGATCGTACTTAAGGGCCACGCCATCATCCGATTCAAGCGGTAGGGTCGATTGGGTACCGGAACCACTAAGTGGGAACCTTCGGGTAGGATCATCGGTATTCAAAAGATCGGTCGCGTAACCAAAACCGCCGGCATCCATACCGCCGCTAACACCAAGAGCACCCTGTAATGTTCCCCCAGCCAGCGGAGTTTCGATGTAGCCACGCGCTTGACCGCCAACCTCAACCGAGCCATAGTAGCGCACAGTAATACTTCCCTGCGCCGTCCATAAAGTTTTGGACGGGCCAGGAACGTATATAACGCTTTCACCTTCCAATAGATCCTTGGCCATCCTGACAACAACCTCACCAGGGCTAACCATCGGCTGCAGCAGCAGTTCTCCCACGCCATCCTTGAGAAGAACCTGATAGCCCGACTCGCGGAGGTTGGCATCAGCCAACATGGGTTCTAAGTTGCTTTCTATGGTGACAAATCCCATACCGGCGGTAAATCCATTGGCGTCGCGAGATTCTATGCGCAGCTTGATGGGGGTACGACCATCGGCTACCGCCTTCTCGGGTACCGCCACTAACTCAACAGGCTGCCCGGCACGAAACACCTCCACCTGGTCATGCTGACCGGCTACGTCTACCGAGATGACGTTGCGGCCGACTTCAAGCGGTACGCCGTAGTAAGCAAGCTTTTGGGTTCCAGCTGCCGAGTTGTATTCAGCCTCGCCAAGGCGATCTTTATTTACCGGAACACCGTTTACACGCACACTGGCTTCTTTGCCATACGGCGCTACCACTAAAATTTTGGTGCTATCGCTACTAGAGAATACGGTGCCCGGCAGCGGTTCCTTAATCATTCCCTGCCGATCGCTTTTATTAATTTGCTTGGCGTTATTGTAATCTTCCAAGCTGACGTTTCCGTCCAACTGCAGCTCATGATCTCCAGCTATCAAGGTAAGTTCTGGCTTGGCAAGCTTTGGTAAAGCATTTTTATGCTCTACAGTATACGTAAGTTCACCATTAGCCTCATAGGGCACCAGCCAGATTAAGCGGCCATCATCACTAAGCCGCGGCTCGTCTATGGGTTTTCCATCGAGTCGACTGCTGCCTGGCTGATAAGTGGCACCTTCAGGAGGCCGGTGTGCAAGCAGCAAGGAGTCGCCGGTTCCTTCGACGTCAAAATGCAGCTTGATTTCCGAAATCCGCCTGGGTTCTATTTGGGGTAGTACTTCGAGCGCCGCTTTGGCGGGGAAGGCCGCCGGCGTATCGTTTACGAAGACCGAAGCCTTATTTAACAGCGAGCCCGTACCGTCTGGGGTGGCCTGATACTTGAACTGACGCGTTTCTCCGGCCGCGAGGACAGCATTCTCTTCGGCCCGCTGCATGCCTAGGCCCGTGGCCGGGGTATCAAGCAGCCGCACGGGTACCTCGTGGTCCGTGGGGTTGGTGATGGAAACGATAAACAAGGCCGTATTGCCAACGACAATACGGTTCGGCTCGGCAACCTTTTCGAGGGCCAAAAGGACGCGCTTGATCTCATCGGCCGCGGTAAGGTCACCGGCATCGGACGTCAGGGTAGCGTTAAACCGACCGGTAGCCTCGGGGCCAAAGCTGACCTTGGCTAAGTAACAATGTTCGCTGCTTTCACCGGCGCCCAGTTCACCCTCAAACTTAACCTCACTTTGAGGCTCTATCCATTCGGGGTAGGTATCAATTAATTTATACTTAATTGATAACGGGCTTGGATTGGAAACTTGCAAGCAAACCTTGACGTTTTCCCCGGGAACTACCACGTGTTTGTCAAGAGTTCTGGTGAGTTCGATCTTTGGCTCACGGACAACGATACTAGCGCTGGCTCGATCGATTTCATTGCCGTATTCGTCGTAAATACTAACTGTATTGACTACTTCACCGCCATCCGCAACCGCCTTGGCAGAAAGCGCTATCTCGTGAGACTCTCCAGGCTGCAATACTACGAATTCATCCAGGTCGCCACCCTTTAATCCGTCGGGTAGGCGGTCGACCACCCGCACGCGGCCCGGTTCATCACCGCGGTTGGTAACGGTGATCAGGAAGCGGGACTCGCCACCCCGGTCGACTTCTGGCGTCAGCGCCTTCTTGGAAACGGCAAATTCGGCCGGCTTCTTGACCACAAGCGCCGCCTCGCTTACAACCGAACAGGGAGCGGCAACGGCGCGGATTTTGTATTGACCTTGGCGCTTAGCAGTAACCTGCCTGCTCAAGCTAAGCGGTCTATTAGCACTTAGCGGCCCCATTATGGCGGGGTTGCCGTCTACCACCAGGCCTTCGGGAATATCCAGACTAAGCTTGGTGGATATAGTGTACGGGAAGCTGGTGGTTAAACGAGCCTTTGCGGTGGTGCTCTCGCCCACGGCGATCTCGTTGGGCTGGAGATTAAGATCGACGTTCAATATGGGTTTCAAGGCTATCCGCAAGTTGGTGGTCTTTCCAGCAGCAATTTCAATACTCTCAGGAACGTCAACCACTGCCCCTGGAACCTCAACCTTAATAGGTTGTTCACCAGCCGGCAGTCTTACCTTTGCGACGCCCGAGTCGCCAAGGCTAACCTCCTGGTCGCCAATTTGCAGTTTTAACGGGACCGGCCAGCTCTCGCCCTGGCAGGTAGCCTTGGCAGTAACCAGCACTTCGCCCGGCAGCTGGCGCAAAACGTAAGTTGCTTCGCCACCGCCAGGCCCGAAGAGTACCCTCCGGCCCGATAATGGCAGGCCAAAACGGGCATCGACTCGAACCAGCTCCCAGCCTTCAGGAATGGTCTTGAGGAAGACGGTGCGGTCATAATATCCCGTTATTTTGTATTCGGCGCCCTCAACCGGATTGCCCTGTTCATCAACTACGTTGACTTTTATTTTGCCAAGGAAGACCTTGAAACCAACCGTGTTGGTGTACTGCTGGGCGGTCGGCGGCTGGCTAAAGCCGAAACTGTACCGGCCTTCTTGCTCGAGGGTGTACCGCACCCACTCGCGGTTGCCCGGGGTAGGTAACTTCTTGTTGACGCCGCCGGGTTCCTGGACCTGAATGAGCAACTCACCAGGACCGTCACCATCGTAGATGCCGACCGTGATCGGAGCCGACCAGCCGCGCTTGTCGAGCGAGAAGGGATACTGCCACTCACTGCCATGGACATTATAGGTTTGCATGGACCCCGGAGCCACCTGTAGCTTGGCTTTGCTAGGATCCGCCGTCAGCTTGAAAGCCAAGGCGTTCTTGCCGTTACCGAAAAACTGCATTTCGATCAGGTAGTCACCCGGGGCCAGTTCGCCGTCGATCAATTTATGCCAACGGTGCGGCTCAATGCCATATTCGCGGCGCAGGCGGATTTGTTTTTTGTCATCGAAGATACGAATGAGCGTTTTAAGGGGAGCATCGCTACGATCGTAACGCTCATCCCCAAGCTCGTTTTCGGAGCGGTAATCAGTCGGATCAAAGCCAGGAGAATAGACATCAAGTGCTACCTGTGTTTTTTCGACCACTCGTAGTACAAGCTCCAACCTTGAGCTTTCCCAACCAAGCTCGGTTCCAGGAACAACAAGTGGCCTGTCATTCACTTGCCCTACCGCAATGGCTAGCGTGGGCATCGCGATGATTATCGCAATCAGAATGTCCCGCAAACGCTTCATGGGTACCTCCAGCGAACTTCGGGATCCGTTAATACTGGCGGTCCCTCAAGCTCGTAAGTAATGGTCTTGTCCCCTTTGAAATCCGGGAAAGCAAATTTCTTCTCTCCACCATTAGGCAAAGGATCGCGTACAACCAGTTCGGGCAGAGTCTCGCTACTCTGCAAATACAGCACTACCCGAAAACGGTTTTCCGCAAGTGGAATCACGCGCTTTTCAAGGCGCAACGGGCCCATATATAAAGTCGTTTGCCGAACTGCATCTATTACTCCTGCGGGAGCCGCCAGGGGGAAGTCGCTGTTTGTCAGACCCCAAGCAGAGACACGGTGCCGGTAACCGTCACCCATAGCTTCCGGGTGCGGTAACGGCGGGAAGGGGGCGGTTGCGGAATCTAAAACTACCTGCCATACCCCAGCTTCCAGGTCACGGAATGCATAGTTCCCCTCGGCATCGGTGACAACCTGCCTCCCATCGGGCAAGAGCAGGCGCGCACCAGCTAGTGGTATGTCTTTATTAACGTCGTAAAGCCCATTTTTATTGGCGTCGAGGAAGACGCGACCAACAATCGTCGTCCGTTTGGTCAAGAATACTTTCTCAACAGTACGAACGCTGGCTGTGGCTCGCGAGCTCGCCACCGCCGCGCCGGTAGAAGAAACCCCTTGAGCAACGGCAACGTTAACCAGCTCTTGGGGCGCACCGGCAACTACTCTCATGTCGTAAGTAACGGTCATGGTTTCCCCGGCGCCCAGCTCAAGATCACTCCATACCAGACGACCTTCATCCAACTCGGGTTCCGCCGGATCGGCCGAGCCAGGTATGTATGTCAGGTGGGCATCGGGGGTATCCGTCAAAGTAATGGTCAGCGTCGAAGAGCTGGGGTTGCTTACCGTAAGAGTGTAGTGCAAGCGTTCGCCAAGCTGCACCTCGGTCGGGCTTACCTGTTTTTGTAAAAGAATGCTCGAGCTCCAAACCGGCGTTTGAGTGGTATTTGACTCGAGGGTGTTTGGGGTTTGATCGGCCTGCAGAGTGAACTGGTTCTCTATCAGTACATCGTCCGGGGCATCCTGTTTAACACGTACTTTTAGTTCGGCCTGCCATTCACCGCCAGACGGCACGGCGGCGATTTGCCAGCGGACCCGATGTCGGCTTGGATCGTAGACTCCCGCCGGGGAGCTCGAAATATATTCGAGATTTTCGTCCAACCAGTCATCAACGGTTACATTGGTAGCCTCGACTGGGTAACCATTTTCGAAGTGCAAGGTGTAGGTTAATTCCGTACCGGCGGAAACAGAGCCCTGCGGATCGACCGATTTAGTTAATACCATCTCGCCAGCAGGCATGACCCGGAGTACTTCGTCATAGGTGTGGTTGCTCTGGCCGCTAGAAGCAGACGTGGCCACCAAATCGGCGGTAAAGGGTTGCACCTGGTCATTGGCGGTAACACAGAAGAGGAAGTCAAGCTTTTCACCAGCATCCAAGTGAACTGGCTGCGATAGCGGAACGGTTGGGGCGATGTTGAAGGTGCCGTGGACATCGGGCGGTAAACCGCTTACGTCAAACGTAAAGGTGTCGGCAGCCGTTGAGGCGTTTTCCAGGGTATGAGCAAAGCAGTACGTTTGGTCAACGATTAAGTCGGCCTGTTGCCTGTCATCGACGCTACCCTCGCCTCCAGGGAGGGCCCGTGGATTACCGCCCGGACCCAGGTAAAGTTCATAACTAGGCAGAACATCGATGATGGCAACTGCCTCCGCCGGCCCACCTGGGCCCGCTGCTACGGCGTGATTTTCACGATCGCCCTGCGCGGCGTCCAGGTCCAGCCTGACTTCGAACGTCAAAATGGCGTTTTCGCCAACCGCCAGGTTTGGCAAAACCAAACGGATTCCTTGAACAGTAGCGGGCTCCGCAGTCACCCAGGAGCTCCCATCGTTGTACTCGATGCTTCCCTTCGCAGCATGGGCACTTCCCGGCTCGTAGCTAATACCGTCAAGCGATGATAAATCGTCGGTAACCGTCACGGTATCGTTGGTTGGCGCATCGCCAACGTTGCGTACGGTCAGCTCCACCTCAACGGCGTCTCCAGGATGTGCTTGAACGGGTGTGATTCTTTTTTCTAGTTGTAGCGCAGGACCGTTGATGAGTTTTACTAAGCTGTAGTTATCGCTATCAGCATTGCCTTGCGGGCAACTCCCCACGGGGGAGATGAATAGATCGCCGCTGCCCTGAGACGGCGCTTTAACTTCCAGGATGAGCCAGGCCGACTCTCCCGCGTCTAAAGTAATTTGTTGAACCCTCGCTTCTCCTGGATCAACTTGAGCGTTACGGTTTGTATCGTAGTAGAGCGCGGAAGATTGCGGCGTCCAATTCGATGATGAATCTTGGACGCTCGTCAAATCAAAATTGAATCTGTCGTTACCCGTATTGGTGATTTTGTAAGCCAGGTAGGCAACTCCGCTCGGCGTTACGTTAACTGCTTGGGCAGGATTGGTAGGGGAACCGTCTGGCGCAAGCGAAACCGAGCAGACAGGAAGGATTACCGTTTCGATGACATTGGAATAATAAATGTCACCATCTACCAAGGCGGCAGCTTGGTTGCGTATTATCGTGCCCGCGGGCGGGGTGGCGGCCATGGCTATTGCCATGGCCATTGCCACCAGACCCGCCGACAACCAGATAGAAATAGCTCTTTTCATGTTAAGGGCGCCTCCTCCCTTTCAGCGGCTCGCAAGCTAAGGAGCGTTCTGCTGCTCAGCCTCTTGAACCTTGACCATGAAGACCATGGTTAAGGTTTCGCCTGGTGCCAGCACGTCGCTTTCGTTAATCTGCCCGTCATTGTTCTGGTCGAGACCGACGTAAACCGACTGACCGGCGGAGAGGTTGATCGTGGTCGGGTCATCGGTCCAGCTGCTGCCATTTACCGAGTAGAGGATGGTTGCGCCGCTAACGGAAGTACTGCCGCTAACTGATTCGAAGTCGGTGTACGCGGGTAGCGGGTCGGTAATGATTACTTCAGCCAAGTCGGCGGTGCCAATGTTGGTAGCGGTTACGGTGTATTCAATGTATTCGCCGGGCTCGGCTTCGCTGCCATCACTGCTGGTAACAGTACTGCAGCTTGTATCGGCGCAGGTTCGGGCGGTCTTTTCGAGTCGCAGGTCACCGCCAACGACGGTGGTGGTATCGGTTACGCTCTCTTCCTCGGTCTGGGTCGTATTGTTGGCAGTGTAGCTGGTAGTGGCGGTTATTTGGTTGGTATCTATTGCTCCAATGGGTTCTCCATCAGGAACTATTACACGGATTTGCACTTCCTTGCTTTCACCTGCCGGTACGTCCACGGCGGGCGGATTGGCACCGGAAATAGGCGACCAGCTGCTACCGCCATCGGTGGAAATTTCGTAGGTCCAGTCGGGGTGTGTGCTGCCCGACTCGGAGAAAGTAACCGATGCATCGGCGTTGCCGTTATTGGTAAGGGTGTGGGTGTAAACGATGGTGCCCGGGCTGGTAACGGTGCCATTGCGATCGGGGGTAAAGGTTAGGTCTACCTTTTCGTTGACGACCACGTTGGTTGCGATGTCGTCATGGGAGTTGTTCGGATCGGCGTTGGAAGTGGCGGTAATGGTAACGGGGTTGCTACCCGGCGCCGTACCATCGGGAACTTCGGTTACCAGCACGAAGCAGGCAACGTCGCCACTATCTATCAGGCCAGTATCGGTAACCGGGGTTTGACCATCGTCTTCGTAGTCTCCATCGCAGTCGTCATCGGGGAATATAGTGCCGCTCCAACCACTCGGGAGGGTGGTGGTGAGGTCGTAGGTATCAGGGTTCTGCCCGGTATTCTTAACGTCAAAGGGGATGTTTACGGTTTCACCCGGGTCGGCGTTTTTGTCTGCTGGATCATCGTCGCTGTCACTGCCCCCGGTATGGCCGTGGTCAGCAACGTCAACGGAATAACCCGGCTGGACTTCGGGGATTACGTCGTGAGTTACGTCGCTCACGCTAGAATCGTTGACCGAGGTAGCCGTGATGGTCAGGTCTGTTTCACTGGCGGTATTGGCGGTGGGGGGGATGGAGCACTTGACCACATAATCGTAACTAGCGTCAGCGGCTACCGGACCCACCGGGTTCGAAAGCGGGGTGGAACCGTCGGCGGCCATGAACTGGCAGGTCCAACCAGCGGGAACGCCATCGATAGTCAAGTCGTAGCTGTCATCGCTGTTGCCGCCATTCTTGAGCGTGTTCTTGAAGTAAACGGTATCGCCACCGTAGACGCTGTTGGTAATACGCTCTACGTCATTGTCGGGAGACGATCCGTGGTCATAGTTCCAGGTTTCACCGCTCGGGTCGGTGTAGTTGTTTACGAAACCGTTGCCGTCGGCTTCGGGATCGCCGTTGGGTCCGTTTTGAACGTTGTATGAGGGGGCCACCGGGTTGCGCGTGGTGTTGGACTGGGTGGTTTTGGTAACGTCGTTGCCGTTGGCGTCTTCAACCCCGTACTGAACGGTGGCGAAGTTCTCTATATCCGTTCCCGCGGCGGTACCGGCGTTTACTTTTACGTCGAAGCTGAGCGTGTACTGGGCGTTCTGCGGGAAGAAAGCGCCGCTACCTTCGATGAGCAGTGCTACTTGCTTGATGGTTTCGTTGGTGGGTTCGCTAGTGTACCAACCGGAGCTGGTTTGATAAATGACGGTATAGCTACCCGCACCGGCGGAGCCAGAAGCAGTGTGCGGAACGTACGTGGTATTGTTTGGAATCGAATCTGAAATTAAGATGCCGTCTTTCGAACCTGCGTTGGGGTCGCTCTGGGCGATGGTCACGACGCCGCTGACTGCCTTGGCGTTACTACCGCCAATATTGGCTCCTTCTATGGTGTAGCTAATGGTCGAATCGGGTTTTACTTCGCCGCTTGGGCTGGCGCTTTTGGAGGCATCGAGGATGGCTTCTTCAGTAATGACCGCCCGCGCCCAGTTGTTGGTATCGGTTTTACTAGAATCGTTCTGCGACTTACCTTCAAGGTTGATATTGCCCTCATCGCCAGCATCAAGCGTAGAGCCGCTGGGCGTTTCTGCCTTGGCCTCCATGATGACGCAGGCCGTTTCGTCGGCGGCCAGGGTTATTTCGTAAGCGCCCGAAGTAACGCTACTGGCGCTTAAGGGGCTCTCGCCTGGATCGATCTGACCGTTGCAGTTTTCGTCAAGGTATACATTTTGGACGTCGAAATCGAAATCGTCGTTGTTATCCTGCGCATACTGCAAATCGAACGTATCGGTACCGTTGCCGGTATTCTTCACCGTCCAGTTGAAATAGACGGTGCCGGCGGGGAGCATGTCTTTAGTCTGCCCTGGAGCACTGGGCGAGTTGCCATCGGGCTTAATTTCCAAACCGTAGACCTGCTGAACTACCGTTACCACCTCGTTCGAGGTGGTAGTCTGCGGCTGCCCGGCGGAATCTATGTAACTTGCTGAAGCCTGGTTGCGAATCTGGGTGCCAGCAGGAGTGCCAGCAGCGATTACCGCTCCAAGCCCCAACGCCAGCAATACGAAAACGATAGTCTTTACGGCATTTATCTTAGTCATAATCACCCAACGCCTCCTCAACGCACCACCGTGCGCAAAAATACCTCTACGGTTTCTCCCGGCAGCATTTCTTCTAACACCCAACGCGCATGGGTGTACTCCTCTGGGCTGACCGGGACTTCTTTAACTATTTCTTTCCCATCAACTACCTTCTTGACCTTCTTGAATAAAGGTGGCCGACTATACGTACGGCCGCCATCAAAGCTAAACTCGGGTTGAATTACAACAACATCGCCATTCCGTTCTACTTTTAGAGGGCTGGCACTATCGTTCAAGTAGTAGGTTTGACTGGGAATTGGAATAATGAGAGCAACTCCCTTGATTTTTTTAGTGCTGGTGTTTTTTGCCCGTAACCGCCACTCTAAAATATCCCCGGGAGCAACTTTTGTTACCGGGATTAGCTTTTCTACGAGTTTGCCTTTCTCGGCCTGGTAGGTGATTACTTTAAAAGAAACAAGCTCTAATTTAACCGGACTTTGCGCATAAACCAGCATCGAAAATAGGGTTATCGCAATCAGAATTGCTTTGCGCCGAATGTCAAACTCTTTCACGTTTTCACTCCCTAGCTCATATTCAGCCTGCAAATGGTAGGCGCGATAATGTTTAAATTTTTGACTAGCCCCCATTAGCAGACCCTGAGAAGCCGCTAACAAAAATGCTAGCACGTTGCATAGTAGCACAACATCCCCCATTTGGGGGTAATAACTTTTAACATTTTTTTGACATTTACGTATTTATACTTAGTTTATTATTTTTTCATTTAAATATTTTCTTATAGACTTGCCAGACAGACCTTTCACTCATTGTTAAAAATTCATCAAATTTATTCATGGCAGCATTGGCCTCGGCAGTTAATCGGCTGCTGCCTCCGCCCTCTCCCCCTGAACGCGACTCGATTAATTTAAAACCTAACGCCGCTTCGACCCTTTTGATACGCGACCAGGCCGAGCGGTAGCTAAAACCGGCTTCCCGAGCCGCCGCTTTTAGGCTGCCGGTCCGCTCGATTGCTTCTAGCAGCCGCAACGTACGCGGTCCCATTAGGTACTCGCCGTCGTCAGTTTCCAGCCATATCTTGGCCCGCGGTCGCATATCTAGAGTTTAATAGACCATCTCGCCGGCTACGTAGGCGCGGGTGCGCTCGTCTTGCGGGTTGGTGAAGAGCTCCTCGCTCGGCCCCCGTTCGATTAACTCGCCGCCGAGTAAGAACCAGGTCTCTTCCCCCAGCCGCCGGGCCTGGTAGAGGTTATGGGTTACCAGCACCAGGGCGCGGCCGGCCGCGTGGGCCTCGCGCAGCAGTTCCTCGGCCAGGGCGACGTTGCCGGGGTCGAGGGCCTGGGTTGGCTCGTCGAGG
>Ga0256835_1001097_pt1 | contig 17113 bp, 16 predicted proteins | sample PIR30metaG_FD_185972 | JGI IMG/M metagenome (GOLD analysis project Ga0256835, IMG submission 185972) | Hydrothermal vent microbial communities from East Pacific Rise, Pacific Ocean - PIR-30 | ecosystem: Environmental > Aquatic > Marine > Hydrothermal vents | place: Pacific Ocean: East Pacific...
GGTCTTCGCCGGGATGGTGGTGCTCGCCGCCTTCGTGGTCTTTCTCGACTGGGTGGTAAGCCGGGTGGAGGCCCGCCTCTTGGTCTGGCGGCCGGAGCCCGGCCGGGAAGGAGGGACGGTATGAGGAAGTGGGTACTGGCGGTGGTGGCGTTGGTGGGGCTGGCGTTTGCCGCGGCCCCGGAGAAGAAGCACGTGGTGCTGGCGGTGGGCGGCAAGAGCCTGGTGGTTTACCTGCCGCTCACGGTGGCCGAGCAGCTCGGCTACTTTGCCGACGAGGGGCTGGACGTCGAGATCCAGGACTTCAAGGGCGGTTCCGCCGCCCTCAAGGCCATGCTCGGAGGCTCCGCCGACCTGGTGGTGGGCTACTTCGACCACATCGTGCGCCTGCAGGCCCAGGGCCGCGACCTGGTGGGTACGGTGCTCGTTGGCAAGTACCCCGGCATCGTGCTCGGGGTGCAGTCGAAGCTGGCCGACGAGATCAAGTCGGTCAAGGACCTGAAGGGCCGCAAGGTGGGGGTGACCAAGCCCGGCTCCTCGACCAACTACTTCGTCTACTACCTCTTGGTCAAGAACGGGCTCAAGCCCAGCGACGTCTCGATCATCGGCCTGGGCGGGGGCTCCTCGGCGATCGCCGCCTTCGAGCGGGGCACGGTGGACGCGATCAGCCACGTCGAGCCGGTGATCACCACCCTCGAGGCCCGGGGGCTTTTGAAGGTCCTGGTGGACACCCGCAAGCCCGAGGACACGATCAAGGTCTTCGGCGGCCCCTACCCGGCGGCGACGCTCTACACCAAGCGGGGCTTCATCGAGAAGTACCCCGAGACCACCCAGCGGCTGGTGAACGCCATGGTGCGGGCGCTGGTCTGGCTGCAGGGCAAGAGCGCCGAGGAGGTGGTGGCGGTGATGCCGAGGAGCTACTACCAAAACGACCCCGAGCTCTACACCAAGATCGTCGCCAACTCGCTGGCGATGTTCAGCGAGGACGGCCGCTTCCCGCCCGACGGCCCCAAGACCGCCTACAAGGTGCTCTCGATGTTCGACGAGAAGCTGGCCAAGGCCAACGTCGACCTGGAAAAGACCTACACCAACGCCTTCGTCGAGAAGGCGCTGGAGAAGTACGGCAAGTAGCGGGGTTCAACCCGCGGGGCGCTCGGGGACTTCCCGGGCGCCCTCGCGCGTTTCGATCCGCACCCGCTTTCGGACGATGCGGTGGTAGATCCAGAAGGCCAGCGGGACCGCGAGGAGGGGCAGGAGGTCGGAGGCCCCGCGGGGCAGGGGCAGGAAGAGGAGCACCGCCAGCAGGAAGGCGGCCAGCACCCCCAGGGCGAAGTTTTCCCGCACGACGCGGGCGCTCCGGGGCAAGGCGACGGCGCCCCGGCCGCGATGGAGCTCCTCGAGCACCATGGGGTCTTCCTGCCAGGGCCCGAGGCCCAGGTCGGGGCGGCGCTCCCTTAACGCCTCGTAGACCGCCTCCCAGTCCGGGTAGGTAAGCGGCAGGGCGAGCGCCTCGCCGTTTTCCCCTTCCAGAACCAGGGCGAGTTCGACCAGGGTGTCCTTGAGGAAGGGGCAGGTGGGACGGCGCTCGGTCCTGGCCGAGCGGATCCCGGAAAGGGCGAGGCTTTCTTCGCCGAAGCGGAGGGTTTCCTCTTCCAGGCAGTAGCGCCCGGGCGGGGGGTAGAGCAGCCGGTAGCCGGCGCAGAGGGCGAGCAGCAGGCCGAGGGCGAGGGCGATCGCGCCGACCAGTTTTTCCACCGGGTCGCCGCTGGCGAGGAGCCAGAGCGAGAGCGCGGCCATGCCCCCGAAGAAAAGGAGGCTAAGGGCGGTCACGGCCCGGTCGCTTTTGGGCCTCTCGGCGCAGACGGCTGGCTTCATTCGGAACTATTTTACCTTGGGGAGCTGGACCTCCTTTTGGATCACCAAGGAGTAGGCGATCACCGCCAGCGGGCTGAGCAGGAACGAGGGCAGGGAAAAGCGCCGCCCCAGCTCCACGCTCGCCAGGAAGACCGCGACCGCGACCAGCCCGGCGAGGGCCCGGCGGCGGACCACCACCCGCGCTCCCCGGGGCAGGGGCACGCCGGAGTTGAGGTGGTTTCGCACCGCCTCCACCAGGCGCGGGTCCTCGGGCCAGGGGAGGAGGCCGAGGTCGGGGCGGGCCTGGCGGAGTGCCTCGTAGACCTCGTCCCATCCCTTGGGGACGAGGGGGAGCGCCAGCAGCTCGCCGTTTTCGAGCTCGAGGGCCAAAAAGGGCGTGGGAGCGTTCTCCCGCGCCAGGGCACAGGGCCCCCAGGGCTCGACGTGGGCGGCGCGGATCGCGGTTAGAGGGATCATCCGATCGCCCACCCAGAGGGTCCTCTGGTCAATGCCGAAGGGGGGAAGGCGCAAAAAGCCCTGGTAGCCGAGGGCGCAGGGGGTGAAAAAGTAAAGAAAAACGCCCGCGATGATGAGGTCGACCCAGTTGCGTTCGCGCGTGCCGGTATAGAGCAGGTAGAGGGCAAAACCCGCGAAGAGCAGAAAAAAGGTGACGCCGGCCAGGAAATAGGCCTTTTGTTTCGGGGTGAGCTCGGCCCTTCTCACCGTGCCCGGTACCTCCCCCCGGGGAGCGCCTCGGCCAGGCCCAAAAGCTCGAGCTCGGTAAGGCCCGCGAGCACCTCGGCGGGGGAGCGGCCGGTCCTTTGGGCCAGGTCGTCGGGGAGGCCCTCGCCGAGTTCGGAAAGCGCCCGGTAGAGCGCCGCGAGGCGGGGCGGGGGCGCCGGCTTCTCCTCCGGTTTCCCCTCCAGGCCCAGGTAGGCGAGGAGCTCCTCGGGGCCGAGCAGGGGAAAGGCGCCGTCCTGGATCAGGCGGTTCGTGCCCCGGCTCTTTGGGTCGGTGGGCCGGCCGGGAACGGCGAGCACCTCGCGTCCGAGCTCGAGCGCGTGGCGGGCGGTGATCAGCGCCCCCGAGCGCTCCGGCGCCTCCACCACCACCAGCGCCCGGGAGAGGGCGGCGATCAGGCGGTTTCGCCGGGGGAAGTGCTCCGGCCGGGGCCCGGTGCCGAAGGGGAACTCCGAGGCCAGGCTCATCGCCTCGGCGAGGCGGCGGTGTTCCGGCGGGTAGATCCGGTCGAGGGCGCTCCCGAGCACGGCGAGGGTCGGGCCGCCGGCCTCGAGCGCCCCTTGGTGGGCGGCGGCGTCGATGCCCCGGGCGAGCCCCGAGACGACCCAGACCCCGGCCCCGGCGAGGGTGCGGGCCAGGTCCCGGGCGAAGGCGAGCGCCCAGGGGCTCGCCCGGCGGGTGCCGACGATCGCCACCGCCTTTGGGACCTCTGGCAGCTCGCCGCGGACGAAAAGCGGCACCGGCGGGTCGGGAAGGTGCAAGAGGCCCTCGGGGTAGCCGGCGTCCCCGGGACCCAGCACCCTGGCGCCGAGCTTCCGGGCCCGCTCCAGCAGCCGTTCGGCCTCGCCCGAGCGCTCCACCTCCCGGTAGGCCCGGGCCACCGCCTCGCCCAGGGCGCGGGCGGCGGCGTGGGGGTCCTCGGGGTGGCGGACCTGGGCCTGCAGAAAGCGCTTCGGCCCCACGCCGGGGGTGAGGGCCAGGGCGAGCCAGCCGGGCTCCACGGAGGATAGCGTATCCTAAGGGACGTGAGCGAAGGGGAAAAGACCTACTCGGGCTTCGTGGGGATCGTGGGCAAGCCCAACGTGGGCAAGTCCACCCTCTTGAACAACCTCCTCGGGGTCAAGGTGGCGCCGATCAGCCCCCGGCCCCAGACCACCCGAAAGAGCGTCCGCGGGGTCCTGACCGAGCAAAACCGCCAGGCGGTCTTCGTCGACACCCCCGGGCTCCATAAGCCCAAGGACGCCCTCGGCGACTACATCAACGAGCAGGTCAAGGAGGCGCTCTCCGACGTCAACCTGATCCTCTGGCTGGTGGACCTCCGCCACCCCCCTACCGAGGAGGACCGGATGGTGGCCGAGGCCTTGAAGCCCCTAGTTGGTCAGGTTCCCATCTACCTGGTGGGCAACAAGCGGGACGCCGCCAAGTACCCGGAGGAGGCGCTCAAGGCCTATAAGGAGCTCCTCCCCGAGGTCGACGAGGTGCGGATGATCAGCGCCCTGGACGAGCGCGACGTCGCCGACCTCAAGGCCGAGATCCTCGCCCACCTGCCCGAGGGCCCCTTCTACTACCCCGAGGACTTCGCCCGCTCGGACCAGCCGCTCGAGGAGTGGATCGCCGAGATCATCCGCGAGGAAGCGATGAAGCGCCTCTACGAGGAGGTGCCCTACTCGATCGCGGTCAAGGTGGACGAGGTCGCCGAGCGGGAGAACGGCGTGCTCTACGTCGCCGCCACCATCTACGTCGAGCGCGAGGCGCACAAGCCCATCCTGATCGGCAAGGGCGGCCGCAAGCTCAAGGAGATCGGCCAGGCGGCCAGGAAGCAGCTGGAGACGCTCCTAAACCGCAAGGTCTTCCTCGATCTAAGGGTCAAGGTCTACGAGAACTGGCGCAAGGACCAGGAAGCGCTCCGCGAGCTCGGCTACCGCTAAGGCGCTTGCGGACACGCCGGCTCCCCGGCAAGATAGTCCCATGCCCTGGCTTTTGCCGCGGCGGATCGCGAGCGGGGGCGAGCGGCTGCTCGACCGCTTCCTCGCCGAGCTGGGCGAGCGCCTTTCGGACCCCGCCACCGACCGCAACGCGCTGGTGCGGGAGGTCCTGGCCCAGGTCCTCTATGGGGCGGGCTTCGAGGAGCTTTTGGAGCGGGCGCCGATCGCGGCCCTCGCCCTCGACCCGGCCCACGTCACCTTCGAGGCCGAGTACTACGCCGCCACCGATCAGGAAAAGTTCCAAAGGGTCAAACCCCTGCTCTGGCTCTGGAAGACGCTGGACTTGACGCCGCTCGGCCAAAGCGTCGCCAGCGGGGTCAAAATCCGGGCCACGCTTGCCCCCTTCATCTTCAAGCGGGTGGGGAAAAACCCCAAGTTCTTCCAGAACGTGGAGTTTTCGGTGGGCTACAACCTGGAGCTTGGCGACGACGTGGTGGTGCACCGCCACGTCCTGCTCGACGACATCGGCGGCATTACCCTGATGGACCGGGTCTCGCTCGCCGACTACGTCAACGTCTACAGCCACACCCACGACCTCCGCGAGCAGGCGGACGTGACCCTGAAGCACACGGTCTTGGGCACCGGGGTGCGCGTCACCTACCACGCCACCGTGCTGGCCGGGGTGCGGATCGGCGACGACGCCATGGTGGCGACGATGTCGGTGGTGACCAAGGACGTGCCGCCGCACGCGGTGGTGATGGGAATTCCCGCCCGCGTCACCCGCGTCAAGGAGCGCCCCGACTGCCCCTATTGCACGCGGGGCGAGCCCCACCCGGCGGAACGGATTCCCAGGATGCCGCCGCGTAAGGGCAACCCCGACTTCCCCGAGCTCCGGCCGCCGGGCTCCGGCGTGCGGCTACCGGATTCTCGGGAGTAGCTTGACCAGCTCGCGGTGGTCCGAGAGGATCGCGGTGGGGCGGTGGCCCCGGGGTTCCCGCTGGTGGCGGCCGGTGTAGAGCACGGCGTAGGGGTAGCCGGCGCCAAAGGCGCCGTCCACGTCGGCCCGGGGCAGGTCGCCGGTGTGGAGGGCCTGGGCCGGCTCCACCCCCATGGCCTCGAGGGCGTGGTGGAAGGCCTCGGGGTTGGGTTTGACCGCCCCGGTCTCGTCGGAAAAGCTATAGGCCTGGAAGTGGCGGGCGAGGTCCATCCGCCCCAGGAGCTCGCGGAGGACGCGCCCGGGGGTGAGCCCGGTGTCGGAGACGATGCCCAGGGGGTAGTTCTCGGCCAGCGCCGGAATCGCCTCCAGGGTCCCCGGGAGCGGGATGAGGTCGCCCTCGAGGGCGGCGTCCTCGAGCTTGCGGGCGGTCAGTGCCACCAGCCCCTCGTCGAAGGGCACGCCCAGGGTCTTGAAGACGTAGGCCACCCGCTCGTAGTTGGACATCTGCTCGCCGGCTTCCCAGGCGGCCCGGAAGGCGGCCGAGGCGGCCCGGTAGGCTTCCCGCACCGCTTCCTCGCTGGCCGGCACCCCGGCCTCGGAGGTGGCGTCCAGAAGGATCTCGTACCGCTTGGGGAGGACGACCTCCAAGAACCTGGGTCCCTCGGTAAAGAGCGTTCCCCAAAAGTCAAAGGTCAATCCGCGAACCACCGTCCCGCCTCCTTTCCAGAGACCTTTTCTTAAGGCTACACCAGGCCCGCCCGGCGGTAGAGGTCATCGACGTGGCGCAGGTAGAAACGGGGGTCGAAGAGGTCTTTAAGCTCCTCCTCGGAAAGAGGAACGCCGGCGGCGAGGAGGGTTTCCCTGAAGGGCCGCCCCTCCTCCCAGGCGCGTAGCGCCGCCTGCTGCACCCGGCGGTAGGCCTCCCCGCGCGTAAGGCCCTTCGCCACCAGGGCAGAGAGCACCCGCTGGCTGTAGACCAGGCCCCGGGTGAGCTCGAGGTTCTTTTGCACCCGCTCCTCGCGCACCACCAGGTTTCGAAGCAGCCCGCTGGTCCGGCGGAGCAGGTAGTGGGCCAGGGTGGTGGCGTCGGGGAGGATGACCCGCTCCACCGAGGAGTGGCTGATGTCGCGCTCGTGCCAAAGCGGCACGTTCTCCAAGGCCGGGGTGAGGTAGCCCCGGAGCAGCCGGGAGAGGCCGGAGACGTTCTCGAACCCCACCGGGTTCTTCTTGTGGGGCATGGCGGAGGAGCCCTTCTGCGCCCCCTTGGCGAAGCCCTCCTCCACCTCGGCCACCTCGGTGCGGGCCAGGTGGCGCATCTCCAGCGCCAGCCGCTCGAGCTCGGCGGCGAAGAGCGCCAGGGCGGCGATGGCCTCGGCGTGGCGGTCGCGGGGGGTGACCTGGGTGGTCACGGGGTCGATTTCGAGGCCGAGCGCCTCGGCGACGTGGGCCTCGACCTCGGGGGGGACCAGGGCGTAGTTCCCCACCGCCCCCGAGAGCTTGGCCACCGCCACCGCCTTCCGGGCCCGGGAAAGCCGCTCCTGGTGGCGGCGGAAGGCGGCGTAGAAGTGGGCGAACTTGAGGCCGAAGCTGGTGGGCTCGGCGTGCACCCCGTGGGTGCGGCCCACGGCGGGCAGGTCCTTGTAGCGAAGCGCCTTTTCCCGAAGGGCGCGGAGGAGCTCGTCCAGGGCCTCCTCGAGGATCTCAAAGGCGGTCTTCAGCGCCCAGTTTTGGGCCGTGTCCACCACGTCGGTGCTGGTCAGGCCGTAGTGGAGAAAGCGGCGCACCCCCTCGTCCCCCACCCAGTCGGCGAGGACGTCGACGAAGGCGGCCAGGTCGTGGCGGGTGACGCGCTCGCGCTCGGCGACTAGGCGGACGAAGGTTTCGTCGATGGGGCGGGCGCGGAGGGCGGCCTCGAGTTTCCCGGCGGTGCCCTTCGGCACCTCGCCGAGCCGTTCCCAGGCGATCAGGGCGAGTCGCTCCACCTCGGCCCAGCGGCGGAGCTTTGCCCCCTCGCTCCAAAGGGATGCCATCTCCGGGGTTTGGTACCGAGGGATCATCGTAGACTAGCCTATATTGCCGATGGTGCGTGATCGATCGATTCGGGCGCTTTCCGCCGTGGAGTTCTTGAGCGAGGCGAGCGAGGAGGGGATTCGCCGCCTGGCGGAGGCCAGCGAGCTCCGGCGCCTCGACCGGGGAGCCACCCTGTTCCTGGAGGGCGACCCGGTGGGGCGTCTCTTCGTCGTGATCGAGGGCTGGATCAAGGTCTACAAGGGGCACCCCTCCGGCGACCGGCATCTGGTCCTCCACCTCGAGGGCCCCGGCTCCTCCCTGGCCGAGGTGGCGGTCTTCCTGGACGAGGCCCGCTACCCCGCCTCGGCCGAGGCGGTGACCCGGGCCGAGGTCCTGGCCGTTCCCAAGGAAGAGTTCCTGGCGCTGCTCGAGCGGGAACCGAAGGTGGCCCGTTGCGCCCTGCGCTACCTGGCCCGCCGCCAGCGGGCGTTGATCGGTTTGGTGACCAAGCTGACCTTCCACGACGTGATGGACCGCCTGGTGGGCTACCTGATCGAGCGTCTGGAGGGGGAGGGGCAGGGCTTCGAGCTGCCCACCAACGCCGAGCTGGCGGGCCTTTTGGGCACCGTTCCCGAGATCGTCAGCCGGAAGCTCTGGCAGCTTTACCGCGAGGGGCTGATCGAGCTCGAGGGCCGCAAGGTCCAGGTGACCGAGCCCGCCTACCTGCTGGCGAAGTTCATGCCCCGGCGCCGCTAGCCGGCGTTCAGGATCTCGGCGACCCGGGTCTGGAGCGCGTCTTCGAACTCGGGGAGGGGAAGGATCCTCATGCCGGCGGCCTTTTCCCGCGCCTTCCGGCTGCTCTCGCTGAGCGGTTGCACCGCCAGCAGGAAGGCGTCGGCGGGGTCGACCCCCAGCTGCTTGCGGATCTCCGAGAAGCGGGGGATCTTCTCGGTGAACTCCCCGGTCTTGGCCTCGATCCATAGCGGCCGGTCCCGGACCAGCAAAAGGGCGTCGATTTCGAACTCGTCGCCGTTGGGGAAGGCGATCTGGGCGGAGAACAGGCCGTCGATCTCGCCCTCGGGGTACTGCCGGAGGATCTTTCGGTTCACCACGTCCCAGACGTAGAGCTCCAGCCACTTCCCGGTGATGAAGTTGATGCTGTAGCTGCTGCGGTTGGGCTGGACGACGAAGACGCGGTCCCTTTTCAAGTGTTTGAAGCGGGCCAAGAGCCCGGCTTCCTGCGCCAGCTGCCCCAGCCGGGAGAGGCTCGCGAACTTTTCCGGGGAGGCGTCTTCCAGGTTGATGAAGAAGCTGCCCCCGGATTCTTGGTTGCGCTTGAACCCGTAGAGGAACTCCTCCACCTGCTCCAGCTCGCCGGCGATGAAGTTGGCGAGTTCGACCAGCTCGCCGTATTCCTCGTAGATGTCCAGGTGGTTGATGATCTCGATCTTTTTCCGGGCCAGGTAGGCCTTTACCCGGCTCCCCGGTTCCGCCGGCGCCTCCGGGGCCGGTCCCGTCGCCACCGCCGCGCCGCCCTTTTGCGGCACCTTCCGGGGGGCTCCCTGGAGCTCGGCCAGCGCCCGGTAGGTCTCGGATAGCTGGTGGTGGAGGTCGGCGAGCCTCCGGTAGAGCCGTTGTTTTTCGCTTTCCATCACCAAGGCAAAAATACACCCCCCGCCCGGAGGCAGGGGGTGTATTTTGACCGTCGCGAACCTTAGTAGATGTCGTTCGCGGTGTTGTAGACGTTGAACTTGCCGGTCGGGGTGATCACCCAGTCGCCGGTGATCCGGGCCTTCTCCTGTAGGGTCTGGGAGTCGTAGACGACGATGAAGGTCGGGGTGTTGACGTTACCCCAGGCGGAGACCCAGAACTCCGAGCCGTCCTTGTTGAACTCGATGTGCACCATCCGGGCCTTCTTCTCGAGCGCCCCCGGGACCTGCCAGCAGATCGGATCCTTGGCCAGGTTCTTCTTCTCCCAGGCGCAGAGGGTGGCGTTGGCCTCGGGGGTGGGCGCCACCGTGAAGTCGACGATCAGCCACGGGCTCTTGGGGTGGGTCTTGACGAAGAGGTTGCCCGGGTAGGGGGTCTCGACCATCTTGGCCACCTTCCAGGCGTACTCGGGGTGGCCTTCGGGGTCGGTCCCGATCACCGCGATCTTGTTGTCCTTGATGTGGCCGGTAGCCCAGACCGGACCGAAGACCGGGTGCTCCCAGTTGGCGCCGCGGCCGGGGTGGGGCTTGTCACCGACCGGGATGCTGGCGACGAACTCGCGGGTCTTGGTGTCGATGACCACGACCTTCTTGGCCGCGTTCGCCGCCACCAGGAAGTAGCGCTTGGAGAGGTCCCAACCGCCGTCGTGGAGGAAGCGCTCGGTGTCGATCATGGTGATGCCGAGCGGGCGGCCCTTCTTGTCCATGTTGCTGTAGTCCACCAGCCAGGTCTGGCCCGCCTCCTTGATGTTGACGATCCACTCGGGGCTGTAGTGCGAGCTCACGATCGAGGCCACGCGGTTCTCCCGCAGGAACTCGCCCTGGCTCTTGACGTAGCCCTGGGTGGAGACCATCTTCAGCGGCTCCAGGGTCTGGCCGTCGACCACCAGCATCGAGCTCGGCCAGTAGCAGCCGATCACCGCGTACTTGCCCTCGTAGCCCTCGAACTTCGAGGTGTCGATCGAGCGGGCGTCGAGGCAGGCGCGGACCTGGGCCACCACCTTGGGCTCCGGCATCCAGAGGTCGATGACCTTGGCCCAGCCGTCGCGGCCGATGGTGTAGAAGTAGCGGCCGTCCTTCGAGGAGCGAAGGATGTGGGTGGCGTAGCCGGTGGGCAGGATGGTGACCAGCTCCTTGGTGTCGCCGTCGACGATCGCCACCTTACCCACGTCGCGGAGGATGACGCCGAAGTAGTTCTGCCAGTCGCGGGTGGTCTCCGGCGCCTTGGGCCGCTGATCCACCGGGACCAGCACTTCCCAGGAGCTCTTGACGTCGTTGAAGGTCCACTCCGGCGGCTCGGGCACCGGGTTCAGGAGGAAGCGGGCCATCAGGTCGACTTCCTCGGGCGAGAGGATGCCCAGCTTGCCCCAGGCGGGCATGCCGCCGTAGCCGTTGGTGATGATCGTCTTGATGAAGTTGAGGTCGCGGCCGCGCTCCCGGAGCTTGTCGGGCTCGAGGTTCTTGCCCGTCGCCCCCTTGCGGAGCACGCCGTGGCAGCCGGCGCAGTGCTGGAAGTAGATCTCCTTCGCCCGCTGCATCTCCTCGGGGGTGAGCTTGGGCACATCCTGCTGCGTCTGTGCCAGCGCCCACGCCCCTAAGACCAGTGCCAAGAGCCAAACCCACGAACGTTTTTTCATGTGTACCACCTGCCTTTCACCGTACCGCGCCCGGACGATCCTTTACCCCTATGTTAACTCAACGCAAGCGGGCGACCTCGTCCGCGGTCACCGGCCCGTAGTCGTTGCCCCAGGCGGTGCGGATGTAGCTGATCAGGGCCGCCGCCTCCTCGTCGCTCAAGGTGTTGCCGAAGGGCGGCATGGCGGTGCCCGGCTTGCCGTGGAGGACCACGTCGATCACGTACTCGGCGTCGGCGAGTCGGTCGTTCCCCGCCAGCGCCGGGAAGGTGGGGGGCATGCCCTGGCCGTTGGCCTGGTGGCAGCTGGCGCAGTGCTTTTCGTAGAGCGCCTTGCCGTCCACCGTGGCCGCCGCCGCCCCGGCCCCGCCCGCCGGGGCCTTGGGCGCCTCGACCTTGCCTCCGGCGGCGAGCACGCCGCCGGGGACGGGCTTCTCACCCACCACCGCCAGCCAGGCGGCGGTGCCGGCGAGGATCAGGAAGAGCACCAGCGGGAGCAGTCCGTAGCGGACGAAGTCCGGTTTCACCGGCGACTCGATCTCCACCCGGTCCACCATGCGAACCTCGATCGGCGTGGTCACCGGTGCCCGGGAGACGTGGCCGGCGTAGATCGCCCCCTTGCGCTCGACGTCGAAGACGTACTCGTGGTGATCCATCGAGCCGTCTTGGTAGTGGACGACGGCGATCAGGTAGTGGGTCCCCACCTCGAGCTTGGAGGGGTCCAGCTCCAGGACGAAGGGCGGTTGGTCGAGCACCGCGATGGGCTCGTCCTGGTTGTCCAGGTAGACCTCGACACGGTTGATGTCCATGGGGCATTACCTCCTTTCGGTGGCGATGTGGCGGCGATGGAATTCCTCCACCGCCCACAACGTCATCTGCGGCAGGAAGAGGTAGACGGTCCCGGCAAAGACCATGAGCAGGCTCCAGAAGACGTCCAGCTGGCCGCTCAGGATCATTCCCGCCACGCTCCAGATCAAAAGGGCCGCGAAGGGGTAGGAGAGGCGGATCAGGTACCGCTTTCCGCTGATGACCCCGGCGGCGTAGAGCGAGGCGTACATCCCCGCCGAGAAGACGAAGGTGAAGCCGTAGACGATCATCATGCCGACGATCTGGGCCACCTCGTGGTTCGAGAGCATTACGCGCTCCTCCGCTTGCCGATGGTCAGGAGGTCATAGACCAGGATCAGGTAGCCGATGGTGAAGGTCCAGGCGAAGAAGTAGCGCCAGCCGTGGGTGTTGGCGTACCAGGGGTGGGTGTAGGACTGGATGAAGGCGTTCCAGGTGCTCCCCAGCTCGGCGCGCTCGATCATCGTCTGGGAGAAGCCGGAGATGGTGAACGAGCCGGCGATGCCGACGATGCTGACGATCATCAGGACGTAGGCCCAGCTCCACCACTTGGAGTCGAGCGGGATCATGATCGGCCGGCGGACGTTTTGCACCGCGATGTAGATGAGCGTCATCACCGTGCCCAGGTAGGCGCCGAAGAAGGCCATGTGGCCGTGGGCGGCGGCCAGCTGGGTGCCGTGGGAGTACATGTTGATCTGGGGCAGGGTCTGCATGAAGCCCCACATGCCGGCGCCGATGAAGTTGCCGAAGGCCTGGGCGATGGCCCAGAAGAGCGCCGGACGGTTGACCGTCTGCAGCCGGTGGGCGCCGGAGTCGTAGAGGGCGTGGATCACCATGGCCACCAGCGGCAGCGGCTCGAGCGCCGAGAAGAAGCCGCCGAGCCCGATCCAGTACTCCGGGGTGCCGATCCAGAAGTAGTGGTGGCCGAGGCCCAGGATGCCGGTGCCGAAGACCAGGGCGACCTCGAGGAAGAGCCAGGTCTCGACCAGCTTCCGGGGCGTGCCCAGGAGGTACATCAGGCTCCAGGCCATGAGCACGCCGACCAGGACCTCCCAGGTGGCCTCCACCCAGAGGTGCACCACCCACCACCAGAGGTACTGGTCCATGGTGACGTTGACGGTGTAGTGCATGCCGGCGGTGTAGAGGGCGCCGAGGGCCACCAGGTCGAAGATCAGGACCCCGAGGAGGCCGGTCACCCGGCGGGCGGCCAGGGTGGTGGCGATGACGTTGAAGAGGAAGATCGCCACCCAGAGCACGATGGCCAGGTCGGCCCAGCGGGGGGCCTCGACGTACTCCCGGCCCTCGTTGATGAACCAGAGGGTGAAGGCGTTGCCGGGGCCGATCTGGACGAAGAGGTAGACCAAGACGACCACGGTGACGCCGGCGACGATCACCCACCATATGAGCTTGGCGAGCTTGATGCCGACGACCTCGCGGCCGGTTTCCAGCGGCAGGAACCAGTAGACGCCCCCCATCAACCCCACCAGCAGCCAGACGATCATGGTGTTGACGTGGATGGTGCGGTTGGTCATGAAGGGGAGCGATTCGAGCATGAAGTCGGGGTTGATGTACTGATAGGCCATGAGCAGGCCGAAGGTGATCTGAAGGCCGAAGAGAAGGATCGCGACCGCGAAATACCAAAGCGCGAGCTTCTGGGATTCGTAGAGTTCACCGATTTTGGGACGAGCGAAAGAAGTCGCCATACCCACCTCCTTACTGGATCACCCCGAAGCGGGGCGGGAAGCCGTTGGTGTCGATCGCCGACATCCACTTCAGGAAGGCGATCAGGGCCTTGAGCTCGTCGTCGTTGAGGTGCAGGTTGGGCATCTTGCGCGGCCCCTGTGGCATGGCCGGAGGATTCTTCAGCCAGGCGGCCATCGCCTCCTCGCGGGTCTTGGCGCCGGTGAGCGGCATGATCCGCTCCTCCCACCAGGGGTCGAGCCAGGCCCGGGTCAGGTCGGTGGCGTAGTAGGCCCCGTTCCCCAGGATCTGGTGGCACTCCATGCAGTTCCGCGACTGGAGCGTCATCTTGCCCTTGTTGATCAGGTCGAAGGCTTCCTCTTCGCTCCAGGTCTTGCCGAAGAACCCGGTTTCTGCCCCGACCGCCGGAACCTGCCGGCGTTTCTCGTTGTCCCAGACCAGATGGATCTCGTAGTTGATCACCGTCCAGTCGGGGACGTGGCCGGCTCCCGGGCGCACCTGTCCGGCGGTGTCGAAGGTGAGCCAGAGCAGGATGAAGGTCATCACCAGCGAGCTCACGATGGCAGCGTTTCGCCAGAACGTCGGGGAAAGCCAGCCGGCGCCGCGGGAGAGGACCAGGGTAATGACGGTGGAGATGAAGACCGCGGCAACCGCAATCTGAATCCAGCTGTAGTCCATACCACCCCTCCTTTCTTCAGGAGAAAAGCATGAGGGCGAAATAAGGACCGGGGCCATGACCCCGGTCATGGGACGTATGTCCCGCTACCCGTTGGGGTGGGAGTTCAGGGGCGGTCGCTTCGAAACCGGGCCAGGGCCGGTTCGCGCTCGAGTGCCTTCGTCGAGTAGATGCGCACGGCCTCGCCGCCGACGCCGCGGTGGCCGGAGGCGGTGGACCAGACCAGGTACTGGTCTTTAAAGGGGCCCTCGAGGACCCGGAACACCCAGTAGTTGGGCCCCTGGCCCAGGAGCTGGACGTCGCCGAACTCCTCGGGGGCGAGGGGCCGGCCCTTGGTGCCGGGGGTGAGCTCGAGCAGGTAGTCGCTGGGGTCCTTCTCCTTGACCGCCAGCAGGATGGTCTCGAAGCTCCGCCCCGGCAGCTCGACGTTCACGTACTCGTAGACCACCAGGCCTTGCTCGGGAATCTCGGCGGTCTGGTTGGGGGGGATGCGCTTGGGGTTTTCCACCAATGCCTTGACCTCGGCCACCCAGGGCGCGGGATCGCCGGCGAGGCGGTGCTCCGGTACCGGGTGTTGCGCCAGGGCGGGGCCGAGCACGGCCAGGACGAGAGCGAGCAGGGTTCGCACGAGGGAAAGCATACCGCGCTATGCTCAAAGGGTGAAGTTCGCCCACCTCCATCAGCACACGCAGTTTTCGCTCCTGGACGGGGCTGCCAAGCTCAAGGACCTGCTGGAGTGGGTCAAGGCCACGAGCCCGGAGTACCCCGCCCTCGCCATCACCGACCACGGCAACCTCTTCGGGGCGGTGGAGTTCTACCGGCTGGCCCACAAGATGGGGGTCAAGCCGATCCTGGGCTACGAGGCCTACGTGGCCGCCGAGAGCCGCTTCGACAGAAAGCGCCGGAAGGGCCTGGACGGCGGCTACTACCACATCACCCTGATCGCCAAGGACTTCAAGGGCTACCAGAACCTGGTGCGGCTGGCCACGCGGGCCTACCTCGAGGGCTTCTACGAAAAGCCCCGCATCGACCGGGAGCTCCTCCGGGAGCATTCCGAGGGCCTGATCGGGCTTTCCGGCTGCCTGGGCTCGGAGATCAACCAGTTCATCCTGGCCGGGCGCGAGGACCTGGCCGAGGAGCGCTTGAACGAGTATCTCTCGATCTTCAAGGACAACTTCTTCATCGAGATCCAGAACCACGGCCTCGAGGAACAGGCCCGGGTCAACCCGGTCTTGAAGGAGTTCGCCAGGAAGTACGGCCTGGGCATGGTGGCCACCAACGACGGCCACTACGTCAAGAAGGAGGACGCCGAGGCCCACGAGGTGCTGCTCGCCATCCAGTCCAAGGCCACCTGGGACGACCCCAACCGCTGGAAGTTCCCCTGCGACGAGTTCTACGTCAAGACCCCGGAGGAGATGCGGAAGGCGCTGCCGCCCGAAGAGTGGGGCGACGAGGTCTTCGACAACACCGTCTTCATCGCCGAGATGGCCTCGGTCGAGCTCCCGGTGGACGAGCGCCGCCGCTACCGCATTCCCAAGTACCCCACCCCCGAGGGCAAGACCGACGCCCAGCACCTGGCCGAGCTCACCTTCCGGGGGCTGGCCGAGCGCTACCCGGATCGCATCACCGAGGAGTTCTACCGCCGGGTGCTCCGCGAGCTGGGGCACACCACCCCCCACGGCGGGGTGGCGGCGCTGGCCGAGCGGCTGGCGTTGCTTTCCCCCGAGGAGCGGAGGAAGCTCGCCGCCCTTTTGCCCGATCCCAAGGAGGTGCGCGACTGGGACGCCGAGGCCATCCTGGCCCGGGCCCTCTTCGAGCTCGAGGTCATCGAGGACATGGGCTTCCCCGGCTACTTCCTGATCGTCCAGGACTACATCAACTGGGCCAAGGAAAAGGGCATCAGCGTGGGGCCGGGCCGGGGCAGTGCCGCCGGCAGCCTGGTGGCCTACGCCACCCGCATCACCAACATCGACCCGCTGGCCTTCAACCTCCTCTTCGAGCGCTTCTTGAACCCCGCCCGGGTCTCGATGCCCGACATCGACACCGACTTCTCCGACGTGCGCCGCGACGAGGTGATCGAGTACGTCCGCGAGCGCTACGGCGCCGACCGGGTGGCCCAGATCGCCACCTTCGGGACGATGGCCAGTAAGGCCGCCATCAAGGACGTGGCCCGGGTCTTCGGCATCCCCCACAAACGGGCCGAGGAGATCGCCAAGCTCGTGCCCACCAAGTTCGGCCGTCCGATCCCCCTGAAGGAGGCAGTCGAGACCGTTCCCGACCTCAAGTCCTGGATGGCCCGCGACCCCGAGGTCAAGCGGGTGATCGAGGTGGCGATGCGGCTCGAGGGCCTGCACCGCCACGCCTCGGTGCACGCCGCCGGGGTGGTGATCGGCGAGGGGCCGCTCACCGACCTGGTGCCGCTGATGAAGGAGTCCGGCGGCGGCGAGAAGGTCATCACCCAGTACGACATGAACGCGGTCGAGGCCCTCGGCCTCTTGAAGATGGACTTCTTGGGCCTGCGCACCCTTTCCTTCCTGGAGGAGGCGGCCCGGATCGTTAGAGAGTCCAAGGGGGACGAGCTCGACTACGATCGCCTGCCGCTCGACGACCCGAAGACCTTCGAGCTGCTCCAGCGCGGCGAGACCAAGGGGGTCTTCCAGCTCGAGGGCACCGGGATGACCAACACCGTGCGCGCCTTCCGCCCCGAGCGCATCCACGACCTGATCGCGATCCTCTCGCTCTACCGCCCGGGGCCGATGGACAACATCCCCACCTACCTGCGCCGAAAGCACGGCAAGGAGCCGGTGAGCTACGCCGAGTTCCCCCACGCCGAGAAGTACCTCCGGCCGATCCTCGAGGAGACCTACGGCATTCCCGTCTACCAGGAGCAGATCATGCAGATCGCCAGCGCGGTGGCGGGCTACACCCTGGGCGAGGCCGACCTTCTTCGCCGGGCCATGGGCAAGAAGAAGGTCGAGGAGATGAAGCAGCACCGCGAGCGCTTCATCCAGGGGGCGGCCGAGCGGGGGATCCCCGAGGACGAGGCCAACCGGCTCTTCGACATGCTCGAGGCCTTCGCCAACTA
>Ga0256835_1001099_pt1 | contig 17094 bp, 17 predicted proteins | sample PIR30metaG_FD_185972 | JGI IMG/M metagenome (GOLD analysis project Ga0256835, IMG submission 185972) | Hydrothermal vent microbial communities from East Pacific Rise, Pacific Ocean - PIR-30 | ecosystem: Environmental > Aquatic > Marine > Hydrothermal vents | place: Pacific Ocean: East Pacific...
CAAGCAGAGAACGTCGGGCGAATTAGCCGCCAGCCAGTCCAGCAGGATCGGCATGCGGGCCCGGATGCCATTACAGTTAAAGGTGGCGACCAGCCAACTCATGTGAAACCTCACCCTCCGGCGACCTCAATGGCTATTGCTTAGCAGGACCTGTCCGCCGTGTCCAGCCCTGCGCGGTTGCCAGCGGCCTCCCATCCGGTTATTATTAGCGCCCGGAGGTGAACCATGCCTATTTACGAGTTTCGTTGCGAAGGCTGCGGCGAAGTCTTCGAACTGCTGGCCTTGAGCAAAAACGACCAGGTGGAGGCCAAGTGCCCCCAGTGCGGCGACACCCGCATCACCCGGGTGATGAGCTCCTGCGCCGCGGTCGTCGGCGGTTCCGCCTCCAGCGCGGGCAGCCAGGCCCAGGTGCAAAACCGCTCCTGCGCCAACGCCGGCAGTTGCTCCACCATCACCCTGCCCGGCCACCAACGCTAACCGCGAGCCGCGGCTCCCGTAGTGGGTCCGGTGGCGAGACGCTCCAGGCTCGTCCCCCCACCTGCTCCGCTCGCACGTTCTTTAAGGTCGTGGCGGCGTGCCGCCGCAGCCGTAGTGGGTCCGGTGGCGAATCGTTACAGGCTCGTCCCTCCACCTGCTGCGCTCGCAACCGACGTTTCGTCGGGCGAAAATAATCAATAGACGTCTTTGCGAGGAGCCGGCAGGTGACGTGGCAATCTTCCTTTTCCCAAAAAGATGGCAACGGAAGGTCGCTTCGCTGCCGCTCGCGATGACGTCTATTTTTTAGCTCGTCACCCCACCTGCTACGCTCGCACGTTCTTTAAGGTCGTGTCGTTTTTGCATTGCCGGTTGTCATTGAATGACTACGCCGGCACGAAGAACAACGTACGGCCCATATGGCAACCGCAGCTTGCGGTTAGTCGTCGCCGAAGAAGGTGCCGATGCCCAAACCGCCGAGGACCGAGCCTTCGCCCTTGGACTTGCCCGTGGGCCCGGCGGCAGAGTAGATGCGGTTAGCCAGGCGACTGAAGGGCAGCGACTGCAGCCACACGTGGCCGGGCCCGGTTAGGGAGGCCAGGAAAAGCCCTTCGCCGCCGAACAGGGCGGTTTTGATTCCCCCCACCATTTGCACATCATAGTCAACGCTGGGTTGCAAGGCCACCAGGCAGCCGGTATCCACCTTGAGGTTCTCGCCGGCCTCCAGTTGGTATTCAAACACGTTGCCACCGGCGTGCAGGAAGCACAGGCCGTCGCCGAGCAGACGCTGCATGATAAATCCCTCGCCGCCGAATAGTCCCACGCCGATTTTCTTCTGGAAGGCGATCTCCAGAGACACCCCGCGGGCGGCGCAGAGGAAGGCGTCTTTTTGGCAGATGATCTCGCCGCCGACCTCGCCCAGGTGCATGGGCACTATCTTGCCGGCATAGGGTGCGGCAAAGGCCACTTTTTCCTTGCCCGAGCCGCCGGCATGGGTAAAGACGGTCATGAACAGGGACTCGCCGGTGAGTAGGCGTTTGCCGGCCCCCATCAAGTTGTTTAGCAGTCCCTTTTTCTGGGGACCCTTGCGGCCGTCACCGAAGATGGTTTCCATCTTGATTTGCGAGGTCATGTAGAGCATGGCGCCGGCCTCGGCCACGGCGCTTTCGCCCGGGTCCAGTTCGATCTCCACGAACTGCATCTCCTCGCCGTTGATGACGTAGTCTATCTCGTCGGCGCCCACGGCGGTGGGAGGCGGGGGGGGAGCCGCCGCGGGTCCGCCCAGCAGGCTGGCCAAGGCGGCCACGTGCTTGATGGGGGTCCATTCGCTGGCCCCGGGGCCGTAGACCAGGGTCTCGGGGTTGATGGAGCCGTGGTCCATCTGGACCTGTAGTTCCTCTATGTTAAAGGGTCCCTTGCTCTCGCCGCCTTCGGCCACGTACCAACTGCCGGCCATGGTCAACCTCCTCCGGTCACTAGCCATGATATTGCTGTTTTTTACGACCCGCCCATTATATCAAAGGGCTGGTGCCACGCCTATGCTGCCGTCCCAGACGTCCGGGATTGGCATTGACTTACGACCTCAAATGGAATATGTGAATACGATAGTTTTTTCAGAGCGATCCACTATTAGTCCATCCGTGTGGAGCAGAACATGGCCAAAGCAGAACTCACCCTCAACGGCAAGAAGGTAAGCTTCACGCCGGGCCAGACCATACTTGAAGTCTGCCAGCAAAACGGTGTCGAGGTGCCCACTCTTTGCCACCTGGCCGGCACCACGCCCACCGGGGCGTGCCGCATGTGCCTGGTGGAGGTCAAGGGCGCGCGCACCCTGGTGGCCTCTTGCGCCATGCCGGCCGGTGACGGCCAGGTCATCGAGACCGAGTCGGAAAAGGTGCTCATCGCCCGCAAGCTTAATGTCGAATTGCTCCTGGCCAGCGGCCATCACAACTGCCTCACCTGCGAGGCCAACGGTGATTGCAAGCTGCAGGCCCTGGCCTACCAATACGGAGTGGAGTCGGTGCGGTTCGAGAAATCGGACCGGTACTATCCCACCGAGGATGATAACCCCTTCATCGTGCGCGATTTCAGCCGCTGCATCCTCTGCGGCCGCTGTGTGCAGGCCTGCAACGAGGTGCAGGTGAACCGGGCCATCGGGTTCGGCTATCGCGGCACCGAGGCCAAGATCGTCACCGCCGGCGACCAGCCCTACATCAACTCCGACTGCGTGTTCTGCGGCGAGTGTGTGCAGGCCTGCCCGGTGGGCGCGCTGACCGAGAAAAAGGCCCGGGGCAAGGGCCGTTCCTGGGAGACGCGCAAGATCCGCACCACCTGCCCCTACTGCGGGGTGGGCTGCCAGATGTGGCTGCACGTCAAGGACAACCAGGTGGTGAAGGTCACCGGGGTGGAAGACGCCGCGCCCAACTACGGCCGGCTCTGCGTCAAAGGCCGTTTCGGCTACGACTTTGTGCAGTCGCCCGAGCGCCTCACCACCCCCTTGATCAAGGTTCGGGGCAAGTTCAAACAAGCCACCTGGGACGAGGCCCTGGACTTGGTGGCCGCCAAGATCAAGGCCGCCCGCAAGGAAAAGGGAGCCAACGCGGTGGCCGGGCTCACCAGCGCCCGGGTCACCAACGAGGACAACTACCTGTTCCAGAAACTGATGCGCGTGGGGGTCGGCACCAACAATGTCGACCACTGCGCACGTCTCTGACACAGCTCCACGGTGGCCGGTCTGGCCGCCAGCTTCGGTTCCGGTGCCATGACCAACTCCATCGGCGAGATGGAAGACTGCGAGGTCATGTTCATCATCGGGTCCAACACCAACGAGAACCACCCGGTCATCGGGTCCACCCTGCGCCGGGCCGTCACCCAAAAGGGCGGCAAGCTAATCGTGGCCGACCCGCGGCGCATCGGCATGGTGCGCGACGCCACCATCTGGCTGCAGCACCGTCCCGGCACCGACGCCGCCCTGATCAACGGCATGCTCAACGTCATCCTGGCCCAGGGGCTGCAGAACCAGGAGTTCATCGACAGCCGCACCGAGAACTTCGAGGCCATGAAAAAGGTGGTGGCCGGCTACACCCCCGACAAGGTCTCCGAGATAACCGGGGTGCCGGCCAAGGACATCATCGCCGCCGCCCGTCTCTACGCCGGGGCCAAGACCGGGGCCATCTTCTACGCCATGGGCATCACCCAGCACACCAACGGTACCGACAACGTCAAGAACCTGGCCAACCTGGCCATGGTCTGCGGCCACGTCGGCCGGCCGGCCACCGGGGTAAACCCCCTGCGCGGCCAGAACAACGTGCAAGGCGCCTGCGACATGGGCGGCCTGCCCGGCGACCTGCCCGGCTACCAAAAGGTGGCCGACCTGCAGGCGCGCAAGAAGGTAGCCGCCATCTGGGGCCGCAAGACCCTGCCGGCCAAGGTGGGGCTCACGGTCACCGAGATGATGGACGCCACCGAGCACGGCGAGGTGAAGGTGCTCTACATCATGGGCGAGAACCCCATGGTCTCCGACCCCAACCTGCGCCACGTGGAAAAGAGCCTTAAGAAGACCGAGTTCCTGGTGGTGCAAGACATCTTCCTCACCGAGACGGCGGCCCTGGCTGACGTGGTGTTGCCCTCGGCCGCCTGGGCCGAGCGCGACGGCACCTTCACCAACACCGAGCGCCGGGTGCAGCGCATCCGCAAGGCGGTGGACGCCCCGGGCCAGGCCCGGGAAGACTGGTGGATCATCACCCAACTGGCCAAGCGCCTGAACCAGAAGTGGGACTACAAGAGCCCCAAGCAGGTATTTGACGAGATCGCCAAGGTGACCCCGTCCTACGCCGGCATCTCCTACGCCCGCCTGGAGCGCGGCAACGGCCTGCAGTGGCCTTGTCCCACTTCCCGGCACCCCGGCACCCCCATCTTGCACGCCGCCGGCTTTGCCCGGGGCAAGGGGTTCTTCACCCCCGTGGAGCACCAGGAGCCGGCCGAAACGCCCAACAAGGCCTATCCCTTCACCCTCACCACCGGCCGCATCCTCTACCACTACCACACCCGGTCCATGACCGGCCGGGCGGAGGGGCTCAACCAACTGGCCCCCGAGTGCGAGGTGGAGATCAACCCGGCCGACGCGCGGTCGCTGCGGATCAAGGACGGCCAGATGGTCAAGGTAGCCAGCCGGCGCGGCGCGGTCACGGCCAAGGCCTGGGTCACCGACCGGGTGGCCAAGGGAGTGGTCTTCATGCCCTTCCACTTTGCCGAGGCCGCGGCCAACCGGCTCACCATCGGCGCCCTGGACCCGGTAGCCAAGATACCGGAGTTCAAGGTCTGCACGGTGAAGCTGCAAAAAGCCTAAGACGCCCAGCGCCAATACAAAGCGCCGGCCCTTCGCGGGCCGGCGCTTTTTGGTCGAGGGCCGGCGTTTAAGCCGGCTCCCGGATCGCCACCATTCGCCGCCGAAGGCGCCGACGGCGCTGGAGTAACCGTTAGAATTCTTCCTTGAGCAGTTTGCGGGCCTGGGCCTTTATCTCGGCGTCCTCGGGCTCGGATCCGGGCAGGGGCTTGCCGGCGATGATCTGCTCCAGCAGGACCTTGGCCTTGGCGTCTTCATCCTCGTCCAGGTAGGTCTCGGCCAGGTAGAGGTGGCTTAACCAGTGCTGGGGACCGTACTTGATGGCCAGCTTGAGGTACTCGATGGACTTATCGTTATCGCCGCCGAAGATGCCGGGCAGCTTGAAGTACACCCGCCCCAGCACGCGGTAGGCGCCGCCTCCCATGTAGGCGGGGTCCTTGGCGATGACCTTTTTCATCAGCTCCTTGATGGTGTCCACCAGGCCCAGGCTCTTGGTTATGCCCTTGGCCTTGCCGTACACGCTGTAGCTCACACCCAGCCAGTAGGTGGCGGGGATATCGTCGGGAGCGGCCTTGAGCGCCGCCTTGCAGGCCTTGATACCCCGCTCAAACATGGCCGCCTTAGCGTCGTCGTCCTTAAGGTGCTTGCCGACCCAGTAGGCGCACTGAGCCACCCGGGCGGCGTTGACCCCGCTGGGGTCCTGTTTAAAGGCCTGCTCGTAAAGGTCCAGGGCCTGGCGGGCCTTGGCCAGGTCCACCCGCTGCTGGTAGAGGGCATCGGCCTTGGCCAGCGTGTCGGCCGCACCCGCGGCCAGGGCCGCACCGGCGGCCAGGGTCACCAGGGCCAACAGCGCCACCGCCACCATCGCAATACTTTTTCTCATGGCTACTCACTACCTCGTGGTTGTTTGGTAAAAGGTGCGGGCCCGTTACCGTCGCCTATACGACGACGTCTCAATCTATAACGGCCGGGGTCTTGGTTGCAAGGAGCATCGTGGCCGGGCCGCGTTGCCGGCCGGGGGCGTCTTTGATAGACTGGTTCCACTTGCTTTACGCACGCGAGGTGTCAGATGCGCAACTCAGCCATAGTCATCCTGGCCGCCCTGGTGTTGGTGGCGGCCCTGGCCCTGCCGGCCGGGGCCCTGGTGAAGCCCGGGGTGCGGGTAAAGGACCTGCGCCTGCCCGATTCCCAGGGGACCAGCCAGCAACTGGGTCAACTCATCAAGGGCAAGGTGGCCATGATCATCTACTGGTCGCTCTCCTGCCCCCACTGCCAGCGGGAGATACCCCGGCTCATGCGCCTGGCCCGGCGCTTCAGTGGCAATCCCTTCGTGGTGATCACGGTCAACGCCGACGGGGTGGAGATGGCCCAGGCCATCAACGCCTATGCCAAGCAACAGCGCATCCCCGGCCCCTACCTCATCGACGCGGGACCGGGCGACAGCCTGCCCTTTGCCGACTTCTTCGACCTGTACACCACCCCATCCATAATGGTGGTGGACCGGGGGGGCCGCGTTACCTTTGCCGATGAGGCCCAGGTAGACATGGACGCCCTGATCAAGGCGGTGCAGGCGGCCTTTTAACCGGCGGCGCGACCGCATCCGAACAAGGGGACTCCCATGACTCATCCCTTCACCAAGATACTGGGCCAGATCGAGGTGGCCATTTACATCGTGGCCTCGCTGTTGCTGTCGGCGGCCGCCTTCATAGTCTTTGGTTCCGCGGTGGTGGAGTTCTACAACGCGGCCGTGCACACCTCCATGATCACCGGGGTGATCAAGCTCCTGGAAAACCTGCTGCTGGCCCTGATGCTGGTGGAGCTGCTCTACACCGTGATCGTGTCCATCGAGACCCGCAGTCTCATGGCCGAGCCCTTCCTGGTGGTGGGGCTGGTGGCGGCGGTAAGGCGCATCCTCACCATCTCGGTGGAAGGGGCCCACCTTATGGAGTCGGACCTGGAGCGCTTTAGCTGGGTGCTCTACGAGATCGGCCTGCTGGCGGTCTTGATCCTCATCCTGGTGGTATCCATCTATATCCTGCGCAAGAGCGCCCACTTCAAGCCCGACCCTCGCGGCCTGCGCAGCCCCCCGGCCGACGAGCCCCAGGACAATTGACAGGCGGCCCGGAGCGGCATAGTATTCAACCATGCCAACTAGTTGGGAGGACCACCATGTGTGAATGCTGCGGCAAAGCGGGCGAAATTCTTATCCAGCATGCCCACGACCACGACCACGGCCATCATCACCACCACCACGACGGCCACGGCCATACGCATGATCACCAGCATGATCATCACCACGAGCACCATCACGGGCCGGTGGTAACCGTCATCGAGGCCGCGCCCCAGCCCGCCGCCGAACCGAAAGACTGATCTCAGCACCACCGGACAACCCCGGGCCGCATCCGGCCGCCTTGGCCGCCGGTCCCGCAGGGGCCGAGCCTCCGCGGGGCCGCGCCATGCCCGCCGCCCTGGGCCTGGTCACCTTTGTGACCATGCTGGGCTCGGGCATCATCGCGCCCTTTTTGCCCCTGTACGCCCAGCGCATGGGCGCCTCGGGCGCGACCCTGGGCATGATCTTCGCCGGCTTTGCCGTGTCGCGCCTGGTGGCCACCCCCTACATCGGCGCCCTGTCGGACCGCCACGGCCGCAAGCGCTTCCTCATGCTGGGCCTGGGTTGGTTCGCCCTCACCGCCCTGCTCTACATCCCGGCCGGCACTCCCTGGCAACTGGTGCTGGTGCGCATCGTCCAGGGACTGGCCGCGGCCATGGTGCTGCCGGTGACCATGGCCCTGGTGGCCGACCGTACCGCCATCGGCGACGAGGGGCGCTCCATGGGCGTGTTTCACACCGCCTTTCTGCTGGGCTGGGGGGTGGGGCCGCTCTTGGGCGGGGTGGTCTACGACCTGGTGGGCTTTAACGCCAACTTCCTGCTCATGGCCGGCCTGAGCCTACTGAGCCTGGGGGTGGTGGCCCTCCGGGTGCAGGACCCGCCCCGCGGCGCCGGCGGCGGCCGGGTGGAGAACTGGTGGCACGGCCTCAACCTGCTGGCCGACCGCCGCATCCTGGCCGTGTTTCTGGCCCGGGCCGGTTCGGCCGCCCAGGTGGGCTGCCTGGTGGCCTTCCTGCCGCTGTTGGGAGACGCCCTGGGCCTGGCCGCCTGGCAGGTGGGGTTTTTCATCACCCTCAACGTGATGATCATGACCAGCCTGCAGACCCCGGCCGGCCGCCTGGCCGACCGCTGGCCGCGCGGCCCCATGGTGGTGGCCGGCCAGTTAGTGAGCGCCGCGGGCATGGCGGTTCTGCCGTTCGCCTCCGGATTCTGGCCCCTGATGGGCCTGGCCGTGGCCATGGGCCTGGGCGCCGGGGTGGCCCTGCCGGCCATGACCGCCATGGTGGTGAGCCACGCCAAACAGCGCGGCGCGGGCATGGGCTTGGCCATGGGGGTGTACAACTCGGCCTTCAGCCTGGGGGTGGTGGTGGGCCCGGTGAGCGCCGGCGCCCTGGCCGATCTCACCGACTTCAACGCCGCCTTCTTCCTGGGCGCCGCCCTGTGCGCCGGGGGCACCCTGCTGCTGGTGCTGGCCGCCGGCCGCGGCCGGGCGGGCGGCTCCCGGCCGTCTTGACTTTGCCCAGCCCCGCGAGTAGATTCAAATTTTGTCCAAAATCAATGCCATGGTCAGGGATGAACTGATGCAGTACGAGGCCGTGATCGGGCTGGAAGTCCACGCCCAGCTTTTGACCGAGTCCAAGATATTCTGCGGTTGCTCCACCGCCTTTGGCCAGCCGCCCAACAGCAACACCTGCCCGGTGTGCCTGGGCATGCCCGGGGTGTTGCCGGTGCTCAACCGGCAGGTGGTGGAGTTCGCCATCGCCGCCGCCCTGGCCACCAACTGCACCATCGCCGAGCGCTCGGTCTGGGCCCGCAAGAACTACTTCTACCCCGACCTGCCCAAGGGCTACCAGATCAGCCAGTTCGAAGCGCCCATCGCCGAGCACGGCTGGCTGGACATCACGGTCGACGGCGACCAGCGGCGCATAGGCATCACCCGCATCCACATGGAGGAGGACGCCGGCAAGCTGGTGCACGACGACCGCGACCCGGTGAGCTACGTGGACCTAAACCGCACCGGCACCCCGCTGATCGAGATCGTCAGCGAACCGGACATCCGCACCCCGGCCGAGGCGGCGACCTACCTCAAGACCCTGCGCGACATCCTGGTCTACCTGGAGGTCTGCGACGGCAACATGGAAGAGGGCTCCTTCCGCTGCGACGCCAACGTCTCCATCCGGCCGGTGGGGCAGCAGGAGCTGGGCATCCGCACCGAGCTTAAGAACATGAACTCCTTCCGCAACGTGGCCGCCGCCCTGGACTACGAAATCCGGCGGCAGCGGGTGGTGCTGGAGGGCGGCGACGCGGTGGTGCAGGAGACCCGGCTGTGGGACGCCGACGCCGGCAAGACCCACGCCATGCGCGGCAAGGAGGAGGCCCACGACTACCGCTACTTCCCGGACCCGGACCTGCTGCCCCTGGTGATCGAGCCCCAATGGATCCAGCGGGTGCGCGACTCGCTGCCCGAGCTGCCGGCGGCCAAGCGGTCCCGTTTCGAGGACAGCTACGGCCTGTCGGCCTACGACGCCGAGGTGCTCACGGCCAGCCGCGCGGTGGCCGACTTCTTCGAGGCCACGGTGCAGGCCGGGGCCGAGCCCAAGAAGGCGGCCAACTGGATCATGGGCGAGCTCATGGGCGCACTCAAGGCCGAGTCCCGGCAGATCGGCGACAGCCGGGTGGGCCCGGCGGAGCTGGCCGGGCTCATCGGGCTCATCAGCGACGGGACCATCAGCGGCAAGATGGCCAAGGAGGTCTTCGGCCTGATGATGTCCTCGGGACGGCCGGCCGCCGAGATCATCAAGGAGAAGGGGCTGGAGCAGGTGAGCGACGCCGGCGAGCTGGAGGCCATCCTGCGGGGCATCATCGAGGCGCACCCCAAGGAGGCCGAGGCCTACCGGGCCGGCAAGAAAAAGCTCATGGGATTTTTCGTGGGCCAGGTGATGAAGGCCACTAAGGGCCAGGCCAACCCCAAGCTGGTCAACCAACTGGCCGCCAAACTGCTGGGAGAGGGCTAGTGTTGGAGACGCTTTATTGGGACGGCGAGGTGGCCATGATCCTGGACCAGCGCAAGCTGCCGGGCCAGACCACCTATATCGCCTGCCGCAACATGCGCCGGGTCATCTACTGCATCCAGAGCTTGGCCACCCGGGGCGCCCCGGCCATCGGCTGCGCCGCGGCCATGGGCCTGGTGCTGGCCGCCCGGGCCATCCGGGTGAAAGACCCGGCCAAGTTCCGCCAGCGCCTGGACAGGGCCGCCGAGACCATGCGCGCCGCCCGTCCCACGGCGGTGAACCTGGCCTGGGCCTGCGACCGCGTGTTGGCCGTGGCCGCCATGGCCCCGGACGACGTGGAGACCATCCGGGCCATGCTGCGCCGCGAGAGCGAGATCATGCTGGCCGAGGACGTGGCCATCAACCGGGCCATGGGGGACCACGGGGCCAAGCTGGTGCCCCGGCGGGCCACCATCCTCACCCACTGCAACGCCGGGTCCCTGGCCACCGCCGGCTTTGGCACCGCCCTGGGAGTAATCCGGGCGGCGGTGGCCGCCGGCAAACAGGTCAGCGTAATCGCCGACGAGACCCGTCCCCTGCTGCAGGGCGGGCGGCTTACCGCCTGGGAGATGGTCCAGGAGGGCATCCCGGTAAAGGTGGCCCCGGACTCGGCGGTGGGGGTGATCATGGCCAAGGGGCTGGTGGACCTCTGCGTGGTGGGGGCCGACCGCGTCGCGGCCAACGGCGACGTGGCCAACAAGGTCGGCACCTTCAACGTGGCCCTGCAGGCCAAGCGGCACCGGGTGCCCTTCTACGTGGCCGCCCCGCTGTCCACCGTGGACCTGGACACCCCCACCGGCGCGGACATACCCATCGAGGAACGCGAGGCCAAGGAGGTGCTGACGGCCATGGGCCGCGCTATCGCGCCGCCGGGGGCCGAGGGGCTCAACTTTGCCTTTGACGTCACCCCCCAGGACCTGGTAAGCGCAATAATCACCGAGGTAGGTGTTATCGAGCGGCCCTATCGCCGCAACCTGGCCCGGGCCAAGAAGCAAGCTCGCGTGTAAGGAGAAGAACCAATGGAAGTGCGCAAGGAACTACTGCCGGCCGAAAAACGCCAAGCCAAGCCCAGCGACGAGAACGCCTTGGGCTTTGGACAAATCTTCACCGATCACATGCTCAAAATCGACTACCACGACGGACAGGGTTGGCACAACCCCCGCATCGTGCCCTACGGCCCCCTGGAGCTGGACCCCGCCGCCTTGGTGCTGCACTACGGCCAGGAAGTCTTCGAGGGGCTCAAGGCCTACTGGGGGGTAGATGGCGATATCCACCTCTTCCGCCCCCAGGCCAATATGGAGCGCATGCTGAAATCCTGCGCCCGACTGTGCATCCCCGAGTTTCCGCGCGATTTCCTGCTGGAGGCCATCATGGAGCTGGTCAAGATCGAGCAGGAGTGGATTCCCCGCAGCCCGGGCACCAGCCTCTACATCCGGCCCACCATCATCGCCACCGAGGCCTGCCTGGGAGTGAAGGTGAGTAGTGAGTACCTACTCTACGTCATCGTGGGACCGGTGGGCGCCTACTACGCCGAGGGCTTCAGCCCCACCAAAATCTACGTGGAGGAGAAGTACATCCGGGCCGCGCCCGGCGGGCTGGGCGAGGTGAAGACCTCGGCCAACTACGCCGCCAGCCTGCTGGCCGCCGAGAAGGCCCACCACGCCGGCTACACCCAGGTGCTCTGGCTCGACGCCTGCGACAAGAAGACCATCGAGGAGGTGGGCACCTCCAACGCCTTCTTCTGCATCGGCGACGAGCTCATCACCGCGCCCCTGGACGGCTCCATCCTGCCGGGGGTCACCCGCGACTCGGTGATCCAACTGGCCCGGCACTGGGGCATCACCGTGAACGAGCGGCGCATCACCATCGACGAGGTTATCGCGGCCCAAGCCAACGGGACCCTCAAGGAGGCCTTTGCCACCGGCACCGCCGCGGTGATCAGCCCGGTGGGCACCATCGCCTACCAGGGCGCCGAGCACCAGGTGGGCGACGGCCAGGTGGGTGAGCTGTCTAAAAAACTCTATGACGAGATCGTGGGCATCCAACTGGGCCAGCGTCCCGACCCCTTCGGCTGGGTGGTTAGGATCAGCTAAAGCGGGAAAAGGGGCTAACGCTCTTTATATCCTTTATTTAAAAAATCACCGGATGCCGAGGGGCCGCCCCTGGGCATCCGGTTTTTTATGCATACATGTATCGGCCGATTAACCAGAAGATTTTTCTCTTTCCCCCAAGGGCTCACACCAGGTACGGGTTGGTATCGCGCTCGGTTTTTACGGTGGAGGTGGGGCTGGGGCCGTAGTTATGGCCGGGCCAGATGATGGTGTCGTCGGGCAGGGTGAATATCTTGCTTTGGATGGAGTTGAGCATCTGGGGCCAGGAGCCGCCGGGCAGGTCGGTACGGCCCACGCCGCCCACGAAGAGGGTGTCGCCGGTGAAGACGTTGCCCGGGGTGTAGAGGCTCATGGAGCCGGGGCTGTGGCCGGGGGTGTGCAGCACCTGCAGGGCCACCTCCTGGCCGGCCCGGATGATGTCACCATCGCGCACCGTCTCGTCGGCCGGCTCCACCATGGCGCAGCCCAGCATGCGGGCGAACTCCTGGGAGTGGGGGCTGATCATCTGTTCGGCGTCGTCTTGGTGGATCACCACTGGGGCACCGGTGAGCTGTTTCATGCGGGTGTTGCCGCAGGTGTGGTCCGGGTGGCCGTGAGTGTTGATGATCTTGACTATCTTGAGCCCGTACTTTTGGGCCTCGGCCACTATCTGGTCCTCGTTGCCGGCCGGGTCTATCACCACCGCCTCGCCGGTTTGCTCGCAGCCCACCACGTAGGCGAACACGGCCATCTGGCCCACCAAGAGCTGTAATACTTTCATTGGTTTTTCATCCTTTTCGCCATGGGGCCCAAGCCCTGGATTCGATCCGGTCAAGCTAGCAGAAGCGGCCGGGCCGGTCAAGGCCGGCGGCGGGACTCAAGCCAGCCGGGTGATGTGCCGATTAGGTTATTAACGGGTTGGACAACCACAAGGATTAAGGAGGTCCCCATGGCGTCGGCTGTTTCCGGGAGGTGGCGCGAGGTGGTGGCGGGCCTGATCCACTCCCCCCTCTACTTCAACCTGGCCCCGGTCCAGCGCCTGTCATTGGTCAAGTCCCTGGCCGAGCGTACCTGCCTGCGGCCGCGGTCCGGCTGCCACCCTGCCCTGCCGGCGCCGCCGGTCCCGGCGCCCAACCCCGGGGGCCGCGGCCGGTGTTAGCTGGCGTAGGAGTGCAGGCCCGATAGCAGCAGGTTCACCCCGAAGTAGGTGAACAGCACGCAGACAAACCCCGCCAGGGAAAAGACCGCCAGCCGGGTGCCCTGCCAGCCACGCATGTAGCGGCTGTGCAGCATGGCGGCGTAGACGAACCAAGTGATCAGCGACCAGGTCTCCTTGGGGTCCCAGGACCAGTAGGTGCCCCAGGCGCTGTTGGCCCACACCGCGCCGGTGATGATGCCGGCGGTGAGCATGATGAACCCTATGGCCACCGTCTGGTAGATGAAGTTATCCAGGGCGTTGGCCCGGGGACTGGAGGGCTGACGGCCCTGGCCGGTGAGCAGGTAGAGCAGGCTGAGGGCGGCCGATATGCCGAACCCGGCGTAGCCCAGGAAACAGGCGATGACGTGGGCGATGAGCCAGTTGGACTTAAGCGCCGGCATGAGCGGCCGGATGCTGGCGTCCTGGGCCAGGGCGTAGAGCATGGTGGCGAAAACCAGCGGCAGGGCGTAGGCCCCCACCACGTACATCCTGGTCCTAAGCTCCAGGATGAGGTAGATCAGCACCAGGGTCCAACCAAAGAAGACCAGCGACTCAAATAGGTTGCTAAAGGGCGCGTGGCCCACTCCCATCTCGTAGGAGCCCACCCAGCGCAAGATGATGGCCGTGGTGTGCACCGCCAGGATGAGCCAGGTGAGCCCCGAGCCCACCAAGGCGATCCGGCGGGCCCCCGACACCGCGGCTATGAGGTATAGCACCGCCGCGGCCATGTAGGCAAAGGTCACATAAGTTATCAGTTGATTGCTCAGCTCTGCCATGGACTACTCCGCCTTGCCCTTTTGGTTCCTGATACTTTGCTCCAGGCGCTCCATGGCCCGTTGCAATCCCACTCGGTTGCGGTTGGCGCTGCCGGCGATCTCCACCCGGGTGCGGCCCTTGCCGGCCGGGGTGAGGCGCAGCCACACTTTGCGGTGGCTGGTATAGAAGGTCACCAGGAAACCCAGGGTCATCAGGATGCAGCCGATCCACACGAACCAGACCCCGGGGTCATATTTTACCGACAGCCCGGTACGCGAGACCATGTCCCATCCCTTGAGCTGGAAAGTCACCTCGCCCCGGGAAGCCATACGGGCGCCGGGCTCAAAGGCGGTGAGGGCCACCGGCTGTTTGCCCGGCGACCGGTACAGGATGCGGGCCACCGCGCCCCGGTACATACCGCCCATGTCCACCTGGGGCCGGAAATCCTGTACCCCGGCCTCGCCGCCGCCGGGCAGCTTGCTCCAGCGCTGGAAGTACAACTGCACCTCCTGGGGCTCCTGGCCCTTGCGGGTGAGTAGAACCTTCACCGATTTTAACTGCTGGTCATAGGACGACTGGTAAAAGTCGATGCCCTTAAAGTCCACCGGGTGGTTAACCTTGAGCCGCCACTTCTTCACCTCTTTGCCGTGGTTGATAAAGACCAGGTCAGAGATGTACTCCGACGGCATCCGGCTGCCCTTGTAATAGGTGATAGTGAATTTATCCAGGCGGACCCCGAAGCCCAGGGGCAGCTTTTTACCACGCTGGATCAAGATATGGTCCACCGTCTGGCCCTCGGTGATGAACACCCGGCCGTCAAAGCCCCAAAGGTTGCCCACGATGGCCCCGATGAAAATTATCAACACGCTGGCGTGCACCAAGTAGACCCCCAGGCGCGACCAGGCGCCACGCTGGGCGAAAAGATTCACCCCACCGTCGACCTCGGCCCGGTGAACCTTGCCGACCACCCGACCCAGTTCCCGGGCCAGCCGATCCTGGTTGTCTTGCACCCCGCCGTCCACGGTAAAGCTTCGCCAGGCCTTGCGCACCCGCTTGGCCTCGGCCGCGGGGTCCTTGCGGATCACCTTGAGGGCCAAAGGCAGCCGGTTGAGCGAGCAGATAACCAGGTTCACCGCCAGGAGGGTGAGCAACAGCAGGAACCAGTAAGAATGGTACATGTCGTCCAGGGACAGGGCCTGGATGATGCGGGCGCCGGTCTCACCATAGGCCTTGGTGTAAACGTGCAGGTGCTCGCGCTGGGGGATCAAGGTGCCGAAGATGCTGGCCACGGCCAGGGTTAAAAAAAGAAAAAAGCTCAGCTTAACCGAAGCGAAAAAACTCCAGATAAGCTCGAGGGCCGACCTGCCTGGCTGGGTGTCCTTCACGGGATAATCAACTCCGATTGGTCCTGGTTACACCTGGCTCGGCCGCCGGGGAGCCAAGGATTGCTAAACGGCCTGAAATCCTACCAGCAAGCAGAGCATTTGACAAGCATTTTAGGAATCGTTATCGATCGACCGATGGCAAGGTGAAATCCCGGAAGCTCACCCGGCCGCGGCCCAGCAGGTCGTGCAGGTGCACCACGCCCACCAGCAGCCCGTCTTCCACCACCGGTAGGGCGGTGATCTCCTTGTCTTCCATGATCTGCAGGGCGTCGGCGGCCATGAGCTGGGGGGTGACCACGGTGGGGCCGGTGGTCATGATCTCTTCCACCAGGGCGCCGCCCAGGTCCACCCCGCTTACCAGGGCCCGGCGCAGGTCGCCGTCGGTGAAGATGCCCAGGAGTTTTTGGTGCTGCACGATGAGCAGGGTGCCCAGGTTGCCCCGGTCCATGGTGGCCAGGGCGTCGGCCGCGCTGGCCCCGGGGGTGATGACCGGCAGGTCGCCGCCGGTCTTCATCACCTCGCCCACCCGCAGGCTCAGGCGGTGGCCCAGGTGGCCGCCGGGGTGGTTAAAGCGGAACTTTTCTTCGCTGAAGCGGTGTTTTTCAATGAGCACCACGGCCAGGGCGTCGCCCATGGCCAGGGCGGCGGTGGTGGAGGTGGTGGGGGCCAGGCCCAGGGGGCAGGCCTCTTTTTCCACCCCGCAGTCGATGACCAGGTCGCAGACATTGGCCAGCGGTGAGTCCAGGCCGCCGGTCATGGCCACCACCTTGGCCCCGTGTCCCTTGAGCTGGGGCACCAGGTGCACCAACTCCTCGGTGCGGCCGCTGTGGCTCAGGGCCAGGACCACGTCACCCTCGCCCACCATGCCCAGGTCGCCGTGCAGGGCCTCCACCGGGTGCAGGAAGATGGAGGTGGTGCCGGTGGAGTTGAGGGTGGCCATGATCTTGCGGGCCACGATGCCGCTCTTGCCGATGCCGGTGGTGATGACCTTGCCCGCCGAATCCAGGATGAGCCGCACCGTCTCCTCGAAACCGCCGTTGAGGCGGTCGATGAGCCGGGTGATGCCCTCGGCCTCCATGGCCAGGACCTCGCGGGCGGTTTTGAGAATCTCGCTCACGGAATCAGCATTTCTCCAGGTCGAACTTACCCTGCACCTCGTCCACCGGCACAGGGTAGTTGCCGTCAAAGCAGGCCAGGCAGAAGCCGTCGCGGGTGGTGTCGGTGCCCTTGAGCAGGCCCTCGATGGACAAGTATCCCAGGGAATCCAGGTCCAGGCGGTCGCGAATCTCCTCCACCGAGTGATCGGCCGCGATGAGCTCGCCCTTGGTGGAGAAGTCGATGCCGTAGTGGCAGGGGAAGCGGTGGGGCGGGCAGGAGACCAGCATGTGCACCTCGCGGGCCCCGGCCTTGCGCATGCTGCGCACCCGGGCCACGGTGGTGGTGCCCCGGATGATGGAGTCCTCCACGATAACCACCTTTTTGCCCTCGATGACCTCGCGCACCGGGTTGAGCTTCACCCGCACCCCGAAGTCGCGCATGTCCTGGCTGGGCTGGATAAAGGTGCGGCCCACGTAGTGGTTGCGGATCACCCCCATCTCAAAGGGCAGGCCGCTGGCCGCGGCGTAGCCCAGGGCGGCGTAGTTGCCGCTGTCGGGAAAGGGCATCATGAAGTCGGCCCCCAGGTCG
>Ga0256835_1001100_pt1 | contig 17088 bp, 11 predicted proteins | sample PIR30metaG_FD_185972 | JGI IMG/M metagenome (GOLD analysis project Ga0256835, IMG submission 185972) | Hydrothermal vent microbial communities from East Pacific Rise, Pacific Ocean - PIR-30 | ecosystem: Environmental > Aquatic > Marine > Hydrothermal vents | place: Pacific Ocean: East Pacific...
AGGGGTCTGCGCTCCCGCCCCCGGCACGCCTCCACGGGGCTTGCCCTCGCCTCCGTCGCCGGACCGCCCCCGCCCCCACGCCGGCCCGTTCCTCGTGGGGCGCTCGATCGCTGGATGGCGGAGGGCTCCGGCATGGGGACAGTCCCGATCGTGAAGGGCTCGGGTTCTCTGGAGCGCCAGCCGGGACATCGCTTCGCTCGTCCCTGGACGGGCGAGGGATGGGGTACCACGCGAAGGTCCTTCGTCTTGGCCGGCGGGTCGGTCGGTCGGTTGGGGGACAGTCCCAATCGTGAAGGGCCTGGTTTTCTGGAGAGCCAACCGGAACCTCGCTTCGCTCGTCCCTGGGTGGATGGGTGAGTTGGGTACCAGGTGGAGCGCCATCCTCTCGGCGAGGATCTCGGCCAGGTCGAGGGGCAGTCTCAATCGTGAAGGCCGGGGTTCTCCGGGATGCCCATCGGAACCTCGCTTCGCTCGTCCCTGGGGAGGTGGGTGTGTGGGGTACCAGGTGTGGCGGTCTCGTTTCGGCCGGCGGGTCGGTCGGGTTGGGGACAGTCCCGATCGTGAAGGGCTCGGGTTCTCTGGAGCGCCAGCCGGGACATCGCTTCGCTCGTCCCTGGACGGGCGAGGGATGGGGTACCACGCGAAGGTCCTTCGTCTTGGCCGGCGGGTCGGTCGGTTGGGGGACAGTCCCAATCGTGGAGGGCTTGGTTCTCTGAGGCGCCAACCGGAACCTCGCTTCGCTCGTCCCTGGGTGGATGGGTGAGTTGGGTACCAGGTGGAGCGCCATCCTCTCAGCGAGGATCTCGGCCAGGTCGAGGGACAGTCTCAATCGTGAAGGCCGGGGTTCTCCGGGATGCCCATCGGAACCTCGCTTCGCTCGTCCCTGGGGAGGTGGGTGTGTGGGGTACCAGGTGTGGCGGTCTCGTTTCGGCCGGCGGGTCGGTCGGGTTGGGGACAGTCCCGATCGTGAAGGGCCTGGTTCTCTGAGGCGCCAGCCGGAACATCGCTTCGCTCGTCCCTGGGGGGGCTGGGGAGTGGGGCACCAGCTGGGGGTGTCTCGTTTCGGGCGAGGAGGGGTGCTGGTTGGGGACACTCCCGCTCGTGGATAATGCCCGGGGAGGTTCGACATGCTGGGATCCATCCGGCGGCACCCGGTGCCGTGGTTCGTGCTCGTGGCGGCCATCGTCTCGCTCGGTGGAGCACTCCGGTTCCGGGCGAGGGACGCCGCGTCGATGCTGCCCGGGCGTGGGGTGGCCGTGGAGAGCGCGCCCGGGCTGTCCGGGGCGGCGAGGGTGGTGGTTGATCGGGCCGGCGTCTCCCACGTGGAGGCGGCCAGTGAGCGGGACGCCTGGTTCGTCGAGGGGTACCTCCACGCACGGGAGCGGTTCTTTGCCATGGAGCTCGAGCGGCGCGCGGCGGAGGGGAGGCTTGCGGAGGTCGTCGGGGAAAGCGCTCTCCAGGACGACCGGCGTCTGAGGACGTGGCGGATCGCCGAGACGGCCCGGCGGCAACTCGGATTGCTCTCGCCCGCGGAACGTGACGCGCTGGAGGCGTACACTGCCGGCGTCAACGCGGCGATCGGCCGGTGGGGACGGTGGCTCGCGCCGGAGCTCGTCGTCCTCGGGACGCGGCCGGAGCCGTGGCGGGTCGAGGACACCCTGGGCATTGGCTTGCTGTTCGAGCTCGGCGTCTCCCAGGCGATGGGGGAGGAGATGGATCGCGCGGCGGAGCTCAGAGCGCTGGGCCGGCGGAGAGCGCTCGACCTCTGGGGGTGGAGCACGGAGGAGGCCCGGCGCTGGATTCCGCCCGACGCCGGGGTTCCTCCCCGAACCCCGGACGACGCGATCCTGGCGGGCTACTCCGGGATCGGTTCGAACGACTGGGCGATCGCAGGGGTGCGGACGGCGTCGGGGCGGCCGCTCGTGGCCAACGATCCCCACCTCGGCGTGGCCATGCCCTCGCCCTGGTACCCCATCCACCTCCGGGCGCCGGGCCTCGATGTCGCTGGAGTCTCCCTTCCCGGTGCGCCCGGTGTGATGATCGGCCACACGGAGGGGGTCGCCTGGGGGTTCACCATGACGATGCTCGACGATCAGGACCTGTTCCGGGTCGAGCTGGACTCCTCGGGGCGGAAGGAGCGGTGGCGGGGCGGGTGGCGCCTCCTGCGGGTCGTGGAGGAGACGATTCCGGTCCTGGGATGGCGCGAGCCGGCCCGGATCGAAGTGCTCGTCTCACGGCACGGGCCGCTCGTCCGGAGGCGGGGACGGCACGGTCTCGCCCTGGCGTGGACGGCGCTTCGCCACGGAAGTCCGCTGGGCGCGTTCCTCCGCATGGATCGCGCGACGACGGTCGGAGAGCTCGAGGCAGCGTGGCGCGACGAGGCGGGCCCCGGGATGAACCTCGTCGCGGCCGACACGGAGGGACATATCCTCCACCGGGTCGTGGGCAGGCCGCCCGTGCGGGGTCGTGGGGCGGGCCGCCTGCCGGCGCCCGGTGACGATCCTGCCTGGGCGTGGCGGGGCCTTGGTCCGTTCGGCGCGAACCCCGGGACGGCCGATCCCCCCATGGGGTTCGTCGCCACCGCCAACCACGACCTGTTCGCCGAGGGGGACTATCCGAAGCGTCTCAGGTTCCCTGCTGAGTTCGACGAGCCGTGGCGGATCCGCCGGATCCGGGAGCGGCTCGCGTCCCGGAGCGACTGGACGGTCGGTGGGTGTCTCGAGCTTCAGAACGATGTGGTCTCGCTCCGTGCGACGACGCTGCTGTACCTGCTGGAGCCTGAGCTGGCCGCCCACGGAGGCTGGGCTGCCCGGACCCTCCTCGGCTGGGACGGGACGGTCCGTGCGGACGAGGCGGCGCCGTTCCTCCTGACACGTCTGATGCGCCTGCTCGAGGACGCCGCGGGCGGGGACGAGGCCCGGCAGGGCGGTCTCCGGCAGACGGTGATCGGCGATCGCGAGCTCGTCCGGCTCCTGGCCGGGGCGATGGATCCGGTCTGGTGGGACGATGTTTCGACGCCAGGAATCGAGAGCCGGAAAGCGATCGTGGGCCGCGTGCTTGACCAGCTGGACCGGGAGCACGACGGGAGGGTCTGGGGGGCCGTCCATACGGTGTCGTTCGAGCACCCGCTGGCGCGGACGCCTCTTGTCGGTTCGTTCCTTGGCCGGCTGCTCTCGGTGGGCCCGTTCCCGCTCGGCGGGGACGGCTCGACCGTGAACCGGGCCGGGTGGCTCCACTCCCGGCCGTTCGGCGTCGCCGTCATCCCGTCCATGCGGTTCGTGGCCGACGTCGGCGACTGGGACCAGAGCATCCTCGTCGTGCCGCCCGGCGTCTCGGGCCGCCCTTGGTCGGCCCATTTCGACGACCAGGTGGCGCCGTGGCTCGAGGGGCGGGGGGTTCCGCTTCCGTTCACGGAGACGGCGGTGGAGGCGTCGTCGTCGTCCGTCCTGGAGTTGACGCCCGCCCGGGATCGGGCGGGGAACGGCGAGAGCTCGAGGCCCCTCCGCAGCCGGGGAACGGCGAGCTCGGCGGCGGCGCGGCCGCGGGCCTCGAGCTCCGGGACGTCGGAGAAGCCCCAGCCCGGGTAGCCGGCGATGACCGGCACGACCACCACGTCCACGGTCTCCGGGTCGGGGTGGTTGGCGCGGCTTCATGGGGAGCCGGCGACCATCACGGTCTCCAGGATGTTCCTGGGCCGGTGCGCTATCCTCGGGGGGTGCCTGGAACGTTCCGTTCTCTGGCCGGCGGCGAACCGATCGGCGTCTTCGCCCTGTCCGGGCCGGTGGATCCGGTCCGGCTGGAGGCGGGGCTCGACGTGCTCCGTTCGTGGGGGCACCCCGTGGTTGAGGCCGCCAACGTCCGGACGCGGGGCCCGGTCCGTTATCTGGCGGGTGGCGACCGGGAGCGGCTGAACGGCCTGCTCGGCCTCCTGGATCGGGGCGTGCGTGTGGCCATCGCCGCGCGCGGAGGGTACGGCGTGATGCGGCTCGCCGGGGAGCTTCCCGAGGGCCGGCTGGCCCGGGAGGGGGCCTGCCTCGTGGGGTTCTCGGACCTGACGCCGCTCCTCGTCCGCCTTGCATCGGCCGGGCACCCCCAGGTTCACGGGCCGGTGGTCGCCTCGTTGCCGGACGATCAGGAGTCGGCGGAACGGCTCCGACGGATCCTCATGGGGGAGCTCGGTCCCGGCGACGTTCTGATGGCGTTCGGGCCAGGAGAGGTCGTCCGGCCGGGCCGGGTCTTCGGAGTCCTGCTCGGTGGGAACCTGACGATGCTCGCGGCGTCGGTTGGGACGCCGGCCGAGGCCGATTTCGCCGGAACGATCCTGGCGCTCGAGGACATCAACGAGCCGATCTACCGGATCGATCGGCTGTTGACCCAGCTTCGGCTCTCTGGTAGACTTGATGGTGTGAAAGCATTGATTTACGGAGACTTGAGTGATTTTGAGCCTGCCGATCGCGTCCGGCTCCGGGAGCTCCTGCTCGAGGCCGTTCCGAACGTTCCCGTGGTCGCGGGTCTTCCGTTCGGTCACGGTCGCCGGAACGATCCGTTCCTGCTGGGCGGCGTCGTGGAGCTCGACACGGCGGCCGGCACGCTCGTGTGGGGGGGATGATGGCGAAGTTCAAGACGACGGCAAAGTCCGGTCACGACAGCCTGAGGCCGGAGCTCGTGCGGTTTGGCGCCGGGGAGGTGATCTTCACGGAGGGAGATCTCGGGCTCGGGATGTACATCATCCAGTCCGGCGAGGTGGAGATCCGAAAGACGATCGGGGGCGAGGACACGGTGCTCTCCGTGCTCGGGAAGGGCGACTTCTTCGGCGAGATGGCGCTCCTCGAGGACGGCGCCTTCCGGTCTGCAACTGCGGTTGCCCGGACAGACGTCTCGGCGCTTTCCATCGACCAGGCGGCGTTCCGGTTCATCCTGGAGAGTAACCCGGAGATCACCATCCGGATGATGCGCAAGCTCGTGCGCCGGCTCCGGGAGACCACGCGCCTGCTCGAGGACGCCGTGGGCCACAAGGTCGACCTGGACGAGTCGGGGATCACCGAACCACCGCCGGCCGAGCCGGACCCGCGGGCCCGCCTGGTCGAGCTGGAGTCCGGGATGGAGTTCCCCCTCGCCAGGGGCCAGGAGACCACGGTGGGCCGCCTCGATCCTGTCACCGGAATCCATCCCGATATCGACCTGACGCCGGTGGACGGACGGCGGTCGGTCTCACGCCGGCACGCCCGGATCCTCCGGGAGGATGACGGTTCCTTCGTCGTGGTGGAGGACGTGGGGACGATGAACGGGACGGCGGTCGAGGGCGAACGGCTCCAGCCGGGCCGTCCGGCGCCGCTCCGGCCGGGCAACATCGTACGGTTCGGGACGGTGGAGTGCCGGTTCGAGCTGGATGCCGAGCCCTGATCCGTACGCACCGGTCGAGTCACTGAAGGGGATCGGCCCTGCCACGGCCGCTCGGCTGGCCGGGGCCGGTATCGTCCGAGTGACCGACCTGCTCCTGCTTCTCCCGACGCGGTACGAGTGCGTGCGTCCCGCAGCCAGCCTAGCGGCCGTCACCGGGCGGGAGGGCCTCCGCGCTATCGATGTCACCGTCCGGAAAGTGGTCCGGCGGTGGCTCCGGCGGCGGGGCCGTTCCATGGTGGTGGCCGAGCTCGAGGACGCCGGCGGGGGCGCGGGACGGGCGGTCTGGTTCAACCAGCGGTGGGTCGCCGACCGGCTGGAGCCCGGCAGCCGTGTCCGGCTGACGGGGACGGTCCGTGAGGGGAAGGGTGGCGTGCCGGAGCTCCTCAACCCCCGGATCGGCCCGGTGGACGGTCCCGTCGAGGCCGCCGTCCGGCCGGTGTACCCGTCCGTGGCCGGGTTTCCGGCCGGCAGGGTCCGTCGGATGGTTGAGGCGGCGCTGGAGACGCTGCCCGGGCTCCCGGACCCGCTGCCGGACTCCGTGCGCCGCGGCGAGGGGTTGCCGGGTCTCGCCGAGACGCTGGAGGCCCTCCACCGGCCCTTGTGGGAGGGTGACGAGGCGGCGTTCCGGCTGACGGCAGGGACGACTTCCTGGCAACGGCGTCTTGCGTTCGACACCATGCTCGCCATGACCGGTGCGGCGGCCCGGCGGCGGGCGGCTCGGTCGAGGATGACGGCTCCGGCCTGCGTTCCGGCCGGAACGGGGACCTCCGGGCTGGAGCAGTTTGCGCCCTTCCCGCTGACCGGAGCCCAGCGCCGCGCATTGGAGGAGATCGTGGCAGGCCTGGCGGGACCCGCACCGATGGCCCGGCTGCTCCAGGGCGACGTGGGGTCCGGCAAGACGGTGGTGGCGGCGCTGGCCGCGCTGGCCGCGATCCGGTCCGGGTTCCAGGTGGCGTTCATGGCGCCGACGGAGATCCTGGCGTCCCAGCATGCGGTGAGCCTCGGGCGGTACCTGGATGCTGCCGGGGTCACCCTTCGCCTGCTGACTGGCAGCGTGTCCGGGCGCGAGCGGGATGCCGTCCTGTCGGGGCTCGCCGGGGGCGCCGTCGATCTCGTCGTCGGGACTCACGCTCTGGTCCAGGAGGGGGTCGGGTTCGCGCGGCTCGGGCTCGCCATCGTCGACGAGCAGCACCGGTTCGGCGTCCTCCAGCGCCGGGCGCTGTGGTCGAAGGGCGATTCCCCGCACCTGCTCGTCATGACGGCCACGCCGATCCCGCGGTCCCTGGCCCTGACCCTGTACGGCGACCTCGACCTGTCGGTGATCGACGAGCTGCCACCGGGCCGCAGGCCGGTCCGGACGTTCGTCCGAGACGACGCGGCGCGGGAGAGGGTGCTGACCTTCCTCGAACGGGAGCTCGCCGAGGGCGGGAAGGCGTTCATCGTCTTCCCGCGGATTGGGGACGACGGGGACGGGAACGGGGCGGGCGGGATGGCCCTCGAGGCGGCCGCGCCGGCCCTCAGGCGGCGGTTCGCACGGTTCGGCGTGGCGGCGGTCCACGGACGGATGCCGGCGGAGGACCGGGCGGCGGCGCTGGATGCGTTTCGCGCCGGGAGCGTCCGGCTGCTGCTGGCGACCACGGTGGTGGAGGTCGGCGTGGACGTCCCGGATGCCACGGTGATGGTGATCGAGTCGGCCGAACGGTTCGGCCTCGGGCAGCTGCACCAGCTGCGGGGTCGCGTCGGGCGGGGCGGGGGCCGGAGGGCCTGGTGCATCCTCGTGGCGGGGGGGGGGGGGGGACGGGGCTCGCTCGAACGGCTGGAGGCGCTGGCGTCGTGCAGGGACGGGTTCGAGGTGGCCGAGCGCGACCTCGAACTTCGCGGCGCCGGCGACTTCGATGGGGTCCGGCAGTGGGGCGCCGGGGCGGGGCGCCACGGGAGTCTCCTCCGGTACGGCTCGCTCCTCCCCCGGGTGGTCGCGGCCAGCCGCAGGCTTGCCGGATCGGGCGAGCTGGAGGCGGTCCTCGCCGCGCTGGCCAGGCTCCACGGCGGAGAGTGTGGCTCCGATTCCGGGACCGCTCCCGACTGAGCGGCCGTCACCCGGCGCGGTTCCGGCCGGACGTCCTGCTGTGGCCGGGAACGTACCCTGCTACCCTGGAGCTGTTGACGCGCTGCGGCGCAGGGAGGTTGGGCCATGCGTTTCCAGACCCGGTCGATCATCGCCAACGAGGACGTGGAGGGGCCGCGGACGATCCGGACCCTGAACCCTGCGACGGAGGAGGTGCTGGCCGAGGTGTCTGCGCTGGACGCCGAAGGGGCGCTCCGGGCGGTGGAGGCGGCGAAGGCGGCGTTCCCGGCCTGGGCGGCCACGCCCCACGAGGAGCGGGAGCGGTTGCTGGCCAGCTGGCTCGAGATCATGGTGGAGGAGGCAGACGAGCTGGCCCGGCTCGTGGCCATGGAGGGCGGCAAGCCCGTGGCCGAGGCGCGCCTGGTGGACCTGTTCCCCGCGTGCGAGGTGCTGTCGTACTACGCGAGGCACCTCCACGAGCTGCTGGCGTTTCAGCCCGTGACGCCGAACCAGCTCCTGTTCCGGCACTGGAAGGCCGGGTACCGGTTCGATCCGCTCGGTGTGGTCGCCGTGATCACGCCGTGGAACTACCCCGTCGGGATCCCCATGGCGGAGCTGGTCCAGGCCGTCGCCGCCGGGAACACGGTGGTGTTCAAGCCGGCGTCGGCCACGGTGCTCGTGGGGCTCGCCCTGGGCGACATGGCGCGGCGGGCTGGGTTTCCGCCGGGGGTGATCAACGCGGTGGCGCTGCCGGGTTCCGTGACCGACACGGTGCTCGACCACCCCGACGTCGCCAAGGTGCTGTTCACGGGATCGGTGGACATCGGCCGCCACGTGGCGCGGCGGTGCGCCGACCGGCTGGCGCCGTGCGTGCTCGAGCTGGGCGGCAAGGACGCGGCCGTCGTCGCTGCCGATGCCCACCTGGAGCGCACGGCCCGCGGCCTGGTCTGGGGGGCGTTCATGAACTCGGGGCAGACCTGCGCCTCCATCGAACGGGTGTACGTGGAGCGTCCCATCGCCGAGGCGCTGATCGAGCGGATCGTCGAGCTGACCGAGGCGCTCGTCGTGGGCGACCCGATGGCAGAGGGAACGGACATGGGGCCGCTGACCACGGCGAGCCAGCGGGACCTCGTGGCGCACCAGGTCGCCGCAGCCATGGAGGCCGGCGCCCGCCCGCTGACCGGTGGGCGGCTGCCCGAGGGTCCGGGGTACTACTACCCGCCCACGGTGCTCGTGGACGTCACCGACGACATGGAGATCATGCGCGAGGAGACGTTCGGGCCCGTGATGCCCATCGCCGTGGTGGAGGACCTGGACGAGGCGATCCGCCGGGCCAACGGCTCGAAGTTCGGCCTGACAGCGTCGGGGTGGACCCGCTCCGGCGAGACGGCGGCGCGGCTCGCCGCGGAGCTGGAGGCGGGCGTGGTCTCCATCAACGACCACGCCGTTCCGTTCGCCGAGCCCACCGGCTGCTGGGGCGGCGTGCGGGAGAGCGGGCTCGGGCGGACCCACGGGCGGTTCGGGCTGTACGAGCTCGTCAACATCAAGTACGTCGCCCACGACGCCGGGGACGCCAAGGCGTCCCCGTGGTACTACCCGTACGACGCCGACTTCGGGAACTTCATGGACGCGGCACTCCCTGCGCTGTATGGTTCGGGGAGCGGGAAGGTCCGATCCCTGATACGGCTCTCGGCGACCCGCCGGTTCATCGAGCGGGTGCGTAAGGGAACGCTGCTCAGGAACATCAAGGCCCTCTGGTGAACGGAACGGTCCCGGTGAACCGCTGCCCCGGTGGATGAAATCGGTGGACGCCTGCTCGTTCGGTGCCGAGGAGGTGTCCCGGCCTGCATGTGCGGTAAATGCGGCTTTCCCCTTCACGGCCCGGCCATCTCTGTCAGCGGGTGCTGCCCGAGGCTCTTCAGTCGTGGTAGCCGCCGCCCGGGTGCTGGGCAGCCGGCCTTCCGATACCTTCGGGGACAGGAGGAATCAGCGTTTCCGTTCGGTCCGCCAGTGAAGAACGGTGTCCCGCATGCTCCGGGCCTCACGGTTTCCCGGGGCAGGGGCGTATGATCCCGTCGTGACGTGGTGTGGTCTCGTCTCTCGTGGCGGTTCTCCACTCTCCGGGGTCCGGGAGGTCCGATGAAGGTCCGCACGGCCATCGTCGGGGGCGGAATCGCAGGCCTCGCCGCCGCCGTGTGGCTCGAGCACGACCACGGCGTCCGGGACCTCGTGGTGCTCGAGGCCTCGGAACACCCCGGTGGGAAGGTGGCGACCCAGTGGCGCGACGGGTGCTGCATCGAGCTCGGGCCCCAGGGGTTCCTGGATTCGGCGCCCGACACCCTCGAGCTCGCGGAGGCGGCGGGGCTCGGAGCGGAGATCGTCCGCACGGACGACCCGTTCGCCGACCGGTTCATCGTCCGAGCCGGCAGGCCCCGCAGGGTGCCGTCGAGCCCCCTGGCGTTTCTGCTCTCCGACGTGCTGCCGGTCCCGGCACGGCTGAGGGTGCTGCTCGAGCCGTTCGCCCGGCGGCATTCCGGCGGCGACGAGACCGTCCGGGCGTTCGCGGCACGGCGGATCGGCCCCGTCGCGGCCGACGTGCTCGTGGATGCCATGGTCACCGGCGTCTTCGCCGGCGACCCCGCCCGCCTCTCCCTGGCGGCGACGTTCCCGAGGATGGCGGCGATGGAGGCCGAGCACGGCTCGCTGACCCGGGCGATGCTGGCCCGGCGCCGCGGAGGCGGCGGGCCGGCGGGGCCCGCGGGCGTCCTGGCGAGCTTCCGCGCCGGGATGGCCGCCCTGCCCGGGGCCATCGCCCGGCAGCTCGGGGAACGCCTGCGGACCGGCTCGCCCGTGGAGCGGATCGAGCGCGGACGCGACGGGGGGTTCCGCCTGCGGTTCCCGGACGGCGAGCTCGGGGCGGAGCGCCTCCTGCTCGCCACACCGGCCGCCGCGACGGCACGGCTCCTCCGCGGACCGGCTCCGGAGGCGGTGCCCGCCCTCGAGGGGATGGAGACCGCGCCCGTCGCGGTGGTGGTGACGGCGTACCGGAACCCCGGTGCCTTCGGCCGCCCCGTCAGCGGGTTCGGCGTCCTCGCACCAGGCGGAGAGGGGCTCGGGATCCTCGGCACGCTGTACTGCCACTCGATCTTCCCGGGCCAGGCCCCGGACGGGTGGATCCTGCTCAGGACCATGCTCGGCGGCGCCCGGCAGCCGGACGCCGTGGCGCTCGACGACGCGGCGCTGATCCGCCGGACGCGGAGGGCCCTCGCGGCCGTCCTCGGCGCCGACCCGGAACCGGACAGCACCTGGGTCGTACGGCACCGCGAGGCGATCGCCCAGTACGCCGTGGGCCACATCGGCCGCGTGGCCCGGGCCGAGACGGCGGCGCGCGATGCCGGGATCGAGCTGGCCGGCTCGGCGTACCGCGGGGTCTCGGTCAACGACTGCATCCGCACCGCGCGGGAGGCCGCGCGGCGCCTGGCGAACTGACCGTCAGTGGCACGCGGGCGGCAGAGGCATCAGGGGCCTCGATGCGTCGTGTCGCTCCACCACGCCTCCACCGGCCCGGGATCGGGACGTCTCCTGACGGGAACCCCCAGCTCCACCAGGAGGCGAACCACGGTCTCCACGGCCTCGGGCACCGCCTCGCGCACCGCCGGGCTCAGGCCGAGCCCCGTCCCGGTCTCCGCGGGAACGATCCCCACCACGTGGAGTACCTCCGGCGCCTCGCCCGAGAACTCAAGGGCGGCCAGCGTCTCCGCCAGGCCCGGATCGTGGGGGGAGAGCCTGCCGGTGACGGCCGCCGAGGCGATCCGTTCGCGGTCCCAGACCCGCACCGTCCCCGGCGGGCCGGCGGCGGCCACGGCATCCACCAGGATCACCGCGCGCCGGCCGGCCATGTGGGGCACGAGGTCGAGGCCCGGCGTCCCGATGTCCGCGCATTCCACCTCGTCCGGCAACTCGTACCACACCCGGAGCGTCTCAACCACCGTGGGGCCCACCGCATCGTCCCCCAGCAGGACGTTGCCCATCCCGAGGACGGCGACGGGGCGGGGGTCGTCCCCGCCCCGCGTCTTCGCGCCGTAGCCCTTGCTCACAGCACCTGGATCTTCGACAGCTCCGAGCCCTCGGGATCGAGGGTGTGGATGGCGCACGCCAGGCACGGGTCGAAGGAGTGCACCGTCCGGAGCACCTCGAGCGGCCGCTTGGGGTCGGCGATGGGGTTGCCCAGCAGGGAGGCCTCGTACGGGCCCTTCTTCCCCTTCGCATCCCGCGGCCCGGCGTTCCACGTCGTCGGAACCACGCACTGGTAGTTGGCGATCCTGCCGTCCCGGATGACGACCCAGTGGGAGAGCGCGCCCCGGGGCGCCTCGTGGAACCCGAACCCGCGGACCTCGCCGGCGGGGGCGTCCCACGGCGTGAACGTCGTGAAGTCCCCCTTGCCGATGTTCTCCACCAGCAGCCCCCAGTGCTTGAGCCCGAGCTCGGCGATCACCGCCGCCCGGACGGCCCGCGCCAGGTGCCGGCCCAGCGTCGAGTGGAGGTGCTTCGGTCCGACCTGGATCCCCGCGATCTTCGAGGCGATCCCGATGGCCCGCTTCAGGTGGCGGACGGTGGGTTCGTGGCCCGTGGCGAACCCGACCAGCACCTGGGCCAGCGGCCCCACCTGCATCGGCTTGCCGTCGAACCGCGGCGCCTTGATCCACGAGTACTTGCCGTCGTCCTCGAAGTCGGTGTAGTGGGGGACGGTCTCCTCCTCGTACGGGTGGCGCGTCCAGTCGCCGTCGTACCAGGCGTGGGCGATGCACTCGGTGACGTTGTCGCGGAAGTAGGGATCCTCGAAGCTCTCGAACCGCCTCGCGCCCTTGAGGTTGCCGCCGAAGATCGTCCCGCCGGGCAGGTCGAACTCCGTCCCCTTCGTGTCCAGCGGCATGTCCGGCACGGCCAGGTAGTTGGTCACGCCGGCGCCGTAGCCGAGCCACTCGGGGTACATGGCGCCGATGGCCGCCACGTCCACGAGGTAGACCTGCTCGACGAACGCCCGGACCTCCTCCAGGAGATCCTTGATCCAGTACAGCTTCGCCATGTTGAGGGCCTGGTCGTCGTCCAGGTTGATGGCGTTGGCCACACCGCCCACGGCAAGGTTCTGGATGTTGGGCGTCTTGGACCCGAGGATCGCCACGGCCTGGTTGGCCTTGCGCTGGTACTCCAGCGCCTGGAGGTAGTGGGTGACCGCCAGCAGGTTGACCTCGGGGGAGAGCTTCATGGCCGGGTGCCCCCAGTACCCGTTGGTGAACGGGCCGAGCTGGCCGCGGGCGACGAACGCCTCGAGCTTCTCCTTGACGGCCTGGAACTCCTTGACGCTGTTCCGCGGCCACGGCGAGAGGCTCTGCGCCAGGCGCGCCGTCTTCTTCGGATCGCCCTTCAGTGCGTCCACGACGTCGACCCAGTCCAGCGCCGACAGGTGGTAGAAGTGGACGATGTGGTCGTGCAGCGCGTGCCCGGCCAGGATCAGGTTCCGGATCAGCTGGGCGTTGAGGGGGATCTCGATCCCCATGGCCGCCTCGACGGCGCGCACCGAGGTGATGGCGTGGACCGTGGTGCAGACGCCGCAGATCCGCTGGGTGATGACCCAGGCGTCCCGTGGATCGCGCCCCTGGAGGATGACCTCGATCCCGCGCCACATCTGGCCCGACGCCCACGAGTTCCGGACACGCCCCCCCTCCACCTCCACGTCGATCCGCAGGTGGCCCTCGATGCGGGTGATCGGGTCGACGACGATTCTCGTAGCCATTGCCATCCCTCCTTACGCGCTCTCGGCGGAACGTCCGCCGGCAAGAACCGGAAACCGTTTGACGATGACGATGTACGCGGCGATCTCCACCGCCACGACACCCGCGGTGATCAGGATCTCCCACAGGGAGGGGAAGTACGCCCACTGCGCCCCCGGGCGGAACGCCACGAGGTACGTGTCGAACCGGTAGACCGCACCGGCCAGGAGCATCAGGGTCGCGGCCCGGAACAGCGTCGGGAAGTTCCGGCGCCGCCCGGCGTCCATCAGCATGACCATCGGCGCCGCGAACAGGGCGATCTCCAGCCAGAACAGCAAGCTGTACCCATCACGGAACAGGAGGCCCAGCTTCCCCCGGATCACCACGTCGGCGAACCGCAGCACCAGGTAGAGCCCGAGCACCACGACCATCGCGCCGGAGAGCTTCGCCAGCATCGCCGTGTGGCGCGGCCTGCCGAAGACGGCCCCGGAGACCGCCGACTCGAAGATCACCACGCCGTACCCCATCCCGATGCAGGAGACGAGGAACAGGAGCGGCAGCATCGGCGTGTTCCACAGCGGGTGTAGCTTGTGGCCGGCCAGCATCATCACCGTGCCCAGGGACGACTGGTGCATGGTGGGCAGCAGCAGCCCCAGCGCGATGACAAACGCGGCGATCTTGCCCCAGACGCCGAGCCACCGTTCGCCCTTCTGTGCCCGCGCCTCGTCCCCGGAGGCGCGCCACTTCTCGAAGAGCGCGGGCGACAGCTCGATCCACAGCACGACGATGTACGCCATGACGCACAGCGCCACCTCGAGCAGCGGCGAGTGCAGGTTCCACGTCCACGGCCGGACCGGGATGAGGAACAGGTTCCAGTACCGGCCCACGTCGATGACGATGGCCGCACCGGCCAGCGTGTACCCCAGGGCCGAGGTCAGCACGGCCGGCCGGACCAGCGGGTGGTACTCGCCCCTGTTGAGGATGTAGACGAGGATGGCCACGGCGTACCCGCCACAGGCGAGTGCCGTCCCGACCACGACGTCGAACGCGATCCAGAGGCCCCACGGATAGCCGTCGTTGAGCGCCGTCACGGCGCCCAGGCCCGCTGCGAACCGCCACAGGAGCAGCAGTCCCGCCAGGGCCATCAGCCCCAGGAGGCCCGAGAGGAAGGGCGACACGATCCGGCCGCCCACGGGTGCTGGCGTGTCGTGGCTCATCATGCCTCCCCCCCGCCGCTGCGGCGGTTGCGGATGATCACTCCGGCGAGGATCGCGTACAGCGCCACCGGCGCCACGAACCCCTTGTAGATCGTCCCCTGCACCGACCGTGTCGCCGCCGCCGCGCCGCGTTCACCGAGCACGGGAAGCCCGAGCTTCTCGAACGGCACGTGGGAGACGTACAGGACCTGGGTTCCGCCGCCGTCGTGCTCGCCGTAGACCTTCTGGACGTAGAGGTCGGGCTTCGCCGCGATCCGGCGCTTCGCCTCGGCCAGCAGCTCCTTGCGCGTGCCGTAGATGATGGCGCCCCGCGGACAGACCTCGCAGCACGCCGGCTGGCCGCCCTCCTCGATCCGGTGGAGGCACAGCTCGCACTTGACGATCTTCGGGACCGGGCTCTCCCATTCGAACTTGGGGACCTCGTACGGACACGCGACCTGGCAGTACCGGCAGCCGATGCACCGGTCGCCGTCCCACGTCACGATCCCGAACTTCCGCTTCTCCAGCGCCTTCACCGGGCAGGCGGCGACGCAGCCGGGATCGACGCAGTGCATGCACTGGCGCTTGACGTACGACTGCTCGTCGCCCTCCCGGTACAGCTCGATGACGTTCTTGGTGTGCTCGTCCAGGCCCGGCGGTGCGTCCCAGAGACCGTCCGTCCAGTCCGGCGTCACGGGTTTGAGCCCGTTGGCCTCGCGGCACGCCACCACGCACGTCTTGCACCCGATGCAGAGGGTGGCGTCGTACAGCATCCCCACGGCATCGGATGGAGGTTCGGGCGCGGGATGGGCCGCCTGGACCTCCGCCGCGCCCGCGGCGGCCGCAACGGCGGCCCCCTTCAGGAACGTTCGTCTGTCCACGCTCATCTCACGCCTCCTCGTCGTCCGGAGCAGCCTCGACGGCCTTCTTCGCCGCCATGTACCCCGCACCCACCAGTGCGCCGCCCACGAGCCCGGCGATCCCCGCCGCCGCCGGTCCGATCCCGTGGCGGACCTCCTCCACCGGCGGGTAGCTGTCGGGCGGCGTCGGGCGCTCGATCTCCACCGTGTCGTGGATCGCGGTCTTGAACCCGATCCTCGCCTCGGTGCAGCCGATGCACGGATGGCCGTTGCCGATGGGCCACGTGCCCACCTCGCCGAAGTGCAGCACCGAGCAGTTGGCGTGGGTCTGCGGACCCTTGCACCCGAGGTAGTACAGGCAGTACCCCTGCCGGTGTCCCTCATCGCCGAACTGCCGGGCGAACCGGCCGGCGTCGAAGTGGGCCCGCCGCGGGCAGTGCTCGTGGATCGTCGTGCCGTACGCCATCACCGGCCGGTTCTTGCCGTCGAGCTTCGGGAGCGTCCCGAGCACCACGTACTGGAGCACCGTCCCGAGGAAGTTGTACGGGTTCGCCGGGCAGCCCGGGATCGTCACCACCGTCTTGCCCTCGAGCACCTCCGGCAGCCCCGTGGCGCCCGTCGGGTTGGGCGGCGTCGACTGGACCCCGCCCCACGAGGCGCAGGAGCCGATGGCGACGATGGCGCCGGCGCGCTCGGCCACCTCGTGGACGAGGTCGAGCATCGTCTTGCCACCGATCTTGCAGTAGATCCCGCCGTCCTTGACCGGGATCGACCCCTCCACCACCATGACGTACTTCCCGGCGTTGGCCTCCATCGCCTGCTGGAGCGCCGCCTCGATCTGGTGGCCCGCGGCGGCGAAGAGCGTCTCGTGGTAGTCGAGGGAGATCAGGTCGAGGATCAGCTCCGCGAGCCCCGGCCTCGACGTCCGCAGCAGCGACTCGGTGCAGCCGGTGCACTCCTGGCCGTGCAGCCAGATCACCGACGGCTTGAGACCCTGTTCCGCCGCCTCGACGAACTTCACGGCCACCGAGGCCGGAAGCCCGACCGCGGCGGCCGCCATGGTGCAGACCTTCAGGAAGTCCCTCCTGTCGAGCGATCCATCGACAGCGACATCACGTTCGCGACGGGCCATACCGACCTCCCATTTGTACCTTCCCGACGGCTATCGGGGTTTTCTGAAACCGATGGTACGGAGGAGAGCACCCCCGTGTCAAGACTCCGGGACCGGACCGTCTCATGTTCGAGTCTTGCGATGGAGTCTCCTTCCACGTTTCCCGATCCGATTCCTCCGCACCCGTGGCCCCGGATCCCCTCCGCATGACATCATGTACCCCTTGATTGCAACGATTTTCAGCCTCTTTCGCAGCCGAAAGAACACGGATAGATGATGCGCTCAATTATCGATAAATGAGAATATGCGAATACAGCCAGGCTCACTCAGGAACCAGCGAAGCAACCCAGGCCCCCCGCGCACGCGGTCCCGGGGGGTGTGCATGAGGTGGTGCTCGGAGGCGGGGACCAGGCCCCCCGCGCACGCGGTCCCGGGATGTCCCCATGCTGGAATACAAGCACCTCCTGCCCAGGCCCCCCGCCCCCACGGCCCCGGGGAGCGCAGCGACCCGGGGTGCGCCGCGAACGCGGCGCCAGCGCGTCGCACGGGCGGTCCGGGGGAGCTCGCTCCCACCGGGACGCACGGGCAGAGCGCTGAGCCCGCGCGAAGCGCGGGGGCCGGCCGCCGGTTGGTCTCGCGGTGAGCAGGGTTCCTGCGGCTGTGAGCGGCGGTGTGATGGTCT
>Ga0256835_1001101_pt1 | contig 17034 bp, 13 predicted proteins | sample PIR30metaG_FD_185972 | JGI IMG/M metagenome (GOLD analysis project Ga0256835, IMG submission 185972) | Hydrothermal vent microbial communities from East Pacific Rise, Pacific Ocean - PIR-30 | ecosystem: Environmental > Aquatic > Marine > Hydrothermal vents | place: Pacific Ocean: East Pacific...
GCATATTCATGGAGAAGCTTGGCCTTGCTCCCCATGAATATGCGATCCTTACATCTCACCGGGAAGAAAATGTAGACCACAAAGACCGCTTGCGTGATTCTTTAAAAGGGGTGTCTCTTGCGGCTTCTGCAACAGGGCTGCCGGTGGTGTTTTTTGCTCATCCGCGCACCCAAAAACGGCTGCGGGAATTTGGTTTGGAGCAATGGCTAAAGTCCCAGCCAAACTTGACCATGCAAGATGCGGTCGGGTATTTGGATTTTATCAATCTGTTATGTAATTCTCGCTTGGTGTTCACCGATTCAGGCGGGGTTCAGCAAGAGGCCTGCATTCATCGAATCCCTTGCGTTACCTTGCGCGAAAATACCGAATGGGTGGAGACGCTGGAGATCGGCGCCAATGTCTTAGCGGGCAATGCCCCCGAGACTATCAAAGAGGCGGCTGTCAAAGCCATGGGGACCTGGCCGGGCAAGTGGCAAATTCCCTTTGGTGACGGTAACACCGGGGAAAACATCGCTATATTTGTGAAATCGTATTTTTCAAGTTAAGCCATTGAATGGCTACGATGGAAATTGATAGAAGGTGATATTAGGGTCATTTATATCGTCACATTCAGTATTATTACCACAAATTTTTACGGAAATACCATTTTTCGATAATGTCCTGGCGATTCGTTTGGTACGATTATTTTTTGCAAGGTCTTTTAGGGCAAAAATTGTAACCGTTTTAGCATCTCCAATAATGTCCATTAGCATTGGCTCTTTACTTTCCCATGTTAGTTCATTGGCCGCATTTTTTGCGTTCTGTGAATATTCTTCTTTGTTGGCAAGAGTATTACTTATGCCATTAACCCAATCATCCTCGGTGATGCCTTCTAAAACAGTCCCTAGTCGGTATTGATTAATAATTTTTGCTATATCTGGCATATATGGAGAGCAGATGGGCAGCCCGGAACAAATATAGTCAAAAACACGATTTGGTAGTGAGATGTAATTGTTCAGTATTTTTGGGTCTCGTACGATTATTCCGATATCAGCACTGGATGCTACCGTAGTTAACTCATTATAAGGAACAGGATCAAGGAAATGAATGCGGTCTGATACACCACAGTCTTTGGCCGCTTTTTTGACTATTGCAAGGTATTCTTTTGGAACAAATTTCCCCAAAGTTATTAAATGAACTGACGTTGGCAATCTGTTTAGTGCTCTAATTACCTCTTCGAATCCTTGGGTTATAGTGCTCATACATAATACTAGGCTAACATCATTTGATAAATTATATTTTTGTCTTAGGTAATTGCTGCGTGGCACTTGTTCTTTGTATCTATAATTCTCCAATACAGATACAGGGACGCCGTATTTTTTTAAGTGCTCTGACAACGATGAACTTACTGTCAAAATATGATTGCATTTTCTAAGGTTTGATTCAAATATATCGTGAAGTAAGTCAATATCAATACTGGCCAGAGGCGATTTAATAAGCCTAGCGTCTAGCCGGGGGTGTTCAACTACATCGCATATTAACCGCGAATCAGAGTCTTTTTTAATATATTTTGCAAAAACTATAGATTGAATTGTGTGAGCAATATATACATCCGCTTCTAGAGCATCTTTTAGTTTAATAGATCTCTCGCAGCTCATTGCAAAAAGCTGCAGGGTTCTCCCCGTTTTTTTATACTGCTGTTCACTGTCAGTAAGAAACGGAATTATTAGACGTTCCCAAATAGCTGTAAAAATCCCACCACGATGACGAAGTGAGATTAACCAGGACCCTACTTTTGTATTCTTATACCTGCTATAATAGAACTTGATAATACGCTTAAGCATGCTTAGTCCTACGGAAGACACATTCTTTCTAATACATATCGGTAATTAGCAAAATGATATTCTAAAGCTTTTTAATGATCCAATAGTATGGTTTTACAAAAATTTTTTTGATTATAAGTGGCGTTTTAGGCGATAAAAAATCGGCGATTTTCATTATCTTTGTCCTGAGAGATGCAAACCATTTATGGGGGTTTTTTCTGGGTGCGCCATCAAGCTGAAAAATAAAATAATCAATATCTGTAGTGTTTGTTGGTAATCTAGCCGGTTTGTCTAGAATATCTTGATAAATATCTATAAGGCTGTTGGCTATATCAGATATATTGTGGTGTTTTTCGACGATTTTACGACCTGCATGCGACAGGGATTTTCTCCGTTCGTAGTCTGTAATTAATTCTCTTAACACTTGTTTTATGTTATCAGGGTTAGCACTGGCAGCAGGAATTTCACCATAAAATGGCTTCCACAAATGCTCGGGCAGATATACTACAACTGGCTTCCCAAGAGCCCATGCCTCTAGAGTCAGAACACCAGTAGCTCCAATTAAAATTTGGTCAATTATAATGTCAGCTCTTTTGTACCACTCAATCGCTTGCTGATGGTTCATCCCCTGTATAAGCTTAAACTTAAATTTAAAGTTTTCAGATAATAGCTCTTCTATAGCCTTTAAAATAATACTTGTACCTTTTACTTCGCCATTAGATGGAGCATGCACAATTAAAGGCTCATCGGTTGGCGATATTCCGACAAATGGCCAATTATTAAGATTCAAACCTCTTGGCACTAATTTGGCATCGGGCCAAAACTGATGCATCTCAGGGTCTTGTACAATGAATATGTCGACATATTGCGATATAAAATCAAGATACCGTTGCTGCCTGGTTTCATCAAAATTATGGGTATATCCATATCTAAAACAACTATACGGGTTTAGCTCCAAGTCCAATGACGGCCTGCGAAGATCAAAGCCTGTGAACCGATGAAGAATCCGCTTGTTATGGGTCTTTAAAAAAACTAAATCCAGGCCTGTCAAGTTTGTATATTGAATAGTGTATAATAGAGATCTGTTCCAAAAATGAAAAATATCATATCCGTCGTCGATATATTTTTTAAGGGTTTTTAATTGAGTTCTATATGATTTGCCCTCAGTATAAATATCGATATACTCGTCAACACTGTATCCAAAGCGATGTCTTTGGCCATGAGATGTATATTGGACGAACTTGGCGTGAAAACCTTTTCGGCGCAATTCCTCACATAGCAACTGAGGCATATTGGCCATATTAAAAGGGGCCATTAAGATTTTCATTGGGTACCTTTTAATTTAATGTCATAGAAGGGATCGTTTCTAATTTTTGAAATAAAATCTTCATATAGTTTGACTCCTTCTGCCGGGTCCCCCAAGAATTGAATCTTGCCTTTTTCTATCCACATAATCTTGCTTGCGAGATTTAATGCTTGTTGCATGTTATGGGTGGCGATTACTATGGCTCTTGCCGTATCCATAAATTCACTTATCCTGGTAGCACACCGCTGACGAAACTCCTCGTCTCCTGCATTGATAACCTCATCCATAATTAAAATGTCTGGGTTGACACTGGTGGCAATTGAAAAAGCGAGTCTGGCCTTCATGCCAGCAGAATAAACTTTTACCGGCGCATATAAATATTTCCCCAGCCTGCTAAATTCTTCAATATCTGGAACAACTTCTTCAATTTGATCGCGATGAAATCCCATAAATGATAGAGAGAGGTTAATATTGTCATAGCCGCTAAGTTCACCCTGGAAGCCAAGCCCCATGGACAAGAATGCGCTAACATCTCCGTTTATTGATATCATTCCACAATCTGGAAAAATAATCTGTGCAAGTACTTTTAGTAGGGTAGTTTTACCTGCACCGTTGCGGCCAATGATACAAAGCACATCGCCTTTTTTTAGGACAAAATTAACATCCTTCAAGGCCCAAAATAGATCGGTTCGACCTCGGATGGTTGAAATAAATTTTCGCAACAAAGAAGGGCGCTTGCCCGCTCCATAATCACGAAAGCGTATGCCAAGCTGGTTTACAACGATAGGATCATCGCCAGGTATGGCTTTATTTGTTGGTAGTGTCGAACTCATAGAAATCTCGCAAAAGACTTCTCTTTATTAATAAAGAAGATCATACTAAGCGCTGCTAAAAAAATGAGAACCAATAACCAGCATAGTAGGGAATGAATATCTGGGCTCTTATTATATAATAATATATCGCGATAGCTTGTAAAGATAAACGATATGGGGTTGCAAATAAAGAGAGTCTTAAGCGCTGGAGATAAATGGCTCTTTGCCATGTCCATGTCCCATAAGATTGGAGAGCCATAAAACCACAAACGAAGAATGAATGGTAAAAACTTTGAAATATCGGGAACAAAAACTGAAAATGCGGTGACTGGTGGTAGTATTGTCAAAATCAAAAGACTATGGACAAAAAATATTAAAGGCCAGTATAACCAATTAACGTTTGGCCAATAAGAGAAGGCTAACAATACAGATACCAGAACCACTAGACTTGCTAAGAATAGAAGGGTCTGATAAATAAACAGAGCAAAAATAAGGGTTAAAATAGGAAAACGTATTTGGGATATGGGGCCAGAATACTTACTAACAAGAGTAGATGCTCCGGAAATACATTTTATGGTCCAAAACCAAGGAAGGATACCCACAAATATAAAGAGCGGGAACGGGACTCCGTTTCTCGGGCCTCCTCGCCCTAAAACTTTTATTAAAAAAACATAACAGAGGAGTAGCAGCAGCGGCTCAAGAAACCACCACAAATAGCGCATTGGATAACGAATAACAGAGTTCTGCAATTCTGAATACGCAACGGTAATAGTTAGCCAACGGTAACGATATAGTTCGCGTAAATAAGATTTTAATTGGGAAAAGAGGTCGCGTTGATAAGGATTGGATTTATTAGAGGATATATCTAATATATCACGAGGCATGTGACACCTTTAGTGCAAACAAAACGGGCAGGCAAAATCAACCACGAATATTCTTAATAGCGGTAATTATTTCTATAACTTGCTCCTCGGTGAGTCCATGATGTACCGGCAGGGCGATTATTGTTTCGGTCAAGGCTTCGGTGTGGGGAAGGGAGAACTCCCCGTACAGGTCTTTAAATATCGGTTGTTGGTGCAAGCCGCGCGGGTAATGCACCCCGGTGGCTACACCACGCTCGCCAAGACGTTGGCCCAGGGTATCACGGTCACAGCCAAAGACGGCCGGATCGATGGTGGCGCAGTACTGGTGCCAGGCGTGCCGGCAGCCGGGGGTGATGCGCTGGGGGGTGATGCCATCTATCCCGGCCAGGGCCTGGTTGAGCATGCCGGCGTTGCGGCGGCGAAGGGCCAGCATGTCATCCAAGCGCTTGAGCTGCTCCCGACCGATGGCCGCCTCCACGTCGGTCATGCGGTAGTTGAGACCCAGCATGGTGTGCAGGTACTTGCCGGTCTGGCCGTGGGTGCGCAGGAAGCGCATCTTGTCGTAGAGGTCCTCGCGGTTGGTGCAGATCATGCCTCCTTCGCCCACGAACATGTTCTTGGAGGGGTAGAAGGAGTAGGACACCACGTCGTCAAAGGAACCCACGTCCGCGTCCTGGAAGGTCGCACCGTGGGCCTGGGCCGCGTCCCAGATGATGGCTAGCTCGTGCTTGCGGGCAAAGGCGGTGACCGCCTCGATATCGCAGGCATTGCCAAACAGGTGCACCGGGGCGATGGCCTTGGTGCGTCCGGTGACTAAAGTCTCCGCGTGCTGTAGGTCCAGCAGGTAGGTCTCGGGGTCAACATCGCAAAACAACGGCTTGGCGTTGGACATGGTGACCATGCTGGCGGTGGCGATAAAGGTGAACGAAGGAACGATCACCTCGTCCCCGGGCTCCAGCAAGGCCAGGTAGGCCAGGTGCAGCGAGGCCGAGCCGTTGGCGCAGGTAACCGCGAACTTGGCCCCCACCTTTTGGGCGAACTCCTGCTCAAAGGCCTCGCACTGTCGGCCCTGACGTAGGGCCCCGGATTTGAGCACCGCCAGGGCCGCGGCGATCTCGTTGTCGGTCAGTTGTATGTGCGCCATGGGTATCATGATTATGGTCTGCTCCAGCGTTGGGTTAGTCACTGCGCCGTAGGGAGAGGCGGTAACCGCCGTGGTATGGCTGCCGCGGCGCTGGTGGACCCGTTACCACTCCTCTCGGGTGGAACGGTAGGCCCTGGAAGGTACCCGGCCACAATATGGGCTTGGGGCAGGCTTGACAAGGCCTCATACGCCCGGGCGGTCAGGTCTTGATCTTCTCCATGGCCTCCAGTACCAGCACCGAGTCGTCCAGGGTGCTTTTGGCCGGTCGCCGGCGCTCGCGCAGCACGGCGGCAAACTCGGCCATCTGGGCCTCGAACAGGTTGACCGATCCATAATGCAGGTAGTTGCGGCCCGGATTGAAGTCGCCCACCGCCTCGCGGCAATACAGGAACGAAGGCATCTCTGACTGGATGGACCCCATGAAGGTGCCGTTGTCTCCCTGTATCTCCACCAACTGGGTGAATCCCGGGGTGACCAGGTCGGCCTGGATGAGCACCTCCACCCCGTTTTGCATGGTGAGCAGGGCCACCACGTAGTCCTCGGCGTCCACCGTGCGCATCTTGCCCCGGATGAAACGATTGGGCCGCAGCAGCTTGTTCACCGGTACCTGGACGCTCTGAACCGGCCCGAAATACCAAATGGCCAGGTCCAGCATGTGGACCATCATTTCATTGATGGCCCCGCCGCCGGTGGCCTTGCGGTGCTTCCACACGCGGTGGGAACCGCGCCCCCCGATCCGGAAGCAGGCGGCCACCACCTGGCCCAGGACGTCACTGTGGCCGGTGCGCGGGGTGTTTTGGAAGAACTCCTTGGCCTGGTCAAACACCGGGACGAAGCGGTAGAGATAGCCCACCATTCCCAGCCGGCCGTTGGCCCTGGTCAGGCGTTTGAGCTGGCGGGCCTGCTGCGAGCTCTGGCACAGCGGCTTTTCCACAAAGTAGTCTTTGCCCGCCTCGATGGCCTGGACGATGAGCTCGTAATGCGACGGGGTGGGGGTGCAGATGTCCACCGCGTCGATGGCGGGGTCCTCGAACACCTCCCGGGGGTTTTCCACCCATGCGAGGCCGGTTTTCCTGGCCAGGTTCTCGGCCCGCGATGGTTTCAGGTCGCTCAGCACCAACTCCACCCCGGGGGCGGCCAAGAGGCCGTTGACGTGTTTGGGCGCCTGTTTGCCGCATCCGATGATCCCGATCTTGATTTTGCGCCTGTGCATTATCACCTCGGCTGGAGCAGTAGTTTAATCGCCTGGCACCACATTTTAATCGCCTGGCGTCACACTGGGAAACAGCGGCCCGATCATGCGAGTCGCGGCATTTTCAAAAGCCCCCAGGCTCCCTGCCGTGCCGGACCGGCTGGGCGGCTCAGGAACGGTCCCCCCGAGACTTGATGTCAGGTTAGCGGCAGACCCCGGCCAGGACTCGCTTGTTCAGGAAAAGTCCTCCTGAAACTTAATGTTGGGATTAGCCGTCTCCGGTCTCCAGATGCTTGCGCCAGGAGAGGGCCAGGTTTCTTTCGTGTAGCTTGGGGTCCAGGGGTTCGGCCCGTGCGGGCACCCCTTTCACCATGCTCAGCGGCGCAACGTCCTTGGTGACCACCGCGCCGGCGGCCACAAAAGAATCTTCTCCAATGCGCACGCCGGGACACACCACCACGCCACCGCCCAAGGTAACCCCGTCCTCCAGGATAGGGCCCTCGGCCCGGTATTGATCCCTAAGTTTCAGGGGATAACGGTCATTGGTGAGGGTTACGTTGGGCCCCAGGAAGACCCGGGAGCCTATCCGCACCCCGGTGGGTATGTAGCAGTTGGACTCGATCTTGACAAAATCGCCGATGACGACTTGTCCCTCGATAATGCTATTGGTCCCCACCACCACGTAATCGCCCAGGGTGGTGTGTTCCCGGATCAGCACGTTATGCCCGGTCTGGAGACCTTGGCCGGCGACCACGTCGGCGTAGATAATGGAACCGGTGCGTATGCGGGCGCCCGGACCAAGGCGCACCGCTTGGCAGTCACGGCGGTATTGCAGGCCCACGGTGCAACCGGGCTGAATCTCGCAGTCGGTGGACTCCTCCAGGAAATATTGCACGTGCCAATCCGTTTGAGGTTTGAGGTTAGATACAACAACGCTAATCCCACAAAGCAAACTGTACAATATTTCACTTTTGTTGGCAAATAAATAATAACCATGTGCGTCACTAATCAACTGAGAATGCGACTAATTACCAAGTTTAATTTTATACCTTTAACCGTACTTGCTCACATTAGGGTTTGTATTGTTAGAGCGTTTATGTAAAAAGTAGATACTGGGGCCGGCGTTGCCCTGGAGCAGACGGAGTGACCACCATTGATCCTGGCACGAGAAGGACCATGCAACCACCAAACGGGCATGTTACATCACCACGCAAGGTGAACCTGGTCTACGCCACGGGCACGCTGATTGTGGCGGCGGCCGCCGGGTTGATCGCCCTTTGGCTGTGGCACAAGCTGGGCCGGCCGCCGGCCCCGGCGGCCGGCCATTGGGGCGGCGTGGTGAAACCCTGGGGTCTGGACCGCTACGCGGCCTGGGGAGTTCCCTGGGCCGTGGCCGTCACCTCCCTGGTCCTGGTGGTGCTCAGGTCCTGGTGGGAGCCAGCCGTTCAGTCCGAGGGCCGAAAGGCACGCCGCTGGTTCCTGGGGATCGACGCGGGGCTGAATCTCACCTTCCTGCTGCTCAACCTGGGGCTGGTTTGGCTTTGGCCCCGCTTGGCCGACGGCATGCTGGGCCTGGGCCTGGCCCTGGTCCTGTTGACGGTCGCCAAGGCTGCCTTGCTGGTAATCTATTTAAAACAAAGGGTGTTCTCCCGGCCCGCTTCCCCGGGCCCGGCCCGCAATCGGCGGGTGTGCGCCGCCATCTTCCTGGTGACCTTTGGGGTGCTGGCCGCCTTGGCCCCCTGGACCGACCAGGCCATCACCACGGCCAGCGACGAGGTGGGCTATCTCTTGCGGGCCCACAGTCTGGTGCGCCACGGCACCATCGACGTAAAGGAAGCGGTCAAGCAGCGCGAGTACCGCGAGTTCTACTGGGCCCGCTGGAGCGACCGGCTGGCCCACGTGGGCCACCACCTGCGGGCCCGCTGGTATCCCTACCTGCTGGCCCCGGCTTATGCCCTGGGCGGCCGCCTGGGGGTGCTGCTGAGTAACGCGCTGCTCTTTGGCCTGCTGGCAGGGCTGGGGTTCCTCTGGTTACGCCGTTGCGGCGTGTCGGAGGGCTTATCCGCCGCGGCTACTGGCTTGGTCCTCTCCACCGCCCCGATCTTCTTCATGGCCCAGGTCGCCTTTCCCGACATCTGGGGCATGCTGCTGCTCATGGCGGGCCTGCACCTGGTGGGCGCCGGCCGGGGCAAGCCCTTATGGCCGGTGTTGGGCCTGGTGGCCATAACCCTGCTGCTCTACCTCATCAAGACCCGCATGAGCGTGTTGGGCATGGGCCTGCTCATCGCCCAGGGCTGGCACCTGGCCCGGCAACGCTGGGGCGGGCCGGTGAGCTGGGGCCTGGCCCTGGCGGCGGTGGCCGGGGTGTCGCTGGTCTTCATCCTGGTCATCGATCCCATCCTGGCCTTGCCCTGGCGCCTGGCCCGGTGGTGGCAACCGCTGTGGACCTTTGTATCGGGTCTCACCCTGGACCAGAACTTCGGGGCGATCTTTTTCGCGCCCATCTTGCTGCTGGCCCTGGCCGGCATTCCGGCGGCCCTGCGGCGCTTTCCCGGGCCCAGCGCCCACCTGCTCATCGTGTGCCTGCTGTACCTGATTATCTTGTGCTATGGCAATTGGCCCACCTGGCACGGCGGCTTTGCCACCCCGGCCCGCTACCTGGCGGTGCTGCTGCCCGGCTGCGCCCTGTTCATGGTGCCGGTCCTGCAGGCCCTGAACCGGCCCTGGCTGCGCATAATCCCCTGGTGGCTGGCCGCCGGGGGAGGCGTCTTTCTCCTGGCCGGCAGCATCATGCCCCACCTGCGCTACTCCGGTCCCGGCGAGGTCAACCGGCTGGTTCGGCTAGTGGAGACGCGCTTGGGCTGGGACCTGCACCACCTGTTGCCCTCGGCCTTTATGAACTGGCCGGCCATGGCCTACTGGTTACCGGGCCTACTGCTGGTGATCGGAGGGCTGGCCCTGGCGGCCCTGCGCCGGCCGCCGGCCGGTCCGCCTCCCCGGTGGTCTATAAAAGAGGCGGTCTCGCTGGTAGTGGGGCTGGGGCTTATGGTGGTCTTGTTCCTGGGCGCGGCCCGGGCCTGGCCCCCGCGCATCCTGGAGACCGAGATGATGATGGCCACGGCCGACCGGCTGTGGTCTCCCAACAACCCCCTTTACCTGCGTGGGCGGGTGCTGCTCAGCCACGAGAAGTTGACCGGCGCCATCTTCTTTCCCGGCGGCCCTTGCCGGATCGACTTGGTGGGCCTGGCCAATGTCGCCGGCGCGGTGGTGGTGGAGCTAGACGGCAAGCCGGCCGGACGGGTAGACTTTCCCCGCGGCACCGGCGCGCGTAAAATCAAGGGCATCGGCGAGCGCACCCGGGGTTACTTCTTTGACGCTCGCACCGTGGTTTCAGCCGAGCTGGGGGTGGTCGGCCGGGGGACGCACATCATCTCGGTGCGCTGGGAATCGCGGCCCGGACGCCGGGCCTGGCTGTTGCTGGACTACTTGGAGCTCAAGCCCTCCGGCGGCTGAGGCGGCCGGCCGCCATCCCCCTTACGCCCCAAGGTCAGGAGGCCAGGAAGTCCCGGAGCTTCTGGCTCTCCAGCTCCCAGTTGTAGCGCAGCCGGACCAGCTCCAGGCCGCGGCGGGCCATGGCGCGGTACTCCTGCGCATCCTCCAGGATATGGCGCAGTCCCTTGGCTATGTCTGCGGGGTCTGAGACATCCACCCGCATGCCCACCCCTTCATCGTCCACCAGGCGGGCCACGCTGCGATAGCGGGGAGACAGCACCGGCAGGCCGGCCTGCATGTAGGTGAAGACCTTGCGGGCGTTGCCATTGGCCAGGAGGCCGTATTGGCCCGAGGTGGGATTCTTGGACATCACCCCCAGGTGGTAGTGGGAGATGGTGTCCACCAACTCGGTATAGGTGAGCCAAGGGTGAGTCACCACCGCGCAGGCGGTTTCGCCCTGGTCCGCCAGGGCCTCCAGGCGCCGCGCCAGCCCGGGGTGGATCATGCCGACCAGGTGCAGCCGGCAGGGCCGGCCCCAAAGGGCAATGCCCTGCAACAAGGCTTCGATCCCCTGGTGCTCGGTTATGGCGCCGGCGATCACAATGTCGATGGCACCGGCCAGGTCCCGGGCCTCGATACGCCGGGCTACGACCTCGGCGTCCAGGCCCTCCCACGATGGAACGTTGTAAATGACCTGGGTCGCTTTGCCCATGGCCTGGTAACGCTTGATCCAAAAGCCGCCGGCCGAGTCCACGCTGGTGACCAGGTCCACCCAGGGCATGAACAACCGCTCCCAACAGCCCAAAAGCGGGCCCAGGGCGGCGGGGTAATTGGGACTGACGTAATAGACCATCATGTCCCGGACGTCGTACCAGACCCGCTTGCGGTAAAATAGCTTGCACCACAGGGCGACCGGCAGGTTGGTGTAGTGGCCAAGCATCACCATCTCGCGGCGCTTGATGTGGTCCCTGGTCTGCCAAAAGATTCCCCAGAACAAAAAGAGGAACACGCCGATTAAGGGAATGGAGTAAACGCCCCGGCCGATGTGCAGCCGGTGCGGCAGGTAACCCTTGGTGGTTTGGTAATCCTCGTCAGCTGACAAGGCAGAGCAGGTACAGAGGTGGATATCCAACTTAACCCCTTGTCGCGCAAGGGTTTTGAGCATAAGGACGATACGGTTGGCCCGCAGCTCGCGCGGGCTCATGATCACGCAGATACTTTCCGGTAGCGGCATGGCTTCACCTTGGTTGAACAAGCGGGTCCCTTCGGCGCGGCCCTATCTTAACACGCTCCGGCCGGGGGCGGGCCCAGGGTCCCAAAACTAACCAGCCGGTAAGGCCGGTCCGGAAGCATAGCAGGTTTCTGAAGTTCATGGCCATCGCAATATTATTCTTCCCTACCGCGGCTGGCAATTCTCTGGAAGGCGGACAGGGGATAACTTGCTTCGGATGCTTGTGGCCGTGCGATAGAGGGGCCAAGCGACCGGAATTGTCACTTGTTCCCGGGTTTACTCCTGTTGGGTTGGCAACCTGAGATCCCTCGTAGTTGCTCCGGGATTCTTTATTTGCTTTCAAAATAAAGCTTTCTAATAAACATGCCGCAAAGGTTATACTTTGAATACTTGAAGGTAGTTAGCATTCCCTCCAGGCACCCCACTTCCACGTCTGCTGATAACATAGGATAATTAAGAGAAACCAGTATATTAGATGCCATGATGGTGTTGGCGTTCAACAACAGAAAACTCGCAAAGAAAGTAGCTATATCACCAGGAAAAGTAGGCGGTGTTACCAGGCGTATAGGAACGATAGAAATCGGAGCGTTCGGGAATAGCGTTATGACCTTATCTTTTGTATTTGCTTCCATGGCATGCTTGACTACGTTTTCCTTGTCAACGCTGTAGTGTTGACTATACTTGCTCAATGGGCTAGAGCAAACTTTCGCATAAGTTAAGATGTGTAGGTTATTTATGTGCTTTTTTAGTAGACTTGTGCCGTCCGTGATATACTTTATATAATCAAACATATACAATAAATCTAGTTAAAAGCCAGGTACGATCTTATTGTTTCGGTAATCGCAAGTGAAGGCAGGCTAAATACTGCCATGGGAGGCTTGCATGGATTGCACCTGATATGGAAGCATTGACATTGTGAGCAAGCCAAAGGTAATATAAAAGTGACGTTTTATGATTGTCATGGATAACTCCTCTATATTTTTAGTCCTGGTACTTGCAGACCACCAGCGAAATTACTCCTCGAGCATACACAGCTATCTTTTCAGAATCTGAAACGAAGCGCGCAGAGACTAGATTTATGCCGAAGAAACGATCCGATAGAACTCCTGGAATGAAATTGTTGGGCCTATACTGGTGGCTACTTTTTTCGGGCCGGGAGTATTCCCTTGGGCAGTTGGCCGATATACTAAATTGCTCCAAGCCGTCCGTTCTGCGGCTTATAACTCAACTGGAGGCGAGTGGATTTGCTAATGTAGAATCTTGGATTGAGAACCGCCAGCGCTGGTATAGGCTCAAAGCGCCACAACAGCGGCCCCGTGTGTCGCTTGACGTTGAGGACCTTGAGAAGTTGATGCTTTGCCGGGACATGGTGTGGCACTTGATACCAGATAGCATTCGCGCCAGCCTGGATCGTTCCATCGGTCATGCCACAGCTTTGTTGCCGTCTCCAAATGACCGAGCCTTGATCACGGAAACGCCGACTACGGTCCACGGAAAAGGAACCGTCGACTATTCGCAGAAAGAAACCATCGTGGAAGGGTTGTTTACCGCGTTGCGCGAAAACAGGGTATGCCGGGTGAACTACAAAAGCCCCCAGGCGTCTGAAGCTAGAATCCACCATGTTGCTCCACAGCGACTTATCATATCTGGCAATTCGCTGTACCTCAGGGGATGGCTGTTGGTAGGGGACGGTGATGCAGGGGAGCCCAACGAGACCAACATGGCCATCCAGAGGATCGAAGAACTTCAATTAACAGACCAGACGTATAGCCCGCCAAAATCAAATAGGGACGATTCGAGGGGCAAGAATTTCGGTCTGATTGAAGGTGACCCATTCCGGGTGAGAGTGTCCTTCGACCGCTCCGCCGCCCGCTATGTCAGCGAGAGGGTCTGGAGCGACGACCAAGTACTGGAGCAACAGCCAGACGGCGGAGTCATCTTGGAGTTCACGACCACCAGCAAACCAGAAGTGATTGCTTTGGTGCTGAGCTTTGGCGCAACAGCAACGGTATTATCTCCTAATAATTTGGTGACGGAGATGCGAGAGGTACTGCAAAAAACCGCTGAGAACTACAAAGCCTGACCAACATTTTAAGGCCAACCTAACGGAGGTTATAATGGAAATTGAGAATATCAATGCTTTGTTAAAAGTGGCTGTGGATTGGGTGGGCGGACAGCCAGTCACGGCCCTGTATCCATGTTGCGGACAAGACACCAAGCCCTTTACATTCACACATCCTGACTTTTTCAACCACCTGGGTTTGGCAAATACTCCTGGCCCCAATATATTTATTTTTATAGATAAGGAAGAGCACAAGCTTGAATATAATGACGCCAACCTTACTATTGAAGTGGCAGGGGAAGAAACTGGTTCAATACTCGGTAGTAACGCCGTATTTCAAAAAATAGTTTGGATATCGTCGTCTGGTGAAGAATGGTTAGTACAAAGGAAAAGGAATCTCTTTGTGGCCTACCTTGTTGGCGATTGGCGCCGGTTCCCAGTGGTTTTCAAGCGAGAAGGATTTGTACCTGACTTTTTTATCGGGGTTACCGATGGTTGCCGTATGGGAGGGGGTAACCCCGAATGTGTCAATCGGCTCAGTACTAGTGGATTAACCTACGAAGAAGCGGAACGTGTTGAAATCCCCCGCTATTATATAACTGATCATTTTGAAAATGCAACGATCCCAGATCCCTGCCCCAAAGGTGCATCTGTGCGGTCCAACGACGCTGAGTTTCCTTACGTTTTTCGTAAACTTTCCTTGTTGAGTAGTGAGTGGGGGAACTACGGGTATCATACAACTCTAGGTGGTGCAACTCTTTTTGAAGCGATTTCATCGTAATGTATAGTAAGACGCGAGGCGTATTTAACTTTCCATCTCTGAATAATTTTGCATGGATAAACCCGACAGCGTAACCATGTTGGAATTATGTAACTATATAATAGCAGGCGAGGTTAATTGAGTTGATCAAAAGATAGTGGACAATACGGATTCTTGATCAAGATACTCCTTTGTGCCCACGACCCGCAAGGTGCTGGTAGCCCGTGAGACGGCAATGTGCATACGCCGGGAGTGGTCTCCGTCTACCAATCGCAGGTCGGTGACGATCACGGCTGATCGCTCCAGGCCCTTGAAACGGAGAAAGGTGTCGCACACTACCCGGGATGTCGCCTCCGGGTCGGTGGCGCTGACCACCGGTTGGGTGCCCAATTGCGGGCTGTGAACAATGCTCTCCATAGCGCCGCGTCCCCGCAGGGACAGCACCGCAATGTCCTGGGGCTTGAGACCATCGCTGATCAGACGGTTAACCTCCTTGCCCACCTGCTTGGCCAGCTTGGCCTCGCTGCTGGTGACGACCTTAATTTGCCCCCGCTTGCAGCCTTCCTCTAATAGTGCGGGATTGGGCTGGCAGCGACCCGCGTAGCAGTCGGCCAGGTGTTGTATGGCGGGAGGACAACGATAGGGTCGACTAAGCCTGACCATGAAGGCGTTGTCGCGTAACCTGTCTGGAATCACGCGGTCAGGCCAGAAGGCTTGGTCCTGATCGGCAAATATCCACAGCTTGCCACGATGGCGTAGGCACTCTTGGACCAGAAGCCAGTCACCCTCAGCAAAGTCTTGGCCCTCATCCACCAATACAGCATCCCAGGGATCATCGGGTGCCGCCTCGGCTGCCGCCCTTAGGCACACATCAGCCCAGAAGTTCGCATCAGGATTACTAGGGCAAGGAACCCCTTTTTGCTCGAGCAACTGTAATGCAAATCTCTGGATCGGGGCCACGGTGAGGTTGGCATGGTCCATGGCCCTATCTAAGCCGGCAGCGAGAGCGTCCGTATAGCACAGTAAAAGGGTGCGCTCACCGTTCGTGGCGTTTCGCATGGCGGCCTCGCGCGCCAAGATAGTTTTACCCGTCCCCGCGCCGCCCAGTATCAACAGTCTTAGGTTTTCCTGTACCTGGTCCAGCACCCGGGTCTGCTCGGTATCCAGTTGCATCCGGCGCTGTGCGTCTAATGCCACCCGTCGGCCCAGATTCATCTCCGGCACCCAGGTTTCGCCCCAGAGGTGGTGTAACTTGTGTGGCCAAAGGCCGTCAGCGGGCCAAGGATCGGGCACGGCCCGTTTCATGAGGTCAGGCAGGATATCGCCGAGGTAGGGTAGGTCCTGGCCGCCCAATACCAACCCGGCCAGGTCACCTTGGCTGGGAGCTTGATGGAACTCGCAATCGGGAAAACAGGCAGCCGCAGCGATAAACGGGACGCTTTTTACCTTCTGCTTGAGACAATTAACCAGGGTTCGGCGGAATCTGAGGGCCTGCTCTAACGGATCGCGTTCCAAGGGCCGTTCGTACTGGAACCAATGGCCATCTCGCTGGCTGATTTGGCCTCCCTTGACCTCTAGAATGATTATGCCGGGATGGGATGGGTCGGCCAGCAAGAAGTCAGTCTCGGTGTGTTCACCGGTGATCGGCGAGCGCAAGCGCAAAGAGTGCCAGGCCCACCAACCGGATGGCAGGGCCCGGGACAGGGCCTGGTAAACGACGCGTTCGGCCTCTGATTGGGTGTGCCGGGGCTCCTCACGCGGCCAGATGCCGGGGCCGGCTGTTGCGGTCTTTCCAGCCATAAACTGCACTCCTATACCGCCATCTTAGCACCTGCCCGAGCCTGTATGAAATATTCGATAACAGTAGCCGCTATATTCGCAATGTAAAATACCATCGTTACGTAAAATGAAATGATCCCCCTGTATGTTGGGTTACAAGTGATTGGGCCCAAAGCGGCTCAACAGGAGGGATAGATGTACGTCTCACGTATCCGCACCACGAGGAGTTGGCTGGCCCGTAGGGAAGGACGGGAAGACCTGTTCATTAAGCGAAATTGCGCTCGCTGGCTACGGAAACATATAAAGCGGGTAGCAGCCCTGGAGCAAGCTGACCTGGAAATGGGCCTTTGGTGTATCGGTCAGAAGGCTAAGGACCTGGTAAAGCTGCTGGCCTGCGCTTTAACCAGCCCCGAAGCCCAAGATTATAGGAAGTCGCTAGTAAAGGCGTTGGGCGCGCCGGACGAGCTGGCGAGTTGCGTCCTGGATGCCCTAAACGACGAACCCCTTAACTTGGCCACAACCTTGGTAAAAGAGTTAGAACGTCAGCTAATCCAAATCGAACGCCAAGCTCTGCCCGGAAGGCCGTGCAAC